>JFJP01037050.1_pt1 | contig 63924 bp, 35 predicted proteins | sample 431651 | NCBI WGS metagenome assembly JFJP01 (sample SAMN02602958, study PRJNA72255) | Microbial mat metagenome, whole genome shotgun sequencing project. | biome: fresh water; feature: sink hole; material: water; isolation source: purple microbial (photo- and chemosynthetic) mats found in... | reverse complement strand
GAAGCTGTGCGGTGCTGAGGTGTATGTTTGTAATGAAGGTGAAATGAAGTGTTGGTTCGGTCGAGGTACGAAACCGACCGGAACGAATTCAGCCGGAATGGAACGCATATACCGCAAGCACATAGATAAAACAACCCGGCATGTTTTTATTTTTCTGCAACAACTGATGGGTGGTGGGGAATTCTGTGGTATTGAATGTTGGAAAGTAGGAAATAAGTTTTATGTATTCGGCTTTATATTTTTTTATTGAATGGTTGCCGTAAAATTATTCTTACTTTTCAACATTCTCAACTTCTAACACAAAGCATTTTTGGCATGGAATGGGGTCTTCAAAAACCCCTGAAATGACAAAAATGTTTTGTGGCTGCTGTCCCCTATTTTGAAAACCTTTTGTATTTTTTAATTGCTACCCGAAATAAACCTACAATAAAAAACACAAGTGGTTTTCGGGGCTTTATTCTCGGATTGGCTGTACGCCTTAATAACGCACCGATTAGGTGTAATTACTTTCCGCTCTGCCCATTCGGGCGATTGGGTATTCGGGCAGCGAAGCGGGGCAAATGCGTTGCTCTTGTGCGGCTATTTTACATAATTAGGTTATAAGCTTTTTCAGGCTTATCCCTTGCCCGTCAGGGTGAAAAACGATTATAACTTCATGTTATGTATAATAGCTTAGGGTTGTTTTTTTTTCTGGCGCAAGTGCAGCACGGTGGTGGCGGTTGGAGTGCAAACGTCTTTTTTGCCTTATGCAAAAAGTGTGACAGAAAAAAACAACAGCAGGGTGGATTGTGCGGAAGCCTGCAAAAAGACCGTGCAAGCCATGAGGTACGAATGGTGGGGATTTTTGCAGGCTGGGGACTTGTCCTGCGTAGCTGCCTGTAATTTACTTTCAGGTAAAACCTGACCGCTTTCTTCGCTGTTAAATTTCCGTTTTTTTTCCTTATTGCTATCTAAAATGTAATATGGTTTAACATTAGGATTTCAAAAATACCCCTTGGTTGCGGAGTTGCGGTTGCGGATGGTATCAAAGCCTTTACTGTAGCTGGTTCTAGCGACTTTGCACCGCAACTAAACTGAATTATTTTCATTCAATATTCTATTTTGGTTATAAAGTATTTGTCCTGCGGAACTGCTTGAAGTTTACTTTCATGTAAAACCTGACCGCTTTCTTCGCAGTTATTTTTCCGCCTATTTCCTTTCTGCTTTCTCGAATGGAATATGGTTTAACATTAGAATTACAAAAATACCCCTTGGTTGCGGAGTTGCGGTTGCGGAGGGCATCAAAGCCTTTGCTGTAGGTGGTTCTGGCGATTTTGCACCGCAACTAAATTGAATTTATTTTCCTTCAATATTATATTTTGGTTGCAGTGTATTTGTTTTGAAAAGCATATTAGAAAGGCATAATCTCGAATTCCGACCGCAACCAGTAATTGATTACTTTTATGCTTAAATTTTCACCAATAGATTTGCTTTGACCAATTCATAAGCTTTTTGTGGATTATAGTTTTCTCCATCACGCAATAACATCATTGTGTCACCGAGAAATTCTTCATCTTGCATTTTGAGTTCCATATTCAGTAGAAATTCTTTTTGGGTAGGTGGTGCTGAAACAACAAAATTCATGTATTCCCGATAACATAAGAGTATTTGGTCAAAGTTCAAATTTTTCTGAATTATGGCCGTGTATAGGTCGAATAAATCACGCCCTTTTCTTCGTTGATATAGTGCGCGAAGTTTCGTCCCAAGTAACTCTTCCAGTTGATAGGTTGTTATTTGGCAAGAGCCATTATACCATTGACTTTCTACAGCAAAAGGAAACTTTGTAATCCCGAGCACGCTAAAATGCTCTCTACAATTCGTTTCCACTTTCAAACGAATGGGCATTACCGGTGCTATTTCTGACTCAAAGCGGAAAATAAGCGTATTATTATTCTCTTTTTGCTTAACCTTTGGTTCTCCCAGAAAAGCGAGTACTTCTCTTATTCTGTCAATTGTTTCTTTGATTGGCTCAGCTTTTATCTGGACTAAATCAATGTCCTCAGAGTACCTAGGTTGAGGCGAGAGGTATAATTTATGTAAGGCAGTACCACCCCGAAAAGCTAAGTGACTTGCTAAAAATTCATCTTTAAAAAGTTCAGTCAATGCACGGCAAATTATCAAATCTTGTTCTACTTGTTCGTTTGTTTGCCATGGCACATGACTTCTCCATTCTTCAATTGCTGATATTGGTATCATTTATTTTGCATTATGTAATTGATTATCAAATTCTTGCTACTCAAATCATTTATTCTAAATAGTTGATTTTCGTGACTCGGCATAGTCAAATCAATCATCTATTTCGATTTCAGTATTAATAATTATTTTCCATTTTTTATCCTGTATGCAATTTTCTGTCGATTTTCTGTTTTTCAGAGCTATTGGCTGAAAATTACAACCGGCTTCAATTGCCTTTTCAAATAAGATATTAGCTAAATCTACTTGTTCAATTACATATTCCAATAAATAACCTAAACGTTGGATAGTGGAAACAGAAACAAATTCAAAAAATGACGATGATAAATTTTTAAAATCCAATACCTCAACTAAGTCATTTAGAACTTTACAAGCCCTATTCAGCCCACCAATTTCCTTTTCATATTGAATGATATCAGCAGCAGTGAGTATTGCATTCGAAATTGTGACATAGCCTGTTTGAGTTTTATGTTTTTGGAGCAAATCTTCTGAAGGGAATTTATTCCGACAAATAAATTGTATGTTTATTTTCTTTTTCTGGCTATCTCTTAATGTCGGTCGTTGTATAAAAACAGAAAATGCTTGCGGTTGTTGATGAGATGCACCATAGAAAGCAGCAGCATTAAGTAATCCAATATAATACTTGCGTTGAAGTTCCTGCATTAATGAATCGATATACATAATTGGTGGTAAAATACCATTCACAGCATAAGATAGCGGTACTATTACATAATAACCTTTCCACACTGAAGTAATACTACCTTTCGTTGAGAGACGTTTTAATGCACTACTTACACCAGTAGGAAGTATATCTGGATTTGCCATCCCAACATCCTCTAATGAGAAGAACAATTTACCTTTTTTTTGTAAATCATTCACCCAATCTTTTATTTTGAAATTCGGTTGCATTTGGTAGTAGATTATATTTCGTCTGCGAAAGTAGTCATTTTTCGGACTATATCGCATACAAAATATATTTATTTCAAAGAAATTAAATGAAATCTAATCGAATAACGAAAATTGAGAGCTTTCTTCTTCCTTAAAAAGATAGTAGCAAAAGCGGTAAATACAAAATATATCGAGTTTGTTACCAAAAATTAGTTTGTTATACCAATTGCAGAAAAAAATATAGTCTTCGGGTAACTATGGAGAATTGACAAAGTATAATTGTACTGTTTATTTCTATGGTTGAGGTATATTTCAAGCAATTTTTCTTGAAACGACCATTTTTTTTCATTAACCTTCCTGATTTAGGACTATTTTGTACTTATCTGAACGATTGAGGCATATAAAAGAGTAGAATTTGTTTTAATTTTGTTCTCTGAATTTTTGTTTTCATAAATTTATTGGGTTTTTGAACTAGCTAAAAATAAAATAGATTATATTTGTAAAATATTTCAGGCAATCGTTTTATTAGTAACTAACTTAATTCCACAAATACTAAAAATTCAAAAGTTGGTTCTTGATTTAATTTCTCGTTTTTTTTCTTAGTACATGACAAAAATTAGGGATATACATAAATACTATTGTAAATCAACATGTTGAACATGGGGCTTTGCCCCAAACCCCACTTACTTTTTTGCCTTGACGCAAAAAAGTAAGCAAAAAAAGTCAAGACTTCGCCTGCCTCGCTCGAAAAATTAGTCGTTCGTAGGCTGAAAACTTTAAACTCACCACGACGGAATACGTCATGGCTCAAACAATAAAGTTTTCTACGCCTACTTCACTCCATTTTTCGGCTCACCAGACGAGGTCAGTCCATTCCAAGCATTTGGAAAATTAATAACGGGCTAATATTTAGAATAATAAAACATGATATTTTTTGTCATGTACTAAACGTTTTTTTATATGATTTCTCACAACTCACTTCTAAGACTAAAAATTCTAATTCTATATATCCTGTTGGTATTTAGCAATTTATTTGGCCAAAATATGTTTTTTAAAAACATTGGGCTAAACGAAGGATTGAGTCAAATTTCAGGTATGTGCATACAGCAAGATGAGCTCAACAGAATGTGGATTGGCACGCGGTATGGTTTGAATTGTTGGGATGGCGTGAAAATGAAGTACTTCTTGCCAATCAATGGAGATTCTAGCTCGTTGATAGACTACGCTGTTCTAAATATGGCCAAACAGGAGAAATACTTGTGGCTAATGTGTAAACCTGGAATGTCCCGAATGAATTTGGAAACACAAAAATTCGAGCAGTATTTTATGGATTCCCCCAATTCAATCGCTTTGTATAATCATCATTTTTTTGTAGGAAATAAGAAGGGATTATTGTATTTCAATCCAACACAGAATAAATTTACAGCCTTTAATAACAAATTTATTCAAGGAAAGAATATAACCAGGTTGTATGCAGACAAAAAATCAAATTTATGGTTGTGGATTGACCATTATGGGTTGTATCAACTGGATGCCAGGTTCAGATTAAAAAAAATTCTATCAAACAACAGCCTACAAGTTTCGTGTTTGTATATTGATAAAAATGAGAGTGTTTGGATAGGAACAAACAACGATGGCATATATCGTTTTTATTTCAAAACAAATACAACAGAACACATTACAAGTAACGGCTCTGGGTTGTATTTGCCAAATCTAACAGTAAGAACCATCGATAATGATACTAACGGGAAAATTTGGGTGGGCACCTATCAGGGAATTTCGGTGCTGGATTTAGTTAAGAATAAGACAGAAATTATAAAAGCAGCAGAAAATTTACCCAACACCTTGACTCATAATTCTATCTATTCCTTCTTTTTTGATAAGAGTGGAACTGTTTGGATAGGCACCTATTTTGGTGGTGTAAATTATACCAATACCAGTTTTCAGACCTTCAAATTCTATAATAGTTCGCAGTCTGATACACATCCAAGTTATAGGGTAATTGGCAAAATGGTTGAAGATGACTATAACAATATATGGGTGGCAACAGAAGGCGGTGGATTAAATTATTATAACAGAGAAAATAACAAATTTATCAATTATAAAATTCCAATATCACAAGGTAGTTCTATTCAAGCCAATATAAAATCAATATCGTTACAAAGCAATAAAAAACTACTCGTAGGAACATACAATGCCGGGCTTTATATATTTGATATACAAAGAAATGAACTAAAATTATATACGGACAATACGGTATTTAGTAATACTACTAATATTACTTCCATCATACAATACAAAGGCAAGAGCCTCATTGGTACAAAATCAGGAATATATATATTTGATACAGACAAGAATATGACAGAACCATTTTTTAAAAACAAAAAAATGGTTGATGCTATTGGGTATCCTATTACGAGTATGTATTACGACAGTCACGAACAGTTTTGGATTGGTACTCAGAATAATGGATTATTCAAATATAACACACGAAACAAACAACTCAAAAACTATAAATATGATTCAAAAAATGTAACCAGTGTTGGTTATAATTTTATAAATCAAATATTTGAAGACCATCAAATGCGAGTATGGATTGCGACCGAAGGTGGTGGATTCAGTCGATACAATAACGAAACGGACAATTTCAGAACCTATACGCGACTTGAGAATAACTTACCTTCAAATTTTATTTATGGAATTGTGGAATCTCGATATGGCAATCTTTGGATATCGACAAACAAGGGCTTAACACGCTTTGAAGTGGAGGATAACAAGTTTATCAATTATGACAAAAATTCTGGAATCCCACTAAATGAACTAAATGTCAACGCATTAATGATTACCAGAAAGGGTGAATTGTTTGTTGGCGGAATTGATGGACTCATCTCATTTAACGAAGAAGACATACTTAAAAATCAATCCAATTTAAAAGTGATTTTTTCATCCCTGGAAGTTAACAATGCATTGGTACTCCCAAATGACAATTCAAAAACACTCACCAAAGACCTTGCCTACACAAATTCTATAAGCCTTCATCCACATCAAAATGTATTTAAAATAAGTTTCAGCACCTGTAATTACAATTCAATACCCTATAATAAGTATCAATATAAACTGGAAGGTTTCAATGACAAATGGGTTGACGCGGAGTTTAATACTTATGTTTCCTACACTAACCTTTCGCCAGGAAAATACACATTGAAAGTAAGAGGTACAAATGCTGTATATGAAACCATTACACCCATAAAAGAACTTGAAATAATAGTTGAACCACCTTGGTATGCCACCTGGTTTGCCTACTTGGTGTATGCAATTTTAATTATAGCATTGATATTAACACTCAATTATTTTTACATTTCCAAACTTCGATTATCTTATGAACTGGTAGACAAAAGAAAAGAAGTGGATAGAATTCAAGAACTGAGCCAATCGAAACTGCGGTTTTTCACCAACATTTCGCACGAATTTATGACACCGCTTACGCTAATTTTAGGGTCGATTGACAGTGTTTTGACAACCAAAAAATTTCCATTGCCCACTTTAAACAAGCTAAATTTAGCGTATAGAAATGCCAAGCGACTGAAACACCTCACCCATGAATTGCTCGATTTCAGAAAAATTGAACAAGGGCAAATGAAGTTGAAAATTCAGCAAAATAATATTGTAGATTACATACAAGAGATATTTGATGCTTTTTCAGTTGTTGCCGAAGAAAGAGAAATTGCTTATCGTTTTCAGTCTGATGAAAAAGAATTCTCAGTTTGGTATGACCCCATTCAGATGGACAAAGTATTTTTTAATTTACTTTCAAATGCCTTCAAAAACACAGAAGATAAGGTTGGGATAATCACTATTAAATTGATAGACAAGGATGATGCTGTAGAAATTTCGATTATTGATAATGGCAAAGGCATCCCTGGAAATGAGATAGATAAACTTTTTGACCGCTTCTTTCAAATCGACACGAAATTAGCAGATGGTCATTATCAGGGTAGCGGCATTGGCTTAGCCCTGACCAAAAGTATTATTGTTGCCCACAACGGAACGATTTATTGTACAAGTAAAGTAGGCGAAGGCACAACCTTTGACGTGAAACTGAACAAAGGTAACGAGAACATTGACCCACAATTTATTGTGAATGAAAATGAATTGGAAAACAGTTTCAAAACCGATAAAGATTTGATTGATTTATTATTGGAAATTCCCATTGAAAAACATGACGATGAAGTTCCTGAATCCAACGAAAATGCGCCAATACTATTAATCGTTGAAGATAATGATGAAATACGTCATTTCATTAAGGAGTTGTTTCAATCGAAGTATAAAATTGAAATGGCAAAAAACGGAGCAGAAGGATTAGATAAAGCATTGGCACTACAACCGGATATTATAATTTCAGACGTATTAATGCCCGAAATGTCGGGAATAGAAATGTGTACTAAATTGAAGCGGAATATCGATACAAGCCATATCCCTATCCTACTTTTAACGGCGTTGAATGGAGAGGAAGAACGGCTTGAGGGTATAGAGGCTGGTGCAGATGATTATATCACCAAACCATTTAATTCAAGATTATTACAGGCTAAGGTTGATAATATTTTCAAATTCAAAAACTACTTACATACTAATTTCAAGCAAGACCCAAGCCAAAATTTGATTAATATTACAACTTCTAAAATAGATCAGAAGTTCATGGAAACTGCGCAAGTCATTGTCAATTTGAACTTGAACAATCCAGACTTTGATGTGAATCTATTTGCGAAAAAAATGGGGCAATCTCGTACTGTTTTCTTTTCTAAAATAAAAAAAATAACGGGGCAGTCGCCCAATGATCTTATTCTCACTATTCGGCTAAAAAAAGCAGCTGAAATACTTATAGAAGATTACACAAAGAATATATCCGAGATTTCGTACTTAACAGGGTTTAATTCACCTCAGTATTTTGCACGTTGTTTTAAAGATCATTTCGGCGTATCACCGTCCAATTATGGAAAGAGAAATGCTATTGAAGAGAATGGTGAAGTTGAATAAGAAATTAGTTTACTGTACTACCTTTATCTAATAATTTCAGTATCTCTGTACCTGCCATCAGAAAGGCACCTTCGCCATAAGCTTGTGTATTCTCTGCTTTTACGTTGTCAGGCTCTCCTCCAATTGGTTGCACAAAACCCAGTGCGCCATTTGGGAGTCTGCAACTCAAAAGAAAGTTCCAGGCCTTTACAACTACCGGTAAATACTTTTCTTTATCCAATAGCCCATTGTTAATTCCCCAGGCAAAACCATAACAATAAAATGCTGTACCGCTGCTTTCTTTGAACGGATATTGGTTGTAGTCTAGCAAGCTTGGCGGCCAAAAACCTTCAGCAGTTTGTAGTTTAGCCAACTTTATCATCATTTCCCTATATTGTTGTTCAAAGCGGAGTCGAGTTGGATACTCTTTGGGCAAATAATCCAATGTGCGGCACAAACCACCAATTACCCAACCATTTCCACGCGCCCAATAGACATTATTTCCGTTGGCTGTGCGTTGCGAAAAGCGTTGATCGTCCCTATAAAACAGACTATCTTTTTTGTTGTAAAGATAATCCGAAGTACGCCACCAATTTTCATTCATATAGTCCCAATAACGTTTATCGTTCAACAGCTTACCCAATCGAGCATAAGCAGGTGGCCCCATAAATAAGCCATCACACCACGACCACCATTCATCTACATAAGGATTATTAACTGTCTTTATATCGGGTTTTACATATCGAATAAAAGGCATTTTTGCCATAAAGACGGATTTATCAATCATATAAAAGTTGCCTGTTGCTTCATATAAATCACAATACGTTTGAATGATAGCATATTCATTCATATCATAAGGTCTGCCACGAGGTTCCCAGTTGCACTCTACACCAACCTTTATCATTTCGTCAAAGTACTTTTTTTCTTTGGTATATTTGTAAAACTCACTAAGTCCAGCAAAATAAGTACCTTCCACCCAGTCATAACGCTTGTTCTCGTTCCATCGGGGTAAAGAATCAAACTTACGGGTGGTATTGTAAATGGCGGTTTGATGCAAAATATTTAAGATATCTGCTTTTATCAATCCATTTTTTTTGCACTGCGGCTTAATGGCCGCACTCACTGATCCACTAAATACCATTAACAGTACTAATAACTTAGCAAATGTTCTCATGTTTAAACTTTAAAAATTACAACTAAAATTTTATTTTCAATTTATCAAAATACACTTTAAAAAAAAACTATATTGATTCTACAAAAATACGGCAAATAACAATTTTCAGTATTACAAAATAATTCGTACTTGTACACAATTGTACGTAATTGAGAAAAACATTCAAGTTTTCAAGGAAAAATGTCAATTAATTCCAGAAAGAGTTTGAATAATACTTTAAGATACAACAATAACTTTTTATTTTTTAATTACTGAAAGTACAAGCGCATCATTCGCTTTTACGGTCAATGAACTCCCTCCTACATAACTACCATAAATGCCCTTTTCAATTACAAATCCTTTACGCACAATCGGTTCAATCGTAATGTCTTCAGTTGTATAATTTATCAATATCACCAGCTTTTCGTTTGTGCCCATAGCATGTTCTGTTGTACCTATACCAGTATTATTTTGCTGTAACACCCTTTGATTTATTAATGGAAAAGCAATTACCTTATAAATATTGGAATAAGCGGGCTGCTTTTTGTCGAAAGCACCCGGTAAATTTGCCAAATTATTTTCAAGCGGAAAAGTGAGCAAGTAAATACTTCCTTTGCCGTAAGCTGATTTGATAAAAACAGGATTTCCATCTTTTTCTACCGATAAAACAGTATTGTTTTTAGCATCTATTTTCAGTTTTCTTTCGGATATTGTTTCAAAATTCAAACTATCACCTAACAATTTGGAGACGAATGACATTTTATTCCTGCGTTTTGTATTTACCGAAATTTCAATGCCAAGCGGTTCGGTTAAAGTAGGTAAATAAGCATCGTCCAAGGAGATATAAAGCGATGCACCTGCCTTCACTTTGTTCAGTAATTTAAACCAATAATCTTTATAAACAGGGTCAATTCCTTTTAACGACGGAAGCAGATAAAGTGGCGCATCTTTGATTTCCTGACCAGCTTTTTGAAATTGAAAATCGAACCCAGCCTGTTTCGCCAAAATAAAACTACTATAAGCAACTGCCCAATTGTCCTGCCCTTCGGTTAAAATGCAAAAGCTTGCAATTTTTGTTTTTCACCTCAACAATACCACCATCTTGCCAATCCCAATCTTCCGATTTTGTTCCAAAAATTGGCTCTAACATCTTTCCATCAACTGACAATTGGAATTTTCCGGGAGCATCCGTGGTATTCCAGCGAGCCACCCAATTACGCGTGCGCACAAAAACGTGATATTTTCCTGGTACCGGAAAATTCACTGAAGTGCTAGCATCTGGTACCGGAACACCCATACCGTGTGCCATCAGATAAGGTGAACCCATCACATCCATACTTTGCTGGTCGATAACCCAACCGCCTTTTTGAGCAAAACTTTCGGCTTCGATTAATATTTTGTCATTGTTCTGACTTTTTAAACTGCTAAATACTATAACAGCAATACAAATTAAAACTGTTTTTTTCATGATTTTTATTTTTTTTAATTTCTAAATTAATTTATTCCTCCTCCAAATTTAGTTTGTTGTTTTTCCACTTCTTTCACCTTCATATCATTTATTTCTTTACGAAGTATCGCATTTTCAATCTCTAATTCCGACTTACCAACCGACTTTTGTTGTACTTGTATGGTTTTTTTTGCCAATGCTTCCAATTCTTTGATACTATAAATAGATGGTATAGTATTTTCCACACTATTCAAAATCAATTCGCCACTCAGCGCTGTTTGCGCACCTTCAAATAAAACACTCGCTGATATTTTTATTTTTCCAGCCTTGGCAGTCGATTGTACCAATACAGGTGCTGTTCCCCATAGAAGTGGACTTGGATTGGCCAGCACATCGGCATTTCCCAGTATTCTACCTTCACCTTCGATAGTGAATTTAACGAAATCATTGGTAAGTCGTTTAATATTTCCTTCTTTATCTGCCACACCTGCCACAATAGTCACCACATCAGAGCCGTCGGCCACCAAATCAAGGTCACTATGATCCAACCAAAGCACTAATTTTTCGGGAGCACCAGATGGCATCACTTTATGCGTTGCTACCACTTTACCGCCCATTAAACCTTCGGCAAGTAAATACACCTCATTTTGTTTTCCAGCTCTTGCTTTAGCTTTACAAGACATGTAATAAAACATATCGTTGAAAGTAATAATCGGCGATGGCATTCCATCTCGTGATACATCTTTTTTATAGGTTTTCCGTTTGCCATTTTTCAGGAATGTGAGCCTTACTTCTTCACAGTTCGAATAAACAGTCACATCGTTGGGCGAAAAAGGTGTCATTTCATGGGCAATATATACCATTGGACCTGTTTCAGCAATAATATCGCTTTTTACAGGTTCACGCTGCGATTGAAACATATAATAAGAATACTTAGGTTGCCGAAAAGCATCCATCATACCACCCAAAAAAGGAACAGAATGATAACCTCTTTGGTGATCAAAGGAATGCCAAAAACATGCTCCAGCGATTTGCCGTGGCGATTTATATAAATTCTGTAGGCATATACCGTTAAAAACGGGCTTAAGGTCATTACTATCACGAACAACAGGCACCATGGGCAACGGCCAATTTTCATTCACTAATCCTGGTTTAGCATAGTGGGTAGCTTGTACCAACATAGGTACTTCTCCCCATGCCCTATTCACCCTACTATCAGAATTTTGCGCCTTCCAATCGTCCACATTATCACCCCATTCTCTTACAAAATAAGTTTTTTCAGGGTTGAGTTTTCCCAGAGGTCGCAGAAGAATTGGAAAATATTCTGCACCTTCCGCTCCATCATCACATGCTGCGGCACTGTAAGGATAAGGATATTCTTCCTTACAAATTTGAGCTGCTTTTTGAGCAAAGTATTTTGGATAATCCGTTTCGTTGAGTATAGGCTCCCAAAAGAACAGTGAGGCGTGATTTCGGTGAATCCGTATCATGTTCCGAATATCAGAATAAACTCTTTCAGCAAAAATAGGTTTTTCACTCCAAAATTGCCAGCCCGGTGTTTCGACTAATGCAAACAGGCCAAGTTCATCGCAAGCATCCATAAAAGCAGGATCAATAACATAATGTGTACGAATTACCGTCATTCCTGCATCGCGTAGTTTTTTAGCGTCGCACCATTGCAATGAATTGGGAAGTGCGTTACCGAGTACTGCAAAATCTTGATGCCTATTAGTCCCCATAATTTTTTTGTAGAGTTTTCCATTGATCCAAAGCCCATCAAGCTTTTTGAATTCAATACTTCTAATTCCTATTTTTTTAGAATAGCCATCTACAACATTACCCTTACCGTCTTTAATGTAAACGTTTAATTTATAAAGGTATGGAGATTCTGGACTCCATAATTTTGGCAATTTTACATCAATAGATTTAACGGAATAGGATGCCTGCCCCGATATTATATTTATTTTTTGAGAAGTAGTATTTACAATTTTGCCATCTTTTTGTATTAATTCATACATCACGGTGGCTAAAAAATCTTTTTTTAATTCATTGCGAATGTGTGTTTTGATATTTACAATTGCATTCGTTTCGCTTACTTTGTCGAAAGAGACAAAAAGTCCTCCTCCAGCCACTTCATTTTCAAAATTGGCATCTGTAATATGCACATTGTTGTGAGCAACTAACCAGCAATCCCGGTAAATCCCACCAAAATAGGTGAAATCGAGCATGTTCTGCGATTTCCCCGGTGCGTAAGTTGGGTCGTCACTATTATCCGCCATAACCGCAATTACATTGTCTTCGCCCCACTTTAAGTTTTTAGAAATGTCGGCTATAACAGGTAGATAGCCACCAAAATGTTCGGTTACCAAGGTTCCGTTTACCCATATCTTGCACCTGCCCATAATGGCTTCAAAATGCAGAAAAAGTTTCTTGTCTTTCATCGCATTATCGGGCGTAAAATGCTTGCGATACCATGCCGGTCCTTGATAGTTGACACATCCACTTGCATTTACAGGTAGATATTCTAAACCGTGCGGGAGCGAAACAACTTCCCATTTGCTGTCGTCAAAATTTACTGATTCGGCATTTGGCACATCCGTTTTTACAAACCGCCACGCCACATTCATGGAATATGCCGTACGTCCGGTGCCTTGAAGCGAATAAAAACCAGCTGTCGAAAATTGAGGCTGAGTTGATGCATAGGAAGTAACAAAAAATAAGGCTAAAAAAAGGACATTCGAAAAATAGTTTTTTTTCATAAATAAATTTATATTGCTTTTGTCGATTGATAGATTTTGGCGACGATTAATGATGCACTTCTATACTAATCCCTCTCAATCAATTTGTTAACAAATTGATTGAGAGGAGAAAATCATGACTTTTTACAGGTTAGCTTTTTACAGTTGCAACAGCCTATTTATTTAATGCACTCAAATACGCCCGCGTTTGGTTGATGCCATCCACCATTCTGTTTCTAAAAATCCAATTGGCCGACACATGATAAATAGTATCGTTCAGTACTGCTTTTTTGTAGCTGTAATTAATAGTGAAGTCCCGTGTTTTTGGATTGTAACTATTTGTAGATTCTGCTGTTACAACCATTTGACCAGTTCCGCTCACATAAGTCAGCGTTGAGCCCATCACCGTAAGATTAAATCTTGAACCAACAGTAAATGCTGCCGTTGGTGAAACCGCCTCTACCGTATAAGGACCTTTGGTAGTGAGCCTCCAGCAATAAGCATCCGATTCGTTTGGATAGTTGTCAGTTACTGTTTTTGAATCAATTATAGCACCACCAATTTCCTTTTTGATAGTGGAATTATACAAATAATAACCATCCACACCCGCCATATACTTCACCAAAACCATTACAGAATCCAATGCCTGATCGATGGTGTCGCAAGAAGTGGATGCAATGATGACAGGAATTGCATATTTTCCGGTTAAGGACAAAGGGTCACTCAAAAATTTTGCAGAATCAAGCACAACAGGGAATAAACCCAATAACTGACCAGAAGCCAAGGTAGTTTTAACTGTGGGAGTCATGCTGCCGTAATTAAAATAATCCAAGGGCAACGCCACTCGTCCGGTAGAAGCTTCAATGGGAAACGTACTGATGCGATAATCAATAGTGTATTCAGCGGCGTGTGTTGCATCGTAAGCCACCGCAGCTCCAATTTTAAAGGTCAACGGTTCACCCACAATTACAGTTCGGGTGTACATTACAGGCGAAGCAAAGTATGCTTTCGATTTGTCCAAATGGGGATTGAGATATTCGTCTGAGTATTTACATCCCGAAAGTAAAATTCCAAGTGCTAAAAGCACTAATATATTGTTTTTCATATTTATCTTGTTGAAATATAATCAATTACCAACCAATGTTGTTCTGAAGATTATTTGTTTTTAATAATTCGCTGTTCGGAAGTGGCATATAGGGCGATTTGTAATTTCTGCTTTCCACCGCATTACTAGAATAAATACCATAGACTGGAGCATTCAAAACAGTCAAATCTGTAGCACTTGTACACCAACGTCTAACATCCCAGAAGCGATAATCTTCAAAGCACAATTCAAGTCGTCTTTCGTTTTTCACTAAACCTAGAAAAGCATCTTTTCCGGTTACAGTGCTCAGGTATTTATCATTTCCACTCCCTAACCCTTTGTTTCTAACTTTGGCCAATATTGCTCTGGCAGTAATGCCGTAAGTATTATCATCTGGATTTCCAGTGGCATTGATTACCGCCTCTGCAAAATTAAGGTATAATTCCGGTTTTCCCAGCAATATATTGCTGAATGATTTATTTACCACTTTCAAAGGTTCAAGCGAAACTGCCTGATCCAGTAATTTTTGAAGATAATAACCCGTGCGTGTGGCAAGTAAACTTGACCCATAAGCATCTTTTCCACCCGATTTTGTTTCCAAAAGCACGTTGGCAAAAGTTTCTCCATTTCTGGCAATAATCTTGTCTAGTCGTGGATCCCGGTTGGTTGCCACATTGGTTGGGTCTACTTTAATTGACGCTGTAGGGGAAGTTCCAAGCGGATAGCCATCGCTCATGGGGAAGGCATCCACCAAGTTTTGAGTTGGATTCACAAGCCCATCGCCCGAAAACGCACGTGGCGGATAATTCTGCGATTCGTAAGAAGTTCCAGAATTAATTGTACTTCTAAAAAAGCAATCAGCATTATTATAAATCGCATCATTCATGTTGGCTCTATTGTGATAATCGTCGAACGACAGCAAATCAATGGCTCCACCGCTAGCCAAAATAGCATCTGCGGCTGTTTGCGCGGCTTTAGGCCACAGATTTGTTCCTGTTGTATTGTACGCCGGACTTGCAGCATACAGCCAAGTTCTGGCTTTTAGAGCCAAAGCAGCTATGCCTGATGCATGACCATTATCGGTAGCCAGACCATCTGCTTTTGCGCCACTTGCCGCTGAAAAAACCAAGGGCAAGTATTTTCGGGCACTATCGCAATCGTTGGAAATTTGCTGCGCACAATCGTAATAGCTGTTTCGGGGTACATCAAGATTGTCCGATATATTCAACACTTTATCGACAATAATAAATCCATAGGCTTTGCCATCGCTTGCCACTCCGCCATATTTTTTCAACAAATCGAACTCATACCAAGCCCTCAAAAAATAAGCTTCACCAAGTAGAAATTTGTAGGTTTGAATATTGATGGTGCTGTCGTTGTCAAATTTAACAGGTGTACTTATTGGTTTGGTTTTGTCCAGTACCATGTGAGAAAGAAACCCATTTACAATATTGATATACTTATAATTCGATTCCCACACATCCCCAAAAGGATTGCTCAGGGCTGACAAATTTCGGGCACCATTTGACGATGCTGTGTTGTCGGTATTTGTTACTGCATTATCAGTTGCGGCTTCGTAATTAAAATTCACCCTGGTTGGCAAACCTAAATAAGCTTGATATAATGTACCGATAAAATGGCTACGGGAATTCAGCACATATTCCTGGGTCAATGCTCCATCTTTTTCGGGCTGCATAAAATCAGTACATGCGCTCATGCTCACAGCCAATAGTGCAACTATAAAATATTTTAGTGTCTTCATATTTAATTTTCTAATTTTTAAAATGATAATGATAGGCCAATAGCATACGTACTGAACAAAGGATATGAACCAATGCCAGCGTCAATACTTTCAGGATCTGATTTTTTTATTTTTGAGAAAGTCATCAAATCCGTTCCATACAAGCTAAGTTTCAATCCCGTCAACTTCAATGAATTTACAAATTTGGTAGGCAAAGAATAGGACAAGGTTACATTTTGCACCTTCAAGAAGCCACCATCCACTATCCAATAATCAGAACTTTGACCAAAATCATTCGTTCCACTTGTTGTGGTCAATAATGGATGTGCGTTTCCATTGGGTAAACCATCTATCACTGCCGAAGAGTATTTTGATGAGGAATAATTGGCATAGAAGCTATTTTTGATAGACCGATTAAAATCGCCATAGCCCAGCAGCATGGTATATAATTCAAAACCCTTGTAGTTCAATCGTATATCACCACCGTACATGGTTCGTGGAGAGGAATTTCCAATTACCGTATGGTCATATTTATCTATCTTGTTATCACCATTCACATCTTTGTACATCAAATTACCCACTTTCAAATCGGTAGGATTTACAACCGTAGGCTGTGGCATTGTTCCTGCAATTACCTGATTAATATCCGCTTGCGTATATTTTCCAATCACTTGATAACCACGAATATCATCCCGCGCCAAACCCACCGATGAGTATTTAAGGTCGGTTTCGTCAACGGTAATATATTCACTCTTGCTGTGCGTTAGATGCGCACTTAGTTGATAGGAAAAATCCTGTACTTTTCCGCTGTAGGATATTTCAAATTCAGTTCCTTTCAAAGCTGTAGAACCATAATTACTGTAAGGTAAAAGGGCAGTACCTCCATAGATACCAGGCGTTAACGATGACCTTTGGCTCAACTGGTCATAATTCAAATAATCAAAATAGCTGGCTTTCAGGTGCAATCCTTTAAAAAGAGTAGCTTCCAAACTCAAATCAATTTCCCTTTGTTTTGGCCAATCCAACACATCGCTGTTCACCCTGGACAAATAAGCCAGGTTGCTCGTGCTGGTGGAATTAAATTTATAGGAGCCAGACTGCGTCCACGTTTCGCGCCATAAGTTCTGTGTAATTTCACCTTCGCCACTAATTCCCCACGATGCATTGAATTTAAGAAAGTCAACTACTTTGCTGTCTTTCAAGAAGTTCTCTTTTGATATTAACCAACCAAAACCAGCAGCAGGAAACCATTTGGACTTTTTGTCGGGTGTGTAAAAAATCGACGAAGTATTATTCATCACCCCTTCCAATGTATATTTATCGGCAAGCGTATAATTTACGCGAAGTCCTGTGTTTTGACGTTTGTATGAATAGATACTCAAATCGTCGTACTGATAACCCAGGTAATAAAACAAGTCGGCATTTATTTGATGTTCGCCAAATTTACGTTCGTAGTTCAAGGTATTTGTAAAACCAAAGCGTTTGTCGTACCCATCGGTATCAAGCGCTTGTGAGGTGGCAAGTTTTTCTGATTGCAAAGTACTATAAGTCAATGGATTACCCAATGCGTCGAAAGAAGTGATGTTGTAAATGCCCACCGTATTTTTTTTGGCAAGGGCTTGCAAGTGATTCAAATCAAACGATAAATTCGGTTTCAACGACAAACCTTTCAGTAACTTGTCCAGTTTGAATTCAAAACCCAAATCCGATTGTAACCTAATTCTATCCTCTGTCAAATAACCACTTTTCGTCATTCCTCCCATCGGATTGTCGAGATAAGTGCTTGAGCCACCCAAAGAATCACCCCTAACAAAAATAGGATACGCGTTTGGATACCTCGATGACAAAGTACTCATACTGAATCCTGAAGGATATTGTTTGTTGCCTAAATAAGCTGAAAAGTTTGCTTTTAATAAAATATCCTTCGAGAATTTAGAAATAACATTTCCCTGAATATTCATTTTCTTAATACTTGTAGCATGTGTACCATGCGCTTCAAACCCACCTTCATCCTGATAAGAAGCATGGGTATAGTATTTAGTTCTATCGTCCCCACCAAAATATTCGGCACTAACACGATTCACATTCATCGATTTATTCAAAAACTGTCCATAATAATCCACATCGGGATATTGCAGTGATTTGGTATGATTTTTAAAGGCATCCAAAGCATCGGTAGAATAACCCAATCCTGTTGGAATAACTCCTTTATTGTCGTTCATCAATGCCTGATTGTAATAAGTGGCATAGTCATACGAATTAAGGTAGTCGGGCAACACGGTAGGCGTTTTGATTCCTTTTTGTACGTTCAGTTTAAACTGAGGTTTGCCATTATTGCCACGTTTGGTCTTTATCAGGACTATTCCATTGCTCAACCTTCCACCGTATAATGCTTTGGACACTGGATCTTTTAGCACCCTAATTTCATCAATCTGTTCAATATCATAGCTTTCTAACGACCTTTCTACATCATCTATCAATACCAGATAGCCACTTAAACTACCACGTATGTATGCAAAATAATTTGCCGTACCAATGTTGCCATTATTCTGCATATTGAAAAAACTTGGAATTTTCCCTTTCAATGCTTCATTCACCATAAGGGCAGGTGTTGAAGTGAGATTTTCCCCTTTTACAACGCTCATATTACCCACAAATCGGTTGTAATCCTGCGTTCCAAATAATACATTTACCTTTTCAGCCGTTACATTCTTAGTTGAATCAGCCTTTACAGCCATTTGAGCCTGCAAAACCGTCGTACAAGAAATGAGAAGACATGTTAGAGTTATGTTTTTTATATAATATCTCATACTGAAAAATATTTTTTAGTTGTATAATAAAACTCGCAATTAATCATGGTATTAATTCTTAATTCTTAATTATTAATTGGTCTTTTACCACCCCGGATTTTGCTTGAAATTAGGACCTATGTTTACGTTTGCAACAGCAAAAGGGAACAGATAATGCTTTTCTTGCCACTGCAAATTATATATAGGATCAAGGTTCACTATACTGTATTTGAATGTATTGGCAGCGGTTTTTTCAATATACATAGCTTGCGTTTGCTGTACCGTAGGATCAGTCATCATTCTCCAACGGCGTAAATCGTAGAAACGCTTGTCTTCATAAGCTGTTTCTATCCTTATCTCATTTCTGATTTTTTGTTCAAAGGAAGCTTCATCGCCGGGCACTAACCATGGTTGTGAACTAGCGGGGTCATAATCGGGCATTCCCACACGTCTTCTTACTTCGTTAATTGCCTGTACAGCAGTTATACCAGAAGGAGAACTTGTTGCACCCCAGGCACGGTTGGCGGCTTCGGCATAATACAAATACACATCAGCCAAGCGGATAAAATTTGACATGGTAGTAACAATACTTGTAGTACTGGTAAATTTTTCGCCATACAGTTTCCACACATAATAACCAGTCATTGTGTATCCTGACTGAGGCAATTTTTGCGTTGTCAGTTTTAATTCTTCTGCTGGTTTGTTGTCATACGCTTTATTCCAAATTTCGACTTTACGATTGTATTTCTTCACAAATGAATTATCAGCTCCATTATACAACATTGTTTGATAAAACCGGGGATCTCTTCCTGTATGATTTACACCATTGCCAGTAAAAGGGGACGAAAGGTATTCTGCCGATGTGGGGTCAATTGGTTCTCCATTGGACCAACCGTAACATTGGGCCAGATTTTCGGAAGGTGATTCTCCGCCACTAGAGTTTGTTAGTTTAAATGCAGTTGACAAAATGCCGGCATAAAAGGGAGATGCCACCAAGGTTTTATTGGCAAATAAACGACCAAACAATACTTCATGAAAAGGTTCCCCATCGGTGATGTCAACAAATAGTTTTTTAAAGTTCTCGGCAGATACCAACCGATAATATCCCGAAAATTGTGCTGCTGTAAGTGCATCACCAAGTGCTAAAGCTGCATCCTCCCACAGTTTTTTGTCATTGGCAGGGTTGGCATACGGACTGGCAGCCCACAACAATGCTTTCCCTTTGTAGGCCAAAGCCGCCATGCGGGAAGGTCTTCCCCAGTCTTTGTCATCCACCACATCGGGCAAATAATTAGCGGAAGTAGCAAAATCATTGGCAATATTTTGTGCAGTTTTTACGTAAGTATCTCTTGGTAAATCCATATTACTTGACGGATCCAGCGGTTTGTCTATCCATGGCATTCCGCCCCAGCCTTGTAGTAACATAAAATAAAAATGTCCCCTCATAAAATAAGCCAGACCCAGTATTTTGTTCTTTTGTTCTGGAGTTGCGTTTTCAATTTTATCGATATTGGCTATAGACAAATTACAAATTCTGATACCTTTCCATAATGTGTTGAATCGGTTATCAGCACATTCATAAAACATGGTACCTCCTCCATAAGTTTCCGCAGTCATAAAGTCGCCTGCTCTCATAATAGTTGCAGCAGAAGTTGCCATACTTTGGGTATTGGCCAATCCGTTATCAGTAATTTTATCACGAGTACCATAAAACTGTTTGCCAAAAAATCCGGAAACGGTTGCTGTATTGTTCCAATTGTCGTCCAAATAAGCAAAAGGAACAAGCAATTGATCCACAAATTGCTGACTTTTTGTATAATCAGTAAAAACCTGTTCTTCGTTGAAAGTTACAGAATCGGGTACTTGGTCCAAAAAGGAAGTACATGCACTCATTCCAACACCCACAGCACAGCTAATTACGATTTTTAAAAATATATGTTTCATCTGTATTATAATTTCATTAAATTAGAAGTTAACTTTCAAAGCCAATGTATAAAGTTTTGGAATAGGGTAACTGTAATAACCATAGCTCACTACACCATACGAATCCGTATTGGCTTGATTTTCAGGATCTCCTATAAAATAACCAGGAGCGTAGGTCAACAGATTGGCACCGTTTAATGATAATCTTGCCGACGACAAACCAATTGATTTTAGTATTTTACCTTTTAAGTTATAGCCAATTTCAATATTTTTCAACCTGATATAACTACCATCCGTTACTCCTTTGCTACTGTGACTAAATCCTCCCCAAGCTGCATAGGCTGCATTCGGATTATCTGGTGTCCAGGTATCGCTATGGTCTTTGTAAAGAATAGGTCTTCCGCCGCCAAAATCCATTAGTGGAACAGTGTATCTCCAAAAATTACGGGCATATAAAGATGCTCCCTGCACCATAAAACTAAAATCAAAGTTTCGGTAATCGAAACCACCCGAAAAGCCAAAGGATGCATTAGGGTTGGTTGAATATTTATTCGCTACTGCATCTTTGTCCCATTCCACCAAACCATTGCCGTTGTAATCCAGGAGCTTGTCTGCACCCAAAATAAAACCCGTATTGGCTACATTTGTTGTTCCATTAAATGTTAAATTATTTAGTGAATAATTCATCATCTCATCCATATTCTGATAATATCCATAATTTGGTTGAGAAATAATGGCACTGATTGGTTTTCCTGCTAATTTCATATTATCTGGTGTCAATAATGGTTCATCTTGATTCAAGATTCGATTCTCATTGTAGTTGAAATTTAACTTTACCCAATAATTCAATTCACCTACTTTATCACGATAACCCAAATCAAATTCGTAACCGTGTTTTTTTACAGCACCAACATTCTGATTTTGTACCGTTTGCCCAAACCAACTGGGTATAGTGCGTGGAATAAGAATATGATCACGATTTTCGGAAAACAATTCAACTGTCAACGTCAATCTATCTTCCAACGCACCAAAATCAAAACCTATATTGTGCTTTTTGGCACGTTCCCACGTGGCGTCGTAATTGGGTACTTTGCTTTCGGCCAATGTACTTACCGGCAAGCTGGTTAAATTTGTACCAGTGGAATAGCCTGTGGAATTGGCAAAACTGGAAAGATATAAGAATCCAGACAGACCACCGTCACTACCCGATTCACCATAAGAATAACGGAATTTCATGGTTGAAACAGCAGGTATAGCTTTCTTGAAAAATTCCTCACGCGCCACATTCCAACCTAAAGCAAGCGCAGGGAAAGTACCAAATCTCTTTTCTGGTGAAAACTGTTCCGATCCTGAAACTCCAACATTTACTTCAAACAAATATTTACCCAAATAATCATAAGTAGCACGTCCCACCCAATCTTCTTCAAAATGCTGGAAATTTGCTCCCGACTGACTTATACGACGTTTTATGGAAGCCAGTGCACTCACATTGTGGTTTCCAAAAGAACGCGCATAATTAAATTGCCCGCTATACACATAATTCATGCTAGGTATTTGTCCAAAGTGTCTTAGTACTGCTTGCGTTAGTGGTACTACCGGCGAATAATCATCTTGATTGGTTCCTACATACCTTTTCCATTGATAGCCGCCATTGGCAGTCAATTCGAAAGTATAACTTTCACCGTTATAGCTTTCATAGCCACCACCTTGCCACGAAGTCTGATTGTTGTAGGATAATGAGCCTTGAAAATTTAGCCCTTTGGTTATCATATCCAGGTTTTGTTTCAACACCACATCCGTTCCAATCATGTCTCGCTCTTGTTTCAATGTACCCTGCGTGTTGCGTTGCCAAAATCCACCGCCGCTATATGAAATACGTTCCCCTGTATTGGGATATCTAGGATCGGGATATTGATCTATAAACGATTGTGGATAAAAATAAGGGGTAATGTATGGGGGCATTACATAAGCATCATTTAAAAATTTGGAAACATTTGCCTGATTACCTCCGCCTTGCGAACTCATACCCAAATATCCTCCACCAGAGATGGAAAGTTTGGTGGTTTTGGTAATGTCAAAGTCAAAATTCAATCGGTAGGTATACCTGTTGTAACTATACGAAGGATCATAGAGGGTCTGGTATGATTTTAACAAATCCGTTTCATTCAAATAACCCAAGGAGATATAGTATCTTGCCTTTTTTGTACCCCCTCTTGCGGAAATTGTTAATCGTTGATCACTAGTATAATCTTTCACATTCAAATTCCACGAATCAACATCGGGATAAATATAGGGCATATCCTGCGTAAGATAATGATTTAATACTTCATCGCTCACAACATTATTAAATTGATTTAAGTTACGATACTGATTGTTCAAAGCTGATTTTGTGAGATAAGAATTTTCTTGTATACCCGAACTTGTAGCTGATTTCACTATATAATCATAGGATGCCGAAATTTCCATTTTACCTTCCTGACCGCGTTTGGTGGTAATCATAATCACCCCATTAGCTCCTTTTACGCCAAAAACGGCAGTGGCTGAAGCATCTTTCAGTACTGAAATAGTTTCAATATCAGAAGGATCCATATCGCTCATGCTTCGTTCGATACCGTCCACAAGTATTAGGGGCGTTTGCGAAGAACTACCTATGGTTGAAAGACCACGAATGTAAATTTTGGAATCATTAGAACCCGGCTGCCCAGATTGCTGAATGGTTACCAACCCCGGAATTTTACCCGACAAGGCATTTGCCACCGAAGGAACTCCGGCTTTCATCAAGTCTGCACCTTTTATTTGTGATATAGCACCCACCACACTGGCTTTCTTTTGTGAGGCATAACCAACTACTACTACTTCAGAAATATCTTTTGAAGAAGGCTGTAGCGTAACTCTAAGGAACGACTGATTCTTGATATCCAACCGTTTGGTTTCATATCCTATGTAAGATATTATCAGTTCCGAATTTAGTGTTCCATTTAACGTAAATTTTCCATCATTATCTGTAATCGTTCCCGTTTTCGTACTTTCCATCCGCACATTTGCCCCAATAATCGGTAGATTTGTTTCGTCGAAAACAATTCCTGATATTTTTGTCCCTGTTTTAGCAATTGTTTGAGCATTTATTTGAAACAGAAAAGTACTCGTCAGCAACACGATTATCAATCTGAAGGAACTCTTAAAGTATAAACTACCGATTAATGACTTTTTATTTTTTTTCATATCCATTTTAAACTATAATTTAACAGTTATTTGATTTGAATGGATCCTGAATTTTATCGTTAGAAATTCTTAGAAATCCTTCATTGGGTCCTAAAGGTGGATTAGATTCCAATGCAAGCGAAATTTCATTGTCAAGTGGTATCCATTCGATACGGGGTGCTCTATATTTTTTCTTTTTCATGATACTTATTTTGTTTCGCGTTTCGTGTTTCACGTTTCGTGTTCTTTTATCAACACATCAACGTATCAGCACAACAACACATTATTTAATTATAACTCTGTTTGACTGATTAGCTACTTTTACCAAATAAACTCCGTTTGAGAGTTTGACGTTTGACGTTTGAAAGTTTGAAATTGTTTTTCCGTTTTCAATGATTTGTCCCAATGCATTGTAAATGGCGTAGTTGTTGCCTGCCTGTGCGTCAATTACAATTTGACGGTTGGCATTTACATAAACTTTTATGTTTGCGTATTCGGCATTATCAATTCCTGTGGTAACGCTTGGTGCACGGAAAAGCAGAGCAAATCGGTTTTCGTTGTTGGTGGTAGAAACGGAAGTGTCGAAAGTGTATTCCGTTGTTGGAAGCAGTTCGGTTTGCGCATGTTGCTCTTTATCCAATAAATATACTTTTGTGCCACTTGCAAAGTTGCTGAGTTCACTAACTTTGAGTTTCAGTCCGGTGGCAGCTGCTTTAAGCGTAAAGCCAAGTGGTAATTCCATATTATCGGCAATTGCATTCATACCATTTATTACCAAGCGTTCCGTTCCAACAGTAGTGTACAAGTCGGGCAAGGTAGCGCTGTTATTCATCATCTTTGGCGAATCGTAATTATCGAAACTGTTTGCAGCAGCAGCATCGAAATATAGCAAGGCTTCGTCTGATTGATTGCCATTAGCTAATTGCAAACGTACTAGTTGTCGCTCATCGGCTTTTGGTGCTTTGAATTTATTGTTATCGCCCACTCCGTGAAAACGCATATTGTTTTTAAAGGTAAGTCTAACGTTATGAGTTGAAACTGCTGTATTTGCATCTACACGAATCCAAAATGCTTGCATTGGAGGAATAAACTCGTTGAGGGCATTATTATTTAAAGTTGTGCCCCCTACAACCAAATGGCTTGAACCGTTATAGGTTGTAAACACATACGCATCGGAACTGTTTTTGGTGCGATACCAAAAGCTGGTACTAATACTATCGTTGGTTGCCTCTGCTAAAAATCCATTCACGCCAGTCCATTTTAAGTACGAAGGGTACGGATTACCTACTAAATTAAATCCGCAACTCGAACTCGATTCGGTACGGCTAACGGTAATTGCTACATCGCCTGAGTTGGTTGTACCAGTTACGTTTACAGTTCCTGTTGTGCCGGTAGTGGATGCAGGTGAAACAATGGTTGTAGCAACTTGTACATAACCTTTACCTCTTACTAACGCACCCTCAGTTACCGGAACCCATGCTTTGGTTGCTTCATTCCATCCTTGAACACTCGTACCACGACTTAACCAGGTATAAGGAGCTGCAGAAACTGGCGAACTTAAATACCAATTGCGACCAGCACTTACATGTTGTTGAACAGTGGCAATTAAAGTTGGTGTGCTATAACTATCTAAAATAGTAGCAGTTGCGTCAGTATTGCTTTCGAGGGTGATACCATTGGTTGCAGTCAATGTGTTTGAACCTAAGGTAAGTTTTGCGCCAGGAGCAACAGTAACCTTATTTATAGCTGCATTTGAATTTAAAATAAGTTCACCCGATGAAACTAAAATGTCAGTTCCAGCATTTGCCGATGGCAAATCACTCCAATTTGTAGTGCTATTAATAATTATATTTTTATATTCGTAAGCACCCACTGCCGGAGTTGCCCCAAAACTGTTACCAGCTTTATCGTAATTGTTGCTCGAAGTTATGCCTTTGGCTATTAAATATGAACCCGAAGTAAGCGACCATACTGATTTTTCTGAAGTCAAATCAGTGGTATTACCAGCCGCAGTAGTGGGTGTTGCAAATAAAAATTGAGTATTATCCGTAGCTGTCTGAGTATTATCCGAACCGGTTATTTTAGTTCCATTGGTTAAACCTGCTCCGTTGCTAAAATTATTTTTAATCTGAGTTCCGGTTCCCATTGTTACTTCCGCTACAGAATTATAATTAGTCAATGTACTGCCATTGTAATTATTCCAGGCTACATTGTTGTATGCCTGAATGCCTTTGGTAGTATTTTGAAAATTAAAATTTATTCCGGCAGTAGTAGCAGCATTGGTCATTTTATTATTTGCTACCGTACAATTCAAAATTGAGTCTGTTACACCTGCCGCATACAAAGTAATTGCGCCACAGTTGGGAAAAGTAGGGTATGAAAGTGAACCAGTATATGCCACTTCATTGTTGTGAATAATGCTATTCTTCAATACTGTTTTTAAAGCTGAATGTTTTGAGATAGTAACAAATGGATATAAATTATTACTAACACTGGTTGCTAAAGCACAGTTCAACGTTACTTTATTGTTACGAACAATACAACCCGAAGCACTAACTCCACTTAAATACAAAAAAGGGTAAGCAGTACCACCGTTATAATCGGAAGTCGCATTAAAAGTTAAGTTGTTATTTTGAACCAAATTATTGCTAAAAGTCCCAAGAGGATTCATCAACACTTGAAAAGTTGCACCACTTAAACCCGTTCCATTCGCATAAGTTATATTGCAATTCTGAATGCTGTTATTTCTGAAAATAGGTGCATTGGAAAATACCAGAAATCTTGGTGCTGAAGCAGCACTGCTATTGATAGTATATTTGAAATCAAAACCATCCACAATGGAAGCAGCTACTGTAATGGCTGGAGAGCCATAGAAAGTTGAAAAAATTTGGGTCGGATTGGATAATTCCCAAGATTCTACAATGCCATTCGCGTCTAAATCGCTTACTGCTCTGGTAGTAGTTGTTCCGGTGTTGGAAGCATCGCAACTGCCATAGTAATATCTGTTGGCAACAAAGGTAACTAAAGCACCCGTCGTAAATGTACCACCTTTTATATAGATATTATCGTAAGCCTTACTTAATGCCGAAGCGGCCGCAATCGTTTTTTTTGCTGTTTCCCAGCTTGTTCCTGCTCCGCTATCATCCGTTTTACTGAAATCGACAAAATAGGTTGCTTGGGTTTCATACGCACCCACGGCAGGTGTGGCAGCAAAAGCATTTCCGTTTTTGTCATTTACAATGTTCAAATTGGTAATTCCTTTTGCTACTAAATACGAATCCGAAGCAATACTCCAAAGTGATGTGGCAGCCGCTTTTCCTACCGGATTACCGGAATAAGAAGTTGGAAGGCCTTGGTAATTGGTAGGGTTACTGAATTTGAACGAGCTGTTGTCGGTAGCCGTTTGTGTGTTATCATTATTGGCAGCATAAGTTGCATTCGCTATACCGGCACCGTTTGTAAAGTTATTACTAACTAATCCACCGGTGGTAATTGCTGTAGGAATAACCATATTGCTTAAAGAACCACCATTATAATTATTAAAAGCAACATTATTATATGCTTGAATTATGGCGGAATTGAAACTAATACCAGCACAACTCAAATTGGTGGTTTTGTTATTGGCAACAGTACAATTAAGAATATAATCGGTAGCAGTAGTACTTCCAAAGCTCAAAATTGCTCCACGGGTTGCGGTGGGTAAAGTAGCAGATCCTGTAAAGTAAATCTCGTTATTGTTAACAATCAGGTTTTTCACAACTGTAGCACCACCACCTGCTAATTGCACAATAAAACCCATGGTGCTGGAATTGCTAGTCATACCAGCTTTAACTGTACTTAAATTATAGTTCAGGTTATTATTACGTATCACAAAATTAGAAACATTTGCCCCTGAACCTACCACAACCAATCCTCTATTGGTGTTGTTGTTAAATGTAGCAGTGGTAGTAACATTAAACCGATTGTTTTCAATCAGACAATTGGTAGATGTACCTGTAAGTGTCAGAAAACCGGCAGAAGCACCACCAGTTGAATTAGAGATGTTACAATTTCTAATAATATTATTTCTAAATGTATAAATATTATTAGGTGAAGCGTCTTGAGTAAAAACTCTTACATAAGTTCCTCCAGAATATGTACTTGTAAAAACAAATCCATCTATAGAGCAAAGAGATGCAAAATTAAATACACCTGCGGTGCCTGAAGTGCTATTATTTGTTGAAGAAAGAAGTGTAGGATTTGAGAATTCCCAAGGTTCGATTACGCCGTTGCCATCCATATCGCTCAGGGAACGGGTAGTGGCTACTAATGTATTTGCGGCATCGCAGCTGCCGTAATAGTTTACACCTGCTTTAAATACCATAGCTGTAGAAGTTGTGAAAGTCCCGCCTTTTATATAAATATTTTCGCCCGAAGCTGCAAGAGTTGATGCAGCTAAAATAGTTTGTTTTGCTGTTGCCCAGCCTAAGCCATCGCCGTTATCATTTGCCTTGCTAAAATCTACAAAATAAGGACCAGCTGCATTTGCCATAGCAGAAATGCACAGAATACTAATAATTAATGAGATGTGTTTTTTCATGATTATTTTTTTTATGAATTTAAAGTATAAAGAGAAAATTAGTTAACTACAACTTTATTTACCTTATTATTTATTTTTACCAAATAAATCCCACTGTTCAGTGAGAAAGAAGCGGAGTTACCTGCCATTGTTTTAGTGGCAAGTTTTGCGCCAGCAAGATTATAAACGCTAATCATATCGCCTTGCTTCAAACCTTCCACTTGTAACAAGTTTTTAGAACCCATCAATCTTACATTATCAGAAGCATTGACAAGTCCTGTACTTATGTCAAAAGTTACTGCCAATGTAGCGTTGCCAATCAGAGCAGGAGCAGTAAATACGCCACTTACAATACTGGATTTGCTTTCCACACCATTGTACAGCAATGAAAGAACTTTAAAACCTGAATTTGGAGCAATGGTATAAGCCACTTGTGCAGCATAGTCGCTGGTTACTTCCTGGGCATGGGTATAACCAGATATACCACCGTTGGCACCAATGCTGAGCGTGGTAGTAAACGTGCTGTATTCATACGCCCCAATAGCAGGAGTAGCTGCAAATAGGTTGGCTGCCTTATCATATTTGTTGCTCGAGGTTAAACCTTTGGCAGTTAAATACGAACCTGAAGTAAGCGACCAAAGCGACGAAACTGCAGTTTGACCTACCGGGTTACCAGCGTAAGCTGTTGGCAATCCTTGATAATCTGTAGGATTACTGAATTTGAAAATGGTATTATCAATAGCAGTTTGGGTATTGTCGTTGTTTGTAATACGGGTTCCATTGGTTAAGCCTGCACCGTTTGTATAGTTATTGCTAACCAAACCTCCGGTATTTATAACATTAGGTGTGATAACCATATTACTTAATGAAGTCGTGCTGGTGCTGGTTATTGTATTGTAATTGTTGTAAGCCACATTGTTATATCCTTGCAAAATAACACTTGAACTAGACGAATTGAAATTAATACCGGCACAAAGTAGATTGGTTGTTTTGTTATTGGCAACTGTACAGTTCAATATTGAATCAGTGGCAATAGTACCCGCACAACTCAATACGGCAGCACGGGATGCAATGGGCAATGCCGGAGAAGAAGAAGAGCCTGTAAAATTTATTTCATTGTTATTGATTACAAAATTCTTCACAACTGTGCCTCCTGCAGCTGCGCTATTTAAATGCACTATCAAACCATTGGTATTGCCATTTGCTGTTGATGTCGATAATAAAGCACTATAATTATAATTAAGTAGATTATTACGAATAATGAAGTTTGATGCTTTTGATCCGGTATTGATTATAACCAAACCTCTAGCTGTACCATTATTAAAAGCACTCGTTGTTGTTATAGTTAATTTGTTGTTTTCAACCAAACAGTCGGATGCAATACCTGAGATGTTTAATACCGGACACCAAAAGCTAGCTGCTGCCTTCAAACTTAATTCACAATTACGTATGGTATTATTTTTAAAAGTGGATATTGTCGATTGACCACCAAATGTTCTTGTCATTCCCGTACCGGCAGTCCATGTATGTTTAAATACAAAACCATCTACATTCCCGTCTAAAGTAAATGCTTGATTAGTACTACTGGCATAAGTTGTTGTTAACAATGTGGCATTCGTAAACTCCCAAGGCTCAATTATACCATTACCATCCAAATCGCTCAATGAACGGGTAGTGGCCGTACCGGTATTTGCTGCATCGCAGCTGCCGTAATAATTTACTTCCGCAATGAACACCAGCGTTGTAGTACTCTGGGCGTATGTTCCGGATTTTACATATACACTTTCACCTGAAGTAGCTACTACTCCTGCAATGGTTTTTTTGGCTGTTTCCCAAGACAAACCATCTCCAGAATTGTCAACTTTGCTATAATCTACAAAATAAGGACCAGCTGCATTTGCCATGATCGAAATGCCCAAAAAGCAAATCATCAAAAAAGTAAGTTTTTTCATTTTTAATTGTTTTAAATTGATTGATTCTTGATTAATTGTTTTAAAATCCGCCCAACCGCTCAAAGCGGTCAGACGGGTTATTTAATGTTTTGTTTTTAATCCTAAAATTGTCAGTTTTTTAAATTGAAATCTTCAACCCCAAAAATTGCAGGGACAAATCTTCATCCCGATAGCTATCGGGACAAATTTTCAAATTTTCAAATTTTCAAATCTTCAAATCTTCAAATCTTCAAATCTTCAAATCTTCAAACTTTTTTTACTATCTTACAATCGCCTTTTGAACCGAATTGCCAATGCGAACCAAATAGATTCCACTTTGTAAATCGAAGGAAAGTACTGAAGAAGTAATGTCTTTTTGAGCCATTTTCATTCCTGCCAAGTTATATACCATAGCAATGCTACCAGTGGTAATGTTTATCACATCTAATCTGTTCTTGCCAGCAACTATACTGAATGCTTTGTTTTCGAAAGCGTTATGAAGGGCTGAAGGTGCTGCCAATTCGTAAGCACCTACTGCTCCCGGATTTTTAAATGCTTTTCCTGCTTTGTCTGTAAGATTGCTTGAGGTTAAGGCTTTTCCTGCCAAGTAAGAACCCTCTTGAATTGACCATACAGATTGTTCTGATGATAAATCATAAGTATTACCTACAGTTACAGTAGGCGTTTTGAATTTAGGATTGTTGGTTACAGCATCCAAAGTATTGTCTAGACTTGCGATATTGGGGAAAAGATTATCAATTCCGCCTCCATTTGTATAATTATTGCTGATAAGCGTGTTTACATTCCAGGTTAAACCCGTACCCTGCAACCATTTCATATTGGATACGACCCCATCATTCTGATTGTTCCAACACACATTGTTCCAAGCTTGAATTCCACTTTGAGGGGTTGCTGCTGCGGCAAAAGTACTAAAATACAAGTGCATACCGGCTGAAGCACAATTGGTGGTTTTATTGTTTGCAATTACACAATTTAATATTGAGTCGGAAGGAAATGTACTTGCAGTTGCAAGTATAGCACCACGCAACATTTTAGTCACATCAGTAACAACACCAGTAGTAGGATGGGTATTAATTGACCCTGTATAATTTACTTCATTGTTATGTATAATAAAGTTTTTGACAACTGTATTTTTGTTATTTGCAGAATAAGGAGTCTTTCCTTCCACATGTACCATTAAGCCTATTGAATTCCCATTTGCATTAGCACTCGGACTCATCTGGCTGTAATCTAAATTCAATACATTGTTACGGACAATACAATTTGATGCAGTTGTTTCGGAAGAAATAAATAACATTGGATATGCAGTACCATTGCTAAAAGTAGAAGTAGCATTTAGAGATAAACTATTGTTTTCAATCAAATTGTTGGTAATAGAACCTTTCAAACTACATAACACAGACCAGTATGACCCCGTAACCGGGTAGCTAAGCATACAATTTGTAATGCTGTTGTTTCTAAAAATGCTAGGATTTATAGTTTTGAGAGTGGAAACAAGAGATGTATAATTCAATACATGGGTAAAGGTAAATCCATCTACAATGATGGCTGTAAGGGTACTTCCCGTGGGGGCAAAATTAATAATAAATGCCCCGCCAGCACTTACCCCTGCAGTATTCGTATCTCTATTACTTGAAACAGAACTCAAAATAGTAGGATATTTAAACTCCCACGCTTCGGTAATTCCATTCCCATCATTATCATTCAAAAGTCGTTCGGAAGGAGATGTTTCAGTACCAGCAAAACTCCCATAATAATTATCACCTGTTAAAAACCTCAATTGCCCCATACCTTGCTCATAAGTGCCACCTTTTACAAAAATATCATCCACTCCCGGTGTTCCATACGCCATAGTAGCTGCCATTTTCACTGTTTTCTTGGCAGTTGCCCAAGTTTGACCATCGAAGGTATCGTCGCCGTTTACACCATCTACATAAAAAGTAAGGGCATTGGCCATAGTGGCAAAACACATAACGCTTAGCACTATTAAAGTAATTTTTTTCATTTTGATATTGTTTTAAAAGTTTTTTAAATTAAGAATATTGTATTGATTGGATTTAATTCGATACAAAAATAGTAATGTGGATACAAGCAAACGTATAAAATAATCTGTATTCGTGTAAAATTGTACGCAGGTTTTTATTTATCAGATAATCAATGTTTTAAAATTGAAAATAATTTGCTTTTTGAATGATTTTCTACGGAAATAAATGATTTTAGTGCAAAAAAATCATTCCGAATTATTTTACACGTTCAAAATAGGGCAAATCGGCTATCGTTACCGCCACTTCAATTTGCCTATTTCCTTTGAAAACTTTCCCACTTTTATATTTCCAGTTTCCTTGGGGCAACATTATTTTCAGGGAGCTAATTCCTTTGTCAACTATTGGTGCTACCAATAAAGAATCGCCTAATAAAAACTGGTTGCTAATATTTTCATATCCCCGATTGGGATAATCGAACTCAAGTGGTCGAATGATTGGAATACCTGTAGCAGCAGTGTTTTTTGCAGCAGTCAAAATATAGGCTGAGAATTTCTGACGAAGCTGAACAGCTGCTTTTACCGCTTTCAAGTTTTCGGCACTCAAAATACGCCACGGAGCCACCGAGAATTGCATCATGGGCATCAACGCATGACATTGTGCCGAACGCACGATTAATTCTTCATCTATTTTACTAACAGATAGGAAAGAAGTAAAGTCGCCTCCACCTATCATATCGGGGCAATTGTAATAATAGCCCATTAAGCCCTGCACCATCATCGACGGTACCAGTTTTTGCAAATCCGACCAGCTGTGCGCTTTGTCCCTCAAGCGTTGCACCAGCGGTTGTCCGCCCATTTTCCACATCGCGCGGTATTCGTTGAGCGGAAAGTCAAGTCCTATCTTTCCGAAAAGTTCGGTCTGCGTATTGGCCGAAACCTTCCCTTTGCTAGTACCTCTGGCATAAAATTCAGCATCGCCGGCATCGAATTTGAAACCATCAATACCATAGTTGGTTTGCAGTTTCTTCAATTCTCCCTTGAACCATTGCTCGGCAATGGGGTTCGACAAATCGAGCACTGCGCTCAATCCGTTCCACCATGCAACCATTTCGGGTTTCACGTTTCCCCTAAAATCGAGCGTGGGCAATGTGCTGTTGTTCACTGTTTTTGATTCGGAATTCAAGAAAGCTCCTTTTGAGACCAAGTCGCGATACACATCGCAATCGGCACTCACAAAGGGACATACCCACAGCATGACTTTAAATCCCAAGCCGTGAAGTTCTTGTATCATGGCTTTCGGATTTGGGAAACGGGTAGCATGGAAATTCCATTTGCCGTAATCTTCCTGCCAGTTGTCATCTATCATCAGCACACCAGCAGGAAAACCATTGTCGATAATGGCATGGGCATATTTCAGAATGTCTGCCTGATTTTGGTTGTACATCAATTCTATCCAGGTATTGTATTGCGGAGCAGAAAAAAGGGTTGCATCAGGTAATTTGTGTTGTGAAGGAAAATAATGATTGGAAGCATATAAGTAGGCTTCTTTTAAGCTGTTACCTGCTTTTGTTTTAATTATTTCTCCTTTTGCTTGAAGGATATCCACTTTTCCATTTTCTATTTTCACTTCAAAAGGTTCTTCACTCCACACCACATCACCTTTGTTGGATAATAGAAGCGGTTGCACCTGATTACCATAGGAATCGGCAATTATATTTCCCTTGAAGTTTTTACTTACGGGCATAACATCACCGAGTGCCGTGATTCCTACCCACCAGCAGGTATCGTTGGTTGGTTGTGGTTTACTTGCAGGTTTACTTGCAGATAAAGTTAATGTCGATAATAAGAGTAATGCTGTTAATGTGTAAAATTTCATAATGTTTAAAATTAGCCCCCTGCCCCCCGAAGGGGGAAAAGAGAGAAGTTAGTTAATTTGATTATCATTTATTTGTACAAACTGTGTTTTGAAATCTTCTTTAGTACCTTATCTTTCAAATTCGTGTATTTCCTGGCATAATATTTCAATATAAGTCATTATATCAGCTAACTACATTGCATAAAAATCTGAGATTTTGCTGCTTTAATTTGCGTTCAAATCTTTTGTTTCGCAAATAGACTTTATATAGATTAAATTGCTACGCAATTAAAATTTAAGAGATTCAACACTTAGTCCACATAGACCACATAGATACACTAAGTTTAATTTTCAACCAAATATAGACCACTAAGTATAAAACATAAATGTTTTATAGAGAAACAATTGCAGATAAAAAAACATTTATGTTTTTTCTTAGTGTTCTTTGTTCAACTGATATTCTTAGTGTATCTCAGTGTACTTAGTATCTCAGTGGTGAATCTTAATTCTTTGTTCTGGTTTATCTAGCTTAGGGGTTGGGGGTTATAATATATGCCGGAACAATTCCTTCGTTATATTTATCCTCTTCAAACTGAGGTTTGGCTCCCATGTCAATAGTTATCATATCCGGTTGCTCGTTAATTTTCAACTGAATGCTATATTTTCCGTCGCCTTGTGCAGTGGCCACGCCGCTTACTGTGGGTAATTTTTCTCCATCAAACGGAACAATCAGCCACACATACCAAGTCAACGACTCGCCTTTGCAGTAATACTCAGCTGCAAAAGCCGGCACTTTCTCTCCATATTTTGGTGCATACCATCCTTGTTTCAATGCCTCGTTCCCGAAAAACAATTTTCCTGTTGGCGATACATTTCCTCTTATTGGAAGCATGTATAAATTACCTTTGTCTGCATCGGAAGTTACAAGAGCTTGATTGGCTAAAATTTCCACCTTTTTTACATCTGGATGAAAGTGCCAGTAAGTGGTCACATCACGTTTTTGGTCGGTGAATACCTGATCCAATACTACCCAGTATTTTCCACGTTTATAATACACACCACGTCGGTGTGCATTTTTGCCTAATAATCTAGCGCCAAATCCTTTGCCATCTTTATCATTTTCGATATAACCGTTGCGCGTTATTCCTCTGAAAAAATCAAAATCCTTTGTAATTTTGTATTCGGTGGTGGCAATGGGTTTGGTGGAATGACTGTAATAATATTTTTTCATTGCTTCGTTGTCCACACGCCAATCGGGGAATAACTGCGTGCAACTGTCAATGCTTACGGTGTTGTGACCGCGTGTGGCTTTGAAATAATACTCTGTCCAACCATCATACAAGAAATAATGATAGCGCCCATTATCCACCAAAATTTTGCGTTTGTTGTAAATAGAAAGCATCAATGCATCGTGTTGCTGATGACCAGAACCGTAAGGCCCCATATCAAAAAAGCTGAACTGGTTGGCAACCGGCAAAGTATCTCGGCTCACAGCATAGCCCGACCAGTCGAACAAGCGGGATGGCAAACCGTTGGGTGCTTTCCCTTTTTGTCCTTTACTAAAAAGATACAAAGCTTCATCATTCCCTGTTTTTTCTGCATAATCGAGCCCAGATGCGAGGTCGTTGTTCTCTGAATTGGAATCGCCTGCAGGAAACAAAGCACCATCTGGATAGGCACACCAGGCATTATAAGTCAATTGGGCATTCAGCTGACTACTAAAAGTTGCGGGGACTTTTAATCCAGCACGAATCATTAAATCCCTGAAATTCATACAAGTTCTATATGTTAGATACCCGTAATGTAAGGACAATTCGGTTTGCGCACCATCGGCATAAAAATCGGTGGTTAAGTTGTGTAAGAAACGACCTGAACTCACTTTTTTCCAATCGGCTGCATTTTTGAACTCAGGAAAATTCACGGCGAGATTGAGAAAAATTGCCGATTCACCAGTTGTCCAATTCCCCTCTCCAGTTGCCCCATGTACATTGATAAATTCGGCTTGTTCCTCTATGTAACTTAATAGTAAAAGCGCAATACCGTCTTCTTTTAATGGGTGTTGAATGTAACTGTAAAATATTTTCACGAAAGCATCCATACGAATAGCAACGTTCAAGGATGTCCAATAAACATTGTTCAGTTGAGCCACTCTGCCAGCATAATACACTTGTGGTTTGTTGTCAAGCAGGTAAAATAATCCACTTTCAATTTCTGCTTTTGAAGTTGGCTTGTAGGTTTTATGCCAATTTTCTACGGCTTTTACCGCTTTGGCATACCGTTCGGCCAAATATGCATTACTGTCGAAAGTAACGGAAACTCTTTCACTGTATTTCGAAAGGTTTTGTGATAAACCTGCTTTCAATGCAGCATTTATAGTCGTTTTTTTTCTTTCCACTTCGCCAGCAGCCGATGATTGATAGTATTGAATTAATGCTTTCATTCCTTCAGCATCGCTTTTTGCATACCCCGCTTTTACTGCACTTAATTCTTTCAAATTCAAATTCACGGTTGCTTTTAAGCGCTTGGCTCTATCCGGACAACGGTTTACAAATTCCTGAACTCCGAAATACTGATGATAACTGTTTTCAGGAGCTTTTTCTTGTGCATGTAGGGTAGAGAAATAGGGTAATAGAATGATGCTAATAAGCAATAGAAATGTTTTTTTCATTAGGAATATTATTTAGTTTCAATACAAATCAAAAATTTCAATTAATCAATGCCTTTCCACAATAACCAGCATCCTTTGTTTTCAATGTCCATAAATATGTCCCATTGCTTAAATTCTGAATATTTACAGCATTATCGACAGTGAGAAATGACAACTTCTTATCAAGTATTTTTCTGCCTTGCAAATCATTCAATGTAAATTTAAAATCCTGATTGCTGACAGTTTTGTTCTGAATAATTATTTCTTTTGAACTTGAACGATTGTAACGAACTGAAATTGGATTATTGGTTTTTAACTCCGATAGCGTGGTAAATGACGATACCAATTCAAGGCTGTGTATTCCGGCTGTAATATCAACGGTTACTGAATTGGATGTTACACTCACATTGGTCAATAGCACATTGTCCAACTTCACATTTAGAATACCATTGTAGCTGAAAGTTACTCTTGCACCCGCTGAAATTATTGCACCTGTCCTGTCATCCATTTGAATACTTATGTTCTTGTCCGCAGAAAACCCAGTGGGAATAGTTGCACCATCGTTCAATTTCTTGCCATTAGCTACCGCGTAATTGGTCATTAAACCTTTGTTGTTACGGTAAAATACGCTTTCGCCATTAAAAGTGTAGGTATCGTATGTATTTTCTACTGCTGCATTGGGAACAATAAAATAATCGATAAAATTGGCATTGTGTGTAATTTGTGCTCCCGAATAAGCGGTATTGCTAATGCGGCTAAAAGTAGCTTTGGCATGCAAATTATCCTGTGGAAAAAGAACTGTAGCAAAACGCACAAATCCATCTGTACCAGTCTTGTAGCAAGAACGTAAATAATCTGCCAAGAAATTATGCCGTTCAGCCACTATAGTGGAAGCAGCATTGTTTGGTGCATCAAATGAAGCTCGCCATACTTGTCGTACATTTACACTATCAGGTGTGGTAGCATAAAAAATATTGATTTTCTCAGATCCATTTGTACTGGCAGTAACGAAACCGTTAATTGATCCCTGATACTCCATTTTATCCTGAATATTCTTCACATACCCTTTTTGAGAATTTGGGTGCAACATCATGGTTACCACTTTGCTGGGGTTGGACTGCACTTTATCCCTCAACAAGAAGTAACCGTTTGATTGTCCATCCACAGGCTGAACAAAGAACAGAGTCCGCCAGTGATTTGAGTTTCCAGTAGTTGTAAAGGGAATGTCTGTTTCGCCAAACTCTAGCATTCCTCCTACCAAACCATGCCCAACTTTAATGCCATTGGCATCTTTCAAACCATAAGTATCGGTGAGTCCATTGCCACCATAATCCATAAAAGTTTTTTTACCGTCCACTAACACCACATTTTGAAGCCAAGCATCACTCCAACCTCCGCCATCAGGTCTGGTGCCTGGATAGTTGGGATAATAATTTGTACCTGAATTCATTATCAAGAATTCACCATATCCATTTACAGCAATGCTATTCTGGTCTTGATGAGCATGTTCAATTGTTTCTATCGTGGTTTTAGGTATCTCACGTTGGAGCGAATAAAGCATACCCTGCACTGCATTCGTCGAATTTGAACAATCCCAAAATGAGGCGCCGGAAAATGGTTTTAGCAATGAAGTGGGCATTGTAGGTGTTGCTTTTGTCTGAGGAATTAGCAGATAATTAAACAATAAATTGTTATTATTATTTGAAGGATTGTTGTGAGTTGAACCAAAAAACCAGTTTGCATTTTGTCCGGCTTTCTCGCTAAACAAGCTCATTCTGTACATCAAGCCATCCCTCGATAGCATTTCGGGAATATTTCCGGAGTCTCCAAACCGTTGTGCACTACCCCATGGAGTAAGTGAAAAAGTATTCGCCCAATCCATGGTTTGAATCATTCTTGTATCGTTATGAAAATCATAAATACCCATAAATGTAAGAATTTCAGTAGCACACCATTTTGCAATTCTATCTCCCGAAAGTCGTGCATGCCAATACCCTGGTGTTTGGAGCCAAGTACCATCACTACACATATCCCTATTCAAAAGTTCATATTTATAGGTATCCACTGCCGTCTGAATATTTATTTTATCATCTTTGTACAAGTAATAAACTACGTTTGCACCCTTCCACGATAAACTCCAAGCAATATCTTTACCTTTAGATGATCCCGACAAGAATTTATGATTAATAAATGATATGGCTAGATTATCAATTACAGCTTCTGCTTCTGATAATTGTGTTGCTGAAAAATCATCGTGCATAATATCCAAGGCAATAATTGCATTCACAAATGCTCCAGCTGCATAAACCGAGTTTAGATGTTCACCGTTGTGTAAAATAGAATTTTGTTCTGGTAATCTTTTGATGAGCTTAACAGTGGAATCTCTAATGGAATTTTTTAATATTTCGTTGTCGTAATTTAAAATGTAATGAAGGGATTGCGCCGCAAAAATTTGTGTGAATGTACCCCAATAATTTGTATTGGGTGTTGTGGCAGGAACAGTTGTTTTCCAATAATACGAAGCACTACCTATAAAAGAGGTAAATGGAACAGATGTAGACCTGTTGCTAGCTCTTAATGCCGGATACATATCCTTTGTAACTATCAGGCCAGGATGGTTAATGGCTGACAATTGAGCAAAAGTCAGTACAAGTAAAGCAAGTAGAACTAATTTTGTCTTTTTCATTGTATTTTAATTGGCACATTATTTATTGCTAATTACTTATTTATTTATCGGTTTTATCACAAAACTATATTCGTAATTCTGATACGGTAACAGGTATTCAGGTCGTGCAATATCTTTCCAACTATTAACACATCCCAATCCCGCCTGCACTTTGTCAATGCAAAGATTTATATAGTCGGTTTTGGTCAAATCTGCTGGGTGACTTTGTTTTTTGTTAGTACCATCATCCAATGATCCAATAGTGTAGAACAAAGCAGACATGGAAAGTCCGACATTAGACACAAACTGCAAACCGTGTCCGCTACTGTTCAGCAGTTTCCACCAACGAATATCAGTTTTATTACCAGTTTCCTGTGGACGTATATAAGGATAAAATTGCTCGTCAACAGTTTGATTGTAAATGCCTAAAAATGAATTGTTATTACGGTCGTTATAATTTTCAACTGGTCCACGACCGTAGTAATTGATTTTGTCGTAATCTTTATCAACACACATTGTCATCCCGAAACGGAACAAATTTGAAATCTTTTTAGACGACTCAACTTCTAATTTTTGAGTGATTTTAATTTCACCTTCGTTATTTATTTGATATGTCAAATAAAGTGTTGATGATACTTCCGGCATCTCAAATTTGGTTGATATTAATGCCAATCCGCTATCAATGCTGGATTTAAAATCTACAAGTTTCAGTGTCGGGTTGCGCCAAACGTTGTATTTATTGTTGATTCCGGCACCAAAATCATTGTCTGTAGGAGCGCGCCAAAAATTGGGTTTCACAAAACTTCCTTTATGCAATATTTCCTGATTTCCAATTTTATAACTATTGATAAAGCCTGCTTTTTGATCAAATCCAAACTCAAATTTGGATGAGCTTACAATAAGAATATTATTACTGTTTTGTTCCTGAATGATTGGTGTTTCAGCCTGCGAATTATCTGACTCCTTGCTGTTTAGTACTAATAATTTTTCAAACAAAAATGGACGAACAATAAGCTGTGCTTTTGCCAATTCGTAGTCAGCCGGAAGCATATTGGTAGCAGTTTTGTGTCTAAAGGAAACGTTCAACAAAATCTCTCCCTTATCATTAATATCCGTAATTGAATAGGGCAGTTTGATTTTCTGTGTTTGTTGTGGAGCAATATTTAATTCGTTTACATTTCCTGTTTTTATACATTTTCCATTGAGCAATAACGACCATGACAGATAATAATCGGATAAATCAGCAAAGAAATATTCATTATAAACCTCAATTTCACCTTCTTGAAGCTTAACTGGTTTTACCCAAATAGATTGGTAGATATATTTTACTTCGTAAGCATGTGGATTTGGAATACGGTCGGGACTAAATAATCCATTATTAGCAAAATTATTACTGCTTGGGTCTGTTTTATTCCAATCACCACCATAGGAGTACATAAATTTTCCATCGGGTCGTTTTATCCGAGGCGATTGATCTACAAAATCCCAGATAAATCCACCCTGGAACATAGGATATTTACGGATTAAATCCCAGTACTCCTTAAATCCACCTACTGAATTTCCCATGGCGTGTGCATACTCGCACATGATAAGTGGCGCTTGTGGATTATCATTAATGTATTTTTCACAGGCTTCATAATTGGGATACATTGGGCAATAAATATCGTTGAACTGAAAATTTTGATGTGCTTGCTCATACTGAACTGGCCGACTTGAATCCAATGATTTTACTAATTTATACGACTCTTCAAAGTTAGGTCCGTAACCGGCTTCATTTCCCAACGACCAGAAAACCACACTCGGATGATTGCGGACATGTTTCACATGCCTTTCATTGCGCTGTAAATGAGCTAATTTGTAAGCTTGGTTTTTAGCAAGCGTTTCTTTTGTATTCACCATGCCGTGCGACTCCACATTGGCTTCGGCACAAACGTAAATCCCATATTCGTCGCACAATTCGTACCAACGGTTATTGTTTGGATAATGGCTAGTCCGAACGGAATTGATGTTGAACTCTTTCATTAACCTGATATCCTGCAACATACGCTCTTCCGAAACATCATATCCCTTTACAGGATCCATTTCGTGACGATTTGCGCCTTTGATTTTCACTGCTGCTCCATTGATACAGAATTGCTTGTTCTTAATTTCAACCTTGCGGAAACCGACTTTTTGAGGTATTACTTCCAATACCTTATCGTCCTTTTTCAATGTTACTAGTAATTGGTATAAGTTGGGCGTTTCAGCCGTCCATTTTAATGGATTTTCAATACTCAAAACTGTTTTGACGTTTTTCCCGTTGGATTTGACGTTCTGTTTGGTAATTGTTTTACCGTTTTTGTCGGATAGTGATATTTCGGCAATAGCACCGGCAGACTTTGCAGAAAAATCAAATTCAACCGCTAATGTCGCATTTTTATAGTCGGCATCCAAATCGGGTGTAATCCTAACATCGTTTATTCGTGACTGATTCCGGGCATACAAATAGCAATCGCGGGCAACACCACTCAAACGGAAAAAGTCTTGATCTTCGAGATAACTTCCGTCACACCAACGAAATGCCTGAAAAGCAAGCAAGTTCTTGCCGCGTTTAAGGTAGCGGGTGATATTGAACTCTGCTTCAAGTTTTGAATCTTCGCTGTAACCTACAAATTGGCCATTCACCCACAAATACATATTGGAAGTTACAGAACCAAAGTGAGCAAAAACATCCTGTCCTTTCCATTTTGCCGGAATTTCTATTTCGCGGCGATACGAACCCACATGATTATTTTCTACTGGTACAAAAGGCGGATTATTTTTGAAGTGATTAGACCAGGGATACCTCATATTGGTGTAAAGTGGCTGTCCGAAACCATTGAATTCCCAAATACCTGGAACAGGCATCCTACTCCAGTTTTTGTCATTATAATTCAACGCAAAAAAGGCAGTTGGTCGTTGATCAGCATTTTTGACCCAGTTGAATCTCCAAATTCCATTCAACGACAGAAAATTAGTTGAAGTTTTCCATTTTCCTTCCAATGCTTTCACTTTGCTTTCGAAAGGCAAATAATTGGTATGCATTTCCAATCTATTAATCTCATTCATCTGAGAATTTAACCATTCCTCATTTTGAGCTTGAAGATAAAAGACAGAAAAAAGAGATCCCAGAAAAACAATAATTTTTGTTGTATAAAACATAGTAAATTGATATTAAGCAATTGAAATTATTTAATGATGGATTTGTTAAGTACTAAAACAAATATAATGTCGTATTTTGAACGCTAAGTTGAAATGTTATACATTTTTCTCAGTTTTATATTAATTTCATTTCCGACCCCCAAACCCCCGAAGGGGCATAGCCGTCAAGCTAATTTTGCATATTTCCGCCCCAAGCACCTCCCGTCTGCGTCGGGATAAATTGCGGGGTGTTGATTAGTTTCGTCTCTGAAAAACAACCAATCTGATATTGTAATTATCAACACTAATTTCTGTTCCCCGCAATTTATCCTAATTCAACAACACTTTACCACTATAACCGAAATCCTTTGTTTTCAATGTCCACAAATAAATCCCTTTGCTGAAACCCTGAACATTTATTGCATTATCGACAGTAAGAAATGACAACTTTTTATCAAGTATTTTTCTGCCTTGCAAGTCATTCAAGGTAAATTCAAAATCCTGATTGCTGGCATTTTTGTTCTGAATAATTATTTCTTTTAAATTTGAATTATTGTAACGAACCGAAATTGGATTATCGGCTTTTAATTCGGATAGGGCATTGGGAACAGACGATACCAATTCGATGCTGTGTTTTCCGGCTGTAATATCAACGGTTACTGAATTGGAAGTTGAACTTACATTTGTCAATAGCACATTGTCCAGTTTTACATTTAAAATACCATTGTAGCTGAAAGTGACCTTTGCACCCGCCGAAATTATTGAACCTATCCTGTCGTCCATCTGAATACTGATATTCTTGTCGGCAGAAAACCCTGTGGAAATGGTGGCACCATCATTAAATTTCTTGCCATTAGCTACCACGTAATTCGTCAATAAACCTTTATTGTTGCGATAAAATACACTTTCGCCATTAAAAGTGTAGGTAGTGTAGATGTTTTCTACAGATGCATTGGGTACGATAAAATAATCAATAAAATTGGCATTGTGTGTAATTTGAGAGCCCGAATAAGCGGTATTGCTAATGCGGCTAAAAGTAGCTTTAGTATGCAAATAATCCTGTGGGAAAAGTACGGTACCAAATCGTACAAACCCATCGGTACCTGTTTTGTAGCAAGCCCGTAAATAATCGCCCAATAAATTATGTTCTTTCCCCACAATGCCAATATTTGTATTGGCACCAAACGAGCCAACCCAACATTGTCTGATATTTACACTATCGGGCGCAGTGGCATAAAAAACATTGATTTTCTCAGTTCCATTTGTATAGTCTGTAACAAAACCATTGATTGATGCCTGATATTCCATTTTATCCTGAATGTTCTTCACAAAACCAGTTTGTGAATTGGGGTGCAACAACATGGTTACTACCTTAGCTGGGTTCGACTGCACTTTATCGCGCATCAAAAAGTAACCGTTTGATTGTCCGGCTACTGGTTGCACAAAAAACAATGTCCGCCAGTGATTTGAATTACCAGTTGCAGTAAATGGTATATCGGCCTCTGCAAATTCAACCGCTCCACCCACCAAACCGTGACCGATTTTCACGTTATTCACATCTTTCAATCCATAAACATCGGTTAATCCATTTCCACCTTTGTCCAAAAATGTAGTTTTTCCATCCACCAACACAATATTCTGTCTCCAACCTTCAGTCCATCGCCCACCATCGGGTGCTTTGCCAGGATAGGACGGATAATAGTTCGTTCCAGCATTCATAATCAGATATTCTCCGTACCCACTAATAGTAACACTGTTCACGTCATCGGAAGAATGCCATATAGTTTCGCGAGTTGTTTTTGGAATTTCGCGTTGTGGATTATACAATATACCTTGTAAAGCATCAGTCGAATTAGTCTTGTCCCAAAAAGTAGCGCCTGAGAATTTGAAAAGTGCCGATGCGGGCATAATGGGGGTAGCTCTTGTGATTGGGGTTAACAAATAGGTGAATAACATTGATGTTCTTGTATCAGGATTAGTTGTACTTAATAGCCAAGATGCATTCGAAGCTGCTTTTTCGCTCCACTGACTCATTCTGTACATAAGACCATTCGAAGACAAAGCACCTGCTGACCCACCGCTACCCGTTTCACCCAATCGTGGTGATGCTCCCCATGGAGTCAATGAAAAAGTATTGCACCAATCCATTGTTTTAATCATTTTGGGGTCGGTGTAAAAATTATAATAACCCATAAACGGCAGAATATCAATACCGCACCATTTTGCCACCCTGTCTTGTGCCAATCGGGCATGCCAATATCCGGGCGTGTTTATCCAGCTACCATCGCTGCACAATTGGAATTCTAATATATCTTCTTTATATTGATCAATGGCAGTCGGAATAGAATCTTTTTTGTCTTTATATAAATAATAAACCAAGTTTGCACCTTTCCAAGCAGTTCCCCAATTCTGCACTTGTCCTTTGAAACGACCTGAAATAAAAACCCTATTAATGAATACCTTGGATAAATCATCTATAATCGAATCACAGACAAAAAGTTCGCGTTGGGTAAAATCATCGTGCATAATATCTACGGCAAGAACGGCATTCACAAAAGCACCCGCTGATAAAACTGAATTCTCATGATCTCCATTTGCTATAATTGGGTACATTTCATGAATTCTTTGAAGCAGAGATACAGTTGCTTTCCTATAGTTGGCTTTTAAGGTTTCATTGTCATAATTTATCACATACAATAAGGCATTGGCCGAAAACGGAGTAGCGTAATAAAACGACCACCAGTCACTATTAGCACCTGTAGGTGGCACTTGATTCCATTTGGCATTAGAATATGCGATAGTAGATGCAAGTATTGGAGATGTATTTCGTCCACTAGCTCTTAAAGCCGGATACATATCTTTCGTAACTATCAGGCTAGGATGGTTAATGGCAGCTTTCAACTGAGCAAAAGTCAGTACAAGTAAAGCGAGTAGAATCAATTTTTGTTTTTTCATTTTTGATATAGATTTCATTTTCTTTGTGTTTTATTTCTTAGTAGAAGTAGCCATTGTTAATTTATCATTGCTCATTAAAATCTGTTTACGCGATAATGCTTCCAAGAAATAATAATCAGCATAATTGAGCGGCACATCTATTTCTGCATTGTGAGGAATACTCCCTACCGAGTGTTTAAGTATAAAATTCCCGTTTTCGCCAATCTCTGCTTTGTAATCTGGCGAACTGAGAGATTGCATAATTTTGTCGGCCGTTAAGTTGTATTTTTTATTCGGCAAATAAGTATTCAATTCATATAATGCAGAAGCTATCACTGCTGCTGAAGAAGCATCTCTAGGCGCATTTGGTATATCGGGGGCATTAAAATCCCAATACGGAATGAGGTCTTTGGGTAAATTTTTATTACTGAAGATAAAAGTATATACTTTTTCGGCTTGTTCCAAATACTTAACATCATGGGTGTAACGATAACAGACCGTAAATCCATACAATGCCCAAGCTTGTCCTCTTGCCCACGATGATTCGTCGGCAAATCCCTGTGCGGTTTGTTTGCTTCTCACGTTACCGGTTAGCGGGTCATAATCAATAACATGATAACAACTATTGTTATTTCTAAACTGATTTTCGAGCGTTTTGTTCGCATGACTTACCGCAATTTTATAGAAACTAGAATCACCCGACATTTTTGTAGCCTCGAACAATAATTCCAGATTCATCATATTGTCAATAATTACGGGACATTTCCATCCGCGAGTGCTCATCCAGTCTTTATCCACATCCCACGATTGAATGACACCCGCATTCGGACGAAAGCGGGTAGCAAGCGATTTAGCTGTCTGTATAATAACATCCTTAAATTGAGGATTACCGATTAAACGAAAACCTGTCAGGTAACTGCACCCAATCATAAATCCCAAATCGTGTGACGTTTTTATGTTTTTCACCGAATCTAAACTCAAAGTATATTTTGTGGCAAGCGGAATCCATTTCTCGTCCTTTGTCAATTGGTAGGTATACCATAAACTGCCGGGAAAAAATCCACTGGTCCAATCAGTGAGTGGAATATAAACTATGTTTCCTTCCTTGTCTAATGTTCTTGGATTTATGAATTTTCCGGATTTTTCGATTAATTCTGTTTGTAGATTCTGTTGACCTACGGCTGTCGCAATATTGTCGGTCATTAAATCCACAGTGGTAGGTTTAGCTAAATTACAAGCAGAAAAGAAGAGTAACAATACTCCCAATAGACTAATAGATGTTTTCATTTTCAATAGATTTACTGATAGCGCCATGACATTTTTTCTAGTTTATTCAATCAAATGATTTGGATAAAGTCATTATTCAATTGCCTAGAATTATTAAGTACAAAAATAATACAAAGGCAACCAATCAAACGTGCAAAATAATCCCGATATGTTCATATTTGTCCAAAATTCAAGATATGGCACTACAGCTAGGTGTTGAATGAGCTAAAACTTCATCAAAAGTATTGTTTTATTCAAATATGAACTTTTGTGACCGACTATAAGAAGGGTTAACGGAAATTGAAATTAGAGGAGTGTTTGAAGTTGGGTTGATAGAGTCAAAATTGTATATTTGCATTAAAAGGAAAATATATTAAGTATTCAGAAAAAGTTACGCGTGGATAAAATTTACATCAACTTTTTAGGTTTCTTCTAATTGTAATCCATTTATCAAAACCAACAATGCCTTATTTCTTTCAATCATTGATTGGAGGTTAGGGCTGAAAGTTTTTTGAATTTCGGGAAAAGTTTTCTTTGTGCTAAGTTCGGCTATAATATAATCGGCAATATCCAAGCCCTTTTCACGGTCAATGTCAGTGGCTTCAACTTCTAAAAGGTTTGATAATATGATATTACAATTATATTGTTTTTTTATTTCAGTCGCTTTCAAACTCCATTTCTCATAAGCTCCCAAATCGGGATATAAGGTCACATCTCGTTCTTTCAAAACTTGACATTTTTCAATAGACAGTCCATTGAGATTTCCAGCTGCCAACCAAATTAAATCTGGAAATAAACTACTGGCAATTATGGCGGATTTTTCACTTTCAACAATGGCAATAGATTTCTCAGGGTAAATTTTCAATAAATGTTCCCCAAAGAAACATTGTTGCAAATTGAAGTCTTCAGGCAATACTCCTGATTTTTTCAATTTATTGTGTACCCAATCAATCGCACCACTTTGGTGTTTAATTCTTTTGCCAGTTGTGGGATTGTACTGCATGATTTTGCCAGTTCTGACCTTTCCTGTAATATCGATTTGCCAAAAGATTACTTCTTTGGATTTGGTTGCTCCCAATGCATAGTTTTCTCCGACTTGTTTCATTTGTTCAACTGCAAGAAACTCGCAAAGGAAGCGAATGAAATTGCTTTTGTAGGAGGCAGATTGTTGGACGTAGGAGAAAGGAATTTTACCAACCTGACCTACACGAATTGGAGATTTTTGAAGTGAAGGAACGTTTTTAAATGACATTGAGGACGATTGGGACATTTGATTATCAATAAAATATTGTTTTGGAGTGTAATGATAGCCACATTTGGTTTCACGATTGCATTTGCCAACTTTGGTATTTATTGGTTCGTGAGTATCGCCATTCAAATACAGTGTGAAGCTTTGATTGGTTTCACATGCTGGGCATTGATGACGAGTGGATTTTCCTTTGTATTTTTGAAGATAGTGCATAGTTTGTAGAATGTAGATGGTAGTCTGTAGATTGTAGTAATTAAGAATGTAATTAGTAACATGTGGTAACATTGGTAACAGCTGTTACTAGTGTTAATAACTGTTACTATCAACAGTTTTTCTTGATTTTCGTCTAGTTGCGGCATAAAATTCCGGAAAGCCTTTACTGTAAGGGATTGCAACGATATTTGACCGCAACTAAATAGAGTTTTATTGAATTCTGTTTTTTTATTTTAGTTGCGGGGCATTTCTTCTGAAAGCTAGACTGCATAAGGGTTTCAGAAGACCGCAACCGCAACTCCGCAACCAAGGGTTGTTTTCAGTAAACAGTGAACAGTCAGCAGTTATCAAAATTATTACTCGTTGCAGATTTTTGAAACATATTGCCTGGTGATTCCAATGGAATCGGCAAATGCCTGTTTGTTCTTGATGCCATATTCTTTTTGGATGGTTTTTATAGCTTCAGCGGAATTCATTTTGGTTGGAATGTTGGTAATATCGACCAAAATTATTTTTGAATTGAAATAATCACAAAGTTTGATGGCATATTGAATTGCTTCTTTCGTTATCAATCCTTGTTGCCATTCCACATTGTCGTAAATACCCCTTATGATTTGAACAATGAGGGCTAACCGCAATACCTGAATTTCCATTTTGGCATAAGTGGCACGAATGAAATTATTTGAACAGCTATTTACTAATTCCGTGGTTTGGTTGGCATATTTTATAAACAACTCTTTTGCTTCCTCTGAAAGCGTGAATGGATTTTCAAGCTTTGGCAAATAATAGCAATGCGTTATCAGTTTTTCGTACCGCTCAAGAATGTTTCTGTCGGGAGTTCTTTCCGAATATTTCTGCTTCTTGACTTCCTTTGGATAGACATACAAAAAACGGCTTGCAAAACCATTTTCTTTCAGGGTATTGCTGCTCAAGGCAATGTTTAATACTTCTGGCTGAATCGTTCCGCAAATGGTCAGGAATGGTTCTGGTATTTGCAGTGGTTCCTCACTTTTTCTGTTGATGCAGAATTGTGCATTGTTGAAAATGGACAAATACCTGCTGATTTCTCCATTCTTGTTGTATCTTCCAAAGTCGGCAAACCAGCCGGATAGTTCATCACGGTAGAGTGATATGGATCCGTTATTGCGAAACATGGTCTGGTACAAACTCTCGGGGGTGAAATCATCAATCAGGCATTGCTTGAAGAATGGTTTTTCAGGTTCCTGGGTTTTGATTTGTTTTGCTTCGGTACATTCCGCTTTCCAACGGCTCAACTCCAGTTGATAATCATCGTAGCTGGAATTGTCGAGCTTTTGTAACGGTCTGAAAGCTGCTGATACGGGTTCGGTCTTTCCTACTCCGGGAGGTGCCACCAGCATTACCCACAATTGTCCGAAGTTCCTGTACTTACCACTGTCAATCGTGATTTTCTTTCTTACTGAAGCACTAACCGCACATAATGCTGCCATTACAGGAAACTCAATGGGTACGCCATAGACCTCTGAAATCTCAACTGCAAAATCAAGAATTACCTGAGGTAATCCATTTATTGGAAAAGCTGTATCATTTGCATTAGAATTCATGCTTTTGGACTGAATTTCCGCTTTCAGTTTCTCAATAAAATTTGTACTTTTGCATTGTTCTGGATTCATTGCCTCTTCGAACTCTCCAAAGTTTGAAGGGGCGTTTTTTTTGTCTATCATTTCTTTCTCAGTTTGGTTATTGATTTATGATAGTTCTCATCCAACAACTTTTGTATGTCGGACATACGGTAATAGATTTTTCCACTAATCTGGGAATAACTGATTAATTCCTGGTCTCTCCAAAGCTGTGCAGTACGAACACTGATGCTCATCAAGTTCATGAATTCTTCATTCGAAAAGAATGGATTATCGGGCAGCTTTCGAGTTTGGTTTAAACCACCTATCAGTTTATCCAATCGTTTCAGGAGTTCTTCGTGTTTCTCGTTTATTACCAACAACGATTCCAGGATTATTTCATCATCGCGCATTTTCTTGCGAATGTCGGCTTCAAATTTTTCGAAATGTTCCTTGAAGTTCATTTCTTGTTCCTCCCGTTAGAAAGTTGGTTTTCTTTTAGTTCTATAAACTCTTCCACAGTCTGTACCCGATTGGATAGCAGCCAGGATTCAATCTCATTCTTCTTGAAAATGACCCGTGCATTTTTCTTGTAAAATGGTATTGCTTTTTCGCAAATCATTTTGTTGATGGTGTTGACGGCATAGCCAGTCAACTGGCTACATTCTTTTTTGCCAAAGGTTTCAGGGAATGGTTCTTTTTGTGATTGGATGTTTTGTTGCGGTTGAACCATTGTGACAATCAGTTCCTTGAACTGGCCAATGGTAAGTGCAGCCAAGGGAGTTTCGTTGGTTGGTTGAAATCTTGTTTCCATGATGATACTTTTTTGAGTTTTTTAGAACCCAATAGCTGCGCAGTCTATTGGGTTCCTGCCGGCAAAAGTATCATCAAAATACCAGCATATATCATCAAATCACGATTAATTTAGGGTCGTATTACGACTCGTGGTAGGTCGTGGTGGGTCGTGATTGTGATGATAAAAGCCTCAAAATTGGGGCTTTAGGTAGGTCGTGGTTAGGGTCGTGAATTTAGTCACTTATTTTGCTTTGAAACAGTTATAATTTGTTCTATTTCTTTGTGTGTTTTGCTAACTTCATAAATTTTGCGGGTTGGTTTGACATAATCGAACCTGTCAAAAGCGACATTTATAGTGCTTGAAATACTTTCACCGCATAAATGTTGAATTACATTTGACAGCATGGTGGCTGAGCCATACCACTTTAAAGGTTTTGGGGCAATTAAGTTCTTTTGGTTAAACCAGAAAAGCCAGACATCGGCATTTGGATTTCGAAGCCATTTCTTATTTGATAAGTATTGCATGACTTTTATCAGGCAGTCGTCTGAATAAAGCGTGTTGAATTTTGGAGAAATACTCGGCTGCGAATTGTCAATGTCGCTCACTGCAAATTTATTATCATTTAAAGTGTATAAATTGCATTCTACCTTTTCAGCTAATTTAACTAGACAAATCTCGAAGCATAAGAATAATTCAATTAATCTCTCAATAAAATCAAAATGGTTGATTAATCGATTTGTCAAATCATAACTGACGTGATTCTTACAATTTTCAATATCTAATGGAGAAATAATATTATCAAATTTGAACTTGACATTTAATACAAATACAAACAATTCTTTGTAATTCAATTGACAGTTTGAATCACAAACATACTGATTATGAATACTATTTTTATCAAGGTCACGTAAGATAATATTTGCGTAAGCAATTTTATCAGCTTTATTGTTTAGAATAAATAGATTATTCTCTACTTCCAAAATCACCTGCTCAAAGAGTTCAATGTATTCGCACAATGAGTTCTCATCGTCATGATTTACGTATTTATTTACCCAGGAGAGTGTTTTAAATTCTAATCTGTTTTTGAGATTTATTGGCAATTCATTTTTTACAGCATTTTTGTGATTATAAAGACCATAAGAACGAATCTGATCATTGAAAATAGCCTCGTCAAGTAGATTAGAAGTTTTACAATATGAATTATGCCAGCAAAAATACAATGTTTCATTTAGTGAGTCAAAATAGTTCAAGTAAAGGTCTGTAAGTGTTCTGTTAATCATTGATTGAGATTGTTCGATTGTTAGTTTTTATATAGTTGACTGGTTAGTAACGAAAAATGACATGATAAATCATGCCATTTTTGAATTAATTCAATATGTTTATTTTAAGTATGTTACAAAAATTTTACAGCTTCATCAATTTCCGAATTTGCAAAACTGTCAAGGTAAGTATTTGTTGTTTTCATGTCTTTGTGATCCATTATTTGTGAGATTAATTCTCGTTTTACACCGTTGTTTTGGAGCGTCATTGCCATGGTATGGCGACTTACATAAGTTGTTATATTTATATCATCAATGCCAAGTTCTTGGGCCATTTCGCCTAAGTATTCGTTTAGTTTGACAAGTCTGTTTATTATATGCTTGAATAGTTTTTCACCTGTGAATCCTTCTTTGGTTACGATTGGCATAAGATAGCCTTCAATCGGTGCTTTAATGATACAAAGTTCATCAATGATGGCAATTAACTCATCCGTCAGCTTGATACTAATGGACTTGGACTTTTTACTGTATTTGGTTTTTTGTCGTTTGTAAACGATATATTGACCATTTTCAAGCCTTTTGATATTGTCCGAAGTAAGATGCGCCATATCCACAAAACTCATTCCATAACAAAAGTATGAAAATAAAAACAATAATCGTGCGTAAAGTGAAGTTTCTTTTAACGGAGTGTTTGATTTTACTTTCTCAAGGTACTCAGATGGCAAATATCTCTTATCAGTTTCTTCTTCTAATTTGGCTACTTCAAATCCTCCTTTTCCGAATGGATAGGTGGCTCGACTTGCTTCCTTGGCTTCTATTGCCATATTGAGTATTGCCCGCAACCCTTTCATGTAGTATTTGCGACTGTTGCCACAACAACCCTTGCGCTGTACTATCCGAGTGTTGCCGCTTGTACTTCTACATATCGATTCTCGTGGGGTTTGAAGGAAGACATCGAATGCCCGAACATATACAATATCAATTTCCGAGAATAACCTTTTGTCGAGTTTCTTGTCATAAATATCCAGCATGACCAAGGTGCTTTCATAGCATCTTGCATTGCCATTGTGCCCAGTATTTTTCAAAGTTTGTATGTGATTCTCAAAAAAAGGCTTAACTTTGCCCTTCTTTGAGCGATGTAGGAATGCTTCTTCGAACTGGTTCAAAGTCCAGTCGATTTTATTGCGGTTAAAATCATCAATAACATCTTGGGCTTTTAATAGTTGACTATTGATAAATGCATTGTTTTTCTCGTGATCAGGATTGATGCGTTTGTCTTTTTTGAATTGAGCAAATTCGTCATTCCACTGGTTCAGGGTAACGGAGAGATTTAAACTGATATACTTTCTAACCCGATCTTTGGTAATTCTTAATACAATCGGGTGGCTACCATTCTTTAAAATGGTGCTTTTGTAAGGGATAATTGATATGTATTTCATACTTACGTTACACATTTGCGTTACACAAACATTACACATTTGATGAAACTTATTCGAAAAGAATCAAATATGAGTGATTATTAAACGCTGATTAATAAGCACAAAGGTACACAATTACAAGCAAATACCAAAATAGATTAGTGATAATTATCACGTCTAAAGGGGATGTAAATTTGTTTTGTTTGTAAAAAAAATGTCTATTTTGTAATTGTTTTACTATTAAGATGTTGCATAATAGAATCTCAAATCTTCAGAGAAAAATATCATTAGTCTCTGCTAGCACGTGTGTGTCAGTAAGAATATTATATTTCAAATCAATTTCGTAACTTACATCCGAAATTTCTCGTTCCGTTTTCCAGTCGGCTTTGTTTTTGAGAACAACAAGAAAATCATAATCTGATTCAGCATTAGCTGAGTCACTTGCCTGTGATCCAAAAAGAATTAAATCTTTCAGATTATCAGACAATTTAATACGTAACATCGAATTAAAATCCTGAATTATTTGTCTTTTTCTTGGTATCATCTTTTTGAGTTATTAAAAAATTTATTGTCTTTTGTCTTTACTCTTTGTTTTTTAATCTAAACGGGATACTGCATCGTTACGCAATGAAGCGAACCATGTTGCTTGATTAGAGCGGTGCAATCAATGCCAATTATTTCGCGGTTGGGAAATGCTTTTTGCAATTGCTCCGCAGCGATTTTGTCTTTGGGCGAATTGTATGTTGGAAGCAAAACAGCATTATTTAGTATCAGAAAATTAGCATAAGTTGCTGGTAATCTTTCGTTTTCAAAATATACTGCATCGGCCATTGGCAATGGAATAAGATTGTAAGAACCACCAACCCCTAAAGGGGAGTATGATTGCAGCTCCTCTTCCATTTTTTTTAAAGCATCAAAATGTTCATCTGATTCGTCATCGCACTTTAGGTAAACAATGGTGTTGTTTGGGCAAAGTCGTGCCAATGTATCTACATGACTGTCAGTGTCGTCGCCTGCTAAATAGCCATAATGTAACCACAGGATTTTTTGTGCACCAAAATATTCTTTCAATTGCTTTTCTATCAATTTTTTTGATAAATTATTCCGATTGTCGGACAATAAACATTCAGCGGTTGTCAGAATTGTTCCTTCTCCATCCGATTCGATGCTTCCACCTTCGAGCACAAAGTTCAACTGATTTTTATAGTCCGTGTTTTCGCCAAAAATGCTTGTATCAAATAGCTTTTTTGTAATCAGATTATCGTAATTTGCAGCAAACTTCATTCCCCAACCGTTGAATGTAAAATCGCAAATCGTGCGTTTTCCATTCTCGAATATGGTTATTCCGCCATGATCGCGCGCCCAAGTATCGTTGGTTGGCATTTCGATAAACGAAATTTTTGATAATTCCATTTCATCAAAAAAAGGCTCAATAGCTTCACTATCAACACAAACAATTAATAAATGTTCGTATTTTATTATTGCTTTTGCAATGTTTACAAAGCATTCAGTTACTTCGTCGAGCATATCTGCCCAATCGGTTTGGGCATGAGGCCATGTAAGTTGAACAAATTCTTGTTCAGCCCATTCGGCAGGTAAAGTTATGTGGTTTGGAGATTTCATTAGTACAAAAATACAAAAAAAGATTCGAAAAAAGAAAAGAGCCGCATTCTGAATTCAGAATACGGCTCCAAAATATTGTAATATTATCAAATTATTTCAATGCAAGTTTCTTTTTTACGGCAGCTGTGATGTCGTTCGAAGTAGGCGATTTGTAAATAATAGCTTGCGAACCTAAATCGAGGATATAGGTAAATTTGCCCTCAGCAGCAACTTCGTTGATAGCTTTTGTTACTTTGTCGCGAATAGGAATAAATAAATCCTGTTGTTTTTTCTGAATTTCTTGGTAAGCAGTTTGGCGGAAAGTGTTTACACGCGTTTCAATCTCTTGAATTTCGCTCACGCGCACTTTTTTAATTCCGTCGGGCATACTGTCTTGTTTAGCCTGAAACTCTTTTACCTTCACATTGTATTCTTCTTGCATTTTCATTATTTCACCTTCGTACTGTTTGCCAACTTCATCCATTGTTTTTTCGATGGTAGCAACTTCGGGCATTAGTGTAATAATTTCCTGCGAATTAATGTGTCCAAATTTTGCATCCTGTGCAAAAAGACCTACGGGTAGTGCACATAGCACAACTAAAGCAATTTTTTTAAACATGTTTATGAATTGAATTTAAATTTATTTCGTAATTTTTCTATTACAAAGTTAGAGAATTATTTTGAATAACCTAATTTTTGAAGCACTAAATCGCTGACATCTAATTTGGGAGAAGTGAAAATGATATTCATCGAAGAGCCTTTATCGAAAACCATGGCATAATCTTTTTCCTTACTAATTTCTTGTATGGCAGTGTATACTTCGTCCTGAATTGGTTTCATAAGACTTTGACGCTTTTTGAATAATTCGCCCTCAGCTCCAAAATACTTTTTCTTTAATTCGTTAGCTTCTTTTTCTTTGGCGATAATTTCTTCTTCGCGTTTTACCTTCATGTCATCCGAAAGAAAAACCAACTCTGTTTGGTAATTTTTGTACATTTTTTGTACTTCCTGCAATTGAATTTCAACTTCCGATTGCCATTTTTTCGAAATCTGATTGATTTGTTCGTTAGCGGTTTCGAACGATGGAATGTTTTTCATGATATACTCCATATCAACCATTGCAAACTTTTGAGCGGATGAAGTTAAAAACATTCCCGCTACAAAACTTATTATTAAAAATACTTTTTTCATATTACAACGAATTTATTGATTAAATTTAAAACTATTTTCAAGCCTTAAACAAATACTTTGCCAAAATTTTAAAGTTACTGCCCCAAGCCCCTAAAGGGGCATAGCCGTCAAGCTAATTTTCCATATTTCCGCCCCAAGCCCCTAAAGGGGATGTAAAGTTAGCTTCGTCTCTTATATTCAAATCATTTATTTATATTTAAATCACTTCGAATACAACTCTTTAAGCTCCGTCAGCTGACGGATTTGGGGCAGTATTATATTTGTTTATAAACTATAAACTATCTTACAGCTCTTGTCCCAATACAAAGTGGAATTGACTGCCGCCTTTATTGCCATCAACGCCTTTATCGAAGCCGTAGCCCCAGTCGATACCCATCATCCCAAACATTGGTAGAAAAATACGAACGCCAATACCGGCAGAGCGTTTCAAATCAAACGGACTATAATCCTTTAGCTTGCTGAACGAATTTCCTGCTTCAAGAAACGTAAGTGCGTAAATGGTTGCAGATTGCTCTAACGATAATGGATAACGCAATTCCACCGAAAATTTATTGTATAAATAGCCCGCATACGAACCCGTTAATGGATTGCGAGGAGTTAACGAACCGCTTTCGTAACCACGCATAGCTACATAATCGGTACCATAACTTGTGTAAGCCGACATACCGTCGCCACCCATATAGAAAGTTTCGAAAGGCGATTTTGCATTTTCATTAAAATGTCCTACGTACGAAAACATCATACGACTCATTAAAATTAATTTGTTGCTTGGGTCGAGTGGCGTAAATGTTTTGCCAGAGAAAGTCCATTTGTGGTATTCAATCCAACGATAGCGATCTTGCTCGCTCATAGTTGCATCGGAGTATGCTTTGCCATTTATTTTTCCGCCATTAAGCGAGGAATAAGGAGGTGTTACTTTTAAACCAAGCGAGAATGACGAGCCACTTCGTGTAAAAATAGGATTGTCGATAGAGTTTCGGCTTAATGTTAAGTTTAAACTCAAGTTGTTGAATTGTCCTTCGGTCATGGGGAACATTTGTGGATACCAATCGCTCAACATAAAACGTTGGTACGACAATTCGCCATAAAAGGTAAAAAAGTCATCAGGCCAATTCAAGCGTTTTCCATATCCTATAGTTGCACCTAAAGTACGCATGTACTTTTCGGGGTCGTAATTGAGTGCGTAGCCAGTATCGTAACCACCGTAGCTGTTTCCATAGCTACTGCCATAACTACTGCCATAACTGCTGCCGTAGCCATAAGGTGAGTAGCTTCCATACGAGTTTTGCATACTTTGAAGGTAACGGTCGGCAATGGCTGTTTGGCTCGAATAATACACCGATGTTGAAAGTGAATTAGGGCGTTTACCACCCAACCAAGGTTCGAGAAACGACAGACTTACAGATGTATACGATTGCCCGTTGGTACGAGCATTAATCGAAAAGGTTTGTCCTTCGCCCTGTGGCACAATACGATAGGTTTCGGGACGGAACAAGTTCTGAATAGCAAAGTTGCTGAATTTCAAGCCAACACTTCCAACAATACCTGTTGCCCCCCAACCAGCCGAAAATTCAACTTGGTCGCTCCCTTTTGTTTCGAGATTATAAGTAATATCTACTGTACCATCTTCTTGATTAGGTTCAATGTCTGGTTTAATTTTTTCCTGATCAAAATGTCCCATTTGCGCCAACTCACGGAGCGAGCGCATAATGTCCGACTGACTATAAAGTTGCCCTGGTTTGGTACGTAGTTCGCGTCGAACCACATGTTCGTAAACACGCGTATTTCCTTTAATATTTATTTCGTTGATGGTAGCTGGTTTTCCTTCGTAAATGCGCATTTCGAAGTCGATAGAATCATTTTCAATAAGCACCTCAACAGGTTCGATTTGTGAAAAAAGATAACCTCTATCCTGATACAATTTACTTACAGCATCGTTTTCGTCGGTTTGTATGCGCTCTGTTAAATGTTTTTGATTATACACATCACCTTTTTTTATTCCGAGCACTGCGTCTAAATAGTCGAACGGATAGATGGTGTTACCAATCCATTTAATATTACGAAAAAAGTATTTTTTTCCTTCATCAACACTCAAATAAACGCTTACACTTTTATCGTCGAACTTAACCACACTATCAGCAACAAGAAAAGCGTCGCGATAACCAATTTCGTTGTATTTGTCAATCAAGGCAATTTTATCTTTTTCGAACTCTTCTTTTACAAACTTTTTGGTTCTGAAAAAATTACGCCAATTCTTGTCGTTGGTTTTTTTCATCGCCTTGTTTATCTGATTAAAAGTGAGCGCTTTATTTCCTGTAACAACAATTTGATGAACGCGTGTCTTCAATTTTTTATCTACTTGAATATCCACAATAACATGACCCGCTTTTTTGGGGTCATTTTTTTGTAACACCTTGGCTTCTACGTTTAAAAAGCCCTTTTCTTCCATGTGTTTTTTTATTACTTTAACAGCTCTATCCGAAATGTTAGGTGTAATTTGATTCCCCTTTACAATACCAAGTTTGATTTCAAGGTCTTCAATTTCTCCTTTTTTTAGACCCGAAAAATTGATTTCCGAAACACGTGGACGTTCTTTGAGCGCAATATTTAGCCAAATTTTACCATCCTCAATTTTATTTGCAAAAATCTTTACATCCGAAAATAATCCTTGTTTCCAAAATCGCTTCACAGCGCTTGTAACGGCATCGCCAGGCACTTTAATTTTGTCGCCTACCGAAAGACCAGAGAAACCAACAAGCACAAAATCTTCGTAATTGGCTGCCCCGGTTACACTAATTGCTGCAATTTCGTAAGTTGGCGCTGCATTGGAGTATTCAATTACAGGAACACTGTCGACAACTATTGCATTTTGGGCAATAAGCCATTGACCTGCAAGAAAGAATAAAATGACTGAAAGAAGTTTTTTTAACTGCATATTTTTTTGCTGTAATTCGGCGAATGCTAACTAGTTCGATTAATTTGTTTTTCCAAACCGGCGTTCGCGGCATTGAAAATCGCAGATAGCTTCGTAGAAGTTTTCTTTGCGGAAATCGGGCCAGTGAGTGGGTGTGAAATATAGTTCGGTGTAGGCAATTTGCCAAAGTAAAAAGTTGCTTATACGGCTTTCACCACTTGTACGTATCATTAAATCGGGATCAGGAATTTCTTTTGTTGTTAAATAGGATGAAATCAATTCATCGGTAATTTCGTCGGGCTTTAAGTTGCCCATACAAACTTCTTTTCCAATTTCAATAATAGCGTTTTTAATTTCCCAGCGCGAAGAGTAACTCAAAGCAAGTACCAATGCCAAACCTGTATTGACACTAGTCTCTTCGATGCAACGTTTCAGTTTAATGCCTGCATTTACGGGTAATCGACTTAAATCGCCAATTGCCATAAGTCGTACATTATTTTTGTTAAGTGTGGGAGTTTCCTTTTCGATGGTATCAATCAATAGTTCCATCAATGCATCGACCTCGGCCTGCGGACGTCCCCAGTTTTCAGTTGAAAAAGCGTATAAAGTGAGGTATCCAATACCAATTTCGGCAGCTGCTTCGGTAACTTCGCGTACAGAAACTACGCCATTTTGATGCCCAAAAATCCGATCGTATCCACGTTCCTTTGCCCAACGACCGTTGCCATCCATGATGATGGCGATATGTTTTGGCAAGCGAGTTTTATCAATTTTTTCTTTAAAAGAGGACATATTCGAAGCGTGTTGTACCTACTAATTTTGTTTAGCTTAGTTATTTATTGTGTAAGCAATCACATTGTTTTTTCCAAATATTATACGTTAAACCAATTGAAAATGTGGATAAAACGTCATTATTAAAAATGTTGGAACCATTTAATTTGTTTGCGTTGTTCAGTTGAGAAGCACCTTCCATTTTATCTGTAAGCAACAATCGCTGCGACCAAATAAAGTTCAAATGAAACCTTTCGCCCAACATAAATTTGTATCCTACTCCAATTGGGTAACTAAACATAAAATTTGTTTTGGTGCCCGAAAAATTGGTATAAGGAAAAAACATTCCACCTATTCCAGCAAAAATAAACAAGCTGTTTTTTTTGCTGTTTGGTTTGTAAATTTTATCGTCGTAGTCTGAGAAATTAAACTCCCCACACAGGTCAATAGCATTTATCGGATTGTCGAATGTAACACCAGCGCCCGTTCCCAATACATTTGTTTTGTTCCAAGTGCCAGTTATTGCTAATCTGGTGTCGAACTTTTGCCGATAAATTAAACCAAACGATGGTTGATTATTGGTAAACAGTTGATTGTTGGCATCCCCCAAATAAAACGAACCACCACCCAAAATTCCTATTTCTGCACGAAATTTGTTTTGGGCAACAATACTTCCAACAAAAAATACCGAAAAAGCTACAATTGAAATTCTAATTATTTTAAAAGTCATCTTTTTTTTTAAGCTAAAAATTAATTAGAATAACAACGGTTTTTTATGGTTTAAATTTTATCTGCTTTTCAAAAACAATGAACAAAAGTAATGATTATCTTTCAAAATTAAGAAAATGGCTGTGTGCTAAGGTTTTTATTTAACAAAATATTGCATTCTTACTTACAATGTTGCAATACAAAGAATTGTAAGTAAACATTACTAAAAATGAGTTTTGAGTATACAGCACAATAAGAATTGTATATTTATGCCGTTAATATTCAATTTAATAGCTCTCTTTTTAAAAAAGCTGAAAAGCAGAAAAAAAGTAGAAATTGAACTTGCACATAAACGATAAAATGAGTACTTTTGCCAAAATTTGGACAATAAATATTTATGCAAAAGTACAAGCCCTTTCAGTTAGTTTTGGAGGATGGTACCGTTTTCGAAGGGAAATCCTTTGGTTATGAAAAAGCGGTTGCCGGAGAAGTAGTTTTTAATACGGCCATGGTCGGGTATCCCGAAAGTTTAACTGACCCATCTTACGCCGGACAGTTATTAGCCGTTACTTTTCCTTTAGTTGGTAATTACGGTGTTCCAAACGACATCATCCAAAACGGACTTTCTACTTTTTACGAATCGGAAAAAATTCAAGCATCTGCATTGATTATTTCCGATTTTTCTTTTGAATACAGTCACTGGAATGCCGGCAAAAGCCTCAGCGATTGGTTGAAAGAAAATGAAGTGCCCGGAATTTTTGGTATCGACACCCGTGAACTCACTAAGTTGGTGCGCGAAAAAGGAACTATGAAAGGAAAACTGGTTTTTCCGGATGGCGACGATATTGAATTTATCAACCCCGATGATGAAAATCAGGTGGCAAAAGTGAGCTGCAAAGAAGTTATAACTTATGGAACTGGTAAAAAGCGAGTTCTTTTGGTGGATTGCGGCGTAAAACACAACATTATCCGCTGCTTGCTAAAACGTGACACAACAGTTATTCGTGTGCCTTGGGATTACGACTATAACCACATAGAATTCGACGGACTGTTTATCTCCAATGGCCCGGGTGACCCTGAATATGCACAAGATACTGTGCGCCATATTCAGGAAACCATGAAAACCGGAAAACCAATTTTCGGTATTTGTATGGGTAATCAGCTACTTTCGGTTGCCGGAGGTGCTAAAACGTACAAACTGAAATACGGTCACCGTAGCCATAACCAGCCTGTACAATTGGTTGGTACGCAACGTGCTTTTATCACTTCACAAAATCATGGTTTTGCTGTTGACAATTCAACATTGAGTGCCGATTGGGAATCGTTGTTTGTAAATATGAATGATGGAACCAACGAAGGTATTCGTCACAAAACAATGCCTTGGTTTTCAGCTCAGTTCCACCCAGAAGCTGCTTCTGGGCCAACAGATACTGAATTTTTGTTTGATGTTTTCCTAAAAACACTGGACGAATTTACCAAACCTGTAACTGAAATGATTCAGGAAGAAATGGATGCCCGTTTGGTAACAAAACAAGAGTACAAAGGAGTTGAAAAAGGCGATGTCAAAAAAGTATTGGTACTTGGTTCGGGTGCTTTGAAAATTGGTGAAGCTGGCGAGTTCGATTATTCGGGTTCTCAAGCACTAAAAGCTTTGAAGGAAGAAGGTATTCAAACGATACTTATCAATCCAAACATTGCAACCGTTCAAACGTCAGAAGGTATTGCCGATAAAGTGTACTTCCTGCCCGTTACGCCTGATTTTGTGGAGCGTGTGATTGAAAAAGAACGTCCTGATGCTGTTTTCCTTTCGTTTGGCGGACAAACTGCATTGAACTGCGGTGTGGCACTTTACAGAGACAAGATTTTTGAAAAATACAATGTACGTGTTCTTGGAACGCCTGTACAATCGATTATTGATACCGAAGACCGCGAAATTTTCAATAGTAAATTAGCAGAAATTGATGTAAAATACATTAAAAGTGAGGCAGTTAACGACCTCGAAAATGCAATACGTGCTGCCAACGAACTGGGTTATCCGGTTATTGTGCGTGCTGCTTATGCATTAGGTGGGTTGGGCTCAGGCTTCTGCGATAACGACGAAGAACTGAAAACATTGGTTGACAGAGCTTTTGCTTATTCAAATCAGGTCTTAGTTGAAAAATCGCTCAAAGGTTGGAAAGAAATTGAATATGAAGTAGTTCGCGACCGTTACGATAACTGTATCACAGTTTGTAACATGGAAAACTTCGACCCACTCGGTATTCACACCGGCGAAAGTATCGTAGTTGCTCCTTCGCAGACATTGACCAACACCGAATATCATAAATTACGTGAGCTCGCTATCCGCATTATTCGCCACATTGGCATTGTGGGCGAATGTAACGTGCAATATGCCTTCGATACTGAATCGGAAGATTACCGTGTTATCGAAGTAAACGCTCGTTTGAGTCGTTCTTCGGCTCTGGCTTCGAAAGCAACCGGTTATCCACTGGCTTTTGTGGCTGCTAAACTTGGCTTGGGCTACGGATTGCCCGAATTGAAAAACTCAGTTACCAAAGATACTTCAGCATTTTTTGAGCCTGCACTCGATTATATAGTTTGTAAAATTCCTCGTTGGGATTTAGGTAAATTCCAGGGTGTAAGTCGTCAGTTGGGTTCAAGTATGAAATCGGTAGGCGAAATCATGTCCATCGGACGAAATTTCGAAGAAGCATTCCAAAAAGGTTTGCGTATGATTGGACTTGGAATGCACGGATTTGTGGCTAACAAAGCCATGTATGCCGACGATTTGGACACTGCCCTTTCGAAACCTACCGACAAACGTGTTTTCTATGTTGCACAGGCACTTCACAGTGGTTATTCGGTGGATAAAATTCACGATTTGACCAAAATTGACCGTTGGTTCCTACACAAATTGCAACGCATTGTTACACTCGAACATAAACTCGAAGAATTCAATTCGTTGGAAACATTACC
>JFJP01001739.1_pt1 | contig 64101 bp, 56 predicted proteins | sample 431651 | NCBI WGS metagenome assembly JFJP01 (sample SAMN02602958, study PRJNA72255) | Microbial mat metagenome, whole genome shotgun sequencing project. | biome: fresh water; feature: sink hole; material: water; isolation source: purple microbial (photo- and chemosynthetic) mats found in... | reverse complement strand
ATCTGGATCAACCCCTCAACACGCGGTTGCGTAAGAGAGATGAGCGTGATGGCAAACAGGTCGAACCGGCGGTGGGAGAGTCTGAGTAGGGCGATGGCCTTCGAGGTCGCTTTTCCGATCAGACCCCGCCGCGCGGATGCCCATCATGGCCAGGAGGCAACGTCCTCCACCAACAGGTCGGATATACGCGCGCAGTCGCACCTTCGCGCCAGAAACGTGATTCGCTCTTGTTACCCCTGTGTTGTCGCTTTGATCCCGACTCCCGATGCAAAAACCGGTGCCCCGATCCACCCCTGTCCCGAGTGCAACGAGTTATCCGCCGCCGCCCGCCCTCCCGCCAGCGTGAGAAGCGCGCTCCCGGGCGGGCGGGCGTGGATAACTCTGCAGCTCACTCCGATCCGGCCGCCTCCAACTCTGAAAAACCCCCAACCTGCCCTTGCTTATTGGGAGGAGTCCATATACGCCCTACAAGCCACGCCAGCGCTCCCGCGCCGGCCACTCGACCGCTGGCGAAACAGGCGGTGAGCAGATAGCCGCCGGTGGGCGCTTCCCAGTCCAGCATCTCGCCGGCGCAGAACACGCCGGGCAGCGCGTTCAACATCAGGTTCGCATTCATCGCTTCGAAGCGCACGCCGCCGGCGCTGCTGATCGCTTCATCAATCGGACGCGGCGCGATCAGCATCAATGGCAGGGCCTTGATCGCGGCCGCCAGCCGTTGTGGGTCGGCATAGTCGTCTTTGTCGAGGACTTCGCGCAGCAACCCGGCCTTGACGCCAGTGATGCCGGCGCGGCTTTGCAGGTGGCTGGACAGTGAGCGCGATCCGCGCGGATGCGCGACTTCGGCGATGACGCGTTCGATCGACTTGTTCGGCGCCAGATCGAGAAATATCTGTGCGCTGCCATTGGCTTCGATGGCGTCGCGAATCGCGGTGGAGGCAGCGTAGATCAGGCTGCCTTCGATGCCGTTCTCGGAGACCACAAACTCGCCCTGACGCTGAAAATCGGCAAACGTCAGCGTCACCGATTTCAACGGCTGGCCGGCGTAGCGTTGGCGGAAATGTGCGCTCCAACCGACATCGAAGCCGCAATTCGATGGTTTCAACGCAGCGACATCGACACCGTGCGCTTGCAGGATCGGCACCCAGGCGCCGTTTGATCCCAGCCGCGCCCAACTACCACCGCCGAGGGCGAGGATTACCACATCGAACGGTTTTACAATTTCACCGTCAGGGCTGGCGAAGCGCAGTGCACCGTCTTCCGACCAGCCCAACCAGCGATGCCGGACATGGAAACTCACCCCGCTGCCGCGGAGCCGATGCAGCCAGGCGCGCAGCAGCGGCGCGGCCTTCATGTCGGTCGGAAACACGCGACCGGAACTGCCGACGAAAGTGTCAATGCCGAGACCATGCACCCAGGCACGCAGAGCTTCCGGCCCGAAAGCGTCTAGAAAGGGCTCGATTTCTGCTTGACGCTTGCCATAACGCGACACGAACGGCGCCAGTGCTTCCGAGTGGGTCAGGTTCATGCCGCCTTTGCCGGCGAGCAGGAATTTGCGCCCGACCGAGGGCATCGCATCGTAAAGATCGACCTGGGCGCCGCCTTGGCTTAAAACTTCGGCAGCCATCAAGCCGGCCGGGCCGCCGCCGATGACGGCGACGCTGAGAGGGGATTTTTCAGAAATCAAAGCGGTTTTTCCGGGTTGGGATGCATGCGATTATCCCGCTTATATCTCCCGCGACCTTTCAAACCATGCACACCCAGCCCCTTCTCGATACCCATTGCCACCTTGACGCCAGCGAGTTCGCCGCCGACCGCGACGCGGTGTATCAACGCGCGCGCGCTGCTGGCGTCATGATTGAAGTTATCCCGGCAGTCACGCGCGCCAACTGGGTTGATGTCGAAGCGGTATGCCGACGTTATCCTGACTGTCTGCCGGCCTGGGGCATGCATCCCCTCTATATTGATATCCATCAGGAGGCGCATCTGACCGATCTGCGCGCGCAGATCGAAGCCTGGCGACCGGTGGCGATCGGTGAAATCGGGTTGGATTTGTTTGTGCCGAACCTGGATTACGCCACACAAGAACACTTTTTTGTCGAGCAACTCAAGATCGCCCGCGACTTCGATCTGCCGGTATTGCTGCATTGCCGCCGCGCCAACGATCAAATCCTGAAGCAACTGCGCCGATTGAAAATCAGCAAAGGCATCGCCCACGCCTTCAGCGGCAGTCGCCAGCAGGCCGATGCTTATCTCAAACTCGGCTTCAAACTCGGCTTTGGCGGCGCTTTCACCTGGACGCGGGCGAGCAATTTGCGGACATTGGCAAAAGATTTACCGCTGGACGCTATCGTGCTGGAAACCGATAGCCCGGACATGCCCCCGGCCTGGATTGGCGCCCCCGGAAAGCCAGGCCGCAACGAACCGGCGGAAGTGGTGCGCATCGCCGAATGTCTGGCCGAATTGCGCGGCGACAGCGTCGAACAGGTCATCCGTCTGACCACCGCCAATGCCCGCACGGTGCTGAATCTGGAACACCAATCGAGCGTTTGAAGCCGCCAGGTTGCGTTGTTGCTTCCTGTATTCAGGAGTGCTTCAGGGGCGATTTCCGCTTGGCTCCAGTTTCAGCGTAAACCACTCCCCCAGCGCACCGCTAATCTCCGCCAGCGTCAAATGGCGCATGAAGTTGGCGTTGCCAGGAGCGTTCTGGTTGCTCATGCAAGTGAGCGCGCGCACGGGTTGTTTTGCATCCCGCAAACGAAAGGTGGTTTTGTAATAAATATGTGTCGGCGAGTCGTCGTCACTGAAGCTGACTCGCCGGTTAAGCCGAGGAAAATGCTCAACCAAAGGCGCAACCGGCATGCCGGCGAAAGTTTCCACGCTGCGTGAAATACCGGTAACGAGAAACTCGCCTGGCGCTATGACTTGTGTTTCCGGGCGAACGGTATCAATTTCGAAGACGCAGAACGGGTCGTGTTCCTGCACCGCGTTGCGTGCCACGATGTGGCCATATTGCAAACGTGCGGTAGCCGCGTCGGGGCTGATTTGCAGCGCTTGGCGCAACTGCAAAATGCCCTTTTCGGCGAGGGACGATTGCGGGGCGTTCGCACAAGCGCTCAACATGCTGGCGAGCAAGACAATGAAAAGACTGGAACGAGAGGGGAAGGCGAGGCGAGTCATGCGCGTTATGATGCGACTATGTCACGTCAAATTCCATCCGATTCTTTCGAATCTCCCGCCGCTGCGCGTTTGCGTATCGACAAATGGCTATGGGCTGCGCGTTTTTTCAAGACACGTGGTCTAGCACAAGAGGCGGTGGAGGGCGGGCGGGTGCGTTTTATCATTGCCGATGCGGTCGGCGATCGCATCAAGTCCAGCCGTGAGGTGCGTCTGGGCGACATGTTGCATATTCAGATCGGCGATCTGTTCTGGAAGGTAACGGTACTTGGACTCTCCGATAAACGCGGCCCGGCGCCGGTGGCGCGCCAACTATATGCGGAGTCACCTGAAAGTATGGCGGCCCGGGTGGCGCAGATCGAGGCCAAGCACGCTAATGCGGAGCCAGGCAGCAGTATCAAGGGGCGGCCGACGAAGAAGGATCGGCGCCAGATTCATCGGTTCAATGATTGCTGTTAGGGTGTATGGGTTGGTTTTTTCGATTCGTTTTCGATTTTTTCGTTATGCCGGCGCGGGCCGGGATGACAGGCTAATCAGTATCGCCACGGAAATTCAGGGAAGCACATGGAAATAGTAGATTGCATTGTTGTCGGAGCAGGAGTCAGTGGCCTGGTTTCGGCGACGCGAATGGCTCAGGCGGGGCGGAGTGTAGTGGTGCTGGAGGCGTCGCCGCGGGTGGGCGGCTGCATACAAAGCTGGCATTTAAGTGATGAGATCGGGGCGGGCGGGGAGGGCGCAGACTTCTGGCTCGAAATGGGGGCTCACACGTCTTACAACTCCTACTCGCAATTGCTGGAAGCGTTGCAGGAGCGAGGCCGGCTGGATGATTTGCTGCCGCGCGCGAAACTCGGCTACAGCTTTGTCGGTCCGTTCGGCGCGCTGCAATCGCCGATGAAATTGCTGAATTTTTTCCAGGCGGCATATTCAATTCCATTCGGCTTTGGCAAGACCAAGAGTGGTCGTAGCGTGGCGGAGTGGTTTGGCGGCCTGCTAGGACGTGGTAATTACCGGCGCCTGCTGTCGCCCGCTTTTGCGGCGGTGCTGTCGCAACCGGCGGATTCATTCCCGGCGGAATGGTTGTTCCGCAGCAAACCGAGAATGCAGTCGGCGCCGCGCAAATACAGCTTTCCCGGTGGTTTGCAGGGTTTGCTTGAGGCGCTGGTTGAGGGCGCGGCATTTGAATTGCGCCTTGAAACCGGGGCGATGTCGGTCAAGCGCAGCTCGATTGGGTATGAGGTGCAGACAGCCGCCGGACCGATCAACTGCCGACATTTGATACTGGCGGTGCCTGTCGACGCGGCAGCGGAATTGTTGACTGAAGCGCATCCCGATGTGGCGCGCGATCTGCAGTCATTTCCGATGTCCAGCAGCGAGGCTTTGGCGGTGGTGCTGCCAGTGGGCAAATCAAGGTTGCCTGCGGTGGCGGGGTTGATTGCCGAGAGCGACAGCGAGGATTTCTGGTCGGTAGTGACACGCGACCCGATTCCGCATGCTACTTTTCGCGGCTTCACGTTCCACTTCCGTCCCGGACGCTTGAATCGCACCGCCAAACTGACCCGCGCCGCTGCGGTATTGGGCGTGGAACCTACTGATTTCCTGTATGTACGGGAAACCATCAATCGTCTACCCGCGCCGGGGGTTGAACATCCCAAGCGGGCAGCGGCCATTGATGTGCTGCTATCGCGTGAGCCGGTTGCGTTGGTGGGGAACTACATGATTGGCCTGTCCATTGGCGATTGTGCCGAGCGCGCAGCGCATGAATCGGATCGGCTACTGTCTTTACAGGAGTGAAAAATGACAACGGTATTGATTCCCCTGGCCCCTGGTTTTGAAGATCTCGAAGCCGTCACCTTGTCCGACCTGCTGCGTCGGGCGGGCATCGAAGTGGTGGTGGCAGGTCTGCAACGGGGCCTTATTCAAGGTAGTCGCGGCATTCGCATCGAACCGGATGCCTACCTTGACGACGTGATGTCGCGTGATTTCGACCTGATCGCCTTGCCTGGTGGTCTGCCGGGCGCGGAACATTTACGCGACGATGCGCGGGTGCAAACGCTGCTGAAGAAAATGGCCGCTGCCGGTCGATACACCACGGCGATCTGCGCCGCGCCGATGGCGTTGGCCGCCGCCGGTCTGCTCGATGGCAAGCAAGCAACCGCTTATCCCGGCGTACTCGATTCACTCAAGCTGGGCAACACCCAAAGTCGTGCCGACGCGGTGGTGGTGGATGGCAAAGTGGTTACCTCGCAAGGCCCCGGTACGGCGATGGATTTCGCCCTGACGCTGATCGAATTGCTGAAAGGCGCGGCCATGCGGCAGCAGGTTGAAACTGGCTTGGTGCGTCCGCGATAAACAAATCCCATACAGACCATTTCAAGGAGATTCAAAACATGTTGATACGCGAAGTGATGTCGGTAAAAAGTGGCATCGAAATTATCGCTGTCGATCCCGATGCCAGCGCCGCTGAAGCGGTCGAACGTATGGTTGCGAACGACATCGGTTCGCTCGCCGTGCTGCGTAACGAGACTTTGATGGGCTTCATCACCGAGCGCGACCTCCTGCGCGGCATGCACGCCCGTGGCAACGCACTGGCTGAAGTGAAAGTCAGTGAACTGATGGAAAAAGAACCGCTGTTGGCCAATTTGGATGACTCGGTCGATTACGCCCGCGATGCGATGACCAAAAGCCACACTAGCCATCTATTGGTCATGGATGGCGAAAAACTGTTTGGTATCGTTTCCTTCCATGACGTTGCCCGCGCTTGCCTGAAAGAAGCCAACTTCGAGAATTCACTTCTGAAGCGGTATATCAAACACTGGCCTGAATAATCTGATTTGCGTTTTACCTTGATCGAGCAGGTTGTAACCTCAAACGGTGCCTAGATGAAACGTGACCCAAATCCCGCAACGGCGCTGTTCTCCGGGAGCGCGGAGTATCTGGCGGCTTTTACGGAAAAACACCCTGAGTTGATAGCCGCGCCAACACCGACGCGGTTTGCAAAAAAAGAATCTGTCGAGGTATCCGATCTGCCGTTGTTGCAATGCGAAGCGGCGCAGGTCGGGGTATTGCAACTGATCAACGCTTATCGCTTCCATGGTTTTCGCGCCGCCGATCTTGATCCGTTGAAGTTGCAATCGCCGCTGCGAATTCCCGAACTTGATCCAGCCACTCACGGGCTGACTCCCGCCGATCTGGATCAGCGCTATGAAACCGGCTCATTAGCCGGCGGCGGCGGCGGCAACGCGCGTGACACCCTGCGCAATATCATTGCTCGCGTCAAAAAAGCCTATTGCGGCACGCTGTCGGTGGAATACATGCACCTTTGCAACACCCAGCAAAAACGCTGGCTGCAAAAACGTCTGGAGGGTGAATTTGGCGCACCGTTCGATGACGACATGCGGAGTTGGTTGTTGCGCCAACTGACCGCTGCCGAAACGCTGGAAAAAACGCTGCATACCCGATTTGTCGGGCAAAAGCGGTTTTCACTGGAAGGTGCTGAAGCCCTGATTCCATTACTGAACGATCTGCTTGAACAGTCCGCTCGACTCGGCATTCAGGAAATCGGTCTGGGCATGGCGCACCGCGGACGTCTTAATGTGCTGCATAACGTGCTGGATCGATCGGTCATCGAGTTATTCGAGCACGCCCAACATGAAGAAATGGATGTACGCCGCAGCGGTGATGTGAAGTATCACCAAGGCTTCGCGGCTGATCTGATTACCGCTGGCGGTGGAATACGTGTCGCCTTGGCGTTCAATCCATCACATCTCGAAATCGTCAATCCAGTCGTCGAAGGCTGGGTGCGTGCGCAGCAACAACGGCGCGGCGATCGCGATGGCAGCCAGGTCATGCCTGTTCTGATACACGGCGATGCCGCACTTGCCGGCCAAGGCGTGGTGATGGAAACCCTGAACATGGCCGCCACACGAGGTTTCAGCACGGGCGGTACGATCCATATCGTTATCAACAACCAGATCGGATTCACCACCTCGGACCCGCGTGATACGCGTTCCAGCCTGTATTGCACCGATGTGATGAAAATGGTCGAGTCGCCGGTTTTACATGTCAATGGCGATGACCCGGAAGCGGTCATACGGGCCGCCCGAATCGCGCTCGAATACCGCATGTTCTGGAAGCGAGACATCGCCATCGACCTGATCTGTTACCGCCGTCTCGGTCACAACGAGCAGGATGAACCGATGGTGACACAGCCGTTGATGTACCGACGCATCAACGCGATGCCCAGCACGCGCGCGCTTTATGCCGAACGACTCGCGGCGATGGATGTGGTCAGTTCAGACGAAGCTTCAACCATGATTCAGGCTTACAAGGCGCGCCTCGACGCACCCGCCAGCCATCAGGCCGGAGCCAAGAACGCTTATGCGGCGGATTGGGGACCCTATCACGACACCCATTGGCGGACTGAAGCGAAGACTGCGATTCCGCTGAATCGCTTGCAGGCGCTGGCCAAACGTTTGCTCGACATACCAGTGAATTTCAGCCTGCATCCTCGCGTGAAAAAGATCATGGATGATCGGAAATCAATGGGGCAGGGCGCTCAAGCCGTTGATTGGGGCATGGCTGAAAATCTGGCCTATGCCAGTTTGCTCAGCGATGGCGTTCCGGTGCGTCTAACCGGGCAAGATTCCGGACGCGGCACTTTTTTTCACCGGCATGCTGTATTGCATGACCAGAATCGCGAACGCTGGGATGCCGGGGTGTTTATTCCGCTGCAGCACTTGATACCCGGCCAAGCGAATTTTCTGGTGATTGATTCGCTGCTATCGGAAGAAGCTGTGCTTGGATTTGAATATGGCTATGCCGGAGCAGCGCCAGACCAATTGGTTATCTGGGAAGCTCAATTCGGCGATTTTGTAAATGGCGCACAGGTGGTGATTGATCAGTTCATTGCATCCGGCGAAACCAAATGGGATCGGTTGAATGGTCTGGTGCTGTTTTTACCGCATGGCTATGAAGGGCAGGGGCCGGAACATTCTTCTGGTCGAATCGAGCGGTTTTTACAACTGACCGCGCATGACAATATTCAAATCATTCAGCCCAGCACGCCCGCGCAGATCTTCCATTTGCTTCGCCGACAAGTTGTAAGACCTTATCGTAAACCGCTGATTTTATTTACGCCTAAAAGTCTTTTACGACACCCTGAAGCCACTTCGCCGTTGACAGAATTGGCTGAAGGCGGATTTCAGGCAGTATTGGAGAACACTGAAAATATCGAGTTGGACAAAATCAAACGTCTGGTTTTTTGTAGCGGCAGAATTTACTTCGACCTCGCCCGCGCGCTCAAGGAAAGAGCGCTTGAGCATATTGCGCTGGTCAGAGTAGAACAGTTATACCCAGTACCCGATGTTGAAATCAGCGAACTGCTGGAGCGGCATGTCAATGCCGAGGAAATGATCTGGGCACAAGATGAGCCCCGTAATCAAGGCCCATGGCGATTCATGGCGCATCATCTCCGCTTGGTATCGAATCTGCCGTTGGACTATGCAGGGCGCCCGGAGTCTTCAGCACCTGCTACTGGAATTGCCAGTCAACATAAATTCCAGCTTGAAGCCATCATCAATATGGCATTGAAGTGATACAGAAAAACAAGCCGCAAATAAAAAACCCCGCATTACGCGGGGTTTTTTATTTGCGGCTTGACTTCAAACGATGCGGCAGTCATCCAGTGTCTTGCCCTGACTTTCAACATCAAACACCCAACTGGGGCGACGGCCGCGACCGGTCCAGGTTTTACCGCTGACTGGATCACGATATTTGGGGGCAACGCTGCCGCGTAGCTTGCCCTTGAACGCGCTGACGCGAGGGGTCAAGCCAAGGTCTTCTGAAGAAATGTCAAATTGCGCCATCAGCCGCTTAATTTCGGCAATTGCGCCTGACATTTCCTGCCGACGAACATCCTCGGCTTTGCGTTTTAGATCTTCAATTTGGGAAAGAATTTCCTGATAGGAAGACATGTATAAGTTCTCCAAGATTGTGTAGGCCCGAAAGCAGAATGAGCGCGACGATGATAATGAATAAGCAATCTGGAATGCAATATATCAATGAATTATTTTGTCAGGTTTTTGTTTTTCAAATCGATCACATTCCAGGAACTATTCAGGTAAAACCTGAATAGTAAAAGATTCAGTAACGGGTGTTTGATTTCAGTAACACCATGACCGCGCCACCGCCGCCATCGACCGGTCTGGCCTGAACAAAAGCGATGATTTCTTCACGTTGCATCAGCCAGTGCCGGACGTGCAATTTCAATATGGGTTCGCGGTTTTTAGAACCCAGACCTTTGCCATGAATGATGCGGACGCAGCGAATTCCACGTCGTTTACATTCAAACAGGAAATTTGCCAATTCGATCTTGGCTTCAGCTCTGAACAGTCCATGCAAATCCAGTTCTGCTTGGGCAACCCAATCGCCGCGTCGCAAGCGGCGCAGAATCTGCCGCGAAAGGCCTGGACGCACAAAAGAAAGTTCATCACCGTTTTCGGTCGCCTCGTCCCAGCGAATCGGATCATGCAGCGATTCATAAATAACATCACGCTCATCGCGCAGTCGGCTGAGCGGAATGGGGGGTGGGCGAGGCGGGGAGAGTGTTATCCGTCCATGCGGGGTGATCGGCGTTACATCCAAGACAGCGGCGCGAAAGAGATCTCGATCCGCAGAACTTGGCGAGGATTCTTCTGGCATGATCCTGATGCCATGGAATCCACGCGCTTTCATTGAGTTATGAGAATAAATTAATGCAATTTGTCAAGGTAACGCTCGGCGTCCAGAGCGGCCATGCAGCCTGTACCGGAACTCGTGATCGCCTGCCGATAAATGTGATCTTGCACATCACCGGCGGCAAACACCCCCGCTATATTGGTTTGGGTGGCATTTCCCGACTGGCCGCCTTGAGTGACCAGATAGCCCTGCGCATTCATCTCTAGCTGACCTTTAAACATGTCGGTATTCGGTTTATGGCCGATCGCGATGAATACCCCCATGAGTTGAATTTCTTTTGTCTCATTCGTTTGAATATTTTTCAATCGGATTCCGGTTACGCCAGACTTGTCACCCAGAACCTCATCCAGTGTGCTGTTCAATTCAAGGGTAATTTTGCCTTCCTTGACCTTTTCCATCAGCTTCTCGACCATGATTTTTTCAGCTTTGAAAGTGTCGCGGCGATGAACCAAGGTGACATGCGTTGCAATATTGGCGAGATAAAGAGCCTCTTCAACAGCAGTATTGCCACCGCCGATGACTGCAACAGCCTGGCCTTTATAGAAAAAACCATCGCAGGTCGCGCAGCCAGAAACACCTTTACCCATGAAGGCCTGTTCGGATGGCAAACCCAGATACATAGCCGAAGCGCCTGTTGAAATGATCAGCGCATCACAAGTGTAAACACCCGAATCTCCCGTCAGCGTAAATGGTCGCTGGGTCAAATCGACCGCACTGATGGTGTCGAAAATAATTTCGGTATCGAAACGTTCTGCATGCGCCTGAAAGCGCTGCATCAAATCAGGCCCCATGACGCCATTGACATCGGCGGGCCAGTTATCAACCTCGGTCGTGCTCATGAGTTGACCGCCTTGTTGCAGACCGGTGATCAAAACAGGTTTCAGATTGGCGCGAGCGGCATAAACAGCAGCGGTGTAACCAGCCGGTCCAGAGCCGAGAATGAGCAGTGGTGAATGTTTGGCAGACATTGAATCTCCTTGGTCAGGTTTACATACATGGTTGTGAAGCGAAAGGGGGATCGTACTAGCAAGTCGATTTTATCAGTCGAGCAAGACCAGGCAGCCTCGATCTTCTACATCCATTATTTAACATAATATTCATTCAGCACTTTACAGATATTTGTGCAGACTATGTGTAGCCACATAGAGAGAAAGCAAGTCATCCTTTATAGTGCGCGGCATGCTTGGTAAGTCCTCTCGACGCTGCGCCGTCTCCAAACCTGTTCGCAAGCCGCTTGCTCCCCGAGTCACCGCTTTGTTGCGTGAAGTCTGGTGGCTGGGCGCGGTTGGCATGGCTTTGTATCTCGGCATGATTCTGCTGACCTATCACGTTCAAGATCCGGGTTGGTCGCGGATGGGGGGCGATCAAATCGTCCTCAACGCCGGCGGATCGCTTGGCGCATGGCTGTCTGATCTGCTGCTTTATCTGTTTGGTGCATCGGCATGGCTTTGGTCCGCCTTGTCGCTGTTTTTCGTCTGGTGGGGTTACCGCAATATCAGCAATGTCGAGTCGGGGCATCGACAAGGCATCGGCATTACTTTAAGCGGCTTTATGCTGCTGCTGTTGAGTAGCAGCACGCTTGAAGCGATGCGTTTCCACAGCGTCCCGATGCAACTTCCGCTCACTGCCGGCGGCGCACTTGGCGATAGTCTGGCGCGCCTGATGCAAGGCATTTTCGGTTTTGAAGGCGGCACGGTATTGCTATTGTTGATCTGGGGAGCGGGAGTCAGTTTGTTTACCGGTGTGTCGTGGTTGCAGCTTGCCGAAAAAGTCGGTGCCGGACTGGAATCCCTGTTCCGCTTTACATGGGAAAGATGGCAGTCCCAACGTGATCGCAAGGCTGGTCTCGAAGCAACCACCGAGCGCGAGGAAAGTGTGCGGCAAGAACGCAAACGGATTCGCAAGGAACCACCGGTTCGGATTGAAGCGCCGGTGATCGTCATCGAAAAGTCGGAAAGAATTCAGGAAGAACGTCAGGTTCAATTGTTTCCGGAAGCACCTGAGACCCAACGGCCGCCGTTGCGACTTCTCGATGAAGCGACACAAACCACAACTCAGGTCGACCAAGCCGGACTGGAGGCGACATCCCGCCTGATCGAGCGCAAGTTGCGCGAATTTGGGGTCGAAGTTCAAGTGTTGGCGGCTTATCCCGGCCCGGTGATTACCCGCTTCGAGGTGGAACCGGCCTCGGGTGTCAAAGGCAGCCAGATTACCAATCTGGCCAAGGATCTGGCGCGCGCACTTTCTTTGGTCAGCATCCGTGTCGTTGAGACGATTCCGGGCAAGAACTGCATGGGATTGGAACTGCCCAATTCGCAACGCCAGATGGTGCGTTTATCGGAAATCCTGTCGGCCAAGGTATACAACGACAACGCCTCGCCGCTCACCATCGCGATGGGCAAGGACATCAGCGGTAACCCTATCGTGGCTGACCTCGGCAAGATGCCACATGTGCTGGTAGCCGGGGCAACGGGTTCCGGCAAATCGGTTGCCATCAACGCGATGATTCTGTCATTGCTGTACAAATCATCGCCGCAAGATGTGCGCTTGATCATGATCGATCCGAAGATGCTGGAGCTTTCGACTTACGAAGGCATTCCGCATCTGCTCGCCCCGGTGGTGACCGATATGAAACTGGCGGCTACAGCGTTGAACTGGTGCGTCGGTGAAATGGATAAGCGCTATCGATTGATGTCGGCCTTGGGGGTGCGCAATATTGCCGGTTTCAATCAAAAAGTTCGCGATGCGGAAAAAGCCGAAAAGCACTTGAGCAATCCTTTTTCGATTACCCCTGAAAATCCGGAACGTCTCACTCCCCTCCCCTTCATCGTGGTGTTGATTGACGAACTTGCCGACTTGATGATGGTGGCAGGCAAGAAAGTCGAAGAACTCATCGCCCGCCTGGCGCAGAAAGCGCGCGCTTCCGGCATCCATCTGGTGTTGGCGACGCAACGCCCCTCGGTCGATGTCATAACCGGCCTGATCAAGGCCAACATACCCACGCGTGTCTCGTTTCAGGTCACCAGTCGTATCGATTCCCGCACCGTGCTGGATCAGCAAGGCGCCGAATCGCTATTGGGCCAGGGCGATATGCTGTATCTGCCACCCGGCCACGGCGTGCCCACGCGCTTGCACGGCGCTTTTGTTTCCGACGAAGAAGTTCACCGCGTTACCGCTTGGCTGAAGGAACTTGGTCCGCCGCAATATGACGAAAGCATTCTTGAAAGCCCGGATGAAGAAGCCGATGAAGGTGCTGCCGACAAGAGCGCGGAAGCGGATCCGCTTTATGACGATGCGGTGGCCTATGTGCTTAAAAGTCGGCGTGCCTCGATTTCATCGGTGCAACGGCAATTGCGTATCGGCTATAACCGGGCTGCCCGACTGATCGAGGCGATGGAAAACGCAGGCCTCGTTTCCTCCATGCAAACCAATGGCAACCGTGAAGTGATCGCCCCTAAACATGATTCTTAAACGACTGATTCCTTTTGTTTTCATCACCTTTTGCGGAGCTGTTCAGGCCGACTCTAAAGCCAGCCTGGAAGCCTTTGTAGCCAGCACCAAGCGGCTGAAAGCCAACTTTACACAAACGGTGTTTGATCGCGCCGGACGTAAAACGCAAGAAGCCAGCGGCGATCTTTTTTTTGCGCGTCCGGGAAAATTCCGCTGGGTTTATCAAAAACCTTATGCCCAACTCATCGTTGGCGATGGCCAGAAGGTCTGGATACACGATGAAGATCTTGAACAGGTCACCGTCCGCAAGCTTGACCAGGCGCTGGGCGATAGCCCAGCCGCACTGCTGGCCGGCGATAACAACATCGACAAGTTGTTCAACCTCAAGGATGCCGGCGAGAAGGAAGGGCTCGAATGGTTGGAGGCAACGCCCAAAAACAAGGAAGGCAGTTTCGAGCAGGTCAGACTCGGCTTCAAAGACAACGATTTGCGGATGATGGAATTGAAAGACAACTTTGGTCAGACCACCCAGTTGCGTTTTTCCAATCTGCAACGCAATCCCTCTCTGGGCGCAAGCCTGTTCCGCTTTACCCCCCCCAAGGGCGCCGACGTCATTGGTGACCGTTAACCGCAGCGCCGATCTGTTTGGCGCGAGCGAAGGTGCGCCGCCAACGACGCGCGATTCCGCTGGCGGAGACGATGCGATTCCGCTGGCGGAAAAACTGCGTCCGACGCATATCGATCAGGTCATCGGCCAATCCCACTTGCTCGGCTCCGGTCGACCATTACGGCTGGCATTCGAGTCTGGCAAGCCGCACTCGATGATTCTCTGGGGGCCGCCCGGGGTTGGCAAAACGACCCTGGCGCGCCTGATGGCCAGCCATTTCGAAGCCGACTTCATCCAGATTTCAGCGGTCCTCTCCGGTGTCAAGGAGATCCGCGAAGCTGTTGAACGCGCCCGCATCAACCGGACCGCCGGACGGCGGACCATCATGTTTGTGGATGAAGTGCATCGCTTCAACAAAGCGCAGCAGGATGCCTTTCTGCCGCATGTCGAGTCAGGATTGGTCACCTTTATCGGCGCCACCACTGAAAATCCTTCTTTTGAAGTAGTCGGCGCGCTGCTGTCACGGGCGCAGGTCTATGTGCTCAAACCGCTGGATGAAGACGATCTCGCCGCATTGATGACGCGGGCATTGAGTGCAGCTGAACTCGGCATCAACATCAACGATGACGCCAGCAAGCTGCTGATCGGCTACGCCGATGGCGATGGTCGCCGCCTGCTCAACCTGCTCGAACAACTCGTCACCGCCGCCCGCGCCGCAGGTTTGCAAATGGTCGATGCCGACTTTGTCGGCGCCGCGCTGGCGCCGTCTCGACGTCGTTTCGACAAAGGCGGCGATGCGTTCTACGACCAGATCTCCGCGCTACACAAATCCGTGCGTGGCTCCAGCCCGGACGCCGCCTTGTATTGGTTCAGTCGCATGCTCGACGGCGGCGCGGACCCGCTCTACCTTGGTCGACGCATCATCCGCATGGCGGTGGAAGACATCGGCCTGGCCGACCCGCGCGCCTTGAGCACCGCACTTGACGCGATCGCCACGTTCGAGCGTCTGGGGAGTCCGGAAGGAGAATTGGCGCTCGCGCAGGCCGTTGTTTATCTGGCCGTCGCGCCCAAGAGCAACGCGGTGTACAGCGCTTACAAGGCGGCAAAGGCATTTATCGAGCAAGATGGCTCGCGGCCGGTGCCGGTGCATCTGCGCAACGCGCCAACCAAGCTGATGAAAGAACTCGGTTACGGTCACGCCTATCGTTACGCGCATGACGAAGCGGAAGCTTATGCAGCGGGCGAACATTATTTCCCCGACGAGTTGCCCCACCCTCCCCGCTTCTATCAGCCCACGCCACGTGGGCTGGAAGGCAAGATCAGCGAACGCCTTGCCTATTTGAAAACACTTGATGCGAATGCGGCCAAGCGCGGCAAATGAGCGGTGGAATCATCTTGATGACAATCAAAGCACACGCGCTTTGAACTCGAATCCGACAGGCTCCTGGTTATTCATGGACAGTCGCATAGTCAATACCCGTCTGGAAAAGACTCTGTTAGAATGCGCCGCGCTTTGAACCTGACCTTCCGTCAGGTCGGCGAAATCCACACATCCGCACCAGTTAAGGTGCTCCGCACGGACTTGCGGGGTTCTCGGCGGATGGCGGCTTAACCTTAACCAAGGAGTTTTCATGTCCGTAACCATGCGTCAAATGCTTGAAGCCGGAGTTCACTTCGGCCACCAGACCCGATACTGGAACCCGAAGATGGCCCAGTACATCTTTGGTCACCGTAACAAGATCCACATCATCAACCTGGAAAAGACCCTGCCGTTGTTCAACGATGCCGCCACCTTTGCGCGTCGTCTGTCATCCAACAAAGGCTCGGTCCTGTTCGTCGGCACCAAGCGCCAAGCGCGTGAAATCATGGCTGAGGAAGCCGCACGTTGCGGTATGCCGTGGATTTCCCACCGCTGGCTGGGCGGCATGCTGACCAACTTCAAGACGGTCAAGCAGTCGGTCAAGCGGATGAAGGATATCGAAGCGCAACTGGCCGAGCCGGGCGCAATTTCGAAGAAAGAAATTCTGCGTGTGCAGCGCGAATTCGACAAGCTGATGCAAAGCCTGGGCGGTATTCGCGAGATGGAGCGTCTACCCGACGCCCTCTTCGTGGTTGACGTGGGTTACCAGAAGATCGCCATTACCGAAGCCAACAAACTGGGTATCCCGGTCATCGGCGTGGTTGATTCGAACAATTCCCCGCTCGGCGTCGATTACGTCATTCCCGGCAACGACGATTCAAACCGTGCAATCCGTCTTTATGCCCGTGGCTTGGCCGATTCAATTCTGGAAGGCAAGACCATGGTCATCGAAGAGATGGTTGCCGCGACCCAGGATGAATACGTTGAAGTCGACGAAACCGGTGAAAGCGCCGCCAGCTGAACTTCAGTTGCCATGATTCGGGTGTTTTTGTAATACCCGAGGCTTTATTTTCGGTTGACAGGATTTATGACGCCCCGTTCACCGGGGCGTTTTTTCAATACAGAACTGTTCAGGAGAACAATATGGCGGAAATTACCGCATCCATGGTTAAAGAACTGCGCGAGCGTACCGACGCGCCGATGATGGACTGCAAGAAAGCATTGACCGAAGCCGCTGGCGAGATGCAGAAAGCGGAAGAAATTTTGCGCGTTCGCTTTGGCAACAAGGCCGCCAAGAGCGCTGGCCGGGTGGCCGCCGAAGGTGTTGTCGCCATCAATATCAGTGCTGACGGCAAAACCGCCGCGATGGTGGAAGTCAACTGTGAAACCGACTTCGTCGCCAAGAACGACGAATTCCTGGCGCTTTCCAAAGCGCTTGCACAGATGGTCATCGACAGCAATCCGGCCGATGTTGCCGCCCTTTCCGCCCTCCCCTATGGCGGCAAGACGGTGGAAGAATCACGCACCGAACTGGTCGGCAAGATCGGTGAGAACATGTCGATTCGTCGTTTCGTTCGTTTGAGCGCGCAAGGCAAGTTCGCCAGCTACATTCACGGCAGCAAGATCGGCGTGCTGGTCGATATTTCAGGTGATGAAGCGATTGCAAAAGACATCGCCATGCATATTGCCGCCTCCAAGCCGAAGTCCCTCGATGCCTCCGGCGTCTCGCAAGATCTGATCGACACCGAGCGTCGCGTCGCGATCGAGAAAGCCAAGGAAGCCGGCAAGCCGGAAGCCATGCTGGAAAAGATCGCCGATGGCACCGTGCAGAAGTTCTTGAAGGAAGTGACTTTGTTGTCGCAACCTTTCGTCAAGGATGACAAGCAGACGATTGAACAAGTACTGAAGGCCAAGGGCTCTCAGTGCCACGGCTTCAACATGTTCATCGTCGGTGAAGGCATCGAAAAGAAAGTGACCGACTTCGCTGCCGAAGTGGCTGCCGCCTCCAAGGTTTGATTTCGATGCCCCAGATGGTCACCCCGTGCAAGCGTATTTTGTTGAAGCTATCCGGCGAAGCCCTGATGGGGCCGGATGCGTTTGGCTATCACGCCGAGACGATGTCCGGCATGGTTGCGCAAATCAAGGAAGTGACCGATTTGGGCGTTCAGGTCGGCATTGTGGTGGGTGGCGGCAACTTGTTCCGTGGCGCCACCGGCGCGCTTTCCGGCATGGATCGCGCTACTGCCGACAGCATGGGCATGCTGGCGACGGTAATGAACGCGCTCGCACTGAAAGATGGCTTGATGGCGGCGGGGGTCGAAGCCCGCGTGCAAACCGCTGTCACCATCGCGCATGTTGGCGAACCGTTTGAGCGTGACAGCGCGGTGCGGCATCTGGAAGCTGGCCGCGTCGTCATTTTTGGTGGCGGCACCGGCAACCCTTTCTTCACCACCGATACCGCTTCCGCTTTGCGCGGCGCGGAGATTGGCGCCGATCTGATGCTCAAGGCGACAAAAGTAGATGGGGTCTACAGCGCCGACCCGAAAAAGGATCCAACCGCGACACGTTACGAGCAACTCAGTTTCGACGAAGCCATCGCGAAAAATCTGGGTGTTCTCGATACTGCCGCTTTCGCCCTTTGTCGCGAACAAAAACTACCGCTTTGCGTGTTCAGCATTTTCAAGCCAGGCGCATTGAGACGAGTGATTCTTGGTGAGCCGGAAGGCACCCGAGTCATCATTTAAAGAGGATTTAGCCATGATTTCCGATATCAAGAAATCCGCCGAAGAAAAGATGAAAAAGTCCGTTGAATCGCTCAAGGCGGATTTTGGCAAGGTGCGTACCGGCCGCGCCACGACGGGCATTCTGGATCACGTCAAGGTTGACTATTACGGCACCCCGACGCTGATCAGCCAGGTTGCCAACCTGACCCTGATCGATGCGCATACCGTGGGCGTGCAGACCTGGGAAAAAAACATGCTGGGCAAGGTCGAAAAAGCGATTCGCGATGCCGATCTTGGCCTCAACCCCGCCAATATGGGTGAGATGCTGCGTGTTCCGATGCCCCCCTTGACCGAGGAACGGCGCAAGGAATTGGTCAAAATGGTGCGTGGCGAAGCGGAAAACGGCAAAGTCGCGGTCCGCAATATTCGCCGTGACGCCATTGCTCATCTCAAGGAACTCCTGAAAAACAAGGAGATCAGCGAGGATGACGAGCGACGCGCCGCCGAAGAAATCCAGAAACTTACCGACAAGTACATTGCCGAGCAGGAAAAACATCTGGCCGATAAAGAAAAGGATCTGATGGTGGTCTGAGTTTTCAGACAAAATCCACTCCATCATGATCAAGCGATTCTTCAGCTCCACGTCGGAAGTACCTGATTCCATAGAAGTCCCGCGCCATGTCGCAATCATCATGGATGGCAATGGACGCTGGGCGAAGAAGCGCTTGTTGCCGCGTGTCGCCGGTCACGCCCAAGGCGTCGATCGGGTCCGTGACGTTGTTGAGGCCTGTATCGAACGCGGTATCGAATACCTGACCCTGTTCGCCTTCAGTTCTGAAAACTGGCGGCGTCCTCAGGATGAAGTCAGCCGCCTGATGGAACTCTTTGTCATGGCGCTGGAACGCGAAGTGACGCGGATGCACCGCAATGGCGTCTGCCTGCGGGTCGTCGGTGATCTCGGCCGTTTTGATGCGCGTTTGCGTGAACTCATCGCGCAAGGCGAAGCCCGTACCCAGGAAAACAATCGTCTGACACTTACTGTTTGCGCCAATTATGGCGGTCGCTGGGACATCCTCAATGCCGTCAATAACTGGCGTCGCGATCACCCAGGCGCTGACGCAGAAGGGTTGGCAATCAGTGAGGAAGACTTGGCCTCCTACCTTTCCATGTCTTACGCTCCAGAACCCGATCTATTTATCCGCACCGGCGGCGAACAGCGCATCAGCAATTTCCTGCTCTGGCAACTGGCTTATTCAGAGTTGTATTTCACCGATACCCTGTGGCCCGATTTCGACGCGCAAGCGCTTGATCAAGCCATTTCCTCCTACCGCAAACGTGAGCGCCGCTTCGGGCGCACCAGCGAGCAACTCCTTGAGCGCTAGATCCGCGCTGCAAACGCGCATCCTCACCGCAGCCCCGCTGATAGCCGGATTTCTCGCCGCGCTGTATTGGGCTCCGCCGCCGGTCTGGATCGGTCTGACCGGCGTGGTTGCAATTCTGGCCGCTTGGGAATGGGCTGGCATGGCGGGTTTGGAAAAAGCCAATCGGCTGTTCTATGCCTTTTTGATCGGCATCCTCGGCACCGGCATGAGCCTGTTCAATGCCGAGATTGCCGCGCCCTTCTACCCTGCCCTGTTGTTCTGGTTGCTGGCGCCGACGTTGCTGGCGCGCGGTGTGACGATGCGTCCGCCGGCATTGCATTTGCTGTTGGGCGGCATCGTGTTGATTCCGACGCATTTGGGGCTGATCGTGTTACGCGGCATGAACCCCGATTTGTTGTTGATTGTGGTTGGTGTCGTCGTCATCGCGGACAGCGCGGCTTACTTCAGCGGCCGCCAATTCGGCAAACACAAGTTGGCCCCCAGCATCAGCCCTGGCAAAACCTGGGAAGGCGCGATCGGTGCCTGGCTGGCCATCACGATTTACGCCCTGCTGCTGTATTTCTACGCACCGGCCAGCATCAAGCTGGACTGTTTGCCGCAAGCTCTGGCGCTATTCTGGCTGCTGTTCGGCCTTTCCGTGCTGGGTGATTTGTTCGAAAGCACCCTTAAACGTCAGGCCGGCATCAAGGACAGCGGCAATCTGCTGCCTGGTCACGGCGGCGTTCTCGACCGCATCGACAGCCTGACCGCCGTCCTGCCGGCCGCAACTTTGTTCTGGATGTGGTTCAAATGAGTCTGCACTCTCTGACGATACTCGGCGCCACCGGCACCATCGGCGTCAATACCCTCGATGTGGTCGCCCGGCATCCGGACAAATTTCGGGTTGTCGCGCTTAGCGGCCAGAACCAGATTGATAAATTGGCGGCGCAATGTCGGCAGTTCCGGCCTCGCTATGCGGTGGTGCTGGAAGCCGACAAGGCAACCGCCTTGCAGGCGCTGCTGGCGGGGACCGCTACTGAAGTCCTGTGCGGCGTGGAGGCACTGGAATTCGTTTCCAGCCTGGCGGAAGTCGATAGTGTCATGGCCGCCATTGTCGGCGCGGCGGGATTGCGACCGGCGCTTGCCGCCGCCCGCGCGGGCAAACGCGTATTGCTCGCGAACAAAGAAACGCTGGTCATGGCGGGGCGATTTTTCATGCAGGCGGTGCGCGACAACAACGCCACCTTGCTGCCGATCGACAGTGAACATAACGCCGTATTTCAGTCGATGCCGTCGGCCTATTTTGCGCGCCAAAGCAACGCCAATCTGGCCGCGCATGGCGTTCGCCGGGTCTTGCTGACCGCCTCTGGCGGCCCTTTCCGCAGCCGCGAACTGGAAACCTTGAAAGACATCACCCCGGAACAGGCTATCGCGCATCCGAATTGGGTGATGGGCAAGAAAATTTCCGTCGATTCGGCCACCATGATGAACAAGGGGCTGGAAGTGATCGAGGCGCACTGGCTGTTCAACGCCCCACCGGAAAAGATCGAAGTCGTCATTCATCCGCAAAGCATCGTCCACAGCATGGTCGAATACCTCGATGGTTCGGTGCTGGCGCAGTTGTCGAATCCGGATATGCGCACGCCGATTGCCCATTCTCTGGCCTACCCGGAGCGCATCGAGGCTGGCGTCAACTGGTTGGACCTGGCAAAAATTGGCACGCTGACATTCGAGGCCCCCGATTTGCGCCGCTTTCCCTGTCTCGGTCTCGCCTATCAGGCGCTCGCCGAGGGCGGCGCTGCGCCGGCGATACTGAACGCCGCAAATGAAGAAGTAGTCGCCGCATTTCTGGATAAAAAAATTCCATATCTGGGCATTGCCGCCACACTCGATGCGGTCTTGCAGCGCCTGTTCGACCTGCCCGCCAATTCGCTCGATGAATTGATGGCGGCGGATGCCCAAGCTCGCGCCTTGGCGCGGGAACTGATCGCGGCTAAACGCGTCTTGCCGGCATGACAACTTTGTTCGCATTTGTGGCCACTTTGGCCATTCTTATCGTCTTTCACGAATTCGGTCATTACCTTGTCGCGCGTCTTTCCGGCGTCAAGGTTTTGCGATTTTCGATCGGATTCGGTAAGGTTTTATTTCAGCGCACCGACGCTCAAGGCACGCAATGGGCTTTGGCGGCGATACCGCTCGGCGGTTACGTCAAGATGCTGGATGAACGCGAAGCCCCGGTTGCGACGGAATTGCTTGATCAGGCTTTCAATCGAAAATCTCTTGCCAAGCGGGCGGCGATTGTCGCCGCCGGCCCATTGGCCAATTTTCTGCTCGCCATATTGTTGTTCTGGGCGCTGTTCATGTCTGGTGTTCCAACTCTGAAGCCGGTACTCGGAGAACCCCCCAGCGGCACGCCAGCCGCAATTGCAGGTATCGAAACCGGTATGCAAGTGACGGCGATCAATGGCGACAAGGTGGAAAGTTTTCAGGATCTGCACTTTCTGGTGCTCAAACATGCCGTTGTCGCTGAAGAACTGCGCGTCGATAGCGTCAATAGTCGCGGTTATCTGGCGCAGCATCGCCTGCTGTTACCAACCAAAGATGAGACATTCGAGCAGGCGCCTTTGCGGGCGTTCGGTCTGGTGCGTTATCTGCCGCCATTGCCGCCCGTATTGGCTGAACTGACCCCGAACGGGGTTGCGGCGCGGGCGGGATTGCTGGCGGGTGATCGTATTGTCGCCGTCAACGATCTCGCAATTCAAAATTGGGACGAAGTGGTTGCCCGCGTGCGTGCGTCGCCCGAGGTCGGTTTGCGGCTGAAAATCGATCGGGGCGGACAAACCCAAGAATTTGTCGTTGTACCGGAGTCGGTCGAGGGCGACGGTCAACGCCACGGCCGCATCGGCGCGGCGCCGCATATCGATCCTGAACTCTTCGCGCCCTATCAGGTGGTGACACGGTATGGCCCGCTGGAATCGATGTCGCGCGCATTGTCGCGCACCTGGGAACTATCGACTTTCAGTCTGCAAATGCTGGGTCGCATGCTGATCGGCGAAGCATCCCTGAAGAATTTGTCCGGTCCGATCACGATCGCCGATTACGCCGGTCAATCCGCCGCCAGTGGCGCAGCCAGTTTTATTGCCTTTCTTGCCTTGGTCAGCATCAGTCTGGGGGTGCTCAATCTGTTGCCCGTGCCTTTATTGGATGGCGGGCACTTGCTGTATTATTTCGCCGAATTTTTGACTGGCAAACCGGTGCCCGAACGCATCCAGGAAATCGGTCAACGTATCGGTATCGCCCTGCTTGGCGTGCTGATGTTTTTTGCGCTTTTCAACGACTTACAACGACTCTTCGTCGGGTAACCGCCCCATGCACCCCACTCGCGCTCGCCCCTTCAGGGTACGTCCTCTTGCTCCCGCCATGCTTGCGCTGGCACTTGTTTCCGCGCAGTCGCATGCCTTCGAACCGTTTCAGGTCAAGGATATTCGGGTGGAAGGCATCCAGCGCACCGAAGCCGGCACCGTGTTCAGTTATCTGCCAGTCAAAGTCGGCGAGACATTGACGCCGGATCGCGCCTCGGCTGCCATCAAGGCGCTCTACGCCACGGGGTTCTTTAAAGATGTGCGCCTTGATGCCACCGACGATGTGTTGGTTGTTTCGGTAGAGGAGCGGCCAGGCATTGCCAGCGTTGAGTTTGTGGGCATGAAGGAATTTCCCAAGGATGAGATGAAAGCCGGACTCAAGCAATTAGGTCTGGCGGAAGGTCGAATCCTCGACAAGTCACTGCTGGAAAAGGCCGAACAAGAACTCAAACGGCAATACTTCAACCGCGGCATGTATGCGGTCGAGGTCAAGGCGACGACCACACCGCTGGAACGCAATCGCAGCGCGGTGAAGTTCGAAGTCAGCGAAGGTGAAATCGCCAAGATACGCAGCATCAATATCGTCGGCTCGCATGCATTTCCAGAGAAGACATTGCTCAAGCTGTTCAACCTGAGAACCCCGGGTTTGATGTCCTGGTGGAGCAAAAACGACCAGTACTCGAAGCAGAAACTTTCCGGTGATCTGGAAACCTTGCGTTCTCATTATCTGAACCAGGGTTTTCTGGAGTTCAACGTCGAATCGACTCAGGTCTCGATCACGCCCGACAAAAAGGATATTTACCTCACCATCAACATCAACGAAGGCGAGCGATATACCGTTTCGAATTACAAATTTGCCGGTGACTTGCCGGTTCCGGAAGCGGAATTGAAAAGTCTGGTCAGTCTGGAAGTGGGTGATTTCTTTTCGCGCGAGCGCCTGAACGAATCAACCAAAAATATCGGCGAGCGGCTGGGCAACGAAGGCTATGCCTTTTCCAACGTCAATGCCGCGCCGGAGATCAACAAGGACAAGCGCACCGTCGAATTTACCTTTCTGGTCGATCCGGGTCGCAAAGTCTATGTCCGCCGGATCAATGTCACCGGCAACACCCGCACCAAGGATGAGGTGGTGCGGCGTGAAATGCGCCAAATGGAAGGCGCCTGGTATGCATCCGACAAGATCAATCGGTCTCGCGTGCGGGTCGAACGCCTGGGTTACTTCAAGGAAACCACCGTTGAGACTCCGCCGGTGCCAGGCACCACCGATCAGGTCGACGTCAATATCAATGTCACCGAACAGCCGACCGGCAATATCTTGTTGGGCGCCGGCTTCTCCAGTTCCGATGGTCTGGTTTTGTCCGGTTCAATCGCGCAGAACAATCTGTTTGGCAGCGGCAACCGACTCTCCGCGCAAATCAACAGTGGCAGCGTCAACAAGGTTTATTCCCTGTCCTTCACCAATCCTTATTTCACGCCGGATGGCGTCAGCCTCGGCTACGACCTGTATCGGCGCGACGTCAACACTTCCAGCCTGGATACGGTAGCGGACTACGGTACCTCGACAACCGGCATCGGCTTGCGCCTGGGCGTGCCGATCACCGAACTGGACACCGTCAATTTCGGCTTGGCATACGAACAGGTGCAGCTGGATTTAAGTAATACCGCGCCGGATATCTATCACGATTACGCCGGCGAATACGAAGCCGCATGCGCCGGGCCCGCGGGATACAACACCGCCTGCAGTTCGACCACCGACTCTCTGCGCTTCGAGGCCGGGTGGGCGCGCGATTCACGCGACAGCCTGCTTTATCCGACCAAAGGCACATATCAACGCGCTTACATTGAAGCCGGCACACCGCTGGGTGATCTCAATTACTACAAGTTGAATTACCAATACCAATGGCTGCGTCCGCTCTCGCGCAGCGTCAGTTTGCTGTTGAATGGTGAAATCGGCATCGGTGGCGGTTACAGTGGCAAGGAAATGCCGTTGTTCCGCAACTTCTTTGCCGGTGGCATTGGTTCCGTGCGGGGCTTCGATTCCGGCGCAATCGGGCCCAAAGCCACCAATACCGCCGGCAGCAGTTTTTCTGTCGGCGGCACCAAGCGGGCGGTCGGCAACGCCGAATTGTTGTTTCCTTTCCCTGGCATGGGGAATGATCGTTCAGTTCGTTTAAGCACTTTCCTCGATGTTGGTGCGATTGCGGGTCCGGGCGATACACAGGGACGCTACGAAAAGCTTTCGGTTTCCGACATGCGCTACTCCGTTGGCGCGGCGGTTACCTGGTATTCGCCGATGGGACCGATCAAACTATCATTGGCTAAAGCGCTTAATCCGGCAGCCGATGACGAGGAACAAATGTTCCAGTTCCAACTTGGCAACGTGTTCTGATAAGGAGTTACACCTTGAAACGATTGTTTATTCTTCTGCTCGCATTCAGCCTGCCCGCCGCCGCACAAACAACGGACATGAAAATTGGCTTTGTGAATACCGAAAAGGTATTCCGCGATTCGCCGCTGGCGGTCAAAGCGCAAAAAAAACTGGAGAAGGAATTCCAGGTGCGCGAACAAGGCATTCAGAAACTGGTCAAGCAGGCACGCGATCTTCAGGCCTACCTGGAAAAAGAAGGATTGACCCTGTCCGAAGCTGATCGCGGCAAAAAGCAAAAAGATCTGGCCAACCTCAGCCGCGATATTCAGCATGACCAACGCACCTTCCGCGAAGATTTGAATCAACGCAAGAACGAGGAATTCGCGGTGGTGCAAGAGCGTGCGCGCAAGGCAATCATGGAAATTGCCGAGAAGGAAAAATACGACCTGATTCTGGAAAACGTGGTTTACGCCAGCCCCAAGGTCGATATTACCGAACGTATATTGAAAACACTGGATCGTTGATCGTCGATGCCCGCCCTGACGCTGGCAGAACTTCAGTCGCACCTGGGCGGATCGATCCGAGGTGATCCAGGCACCCTGGTTTTGGGGGTCGCCTCATTGCAGCAAGCCAAGCCGCATCAACTCGGATTTGTCTTGAACGCCAAATATCTGCCACAGGCGGTTCACAGCCAGGCCGGTGCTTTGATCGTGCCGGATACCGCCGATGCCGAACCGTTTTTGCACGCGGTGCGGCAACCCTGCCTTGCGGTGGCCAACCCGCATGCCGCTTTTGCCCATGCAATCGCCTTGTTGCAGCCCGAACCGCAACTTGCCGAGGATTACGATACCAGCGCCGTGGTAGCTGAAGATGCACTGATCGGTGACGACGTTCGCATAGGCGCAGGCGCGGTGATCGGTGCTGGTGCAAGCATCGGCGCCCGCTGCCAGATTGGACCGCTCAGTGTCATCGGCCCTGGCGTGGTTCTTGGCGACGACTGCATTTTGCATGCGCGTGTCGTGGTGCAACATGGTTGCAGCTTGGGCAATCGCGTCATCCTGCATCCTGGCGTGGTGATCGGCGCGGATGGTTTTGGGCTGGCCTGGGATGCAAACTCGGCGGGGGGCCGCTGGTTGAAAGTGCCCCAAGCGGGTCGTGCCATTCTTGAAGATGATGTCGAGGTTGGCGCCAATACCTGCATCGACCGTGGCGCACTGGACGACACCGTGATCGAAACCGGCGTCAAACTCGATAACCAGATTCAGATCGCGCACAACTGCCGTATCGGTCGACATACCGCCATCGCCGCCTGCGTCGGTATTGCAGGAAGCACGACGATAGGCGCGTATTGCCAGATTGGCGGCGCGGCAATGATTATCGGACATCTGAATATCTGCGATCGGGTCACCATTTCGGCGGGCACCTTTGTCGCCAAGGATATTCGTGAGCCCGGCGTTTATACCTCGGTTCAACCGCTGATGAAGCACGAAGACTGGAAACACAATGCCGTGCATTTGCGCCATCTGGATGCGCTGGTGCGGCGAATCAAGTCATTGGAAGAGAAATTCAAGGAAGATTGAAAATATGGCAACCGATTTAGCCACCCCCACCACGTCAGACAGTTCGATGAACATTGCCGAAATCATGAAGTACCTGCCGCATCGCTATCCTTTCCTGCTGGTGGATCGGGTGTTGGAACTGGTGCCGAATGAACGCATCGTCGCCATCAAGAATATTTCGATGAATGAACCCCAATTCCCCGGGCATTTTCCGAATCATCCGGTGATGCCGGGTGTGCTGATGATTGAAGCGCTGGCGCAAACTGCTGGCCTGCTGGCATTCAAGAGTGGCGGCGCTGAAATCAGCCCGAACACGGTGGTGTATTTCGTAGGTATCGATGGCGCCCGTTTCAAACGCCCGGTGGTGCCGGGCGACCAGTTGCGCATGGAAGCAAATGTGCTCAGGGTGACGCGTGGCATCTGGAAGTTTGCCGTCAAGGGTACGGTGGAAGGCCAGACCGCTTGCGAAGCGGAATTGATGTGTACCTTGAAAGAAATTGCCTGAATACCATGGCCACTATTCATCCGACCGCGCTGGTTCACCCAGAGGCCAAGCTCGACGCCGATGTGCATGTCGGGGCTTTTTCCATCATTGGTGAACATGTAGAAATCGGTGCCGGCACACAGGTCGGCCCGCATGCGGTGATTACCGGTCATACCCGCATCGGTTGCGGCAACCGAATTTTTCAGTTCGTTTCGCTTGGTGAGGAGCCGCAAGACAAGAAATATGCCGGCGAACCCACCCGGCTTGAAATCGGCGACAACAACGTTATTCGCGAATTTTGTACATTCAATACGGGTACCGTGCAGGATGCCGGCGTCACCCGCATCGGCAACGACAACTGGATCATGGCCTACGTGCATATCGCGCATGACTGCGTCATCGGCGACCACTGCATCTTTGCCAACAACGCCTCCTTGGCGGGTCATGTCAACGTGCAGGATTACGCCATTCTGGGCGGCTTTACCGGCGTGCATCAGTTCTGTCGCATCGGCGCGCATGTCATTACCGGCATCGCTTCGGTGATTCGTCAGGATGTCCCGCCCTTCATCACCGTCGCCGGCAGTCCGGCGGCGCCGCATGGCATCAATTCGGAAGGTCTCAAGCGGCGCGGATACAGCCCCGAAGCGCTTGCCGCCATCAAGCGCGCATATAAAACGCTGTACAAATCCGGGCTTGGATTGAGTGAGGCGCAAAGCCTCATCGCCGCTGAATCTGACAAGCAGCCCGAGTTGCAAGCGTTGGCTGACTTTCTCGCCGTTTCAGGTCGCGGCATCATTCGTTGAATAGCCGATTGAATCTAACCCGGATGTTTCATGAGTCCTCACACGCCCTCTCTTGTCCCTAGTTCGCACAGGAAATTCTGTTCGGTCGGGCAGATAAATAACTATGTCATTCCTGCTCAGTATTCCCTGTGCAAACCATGTCCTGCGCGATCATCGCGTGCATTCATGAAACAACCGGGCTAACGTGGTGGAATCAACGGTTCGGATCGGCATTGTCGCGGGCGAGGCGTCCGGCGACCTGCTTGGCAGTTTGCTGATTAACGCGCTCAAATCGGTGTACCAGGACATCGAATTTTTCGGCATCGCCGGACCCAAGATGCAAGCCTTGGGTGCGCATTCCTTGTTCCCCATGCAAGCGCTTTCAGTGCGCGGTTACGTTGAAGCGCTGGGCAGTCTGAACAAGATTCTTGCCATTCGCCGCGCCTTGAAACATCGATTGCTGTTGGAAAAGCCGAGGTTGTTCATCGGTGTCGATGCGCCCGACTTCAATCTGTCGTTGGAACGCAAACTGAAGAATTCCGGCATTGCCAGCGTGCATTTTGTCAGTCCATCGGTCTGGGCCTGGCGCCCCAAACGCATCAATAAAGTGCGTCGCGCGGTATCGCATGCGTTGTTGATTTTTCCATTCGAGGAAGATATTTATCGCCAGGCGGGCATCCCGGCGACTTATGTCGGACATCCCTTGGCGCACGCCCTGCCGGAACCCGATCGCAAACGTGCGCGCGAGATTCTGGGTCTACGCGCTGACCAGGAATATGTGGTGCTGATGCCGGGTAGTCGACTGGGCGAATTGAAAGCACTGGCGGATTTGTTTATCGAAACCGCCCAATGTCTGCTCGCACAGCGTCCTCGAATCCACTTCCTGATCCCTCTGGTCAGTCGAGAAACACGCCAGGCTTTCGAGCACAGCCTGCATGCGGCCAATGCACAGGAATTGCCCATTCGCATTCTGTACGGCCATGCCCACGATGCACTGCAAGCCGCCGATGCGGCGCTGATCGCCTCTGGCACCGCGACGCTGGAAGCGCTGTTGCTGGATTGTCCACATGTGATTACCTATAAAGTACCCTGGCTGACCTGGCAAATCATGCGTCGACAAGCCTTGCAGCCGTGGATCGGCCTGCCCAACATTCTCGCCGCTGAAAGCATCGTGCCTGAAATCATTCAGACCCAGGCGACCGCCGCGAACCTGGCTCAAGCATTGGAAAATCTGTTGCGCGATACAGATGCCAGAGAGCGTCAGATCGAGGCCTTCAGGCATCAACGCAGTCGACTCAAACGCAACACTCCGGCGCTGATCGCGCACGCGCTACAGCCTTTTTTGCGGCAACAGCATGCAGTTTGAAACCAGGTTCGTCTGCGGCGTCGATGAAGCCGGTCGCGGTCCGCTGGCGGGGCCGGTTTATGCCGCCGCAGTGATACTTGATCCGGCACACCCCATCGACGGATTGAAAGACTCGAAAAAACTGACCGCACGAAGTCGACTTCGCTTGGCCGGCGAAATCAGACTACATGCGTTGGCCTGGTCGGTCGCTTACGCCACGGTGGAAGAAATCGAACAACTCAACATCCTGCACGCCAGCATGCTGGCCATGCAACGCGCGGTGCTGGGGCTGAATCCCGCCGCCGAGTTCGCCTTGATCGATGGCAATCGTTGCCCGCAATTGCCGATTCCCGCTCGCGCCATCGTCAAAGGCGATGCCAGCGAAGCCTGCATTTCGGCCGCCTCAATTCTGGCAAAAACAGAAAGAGATCAAGAAATGTGTCGCCTGGCCGATACTTACCCCCTCTACGGTTTTGAACAGCATGCCGGTTATCCTACGGCTGCGCACTTGGCGGCGCTTGCGGCACATGGTGTCAGCCCGGTGCATCGAAGAAGCTTCGGACCGGTTCGAAAAGTTTTGCAAAATGCGATTACGCGCTAGGAGAGCCTGAACATGTTCGTCATTGTTGGTTATGTCGTGGTCCTGGGCAGTATTTTCGGCGGCTATGCCATGGCTGGCGGTCACCTTGCTGGACTCTGGCAACCGCTTGAAGTGGTGATGATCGCTGGCGGAGCCATTGGCGCATTCATCGCCGCCAACTCCATGCATGGCATCAAGCACACCCTCAGCGCATTGGCCGGCTGCTTCAAAGGTTCAAAATTCAGCAAAACCTATTACATGGAGTTGCTTGGCCTGTTGTTCGAATTGCTCGCCAAAGCGCGTAAAGATGGCTTGATGTCGCTCGAAGGGGATGTCGAGGAGCCGGAAAAGAGCGTCATTTTCGGCAAATATCCCAACATCACGTCAGACCATCATCTGCTCGACTTCATTACCGATTACGTGCGCATGATGGTAGGCGGCAACCTGGGGGCAATGGAAATCGAGAACCTGATGGACAACGAACTGGAAACCCATCATCACGAAGAAATGCATCCTTCGCATGCGATGTCCAAACTGGCGGATGCGACGCCCGCTTTCGGTATCGTCGCGGCGGTGATGGGGGTGGTGCATACCATGGAATCGTTGCATCTGCCGCCTTCTGAACTCGGTGTGCTGATCGGCCACGCTTTGGTCGGCACCTTCCTCGGCATTCTGATTTCCTACGGCTTCTTCGCCCCGCTGGTCTCGGTGATGGAGCAAAAGGCGACTGAAGCGGGCAAGGCGTATCAAGTCGTGAAAGTGGTCCTGCTTGCATCTTTGAACGGGTTTGCGCCGCAAACTTGCGTCGAATTCGGCCGTAAGGTGCTGTTCTCTACAGAACGTCCATCTTTCCGTGAAATGGAAGATGACATCAAGGCGCGGAAAGGCAAGTAAAGCCCGGTTAAACGGTAGACGGACAACGCCAAGCGGAGAGCCAGGATGGCAGACGATTCACAAAGACCTATAGTCATCAAACGCATCAAGAAGATCAGCGGCGGCGCGCATGGCGGCGCATGGAAAATTGCCTATGCCGACTTCGTCACTGCGATGATGGCGTTCTTTCTGCTGATGTGGCTGCTCGGCTCCACTTCGAAAGCCAAATTGGCGGGTATCGCGCAGTATTTCCAGACCCCGCTCAAAGTTGCCCTGGCTGGTGGCGAAGGCTCTGGTGATTCTTCCAGCATCGTCAAAGGTGGCGGCACCGACCTCACCCGCAGCACCGGCCAGGTCAAGCGGGGAGATGTCGAAAGCACCCGAGCCATCAACCTCGACGCCAGCCGCGCGAAGAAACAAATGGAACAAGAAGAAGCTGCGCGGCTGCAAGATATCAAGGAAAAACTGGACAAGGCTGTCGCCAACAACCCGAAGATGAAGCAGTTCAAGAAACAGTTGAAGATCGACATTACCAGCGAAGGTCTGCGTATCCAGATCGTCGATGACAAGAATCGCCCAATGTTTGACTCTGGCGGCGCGGTAATGAAGTCCTACACGCGTGACATTCTGCGTGAAATTGGCAAAACCCTGAATGAACTGCCCAACCGCATCAGCTTGTCCGGACACACCGACGCGGTCCCCTATTATGGTGGCGTTGCTGGCTACAGCAACTGGGAACTCTCCGCTGACCGCGCCAATGCTTCGCGCCGCGAACTGGTCGCCGGCGGCTTGGAAGACGGCAAAATGATGCGCGTAGTCGGCCTCGGATCAGCCATTCCATTCGAAAAAGATGACCCCAACTCCCCCGTTAACAGACGAATTTCGATCATCGTCATGAACAAAAAAGCCGAAAACGCCATCACCAAAGAATCACGTCAGATCGAAGCGCAGACCGCCCAGGAGGTCGCGGAGAAACTGGATGTCAAACCTTGATGCTCAACTGTGTGCATCCAGTTCCGACCCTGAGCAAGCCAACTCGGCGCAATCGCCTTCCGGGTTGGCGATCATTTCCTTATCAGCCTCGGTTGCCTTGATTTCGCGCTTGCCTCCGGCTCTGGCCGCATTGCTGGCGCATTTGCCGGGCATCGCATTGGCTTTGCTGCTGAGCAGCCTGGGCGCACTGCCCTCGCCGATTTTTCTGCTTCTTCTGGTTTCCTTCAGCGCAGCGCTGCTAGCCTGGCTATGGCGCTTGCCGATCTGGTGGCGCTACATCAACCTGTGCTTTCTCCCGTTGGTCGGGATGACGCTTTATCTGCAGTCGAGCCCCGGTGGTATTGATGCCAACTGGTTCCTGGCCGCTTTTCTTCTTCTTCTGCTGACCTCATTCGGCGCTATAAAAACCCGCGTACCACTTTATCTGTCCAGCGCCCGCGCAGCCGAAGCGTTGGCGCTGCGACTGCCTGAACAGGGCCGCTTGATTGATCTGGGCTGTGGTCTTGGCGGCCCCTTGGCGCGTATCCACACATTGCGTCCGGATGTGCATCTGGCGGGAATCGAAGCCGCCCCGCTCAACTGGTTGATCAGCAAACTCAGACTGTTTTTCAGCGGCGCGCGCGCCGATATACGCTTGGGCAGTATCTGGCAGGCCGACTTGTCCGCTTACGACGTGGTCTACGCCTACTTATCCCCCGCCCCGATGTCGCGGCTGTGGGCGAAGGCGCGCCAGGAAATGAAATCTGGCAGTGTGTTGATCAGTAATACATTCGCAATTCCGGATGTTGATGCGGATGAAATCGTCGAATTGGGTGACCTCTCCCATGCCCGTCTTCTGATCTGGAGGCTGTAATGACTAATAGTCTGGAACGGCTGAAACCAGGCGTAGTGCCGATCTTTCGGCATACACACGCCACGCTGATTAGGTTTGGCGTACGCCGCGAGCATGTCACCGCGCGCGAGGTAGCAACGGAGATTCTGGCCGACCCGCTGGCCACTTTCTTCACCCTGCACACCATCAACAAACGCATCAGCGAGCGATCCGATGCCGAGGTTTGCACTGTCGAACATGCGCTGATGATGCAAGGAATCGGCGCCTATCTGGATGCGGCCAGACGCTTGCCCATCTTTGAAGACAGCCCGTTTTCTCGGGATCCGCGAGCGCTTGCGGCGGTGCATGCGCTGGCCAGAAGCGCCCAGCACGCCGCTTGGCAAGCGCGCGATTTCGCGGTCCTGCACAGCGACATTCGCGCCGAGGAAGTTCAAGTTGCCGCACTGCTTCACTTCGCGCCCGAATTGCTGATCTGGTTGCGCATGCCGGAGCAAGCGATTCGCCTGCGGCGTCAGCGTCGGCGGTTATCCAACGTCGAAGCGGAAACCAGCGTGCTGGGCGACAGTCTGGACAATCTGCGACTGCCCTTGCTGAAGAACTGGAATATCCCCCCCCTGACGCTGGATCTTCTCAGCCCGGTCAATGCCGATCGGCCGCGCCAGGTCATCTTGTCCGCTTGCCTCGAAATTGCGCGTATCAGCGAACGCGGTTGGTGGTATGAGCGCTTGAACGACGACTATATTGCCTTGGCTGGGGTGGAAAATGCCGCGCTGGAAACGGTCATCGCCACCGTGCATGCCAACGCCGCGCGTGTCGCGCGTTGTTGCAACTGGCTGGAAGCTCCGCCCGCCGCGACCTGGGGCCCGATGATCCCCGGCCCCTGGCCGGTGGAAGAAGAGGATGAAGAAGATGCCGTTGACAGCGCAAAAGCCGCTGCTCCGCCGCTCGTGCCCGCTGAAATCAAAGCGGTTCGCCCAGCGCCTGCGCCGGTCGAAGAACCCGAGCCCGAAGTCTGCCCGATGCCAGACAAGCAGGTTTTCCGGGAAACATTGAAGAACATCGATCAGCATCTCGATGGCAGCCTGACCCTCAACCAGATGTCCGCCGTCATCCTCAAAGGTTTGCATACCGGACTCGGCCTCACCCGCATCATCTTCGCCATGCAGACGCCGGACGGCACCCGCGTCAAAGCGCGCTTTAGCCACGGCATTGCCGCCGATGACCCGCTGCGTCATTTTGAATTCACACTCGCCAACAAAGATTTATTCAGCCAAATGATGAGCAAAATGCAGGGCGTCTGGCTCAACGAGGGCAATCGCCAGAAACTCTGGCCGATGATTTCACCCAAGATGCAAACCATGCTCGGTGAGGGCGATTTCTTCTCCATGAGTCTGTACAACGGCACCAAGCCGATCGGCCTGATCTACGCAGATCGTGGCAAACACGAGTGCGGCCTCGATCCCCTTACCTACACCGACTTCAAGATGCTTTGCCTGCAAGCGGCGCGCGGCTTGGGCAAGATCAAAGCGCCGGCTTGATTGCGGGTTCTGCCGGTTCGGCTTCCGGCTTATGTAACGCGGCAAACAGCAGCAGGCAAACCGCCCAGCACACCCAGGCTGACCACAGCGTATGCGATAGAAAATGTGCGCCACGCATCTGCTGTCCCCAACCCAGGACGAAACCGGCTGAGAATGCTATCCACCAAGCCAGATTGGCCATGCGCCGGTTACGTCCGCGCCAGAGCAGAACGAAGCCGAACAACGCGAAACCTGTCGTGGCATGGCCCGCTGGGAAACAGCGCCCAGGTTCGTTGACCGGGGACCATTCCAGCAGTTTGACGTAAGGCGCATCACCGCCGTAACGCAGCAGATCCCAGGGGCAATGTGTTTCGCTGAAATGCTTCAGCACGCCCACAGTGGCCGGAGCCAGCAGCATGGCCACCCCCACTGCAACCCAACGCCGCCGATCGATCTGCCAACGCCGGATGAACCCGCTTGCAATTACGCGCAGCCAGACCAGCAGGGCAATGACGATCATTGCCCATTTGACCCATTGGTGGCTGAACACATCCAGCCACCAATTGCCATAGCCAACGAATTTTCCGGACTGGAAACAAGCGTCTTCCAGCCAGATATCCAGCGAGGTGAATTCGAACACTGCCAGCATGACTACCGCACTCAGCAGCATGCGCAACCATGAAGCATCCAGCGCGAACATTCGTGTTTGAAGCATGTTCATACCGCCATCCGCACCGCGTCTTCCACATCCACCGCCACCGGCCTGGAAACCCCCGGTTCCGGCATGGTGACGCCGACCAGGTTGTGCGCCATTTCCATGGTGATGCGGTTATGGGTAATGAACAGGAACTGCGTCTCGGCCGACATTTTGGTCACCAGCTTGCAATAGCGTTCGGTATTGCTGTCATCCAGCGGCGCATCGACTTCATCCAGCAGACAAAACGGCGCCGGGTTGAGGCGGAAAAATGCGAATACCAGCGACAGCGCGGTCAACGCTTTTTCGCCGCCAGAGAGCAGATGGATCGAACTGTTTTTCTTCCCCGGCGGTTGCGCCAGTACAGTCAGGCCGGCGTCGAGAATTTCTTCGCCGGTCAGCGTCAACTGCGCCTCGCCACCACCAAACAGCTCGGTGAACAGCAACTTGAACTCGCGGCTGACACGGTCGTAAGTGTCTTTCAGGCGAGTGCGGGTTTCCGCGTCGATGCGGCGGATGGCTTCTTCCAGTGTCGCGGCGGCGGTTTCCAGATCAAGCGATTGATCGTCCAGATACTGTTTGCGCTCTTGTGCTGCCTTGAGTTCATCCAGCGCGGCCATGTTGACCGGGCCAAGCACGTTGATATCGCTCTCCAAACGACCCAGTTCTGTTTTCAGCCAGCTTTCACTGCGGCTGACAATGCCGGCGGTTTGCGCATGCGTTTGCAATTCCAGTTCGTCGACGTTTTCCAGTTCCTCGGCATAACGCACTTCATTCAGCTGGGCTTCCTGCAATTTCAATTCAAAACTGACGGCGCGTTCCTTCAGCGGTTCCAGCCCACGTTCACACGTCAACCGTGCTGCGTCCAGATCGCGCAATGCGGTATTGGCGCCTTCCAGCGCTTCGCGCACGGCGGTCAGCTCGGCTTCCGCGCTTTGTCGTTTGGTCAGCGCAATATCCAGCGCGGCAAGCGAGGTGAGATCATTTGCCTGATCAAGTTCGTTTTGCAAGCGCGCTTGATTCGCGCCGAGATCGGCGAGCACCGCTTCCGCGCGTGCGCCGCGATGCTCCAAATCTTGCAATCGTGTCGCCAGCGAACGCGCCTGAAAAGCCGCTTCCTGCGCTTCCCGCTCAACCCGCCGATGCAATTCGCGCAGCGTCTGTAATTTCAGATCCGCCTCGCGTCGGGCTTCGCGAGCATCGTCGAAGCGCTCACGCGCGGAATCAACTTCCAACAAGGCTTCACGATTACGTTCGCTGGCCTCGTTCCAGGTTTCTTCTTCAACCGCGAGGTGATCGTAAATCTCGTTCAGTTCGCGTTCGATTTGCGCGCGCCGGTCGGCGACCCGGCGTGCGGCTTCCTGCACCCGTACCAAACTGACTTGCAACTGGTGGATTTGCGTTTGCGCTTGACCAAGTTGAGTTTGTAATGCTTCGCCCTGACGGCGCGCGGTCTGTAGCGTGGCTTCGGCCTGGGTTACTTGTTCTGCAATTTCCTCGACACTGGCCTGCGCCAAATCACTTTCCTGTTGCAGACGCTCGATTTCGCGCGCCCGTGCCAGCAACCCCTGATGCGCTTTTTCCGGCGCGTTGAAGATCAGACTGTCGCGGCTGACGCGATGACCATCACGCGTGGTGATAAAGCCACCCGGCGGCAACATCGCCCGCTGTTGTAACGCGTCAGCTAAATTTTCGGTGGCGAAAGCCAAGGCCAGCCGATCGTCAAGGAAACGTGCAATCAGCGGGTTGTCGGAATGAATCAACGATTTAATCGGGGATAGCGAACTAATAGGGAAACCAATAGCAGAAGCAATGGGGGACAGACCACGATTTTGAGCTTCATAAAATCGTGGTCTGTCCCCTGTTTGTTTTGCTTCCCCTATTAAATCGCAATCAAGCAACAACTCGAAGCGCGCTTCCGGCGGGTCAAGCGTCCATTCGATTTTCGCCTCTACCGCCAGCGCCGCCATGGCTTCGCCCAGCGCCGCTTCAACGGCAGTATCCCAGCCCTCTTCAACGTGGATTTCCTGCCATAGGCGCGTGGCGTTCTGCAGACCTGAAGCAGCCAGCCAAGCCGCACCCTGACTTTCCGATTTCTGCACGCCGGCTTGCAACTTGCTCAGTGCTGCGGTTTCTGCTTCCAGTCGATGCAATTCACGTTTGCGGCTGTCCAGCGCCTGTCGCGCTTGCGCCAAGCGCGCTTCATGTTGCGGCAATTCGGCGCGCGCGGCGGCAAGATAATCGGTCAGCCGCTCGGTTCGCTCTTGTTCGGTCTCCAGCGCAATCTGTTGCTGCTCCAGCGCGGCTTCGTCGTTTTCGGCCAGACTCTTCTGTTCCTGCAGCAGCCGCAGTTCGCGCGCCTTGAGCTGTTCGATCACCTTTTCGGCATGCGCCCGGTTGGCATCTTCCAGTTGCGCGGCTTGCTCGAACCGGCTCATTTCGCGTTGCTGTGTGGCGACTGCGGTCTGCGCTTCGCGCATCGCATTTTCGGCATCCGGCATGGCTTCACCGGCTTGCGCGGCACGTTCGGCGAGTACTTCCGCCTGCTCTTCAGCACGTTCAAGTTCAATCTGATTTTGCTCGCCTTGCGTTTGCGCCGCCTGTTGCTCGGCCAAGGTCTGCGTCTGGCGTTCCTGATTCAGGCGTATCTCGTTGGCCAGGCGTTCGCGCGTGGCGTGCAAGTGGCGCAATTCCTGTTCCACCCGCGCCACTTCGCCGCTTTCCAGATAGAACCGGGCTTGTGCCTGATTCAGGTTTTCCGTGGCCTCGAACTGCGCCAGACGCTGACTTTCGAGTTCGGATTCCAGCCGGCGTAATTCGGCGGTCTTGGCTTCGATATCGGTGCGCGCGGCTTCCATCTGGCGCGCCAGTTCAGCTTGCCGGCTTTGCGCCTCGCGTTTGCGCGTCAACGCCAACCACTGCGTCTTCAGCGTGCGATCGGCATCAAGCAGGAAATATTGCCGCGCCACTTCCGCCTGCACGCCCAGCTTCTCCAGTTGCCGGCCGAGTTCTTCGCGAATATCGGATACCCGATCCAGGTTCTCCCGCGTATCGCGCAACCGGCTTTCGGTTTCCTTGCGGCGCTCCTTGTATTTCGACACGCCGGCGGCTTCTTCCAGAAAGCCGCGCAGTTCCTCCGGCTTCGCCTCGATGATGCGCGAAATCATGCCCTGTTCAATGATCGCGTAAGCATCGCCACCGAGGCCGGTGCCAAGGAACAGATCGGCCATGTCGCGCTTGCGGACCTGCACGTTATTGATGTGATAGCTGGAATCGCCGGCTCGCGTCAGCACCCGCTTGACGGCGATTTCGGCATATTGCGACCACTGCCCGGCGGCCTTGCCGTCACTGTTGTCGAACAGCAGTTCCACCGACGCGCGCGAAGCCGGTTTGCGTCCGCTGGAACCATTGAAAATCACGTCCTGCATGCTGGCCCCGCGCAATTCGCGCGCCTTCGATTCGCCCAGTACCCAGCGCACCGCGTCGATGACGTTGGATTTGCCGCAACCGTTGGGACCGACGATGCCGGTCAACTGAGCGCTGGCCGGCAAGGTGACGGGATCGACAAACGATTTGAAACCGGCGATGTGGATGTGTTTGAGGCGCAAGGCGGCGGATAGATGAGGTTTCAGGGTGGCGCTTGGGGTGGCGTCATTGGGTGGCGTCTTTGGCTGACGTCTATAATGCGCGCCGCGGATTTTACGTTAACCACTCACTTTGAAGCGCCAAGCCATGCCCAGCCAACCAACCAAAACTCTGGAAACCTTCGACAACCCGCAGCCGAACCGCGATTACCACATTCACATGGAGATTCCGGAGTTCACCTGCTTGTGTCCAAAAACCGGCCAGCCTGACTTCGCCACGCTGTATCTGGACTACATCGCCGATCAGCGCTGCGTCGAATTGAAGAGCCTGAAGCTGTACATGTGGTCATTCCGCGACGAAGGTCATTTCCACGAAGACGTCACCAACCGCATTCTGGATGATCTGGTGCGCGCCACCGACCCGCGTTTCATGCGTCTGACGGCCAAGTTCTATGTGCGTGGCGGCATTTTTACCAATGTCGTGGCGGAACATCGCAAGGCGGGTTGGGAACCGGCGCCGCGCGTTGAACTCAATAGTTTTGCCGGCAATTCGAATACGCGCGGTTAATGGCAGAAGCAGGCTTTAGCGCGCCGTATTGGGTTCACCCGCAAACCGATTCATGCAATGAGGGTTTTCCGTGTCTGACCGTTTAGCTGTACTGCCGCAATACCTGATGCCGAAACAGGCGCTCACCGCCCTCGCCGGCCGCTTCGCCTCGGCTCGCTTGGGTGGTTTCACCACTTGGATGATCCGCAAGTTTGTCGCGCGCTATCAGGTCAACATGGCCGAGGCGGCGAATTCCGACCCCGCCGCCTATCCGACCTTCAACGAATTTTTCACCCGTGCGCTGAAAGCCGGTGCGCGTCCGGTCAGCGACGCGACATTGATCTGCCCGGTGGACGGTGCGATCAGCCAGTTCGGCGCCATCGCACAAGACCAGATTATCCAGGCCAAAGGCCACCACTACTCGACCACCACGCTGGTCGGTGGCGATGCACCGTTGGCGGCGCAATTCCAGGATGGCCATTTCGCCACGCTCTACCTGAGCCCGCGCGACTATCACCGCATCCACATGCCGGCCGCCGGCCGCCTGACCCGGATGATCCATGTGCCGGGCGACCTGTTTTCGGTCAACCCGACCACCGCGCGCGGCGTGCCGGGTCTGTTCGCGCGTAATGAACGTGTAGTTTGCGTCTTCGAGAGTGCCGCCGGCCCCTTCGTGCTGGTGCTGGTCGGGGCGACCATCGTCGGTTCGATGGCCACGGTCTGGCATGGCACCGTTACGCCGCCGCGTTCGGGCCGCGTGCGCGAATGGCATTACGACAAGCAGCCCATCGAACTGGCTCAGGGCGAGGAAATGGGCCGCTTCTTGCTGGGTTCAACCGTGGTCATGCTGTTTCCCAAAGGGCCGCTGAAATTCAATCCAGCCTGGCAGGCTGGCGGACCCGTGCGGTTAGGTGAGGTGATGGCTGCTTCGTAAAGGCTACCCAGTGATGACCAGAATCGTCAGGTTGGTTGAAGAAGAATCGACTATTCGACTGGCGGCAGTGCTTCGAGGGGAATGCCAAGCTGAATATCTTTCGCCAACTCCGGCAACGGCGGCAATTCCGCGACCGTGCGCAGGCCAAGGTCGGACAGAAACTGTTTGGTAGTGCTGAACAACGCCGGTCGGCCGGGCACTTCCTTGTGGCCAACCACTTCGATCCAACCACGTTCTTCCAGCGTCTTGACGATCTGCGTGCTCACCGCAACGCCGCGAATTTCTTCCACATCGCCACGCGTCACCGGCTGACGATAGGCGATCACCGCCAGCGTCTCCAGGGTGGCACGCGAATAACGCGGCGGTTTTTCCGGGTTCAGACGATCCAGATAGCGCTGGTATTCCGGCCGGGTTTGAAAGCGCCAGCCTTCCGCCAATTGCACGAGCTCGACCCCCCTGCCCTGCCAGTCGTCGCGCAACGCCTCCAGACCTCGACGCAGAAAATCATTCGACAACTCCATTTCGAAAACACGTTTGATTTCCGTCAACGTCATCGGGCCGACGCTGGCCAGCAGAACGGTTTCCAGGATACGTTTGATTTCAATCAGTTGATTGGCTTCCGCCTGTTCGGCCGGAGTAGGTTTGCGTGCCATGACTTCAGATCGCTTCTGGATGATCGATGGGCGCCACGACCTGGGCGTGAATCGGGGCAAATGGTTCATTCTGCACGATATCCACCAACCGCTCGCGCACCAGTTCCAGCAAGGCAAGGAAGGTGACGACCAGCGCCGATCGACCATCGGCGGGGTCGAATAATTCGGTAAACAGCAAGCGGCCACTGCTCTGTAGCTGTTTCAAAATGCGGCTCATGTGCTCGCGCACCGAGAGCTCCTGGCGTCCGATGCGGTGATGTTTATGCATCGAAGCGCGCTTGAGAATAGCGCGCCAGGCATCCAGCAAATCTTCGCTGCCAACCAGCGGCAGACGCTTGATCGCCAACTGCGACACATAAACATCGACCGCCTGAAAATCACGTCCCAATTGCGGCACGCCATCCAGATTGCGCGCGGCGATTTTCATCTGCTCGTATTCCAGCAGGCGGCGCACCAGTTCGGCACGCGGATCGTGTTCGCCGCCCTCCTCCACTTTTTCCGGTCGCGGTAACAACATGCGCGATTTGATCTCGATCAACATCGCCGCCATCACCAGATATTCCGCCGCCAGCTCCAACCTCTGTCCTTGCTGCAATCCGCGCATGACATCGACATAAGCCATGTATTGCTTGGTCAACGCCGCCATGTTGATGTCGAGTACGTTGAGGTTGTTGCGCCGAATCAGCCACAGCAGCAGATCGAGCGGGCCTTCAAACGCTTCCAGAATGACTTCCAGCGCATCCGGCGGAATGTACAGATCAGTCGGAAGATCGGTCCACAACTCGCCTTGAACCTTGGCCAGATGACGGATTTCTTCTTCGGCGGCATCGGCGGTTTCAAGAATTTCGCTCATCGGCGATCCATGCGGGTGAGCCAGAGCCGCGGCATGGAATGCCCAACAAGAACATGGTGCGCATCACGCGGCACAAACGCTTCAATCGATTCCCCGGGAAGCGGATTAGCCAGCAGACAGGTTGGCGCGGCACCAAGCACCATGGTCTCTGTACGCGGCATGTTATTCCTTCTCAAATTTGGTTACTTTGTATCGAAGCGATTGGAAAGGATTTAAGCACATCGGGTCAGAAAATGACTCAAAGCCGTCGCGATCCCTTTCTTGAAGTCCAGCGATGACTGTTTATCCTGGAATCCTCTGTTGGGATTGAATGTTGTGAAATTTCAATCGGTTGCGTTACTTATACAGGTGCGAATTCATTCGCGCGCAAGCGGTTGATTATGCAAATGAGTTCGCACCTACAGTCCAGTCAACTGCGTTTTTAGGTTTATCCATTCCTTACCGGAGTCCGGCTCAATCAAGCAAGTGCGTATCCATTTGAGGAGCGATTTTCTTGCTTTGCGTGGCGCTAATTTCCACTTGGACACTTAGAGTCATAAATCAACTATCAATTTTTCATCTTGCATGACGGTGGGCAGCGCAATAGAGGTCGCTCAGCAGGCTGACCCACCGGAATAAAAATAGCTTTATGCCGACTACAGAAACAGTCGCGGAACCTTGCTTTTGATATCGAGGATTTACTACGGATTGATTGCGGCAGCTTAGGGGAATCGATATTCCAGGACTGCTTGTTAGCGCCAGCTTGGCATACCCTTGATGGCGCCGCCGACATGGACCGGTCGAGGCAATCGATAGGCATGCGGAAAATCTTGTGAATCGCGAAATCGGTAATAACTGTCGTGAACACAGACGTGATCTCGGATCAGCGGCCAGACCAGATTCATCAAAAAGGCCTGATCGCCAAACCGATCGTTGAAATACTGTGGATTGCCCAGAATCATCTCGCGCAGGTTCGGCAGCACGCCGGCCTTGCCTCCCCACATGCCGGCAAGCATCAACTCCATGTGATAGATGTGGTCACGCATGACATGAAACGGCTTACCCGACCGCAGCCAGCTTTCTACCGCGATCAGTTCCTGGGCATTCAGGCGTGAATCGGCATCGCGGCAGATAAACCAGTCCACCTCGGGATCGTCAGACACCAAAAACCGCCACAGCGGGCGAATAGTCTTCAGCGCAGCGTCTTCGATCAGAATGACTTGCGCGCCATTCTTGCGCAGTTCATCCAGTGCATCGGCAGGAACGCTGTTGTCGCAATAAAAACGCGTTGTCCAGCCATAGTAGAGGTGCGGCGCAATACGCGCGTTGACGATAGCGCCATGGACATAAGTGGGGTCATCGCCCCAGAGCGAAAACGCAATCACATTGCGGTGCGGCAACTTGGGGTCGAACGAACGCGATGACAGCGTTAGCCCAACATTGTGGAACGGGCTTGCGGCAAAGTGCTGCATGGCCTGCGCATCCTTCGACTGCAAATTCTGCAGCCCTTCGGCGATTGCCGCATCGATCTGATCGCTGCTGTAAAGGGCAATGATCAGCGCATTGCGGGTGGGAATGTCCTCCTGAATGGCCAGCGCGGCGCGGAACGCCGCAATCGCTTCGTCAAGACGTTGCGCTGTTTTGAGGAGTGCGCCCAACAAACTCCAGCCCTGGGCAAAATTCGGGTGTTGCGCCAGCAATTGCCGATAAGCGGCAATGGCGTCGGCAGGGCGACCCGCCTCGTTCAGGCAGATCGCATGATAGAAAAGTGCATCTCTATTGCCGGCAGCGTAACTTTCCGCCTGCTTGAAGGCATCGGCTGCTTCCCGAAATAGACGCGTCGCGCGCAGCGTCAGTCCGAATTGATAGCAGACATCAAAATCAGCATTGGCCTGAGAAACCGCTTGCCGCAGCAGCGGCAACGCAGCCTGCCAATGAAACGTCTTGGCCAGAAGCAAGCCTTGCGTGCGCGCATCTTGTTGCGTGTCGGCTGGTGTCATGGCTCTGCTGTCTGCCAGGAGATAAGAATGGTGGTCATCACGGTTGATGATTTTATGAAATATCCGGGCTAACGGTAGGTCGGGTTAGCGAAGTAATCGGCCCGCTGCCGCAAATCGCGCCAAAGAAACAGTATGGTGCGCCGCGCGCACCGTTTGTGCCAGGAATAGTGCGCGCGGCGCACCATACAGAATCAACGGTTTGCGATGAGTTCCTCATAATCCGCTTTATCGCGCAACCCGACGCGCATTGGGCAACAAGCCCGCATATCCAATGTTGTGTCGGTTATTTTGCAAACAGCAATGCCGCGCCCTGCGCATCATTGGCAGTGGTCGCAAGACCTACAGGGTGGACAGGTCCGACTTCACCGTGGCAATTCCAGTTAAATCGCGCGCATCTTGGCCGCATCGGCGGCGGCCACGCCCAGAATCAGTGCCGGGGACCGTTGTCGCGCTTCCGCCGCTGCCGCCTCCACAGGCGGTTATCGATAACGCAGCGGCGGTCGCCAGGAGCCAGGGGGCCAAACGGTGGTGAAGACGGTGCAATGCAGGGATTTTTCATGGGCTGTGGGTGTATTCGATGGAGTGAATGAATGGGTGGGCCAGGATCAGACCGTCAGGCGTGTCGGGTGATGCGCCGACAATCGACAACGGCTTAAAGGCAGCTGTACCCGGGGCGGTAATGACGCCATCCACCGCTTCGTCGGCATCGAATTCACCGCCATCGGTAATCTGGAAATCCAGCCGCAGCTTGCCGCCTTCATTGATCATCTGGCCGCCAAAAGGCGCGCTGGCAAGATTCACCCAGATGTCGGCTGCATTCTGTTTCCAGTAGCCAGTGTGCCTTCTTCCACATTGACCAGGCTCAGCGTGAAGCCCACTGAGGCGGATGTGCCGACAGGCAACGCCGCATCGCTCACTTGAACGGTCAGTTGATAACTACGCCACTCTTTCTCTGAATTCCCCGTGCAAACAATGGCCTGCGCGATCATCGCGGGAATTTTTGAAACACCCGGGTTAACGGTTACAGCGCACTCAAGTTTTTCGAGCCGTTACAATTTCAACCGTTTACCCCGGGAGCACAGCATGAGCAGTGAAACTACCCCACTGATTTGGGAAACCGACTTGCCCCTGTTCAGCCGTCTGATGCTGACGCAATGGACCCTTGGCATGCTGGCCACCGCGCTGGTCATGGCGTTGATCCTCGGCACGGTCTTTGTCGCGCAGGCGGAATGGGATGCGCTGCTGCCGATGGCGACCCTGATTGGCGCGGTCACCGGCGGGCTCTGGCTGCTGGGTATTCTGATCATGGCGGTACTGTTTCGTGGTCGGTACCGGGTGCGCTACACATTGTCGAAGCGGGGCCTGCGCTGCGACACGCTGGACAACATCGCCAAGCAGGCCAACCGTCTGGCCATCGGCCTCGGTGTGGCGCTGGGCAAGGGCCAATTGCTGGGCGCCGGTTTGATCGGTGTCTCGCGGGAATCGGAGGAAGTGCTTTGGTCGGGTGCTTTTCAGGCCCGCTTCGATCCGATTCACCACACCGTGCTGATGCGTAATGGCTGGCGCACCCTGCTCTGGGTGCAATGCACAGCAGAGAACTACGCTGAAGTCGCCGCGCAAGTCAGCCAGCACATGACCCGCCGTCGCACCAGCAGCCGCCTGGCCAAGGGCTCACCGCTGCCGGCCTATCTGGGCCGCAGCCTGCTGGTTTTGCTGGCGTGTGTGCCATTGTTTCCACTCGCCGAGGAATACGACACCGGCCTGTTCCTGCCGATTTTCACGCTTTGCTTCGCACTGGCGATGGTCTGGCTGATCAATCTGTTCGGCTGGGTGGTGCTGGGCGGACTCGGTCTGCAAATCGGGCTGACGATCCTGGCCCAGTTCGAGGAACGGCAATCCTTCTTCAATCACGGCGAGGTCTACCGGGCCTACGAAGTCCTCTCCGGCGAAGATTTCAGCCTGTTCCTGATCGGCGGTCTGGGCGTGGCCATCTTGATCTGGCTCTGCCATGGCGCGTTGCGCGGGCGCTGGCTGGCAGCACTGATCGCCGATCAGAGCGATATGGGTAGCTGAACCCGAAAATATTGCTGAGCGCACTGTCGGAATTCCGTCGACCTGGGCAAGCTTTCGCCGCACCTGTTCCCCACCCAGCACGAAATCACTCCACTGGTGGCTAGTTTGCGGGCATTTTCCGCTTCCGCCAGATGGGCACGCATTTTGCAAAGTCATGGTTCAAGACAAGGAAATCACCATGACACTCAACCTGACCCCCCGCCTGACCATCCGCATCCGCAAAGCAACCGATTCCGTCAGACATGTCGTGCGCACGCAAACACGTCATTTGTCGATCACCAGCATGTCGTTCCTGAATCTGGAAGTGATGGTGTTCAAGTATTCCGAGAAATAATCAAGCTGGCGATCAAACCGCCGCCGTCCCGATCCGACAATTCGATTTTCCAGCCATAGGCATCCGCCAACTGGCGGGCGATCGCCAGGCCCAGACCGCTGCCGCCCGCCTCGCGGCTGCGTGAGGTCTCCAGCCGGGTAAAAGGCCGAAACACCGCCTCGCGGTGTTCAAGCGGGATTCCAGGACCGCGATCGAGTACCTTGATTTTTATCATTGCCGTGCCGCATTCCAGTTCCAGCGCCACCGCCGCGCCTTCACCATAACGACGCGCGTTCTCCAGCAAATTACCCACAATACGACGCAACGCCGCTTCGCCGATATGAACGACACAGGGCGGTCCGGCCCGCCATTCAAGCGGCCCCAGCAGTGCGGCCTGGGCGGCCAGGTCGGCGAGAACCCGGGTCAGATCGCAATCCTGCAAGGCTTCCACCTTGAGCGAGCGGGCGAACGCCAGCATGTCGGTGATCAACTGGTTCATCTCGTCGAGATCGTGTTCCATTCGCTCGACCAATGTCGGGTCAGCATCTTCAAGAAGAGACAGCGCAAGCCGCAATCGGGTGATCGGTGTGCGCAGATCGTGACTGACACCTGCCAGCAGCACGGTGCGATTTTCCAGCAATGCCTGCACTTCTTCTGCCATCCGATTGAAGGCAACGGTGAGTTCGCGCAGTTCGCGAGCGCCGGTTTCCGGCAAATATTCCGGCGCCCTCCCCTGCCCGACTTCGCCGGCTTTGCGGGCCAGGCTTTTCAGCCGCTGGCTGGCTTGGCGCACCATGAACAGCGCGGTCAGCACGGTCAGTAACGCGCCGAGCAGAAACACCCCGACCGCAGCCAACGGCGCTTCCAGGGCGTAGCGCTGGCGGTTGAAACCGACACGCAGCAATTTGTCCGCCACCTGAATTTCCAGCCAGTCCCAGTTCGGATCGGCGGCACGCTTGAGCAGAATGGTTTGATTGGCGCGCCGACTCAGCGCGCTGGCGATGAGGTCGCCAAAGTAATTTGCCGGCGCGGCCTGAGGCAAGCGCGCTGCGACCTCGGCCAACGCCAGGTCATGGCGAAACACCAATTCCATTTCGTAGTCGGCGCGGGTCTGCGGCGGCAGTTCTACCCAGGTTTGCGCCGAGAGCAGGATTTTTGCTGCCAGATCGTCGGCCGAGCGGGCCGCCAGCGGCTGGATCACCATGTACCAGACAACGCCGAAGGCAATCGCTTCGAACAGCAGAAACGCGAGCAGCAGCGCGGCGGCAGTGCGCCCGAAGAGAGTCTCCGGCAGCCGTATCCAGGCCAGTCTCAAACCGATTTTCCCTTCGGCGAGAACAGATAACCCTGACCCCAGACAGTGCGGATGTACACCGGATTGGCTGGATCGTCCTCCAGTTTCTTGCGCAGCCGAGTGACCCGAACATCGATTGAGCGGTCGAATGGATCGCGCTCGTAGCCTTTTAAACTGTCCATGATCTGATCACGCGAAAGCGCGCGGTTAGGTCGTTCAACGAACAATTTGAGCAAGGTGAACTCGGCTTGCGAGAGTGGAATCTCGACACCGTCACGCGACAGCGCCTGCGCTGCCAGATCGAGTCCGAACGGGCCGAAGCGCATGATTTCGCTGGCATCGGCGCCGGCGTTGGCTGCATGCCCGCGGCGCAACACCGCGCGAATACGGGCGAGAAGTTCACGCGGATTAAATGGCTTCGGCAGGTAATCATCCGCACCGACTTCCAGGCCGACAATGCGGTCGATGTCCTCGCCACGCGCCGACAGCATGATCACCGGCACATCACGCGCCGCTTTCACGCGCCGGGTAAGGCTGAGACCATCTTCACCCGGCATCATCAAATCCATGACAATCAAATCTGGATACAGAATCGCCAACCGCTCATCCATTTCCTTGCCATCTCGCGCGGTGCTCACCCGCATGCCCTGTTTGCTCAGGTAATCGGCCAGCAAATCGCGAATACCGGCATCATCATCGACAATCAGCAAGTTGAGATTTTCATTTGAGGAATTACTGTGGTTCAAAACTATGCCTCCGTAACACTTTGTTACAAATAATCCAGCGCCGGAAACCACGCTGTTACCCCCGCCGCCTATCATCAGCGACATGGAAAGGAGAAAAAATGCGTCGCACCCTGTTGATTGCCCTGCTGCTGACACTGTCGACTTTACCCGCTCTGGCGGATCAAGCCGATAGCCCGATATTCAGCCAGGTGCGTCTCCCGATCAAGATCGCCCAACTCGGCGCAGACGAGCGGCGTGAGTTGCGCGATCGCTGGGAACAAGCCAGCCCGGAAGAGCGTATTCGCATGCGTCAGTTCTTTCAGGATCGTCTACGGCAATTGCCGCCTCCGGCGCAAGAAGCCATCCGCTTGCCCTTTCCCGGCGCGACATCGCGCGATAACGGTCGGGGTAACGAGTCGAACCGCAATAAAGACCTCAATCCTCCCGCCGATAGTCGTTTTGGCTTTGGTTTTGAAAAACGTCGTTTCGAGGAAATCCGGCCGGAGCTTCCGGCCTGGCCAGGCGGCCGCCGTCAGCGCGACGATGAACGCCGCGATTAAGCGACTGTCCATGAATAACCAGGACATTCTGGCTGCACGGGTGGGCGCGTTGCTGCGTTGCCGGTCGCTTGAAGGGAATGACCATGCTGCGCGACCGGCGCCTTGCACCGCATCCCACCAGCACACCCATCACTGCCCAGGCTATTCATGGACAGTCGCTAAAGAAACCTTTGCGGCAGAATTTGAATCCAGGGTGGACTGAAGGGTAAAGTGCGCATCTTTCTGCAATGGCTGCACGGGGCTCGCCCCTGTTCAATACTCGTGATCTTTGGCTTCTTACCGCGCGTCTTTCTCCTGCTTCTATCGTTCACCGCTTTCATCGCGCATGCTTCCGTCAATTCTGATTACCAGAACGCACGAGAAGCCTTTCAAAAGGGCAATTCCAATCGTTTGCAGAAGATCGCAGATACGTTTCCAGATGATCATCTGCTGACGCCTTACATCCGTTTCTGGCAACTCAAAGCAAACCGAGCCCCCGAGACCGAGCAACAGGCATTCATTCAGCAATATGCCGACTCTCCGTTGTCCAATCGTCTGCGTATCGACCTCGCACGTAACTTCGGTTTGAAGGCCAACTGGCCTGCGTTTGAGCATGTTTATGCGGCCATCGTCAAACCGGATCAGGAATTGCGCTGCTTTGATTTACGGGCGCGTCAAAGCCACGGCGACTCCCAGGCCGACAGCACCGGCATTGCACTCTGGCGCGCCGCACGTGATCTGCCTTCGAGTTGCGAACCGCTATTCGACAATCTGGCCGAGCGCGGTCTGCTCACCCTGGAAGACCGACTGGAGCGCCTGCGACTGGCGCTGGATGACGGCAATCTGCGCCTGGCCCGCGAATTGAATGCACGCCTGCCGGATGAAGATCGCATGTCGGCGGATGCACTCAGCCGCGCTGTCCGCGCGGCGGAAACTTTCATCGCCGAAGTCGCCGCGCAACCGCCCAATCGTGGTCAACGCGAAGCCGCCCTGTATGCCCTGACCCAAATTGCAAAGAAAACACCGGAGGATGCCGCGCGGGTCTGGGAACAACATTTCACCTTCTTTTCCGCCGCAGAGCAGCGCTATGGCTGGGCGCAGATAGGTATGCACGCCGCGCGCCTGCACGACGCCCGTGCGTTGGGCTGGTTTCAGCGCGCCGGTGGCGTTGGCAGCGAACTCCAGGCTGCCTGGCAAACGCGTACCGCCTTGCGCGCCGGCAAATGGCTGGAGGTCTATCGCAGCATCGAAGCGATGCCCGAAACGCAACAAAACGAGGCGGTCTGGCGCTACTGGAAAGCCCGTGCGCTGAAGGCCATGAATGCTGCTTATCCCGCCAACATGTTGTTTGCCAAACTATCGCGCGAAATTCATTACTACGGATTACTCGCCGAGGAAGAGTTGCCGGCCAAATTGGAAGCGCGAACCGAAGACTACAAAGTAACCCCGGACGACCTGAAAATGGCCGAAGCCCGGAGCGGGCTGAGTCGCGCCCTGCTGCTGCGCCAACTCGGTGACGCCGGCAACGCCATGGCCGAGTGGGAGTGGGCGCTGCGCGGCATGGAAGATCGTGATCTGCTGGCTGCAGCCGAACTGGCTCGTCGCAATAATTGGTATGACCGGGCGATCGCCACTGCCGAAAGAACACGCGAAATCCATGCTTTCGATTTGCGCTATATCGCGCCTTACCGAGATCTGGCCAACGCTTATGCGGGAGCAAACGAGATAGACGAAGCCTGGGTTTACGGCCTGATGCGGCAAGAATCGCGCTTCATCGATTTCGCCCGTTCCAGCGTCGGCGCGCAAGGATTGATGCAGATCATGCCAGCCACCGCCAAGTGGATATCACGTCAGCTCGGACTAGGCAAAAACGCCCACGCCACTGTCGCCAAACCAGAAACCAACATTCAGTTCGGTACTTACTATCTGAAGCATATTTATAACTCGCTCGGCAAATCGCCGGTACTCGCCACCGCCGGCTATAACGCCGGCCCCGGCCGCGCGCGCAGATGGCAGGCCGAGGTGCCGCTGGAAGGCGCGATCTACGTTGAAAACATTCCTTATTCCGAAACCCGCGAGTACGTCAAAAAAGTACTCGCCAACGCCATGTTTTACCGCCACCTGTTTGGCGGTGATTCTCAACCGCTGAAAGAACGGCTTGGCATCATTCCGCCGCATCCAAAGAGCGCATCCGCCGAAAAATTGGTGGGTGGATAAGCGCAGCGCAGCCATCCTTGGCGCACCTGGCACAGCCAGTAAGTTTGTCGAAGGCGGTATTCAGAGGCGTTTGATCTCATATCTGAAGTCTGGCCGTTGATGCCGTCTTTGTTGTCGACCGCCCAGCGTCAGCAAATCTGTTTAAGCTGCTCTAGCAATCTATTCCGTTGTTGGTAAAGCTCACCCAGTTGATTCAGCGCTTCCTTGCTTCCACCATTCATGGCCATAGTCAACAGTGACTGCACTCTTTCATGAACTTGCCGGTGAAGCGCCTCGATGCGTGGGAAAGCGGGGTGGTTGCCATAGCGAGCGCGGCCTTCGTCTTCAAGCCACGCGCCAAAGCGGCAGGCATGCCGATCCAGCATCGGCGCGTCGCTATTGCTTTTCAGGTGCGCTGCTACAGCCGAAATCCAGGCCCGATGTTCTACTGCCGCGAACAACAGCGGCAAATCGTCGCGACTCACTGACGAACGGTGTAGCCAAGTTACGCCGGGTTGCCAGATAGCGCTCCATTTGGGTATTTCCGCCGCCGGCATCGGACGGGCGATTCCGTAGCCTTGTGCCAATTCACAGCCCAGGTCGAGCAGCATTTCGCCATGAGAAATCGTCTCTACCCCTTCCGCAATGGCACGTCGACGAAAAGCCATTGCCAGGCCGAGCACGCCCTCGAGAATCGCCAGATCTTCAGGGTCATCTTGCATGTCATGGACGAAGCTCTGGTCGATTTTCAATATCTGCGCCGGCAGACGCTTGAGATAAGTCAGCGAGGAATAACCAGTGCCAAAGTCATCCAGGGCGAAGTCAATGCCGAGCGTTGCACATTCGGCAATAACTGCCGAAACATGGGCGATATCTTCAAGCGCACTTGTTTCCAACACCTCCAACTCAAGCGCATCGGGCCGTACAGAGGGATGGCGCGCCAACAGATCGCGCAAACTGTCGACAAAACCGGCTTGCTGTAGATGATTTCCGGCGATGTTTACGCTTACCGACAGCGTAAACCCATCAACTTGCCAAGCCTCGATCTGGGCCAGCGCGGTATCGATCACCCATTCGCCGAGTTCAATGCCGAGCGGGTGATTTTCGATCTCGGGCAGGAATAACCCGGGTGAGAGCAGACCGCGTTCCGGATGCTGCCATCTGATCAACGCTTCAACGCCAATCAATGCGCCGCTGCGCATATTCACCTTTGGTTGAAAGTGAAGGACGAACTCCTTGTTGGTCAGCGCCTGGCGGATACGTGCAATGTTTTCGTGGTGGCCGCGTACCGCGCGGTCCTGCTCGGAGTCGAAGACATGAAAACGATTCTTGCCTGCCTGCTTGGCCTGGTACATGGCCTGATCAGCCTCGCGCAGCAAGAGGTCGGCATTGGCATCGTCAGCGGGCGAATAAAAAGCGATGCCGATGCTTGACGAGACATGCAGCAACTCGTCTTTGTAGGGAACCGGCTGCGATGCCGCAGCCAATAGCCGCAGGATGAACGGCTCGCTGGTCTTGATGTTTGCCAGATCTGCCAGTACGACGACGAATTCGTCTCCGCCAAGGCGAGCGATGGTGTCGCTCTCGCGCAGGCATTGCTTCATCCGCTCGGCGATGACGGTAAGCAGATGATCGCCCGCGTTGTGACCGTGGTTGTCGTTGATGGCCTTGAAACCATCCAGGTCAAGGTAGGCTAACGCCAGACTCTCATTGCGCCGTTTCGCCCGCGTCATCGCTTGATGCAGGCGGTCTGCCAACAGCAATCGGTTGGGCAAACCGGTCAGCGCATCGTAATTTGCGATATGTTCAAGCTGCCTCTGGTGATCCTTCTGTGCGGTAATGTCGGCGAACAACGCAACGTAGTGTCGCGTCAACCCTCCGGCATCACGCACGGCGCTGATGGTCAGCAGTTCGGCATACTCTTCGCCGTTCTTGCGCCGGTTCCAGATCTCGCCGGACCAGTCGCCTTGTTCGCTCAAAGCACGCCATAGTTCAACGTAGAACTCGGGTTCGTGGCGTTCGGATTTGAGCAGCCGTGTATTCTGGCCGATGGCCTCGTCGCGGCTGTAACCGGTGATGCGGCAGAAGGCATCGTTGACATCGACAATGTCGCCTTGCGGGTCGGTAATGACAATGCCTTCGCGCGTATGCGTGAAGACGGTAGCCAGTTGCTCCAGTTCGGTGTTTGCGCGAGCCAACGCCTGGGTGCGTTCAGCCAGGGCGATTTCGTTGTTTTTGCGTTCGGTAATATCCCAATGCGTGCCGGCCATCCATTCGGGTTGGCCGTGCGGGCACCGACTGACAACCATGCCGCGATCAAGAACCCAGACCCAATGGCCGTCCTTGTGGCGCATGCGCACCTCGCATTCATAGTGGCCGCTTTGGCCGGAGAAATGCTGTTCAAGTCTTGCTGAAGAACTGGCGAGATCATCGGGATGAGCAAACTGCATCCATGTTGCGATATTGATTGGGGCGAGTTCCTCCAATCTGTAGCCGATAATTTCCGCCCAGCGCTCGTTGAAATGGGTCTCGCCGGTTTGTACATTCCATTCCCAGGTACCCACTCGCGTGCCTTCGATGATGTTCTGCAACCGCAGACGCTGCTGCAGGATTTCCGCCTGTTGCTGCTTGCCTTCCGAGATATCCGTGATCGTTCCGACCCAGCTTTCGATCGCACCAGAATCTCCATCGATGGTAGTGGCGGTGTTGAGCACCCAAACCACGCTCCCATCCAGTCGCTTAAAACGAAACTCGGCGCGATAACTGCGGCCTGCAGCGGCCTGTTTGGTCCATTCCTGGAACACCCGCTCGCGATCCTCCGGATGCAATGCGCTGGCCCATCCCTGCCCCGCTGCTGCGTCAGCGGACAAGCCGGTGATCTGGCACCATTGACGACTGACATAGGTGTTGAGGCCGTCAGGCGTTGTTTCCCAAATACCGGATGGCGACGCTTCAGCCAACTGCTCGAAGCGGTCGCGGCTGAGTGCAAGTTCAGCCGTTATTTGCTGTAGCCGACCATGCTCGACCAGAAGTGCATCCTTTTCATCCTTTAGCTGTTTCCGCGAACGTTTGATCACTTCGACCATGGTGTTCATGGTGTTGGTCAAGGTGGAAATTTCCACATAAGCCAGATTCGGGATAGGGGCGGTGGGAATGCCATCAGCGTCAGTCTTGCCGATCACAGTGACGATCTTCGAAAGTGGTCGGACCAACAGGTGTCGCACCGCAATGTGGATCAAGACGATCAACAGCAGCGCAATCATTGCGCTGCTGATCAGGTTCTGCATCAGGATACGGTTGAGTTCCTCGCGCATCTGCGCATCGGTAACGTAAACCGCAATGTGGCCCAGCAGCGCTCCCGATGCGGTGGTAATGGGCGCCCTAACGGTATAGAAACAGGTATCGAGCCATTGACGATGAAGCGGGTCATCCGGGTTGTAATCAATGATTTGGCCCGAAGCATCATGGATCTTGCCGCTGATGTACGCCTCCGTGGCGAGGATCTTCCCCATGTTGTAATCACTGACGATGATGGCGAAATGATGCCGCTGCTCAACTTCGGTGTTGATCAGATTGACATACTCGTTGATGGCATAGGATTCGATGAGCGTGGAAATGTTTTTCTGCAGGGTTGCAATGCTCAAAGCGGAATTCCGCTTCATATCCTCAACCTGCTCGTTCCGCTGCGACAGATAGCGATATGCCGCGTGCGAACCGAGCACAATGATCACCACGCTGACGATGATCCCAGCCAGCAGTTTATAGAGCGACCTTTGCGCCCGGGCCTTATTGGTCAAATCAGTTCTACTTGGCTTTTATGCCTAAAACATTGCGACGGATCACCGGCAGCATGTTGGCAATGTTGTCAGCCGAGACCGGCAGAATCGGCAGCAATATCTGCTGTTGAACCGGCTTCCCCATGAGGTGGGCATGCAGCGTTTCGACCGCCTTTTCGCCCATCAGGAAGGGTTGCTGCATGGCTGCACCGACCAGTTCGCCGTGCGGAATCATCTGTAGAAACTCAGGTTCCGCATCAAAGCAAATCAGTAAAACCTGATCTTTTTTACCCGCATCTGCGATGGCGTCGAGCGCGCCTTTATAGCGGTCCGACCCCTGCAACCAGAGCGCCCTGAGGTCTGGATGCGCGGCAATCAATGCCTTGGCAAAGTCATAGGTTTCTTGATGAGAAAAAGTGACTTGCTGACGAATACCCGCCCCCTTGATCCCCGCTTCATCCATCGCTTTCATGAAACCGGCGGTGCGCGCCCTGCCATTGGTACGCTTCTGTGGAATGGCGATGATACCGACGCTGCCCTTGTCCCACTTGCGCGCCTGCATGGCTTTGGCCAGCACCTTGCCGATCTGGTAAGAACCTTCCCGGTTATCCGAAGCGATATAGCTGACATAATCGCCGCCATCGGTGCCGATATCCGAAATCACCACCGGGATACCTGCGGTATTCGCCAACTTGAGAATGGTGACGGCGGCCGAGGAATTGGTAGGTGAAATGACCATGCCATCGACCTTTGCCTTGATGGCCTGAGCACTCAACTCCAACTCGCGCTTGGCATTATTTTCCGCGCTGTAAACAACCACCTTGTAACCCAGCGCATCAGCGCGTGACTCAACACCTCGTTTCATGATGTCCCAAAAGGGAATTCGCCCGTCCGAAACCACATAGGCAAGCTGCTTCTCGGCGGCCTGCAACCCGCTCGTCATCAATAACCCAGTCAGCAGCAGCAATAAGCCCACCAGGCCAATCGATTCAACTTTTTGCATCGGCCACTCCTCAATCAAGGTACTTGCTTTGCGTGCCCAGGAAGCCAGGATTATGGATTGATCACACTGCCTCAAGGTCAACCGCAAATGGCTGCGTAGAATATCAATTCCCCTCAGAACTTTGTGGGCATCCTGCATTTCATTGCCTGATTTATCGGTTTCCAGGCCAGATTTTCCGGGCAAAGAAGATTGCAAACCCCTTTTAATCGCAGATGGCCTCGCCTCTTTGCTGGCGTACTTCGATTGCTACTCGCGTCGAGTGCTCCGCTTTAGCCCACGAATTCCTGAGCATATTTTTTTGATTCAGATCAAGAGAAAGCATGGATAGTCATCACGAACAACCATCGGCTTGCCCCGCAGCATGCATTAACCGTTAACCTTGCAGATCTTCGTCGCGAAGTCATTGATACATTCCAGCGGCGCTGGCGGCGGAATTGTTTGACTCATTGTGTGGATACGCTTGCGGGGGTGTTCGGGTGCAGCATTTCAAGGCGTTCTTGCTGTGGATTGCATTGCTGGCGGCAACCTTGCCGGCAGCAACCGCGCAGGCAGCCGATAGTCTGATCCTGGGCGTGTTCGCCTATCGGCCAAAGGAAATACTGCAAAAGCGCTATCAGCCGTTGGCCGACTATCTCGGCGCGCAACTGGGTGATACGCGTGTTGAGTTGCGCGTGCTCGATCAGAATGAAATCGAACTCGCGCTGCAACGCAACCAACTCGATCTGGTGTTTACCAACCCGAGTCATTACATCCTGCTGCGCAGCCGCTACAACCTCACGGGTGCGCTGGCGACGCTGGTCAGCATGGAAAGTGGCCAGGCGGTCAGCAGCCTGGGCGGTGTGATCATTACGCGCGCCAATGGCGGCGAGTTAGCCAGGCTGGCCGACTTGAAAGGCAGCAGCATCGCCGTGCCGGGCAATAAGTATCTGGGGGGCTACCAGACCCAGGCTTATGAACTGCTGCAGGCCGGGGTGCATTTGCCGCATCAGGTCAAACTTGTGGTGACAGGCAACCACGACGCGGTGGTGACCACAGTGCTGGCGGGTAAAACGGAGTTCGGTTTCATCCGAACCGGCATCATCGAAGAGCTGACCCGCGAGGGAAAACTCGATCCCACCCAATTGCGGGTCGTCAATTCCCAGCGGACACCGGGCTTTCCCTATGCGCATTCGACCCGGCTTTATCCGGAGTGGGCGTTTGTCGCGTTGCCACAGGTTGGCAGTCGCAATGTCCGCAAGATCGCCAGCAGCCTGATGGCGCTGGATGAATACCACCCGGCCGCGCGCGCGGCGGGTATAGGCGGTTTCGCACCGCCGGGCGATTACCTGCCGGTGGAAAATCTGGCGCGGGCCTTGCGCATGCCGCCGTTTGATCAAGCGCCACCTTTCACGGTGAGCGAGGTGTGGTTTCGCTGGCAGGCCATCTGGATCAGCCTGATTGGTCTGGTTTCCGGTGTCCTGATATTGCAGCTATGGCGTTTATCCAGTCGCAATACGGCACTGCAACGACTCGGACGCGAACATCAGCAGGCAGAACTGGCCTTGCGCGAAAGCGAACAACATTTCCGGACGCTGGCGAATAGCGGTTCAGCACTGATCTGGACATCCGGCATCGACGATCGGCGTGACTTCTTCAATCAGACCTGGTTGCGCTTTACCGGCCGCCGCCTGGAACAGGAAATTGACGATGGTTGGGCGGAGGGCATTTTCAGCGAGGACATCGAGCGTTACTGGAGCGCCCATGCCGAAGCCATCAAACGGCATGAACCGTTTGACATCGAATATCGGCTTCGGGACGCCAACGGCAACTATCGCTGGATTCTGGAACAGGGTCGTCCACGTTATGGCAGCACGGGAAACTTCATCGGCTTCATCGGCCACTGTTACGACATCGCCGAGCGCAAGCAGGCGGTGGAAAAGCTGCAATTGGCGGCGAACGTGTTCACCAGCGCCAGCGAGGGCATCATGATCACCAATGCCGACGGCATCATCGTCGATGTCAACCAGGCGTTCTCCGACATTACCGGCTATGCGTCCAATGAAGCCATCGGCAGCAAGGCCAGCATACTGAAGTCGGGACGACAGCCGCCGCAGTTCTACGCCGATCTCTGGCGCTCGTTGGCGGTAAGCGGTCATTGGTCCGGCGAAATATGGAACCGACGCAAGAATGGCGAGATTTATCCCGAACACCTGACCGTCAGCGCCGTGCGTGACCGGGAATGCCGAACACTGCATTACGTCGGCCTGTTCCTCGACATCACCGCGCAGAAGGCGCACCAGATGCAGCTCGAACACATCGCGCACTTCGACGCGTTGACCGGTTTGCCCAACCGGGTATTGCTGGCCGACCGGCTGCATTTCGCCATGGCCCAGGCGAGGCGGCGCGGACTCAAGCTGGCTGTCGCCCTGATCGATCTAGACGGATTCAAGGAGGTCAACGACCATCATGGCCACAAGGCCGGCGATGAATTGCTGATGGCGATCGCCGAGCGGATGCGCGCTGCGTTGCGCGAAAGCGACACCATCGCCCGCATGGGCGGCGATGAATTCGTGGCCGTGCTGGATGAACTCCACCTGTTCAACGACTGCCTGCCGAAGATCCAGCGCCTGCTGGAGGTCTGTGCAACACCGTTGCACTACGATGATCGCGTGTTGAAGGTTTCCTGCAGCATCGGCATCACGTTCTATCCGCAAGCAGAGGCGATCGAAGCCGATCAGTTGTTGCGCCAGGCCGATCAAGCCATGTATCAAGCCAAGCTGTCCGGCAAGAGTCGTTATTACCTGTTCGATGCTGATCTCGATCGGGATGTGCGCTGCCACCACGAAAGCCTGGAAGACATCCGGCGCGGACTCGGCGAGAAAGAGTTTCTGTTGCACTACCAGCCGAAGGTCAACATGCGCAGCGGCGAGGTGATCGGCGCCGAAGCGCTGATCCGCTGGCAACATCCCGAGCGTGGCTTGCTGATGCCGGCGGCATTCCTGCCGATCATCGAAAAGCATGTTATCGAAATCGAACTGGGCGAATGGGTGGTCGATACCGCACTGACGCAGATCGAAACCTGGCAGCGACTTGGGCTGGAACTGCCGGTCAGCGTCAATATCTCCGCCCTGCACCTGCAGCAGGCCGATTTTGTCACTCGTCTGCAGAAGCTGCTCGCCGCGCATTCGTCGGTAAAAACCGGGAATTTTCAGCTTGAAGTGCTGGAAACCAGCGCATTGGAAGACATTCACCATGTCTCGCAAGTCATCACCGCCTGCGCCGAGATGGGGGTGAGCTTCGCGCTGGACGATTTTGGCACCGGCTATTCCTCGCTGACCTATCTCAAGCATCTGCCGGTTGAGCTATTGAAGATCGATCAAAGCTTTGTCCGCGACATGCTCTTCCACCCGGAGGATCTCTCCATCCTGCAAGGCGTACAGGGTCTGGCAGCGGCGTTTCAGCGGCAGGTGATCGCCGAAGGCGTGGAAACCGAACTGCACGGCGAAATTTTGTTGCAACTTGGCTGCAATCTGGCGCAAGGCTACGGCATTGCCCGCCCGATGCCAGCGGGCGAGATTCCGGCCTGGGTTGCGCAATGGCGGCCCCCCGCCACTTGGAACAGCATGCGGCAACTTGCACCGTCCGATTTGCCGGCCTTGCATGCCGGCATCCAGCACCGCGCCTGGCTCAAGGAAATTGCCAACTTCCTGGCCGGCGAACGAACCTCGCCGCCGCCACTGGATCACCGCAAATGCCGCTTTGGCGCATGGTTGGAGAATGTTCGCCAGAACATTCCCGAGTCGCGGCGAGAATATCTGCAAGAGGTCGAGGCGCTGCATGACCAAGTGCATGAGCAGGCCAACGTATTGCTGCAGAACCTGGAAGATCTACCCGCAGCGCTTGCCAGATTGAAGGAAGTACAGAACTTGAGCGAACGTTTGCTGGTTTGCCAACGCAACTTGATCGAATAGCCGGCGATACACTGGGCAATCCAGTTCGTCATCTGATTTCTATTGGCGAGGCGTTTGCAAATCGACTGGCTTGCAGCCGATCTCATGCCGAAATGACGGTGGTTCATGGCGAGAGGTAGTTTTGCTCGAACCGGGTTGGAGCGGATCGCTTTTCAACGATAACCGCAACTGGCGCAGCAGGGGCCGGTGTTGCTGGAACCGATCTACCATGGTTTATATGCAATCCAGCCAGCTTGGACATGTAGACAGCGCGATTTGATTGCGCAACCGATTGAAATTTCACGACATTCAATCTCAACTGAGGATTCCAGGATAAAGGCCAGAGCCGGTTTTTGTTTGTGTCGCGCTCAGCCCTTGGGCGGAGCAGGAATCCTGTCGAGCACCGCGACGAAGGCCGCCGGCAGCAGGCCGCATTCACGCAGTTCGAACGCCACATCTCGGATATGCACCGCTTCCCAACGCGCCGGGAAGCCGCCCATGACTTGGGCGATACCGATGACTTCCAGGATTTCTTCCGGTGTAACTTCGCTTTTGGTCAGCAATTCGTAGGTATGCAGGCGCACCAGACGCTGCTTGCGCACGACCAGACTCATCAGCAAAGCGATCAGGTTGTAGAACTTCAGGTTGGAAACACGGCCGCCGGTCAGATGCGGCCATTCCTCGAAGCGTTGCCAATGCTTGGTGTAGGCGTCGAACAGCAAATAAGTGTCGTCGTCTGCTTGGGCGCGCACGTACAGCGCAATCGCCTGCACCGTATCAATCACCGCTTCCGGCGCTTTGGCGCGAATCGCGCCATCGATATGAGTCAGTGCGCACACCTCGCAACCGTCGGCGATCGCAGCGCTATATATCAGGATTTCGCTGAGATGGCGCTCCATCGAGAAGACCCCGCGCGAGACCAGCAGTCGCGCCATATCGAGCAGTGAATCGCCGAGATCAACGCCTTTGCTGACGAATTTTGCGACTTCCGGGTCTGCCTGCATGCCGCCTTCGGCATGTTCCTGCAAAGCCATCAGCAATGAATTTGAGCCGCCAGCGATATTGTGCGCATCGCCCAGGTCAAGCTTTCCGTAGGGGTAATCCTTCGCCATCAGCGACATCCTTATACAAGCGTACCGAATTGGGCACGTCGCAGAATAACCCGCCGCACCTCGGCAAGAATTATTTGTTTGTTTATTAACCGGCTATGGCCGGCTGAAGTACGCGCTTCTTCCAGCGCGGCGAGCAGGACTCAATGAAAGGGAACAGGAGTAGGAATAATTTCTGTCATTCCACAAAACATCGAAAGAAACTTCAACACGATGAACGCCATTGATAAGCTCAACAAACGAAGAAAGCCTCAGCCCTGCTATTCCACCGCCACCAATTCCAAGGCGGCTGTAGGTCAAGCCGGCGGCATCCAGGCGTGATATCAGTGCGTCGAAATTGTTGACGCCCAGCGCGGTATGCCGGTCGCGTCCGCCATGCGCTGGTCGTTGGCTGACTGGATCCGGGTTCGGCAGGCAAATCAGGTGAATCTGCGCTGAACCGATGTCGTACCAGATGCCGGAAAATGACATTTCCGGTCGAGCCGGACTGGGCTTCAGGCCGAGAACATCTTCATAAAACCGGCGTGACTGCGCCAGGTCGGCGACCATTAGCGAGGCGTGCAGCAGGTTGACGATTTCAAACATGGGATTCCTCCGTTTGTTGCTCAAGTTGTCCGGAAAACAGGGTTGCCGCAACGATCATCGTGCCGCCGATCCATTCCTGCAGGTCCATCTTTTCATCAGCCAGGTATCGGCTGGCGATGGCGGCGACCACCAATTCGCTCAACAAGATGACGATGGCCCGGTTGGCCGGCGTGCGCGCGAGACCGTATTGCGCGGTGAAGGTGGCGAGCAGCAGCGCCAGTGCAATGCAGACGATCAGCCACCAGCCCTGAACGTCGAGTGTGAACACGATCTGTGGTGAACTGCCTTCATGCAACGCATAGAGCGTCGACAAGACCACGACGCCGGCAAAAACCGCGAGGGAACGCAACGCTATCGGCGCCGAACTGATTTTGCGGGCCAGCACATTGGTCAACGCGAATCCGATTCCAGCCGACAGCCCGAGCCATTCGGCGGCATTGGTGGGCAGCGGCAAGCCACCGGATTTGGACAACATGACGTAGGCGCCGGCGAACGACAAACCAATCACCGCGTACGCCATACGACCGGCTTTTTCGGCCAGCAGCAAATGCGCGAAAAACACCGTCCACAACGGCGCCAGATAGAACAACAGCAAGACCCGCATCACCTCGCCGTGAATCACCGCTAGTACATAGGCCAGATTGGTCCAGCCGGCGGTGAGCGCCAGTGCCAGCAGCAAGCCGCGTTCGGATCGCTCGAACAGGCGGCGTCGATCGACCAGCAGCAGCAACAATGGCAAACCAACCAGATAGGTCAGCAGCGAAGCCACACTGCCGGAAATCCCGGCCTGTTCCAGTAAACGATAGGGATACCAGACCAGACCCCAGACTGTGGCGGCAATGATCAAGCTGAGTGGGGCCAGTATTGATGACGAAAGCATATAATTCGCGGCTCAAAAAATTCAGGAAGCGCAAGGACTCATCGATGAATCCCCGCCTCAATCAACTCCAACCTTATCCCTTCCAGAAACTGCGCGAATTGTTCGCGGGCGTGACGCCGAATCCGGCATTTTCCGCGATCAACCTGTCGATTGGCGAACCCAAGCATGCGACTCCGGAGTTCATCAAGGACGCGCTGACAGACAATTTGTTCGGTCTGTCGAATTATCCGGTGACCCAGGGTTCCGAAGCGCTACGCGAGGCCATCGCCGACTGGTGCTTGATGCGCTATGACGTTGACCTGGATCCGATGACACAGATTTTGCCGGTGAACGGCAGCCGTGAAGCCCTGTTTTCTTTCGCCCAGGCGATTATCGATCCGACCAAACACGTCAAACGTGTGCTTTCGCCGAACCCCTTCTACCAGATATATGAAGGCGCTGCGCTGCTCGCCGGCGCCAAGCCTTATTTCCTGAATACCTTGCCGGAAACCGGCTACCAGATGGATCTGGCGGCGATACCAGAAGATTTGTGGGAAACCGTGCAACTGTTCTACGTCTGTTCGCCCGGCAACCCCACCGGCAAAGTGCTTGACCTGGATGACTGGCGCGAGATTTTTGAACTAGCCGACCGGCATCAGTTCATCGTCGCCGCCGACGAGTGCTATTCCGAAATCTATTTCAATGAAGGCCAGCCGCCGCTCGGCGCACTGACCGCCGCCAAGCAACTCGGCCGCGGCCAGGAACGGCTGGTGATCTTCAACAGCCTGTCGAAACGTTCCAACGTGCCAGGCCTGCGCTCCGGCTTTGTTGCCGGCGACAGCGACGCGATCAAGCAATTCCTGCTCTACCGCACCTACCACGGCAGCGCGATGAACCCGGCGGTGCAAGCCGCCTCCGCCGCAGCCTGGAAAGACGAAGGCCACGTGCATGAAAACCGCCGCATGTACCGCGAAAAATTCGCCACCGTAATGCCGATGCTGCAGGACGTGCTCAAATTCGATGAGCCGGATGCCGCCTTTTACCTTTGGGCGAAAGTGCCCGGTGGCGAAGTTGCCAACAGCGACGCTGCCTTTGCCCGCCAGCTTTACCAGGAAAAACACGTCACCGTCCTGCCCGGTTCCTACCTGGCGCGGGATGCAAAAGGCATCAATCCAGGTCAGGGCTTCATCCGGATTGCACTGGTAGACGGGCTCGAACAATGCGTTGAAGCGGCGCAGCGGATTGTGGATCTCATCAAGAAATAATCGTTATCTATCAACAAGTTTCAAAAACAACCTAAAGGAAATCACCATGCAAGAACTGCAACAAATCATCGAAGAAGCCTTTGAACGCCGCGCTGATATCACGCCGCGCAATGTCGAGCCCAAGGTCAAGGATTCCGTCATGGCGGTGATAGATCTGCTCGATTGCGGCCAGTTACGTGTTGCGGAGCGCACTGAAGGCCAGAACTGGGTCACCCATCAGTGGATCAAGAAAGCTGTTTTGCTGTCGTTCCGTCTGGAAGACAACGCCTTCATCAAAGGTGGTTTCACCAACTATTACGACAAGGTACCGTCCAAGTTCGCCGACTTCAACAGCCGCGATTTCCGCGAAGGCGGTTTCCGCGTCGTGCCGCCGGCCTCGGTGCGCAAGGGTTCCTACATTGCCAAAAACGTGGTGCTGATGCCCTCCTACGTCAACATCGGCGCTTATGTCGATGAAGGCACCATGGTGGACACTTGGGCCACCGTCGGTTCCTGCGCCCAGATTGGCAAGAACGTGCACCTGTCCGGCGGTGTTGGCATTGGCGGCGTGCTGGAGCCGGTGCAGGCGGGCCCGACCATCATTGGCGACAATTGCTTCATCGGTGCGCGTTCGGAAGTCGTCGAAGGCGTCATCGTGGAAGACAACAGCGTCATCTCGATGGGCGTCTACATCGGCCAGTCGACCCGCATCTACAACCGTGAGACTGGTGAAGTCAGCTATGGCCGCATTCCCGCCGGCTCGGTCGTGGTCAGCGGCAACTTGCCTTCCGCCGATGGCAAGTACAGCCTGTATTGCGCGGTGATCGTAAAGCAGGTCGATGCCAAAACCCTGAGCAAAGTCGGCATCAATGAATTGCTGCGCGGTATCTGATTACAAGCACTGATCTCGGCTTGTTCAGCGAGAGCATGACTTACGTTGCCGGGGAGTTACCGTTGTTCTTCAACAACGGGGAACTCCCCACCGGTCTTCTCGGCAACCTGTCTCAAAGTATCTTAGCGACTGTCCATGAATAACCTGGGCAGTGATGGGTGTGCTGGTGGGATGCGGTGCAAGGCGCCGGTCGCGCAGCATGGTCATTCCCTTCA
>JFJP01020321.1_pt1 | contig 64173 bp, 47 predicted proteins | sample 431651 | NCBI WGS metagenome assembly JFJP01 (sample SAMN02602958, study PRJNA72255) | Microbial mat metagenome, whole genome shotgun sequencing project. | biome: fresh water; feature: sink hole; material: water; isolation source: purple microbial (photo- and chemosynthetic) mats found in... | reverse complement strand
GGCCGGGATGCCCAGCTGTGAGCAGAGTCCGCGCCAGGCGGCGGCGCGGGCCTCGGGATCGAGGGCCAGCAAGGCGGCAACCGCAGCCGAGCCCGTACCGACCACCCCGGCCGCCCGGCCCATGGCCGCCTGCCTCGTCCTGCCACCCTGTTCGGCCAGGCCGGCCAGGGCCTCGGCGATACCCGGACAGCGCCGTTCCCACTCCGGCAGCACGCGGTGGCGCAGCCGGTTGCGGGCAAAGGCGGGATCAGCGTTGCTGGCATCCTCGCGCCAGCCAAAGTCGTGAGATCGGCACCAGGCGGCGAGATCCGCCCGGCCGACATGCAGGAGCGGACGGAGCAGGCGGACACCAGGCGCCAACTCGCGCTCGGCGGCGATGCCGCCTGGACCCTCCGGTCCGCAGCCGCGCAGGATCTGCAGCAGGGCGGTCTCGGCCTGGTCGTCGCGATGGTGGGCGGTGCAGGCGGCAGCCGCGCCGAGACGCTGGCAGGCGGCGGACAGCAGCGCGTAGCGCACGCGGCGAGCCGCCTCCTCCAGGCCATCGCCGCGCTGCGCCGCCCGCACATCCGCCGCGTCACCGACGAACGGCACACCCAGGCGCGCTGCCAGGCCGGCGACGAAGTCCGCATCGGCAGCCGAGTCGGGCCGCAGCCGGTGGTCGAGATGCCAGCACACGACCCGGAACCGGCCGCAGCCGGCCAGCAGGCCGAGCAGCGCCACGCTGTCCGCCCCGCCGCTGACCGCAGCGACGACGGTCGCGCCCTCGGCCAGGTCGTCGGGCAGGCGCAGCACGGCTCAGTCGTGCAGCTGCCGGCGCAGGCGCGGAACCATCTCGCGCAGGCATTCGGCAAGCGATCCGGGGAAGGTCGCCCCGGCAGCCTGGAGGTGACCGCCGCCGCCGAAGGCCTGCGCCACCGGCGCGACCTGGAATGGCGGGTTCGAGCGCATGCTCACCCGCGTGGTCTGGCCGTCCTTCGACTCGCGCATGAGGTAGGCGACCTGGTTGCCGGCCAGCGAGCGCGGCACATCGACCATCTCGCCCCAGTCCTCGGGCTCGCCCACCGTGGCGATGTCCTCCTTCGACAGGGCGATGCCGGCCAGGCGCGGCTCCTGCTCGTCGACGCGCAGGCGTTCGATGCCCAGGCGGGTGACGGCGAGGTCGTGCGGCTTCTTGGTGTAGGTCAGGGCGCGGTTGATCGCCGAGACGTCGACCCCGAGATCGGCCAGCCGGGCGGCGAAGCGGAAGGCCGCCGCGTCGGTGTTCGAATGCATGAAACGTCCGGTGTCGAAGACCAGCGTCGCATAGAGGTTGTCGGCCATCTCGCGGTCGAGATCGACGTCGAGCCGGTCGAGCAGCTTCGCCGCCACCATGCCGCTGCAGGTCGCCACCTCGTCGACCAGGTTGAGGTCGCCGAAGCGGTCGTTGGTCGCGTGGTGGTCGAGGTTCAGCAGCTTGCCGTGAGGAATCAGCGCGCAGGCGCCAAGCCGCTTCAGGTCGCCGCAGTCGCTGGACAGCAGTATATCGCAGGCCGGCATGGCCTTTGCAGCCTCGTCCGTGTCGATGGTCCGGGCCATGCCGAAGCGGGGCAGGAAGGCGTAGATCGAGGCCGGCCTGGTCGGGCAGGCGAAGCGCACGCGCTTGCCCAGGCGCTCCAGCGCGATGGCCAGCGCCAGCGAGGTGCCGATGCCGTCGGCATCGCTGTTGATGTGCGTGGTCAGGACGATGTCGGCGGCATCGGCGATGGCACGGGCGGCGGCGAGGTAGTTGGGGCGCTTCATGTGATGGCCGGGGTCCGGGGTTCGCTCAGCAGCCTCAGTTCCGGCTCGGCGAAGCCAGCGGCACGGCGGCCTAGCTCGTCGAGGGGCCAGGGGCTGGGCAGCTGGTCGGCGAATGAACCGCGCACCACAGCGGCGAAGTGCGCCACCGGATCCAGCCCCTGGCGGGCGCACCACCAGTGGTGCCAACGCGTGCCGGTGCCGACATGGCCGATCTCGTCGCGATAGATGCGCTCCAGCGCGGCATGCGCGCCCTGATCGGTGACGCGCGGCAGCAGACCTGCGTTGACGTCGAGACCGCGCGCCTCGAGGAAGCGCGGCACCACCACCAGCTGCTCGCCCAGGTCGCGGCAGGCGACCGCCGACTCCCAGAGCCGGTGATGGACCGGCTCGCTGCCGGGCGGATGGCCGTTGGCGGTCAGCCAGGCCGCCAGCAGTCCGGCGTGCACCACCTCCTCGCGGGCGACCCGCACGCAGTCGGCATGGAAGTCGGCCGGCATGCCGGAACCGCGCAGCGCCAGCACGCAGGCGAGATCGATGGCCTCGAGTTCGATGTGCCAGATGGCATGCAGGAAGCGGCGCAGGCCGGTCGGGCTGTCGACCCCCTGGCGGCGGCGCTTCGCCTGCCCTTCCCTGACGCCAGGCGGCCGACCGGGCCGCGCCGGCAGGGCTGGCATGTCCCACACCGCGCCATCGCACGGGACCAGCTCGGCCAGGACGGCGTCCTTGGCCGCCGCGGTCGGCGCGGCGATCGCCGCCAGCAGCCCGGCGGCGAAGGTCACCGCAGACGCACCGCCGTCAGCACGAGGAACAGCGGGATCTCCTTCGCCGCCAGATCCTCGGCGGCGAAGCGCGTGCCCTTGGTGCCGCGGCGCGGGTTGGTCAGTTCATCGCAGCCGGTGATGCCGAGGCCGGCGGCGCCGGCAGCCTCGATGTAGGCGGCCAGCGGACGGTGCGTACTGACCGTCTGCAGCGCCGCCTCGGGCGTTCCGGGCAGGGCGCCGGGATGGGTGGCGATGCGCGTCTGGTACATCGACAGGTAGCCGTCGATGCGCCGGTACTGCTGGCGCCGGTCATCATCCCAGCCCCAGGTGCTGCGCTTGGGCTGGCGGAAGCACGGGTGGGTCAGAGCGACGACGAAGCGCCCGCCCGGGGCGAGCATCTTGGCGACCCCCTGCATCACCGGCAGGATCGGCTCGAGGTCCTGCAGCACCATGAGTGCGGCGGCATGGTCGAAGGCCTGGCCCGGCAGCACGGCGGCGAGGTCGCGCGCATCGCCAAGGAGGTACTTCTCGTGCGCCCCGGCGCGGCCCTGCGCCGCCGCCAGCAGGCTCGGGCTGGCCTCGACGCCGACGGCGTCGACCCCGAGGTGGGCGAGGGCGCGGCCGAGCACCCCCTGGCCGCTGCCGACATCCAGCACGCGCTGGCCCTTCTTGGCCGCCAGGCGCTTGAGCACCGCCGGCAGGAGCACGGTCTGGTAGAGGTCGGCCCCGCCATCGCCCTGATGCTTGTCGTACCAGCCGGCCTGCCCCTCCCAGGCGGTATGGGCGGCGGGACTGGCGACGGCAGCGACGGGCGGCTTGCGCGGCGGACCGCTGTAATCACGGCGGGGGAACTGGGCCATGGGTCGGCATGGTCGGGCGGGCGGCGCCACGTCCAGGGTCATCCTGGCGGCCCCGCGCCTCGCGCGCAGGAGCTCGGTCCTTCAGCGCAGATACGCCGCGAAATGCACGTTCTTCACCAGCGCCTCATGGGCGACCGACGAGACATGGCCGTCCAGCCAGGCGATGTTGGCGCGCTGCCCGTTCCACCCGCTGGAGCCGTGCCGGTAACGGACGGTGGAATGATAGGTCTCGTCGGGTTGCGGGCCGGCCAGATCCGCAGCCCAGCTGCTGTCCTTGTCATAGATGCCGCTGTTCGACGCCCAGTCGGGCCACACGTTGATCACGCGCGATGAGTTGCCGGTGGCATCGCTGCTCGGCTGGCTGGCGTCGCTCAGGTCGATGGTGAGGGCCTGGTTGCGCACCCGAGAGATGTTGACCGATTTCCAGTCTGGGGCCCAGAAGGTTGGATGGACGGCTTCGTTCAGAGCGTAGTTCCATAACCAGAACCAGGTGGCGGTGACCGCCATGGGCCGACCTGCCGGGCAGACATAGACATTCCGCAATTGGCTGTTGGAGGTGCCCGAATTCATCTCGATGTACGGCACCAGGAAGTCGGTGTAGCTCGGGTTGTTCGAGCCATCAGGGTTGGTGCCGTAGTTGGGGACCAGGAACCCATCGCTGTCGTTGGCATAGGACAGCCCGGCCAGCGAGATCTGGTGCAGGTTGCTCTGGCAGACGGCGCTACGGGCCGCATCCCGCACCAGTCGTACCGCCGGCAGCAGCAGGCCGGCCAGGACCGCGATGATCGAGACCACGACCAGCAACTCGATCAGGGTGAAACCCATCTTGGACGTTCTTCCCGTCGACATGCTCCTGAGGATAAGCACCCGGACGATCCGTGCCGGTGCCACGGCGGCCCAGCCAGGTGCAATTCGTACACGGCGGCCGATCAACCGTGACGCAGAAGGGCAACGTCAACCGTCCGGGATGGGGAACGCTCCGATTGCGATGCCGTTCCGTCTTCCGCTTGCCGCATACCCTCCCCCGTGCATCCTGCCCGTATGGCTCTGCCACTGTGGTGCGCTGTCCGACTTGTCGCCGCGATCAGTTGCCTGGTCGCCCTGCCCGCCGGAGAACCCGAGGAGGTGGTGCTGGCGCTGAAGTGGCACCACCAGTTCCAGTTCGCCGGCTACTACGCCGCCATCGACCAGGGCTACTACGACCAGGTGGGCCTGCGCGTCAGCCTCACTGTGCCAGCAGCGGGCATCTACCCGGTCCAGTCGGTACTCTCCGGTGCGGCCAGCTACGGCGTCGGCTCCTCCGATCTGGTCCGTGAACGGGCCGCCGGCAAGCCTGTCGTCGCCATCGCACCGATCTTCCAGCACTCGCCGCTCATCCTCATGGCGAAACAGGGTGGAGCCCGCCGCTACCTCGCCGACTTCGTCGATGCGACGATCATGTCCTCGCCCGACGACCAGGCGGAGATCCAGGCGATGTTCGCACGTGAACACCTGCCGGTCGAGCGCCTGCGCTTCGTCGCGCACACGTGGTCAGTGGAACCACTGCTGCGCGACGAGGTCGACGCGACGGTCGATTACCTGACCAATGAGCCCTGGCTGCTGCGCCAGCGCGGCGCCGAGCCGCTGATCCTGCGACCGATCGACTACGGCATCGACTTCTATGGCGATACGCTGTTCACCAGCGCCGAGGAGGCGCGGCGGCGGCCCGACCGCGTCGAGGCGATGCGCCAGGCGACGATCCGTGGCTGGGAGTATGCGCTGGCGCATCCCGATGAGATGATCGACCAGATCCTGGGCATGCCTGGCGTCCGAGAGCAGGGCAAGACGCGCGATCACCTGCGCTACGAGGGCGAACGCATCGCCGAACTGGTCCAGGCGTCGCATATCCCCGTGGGCCAGGTGAATCCGGCGCGGTGGCAGCGCATGGCCGACATCTATGCCGAGCGCGGCGTCATCCCCGCCGGCACTCGGCTTGACGGCTTCGTCTGGACCCCTCCCCAGCCCGACGCCTTCCCGGGCTGGCTGCCCTGGGCAGGCGGCCTCCTCGGCCTGGCGCTGGCAGGCGCAGCCATCTATCTGCTGTGGATGCGCGCCGAACGCTGGCGCTACCGGCTGGCCCTGAGCCGCGCCGACGCCGATCTGCGCCGGCGCGAGCGGGAATGGCGGCTGGTGGTCGACCACGTCGATCTGATCTTCTTCCACATCGGGGCTGACGGCCGGTTCCTCATGTCGGAGGGGCGCGGATTGGAGGCACTTGGTCTGCGACCGGGCGAAGTGGTCGGACTGGAGGCCAGGACCTGCTACGCCGCCTTCTCAAACATCGTGGCCGATATCGACCGCGCGTTCCAGGGACGGACGGTGACCGACGAGACGCGTGTCGGGGATGAGGTCTTCGAGACGATGCTCGTGCCTGTCCGCCGCGACGGCGCGATCGATGGCGTCATTGGGGTGGCCCATCGTATCACCCAGCGGGTTAGAGCAGAAGCCGAACTGCGCGAGCGCGAGGAGCGCCTGCGCGTGACCCTCCGCTCGATCGGCGATGCGGTGATCGCCACCGACACCGCCGGACTGGTCATCGACCTCAACCCGGTCGCCGAGGAACTGACCGGCTGGAGCCGGCACGATGCAGTGGGCCGTCCGCTCGACGAGGTCTTCCGCATCGTCAACGCCCAGACGCGGGCCACGGTGGAGAATCCGGTCCGACAGGTGCTTGCCAGCGGACGGATCGTCGGGCTGGCCAACCACACCGTGCTCATCGCCCGGGATGGACGCGAGCGCCACATCGCCGACAGCGGCGCGCCGATCTGCGGCGAGGATGGCGTGCTGCGTGGCGTGGTGCTGGTGTTCCGCGATGTCACCGAGGAGAACAACGTCCGGGAACGCGCCGAACGGGATGAACGCCTGCGCGTCCTCGGCCAGCTCGCCGGGGGCATCGCCCACGACTTCAACAACATCCTCACCGCCATCATCGGCGGCGCCGGGCTGCTCGAGTCGCACCTGTCGGCCGGTGACCTCAAAGGACACCAGCACGTGCGCATGATAGCCACCGCCGGCACGCGCGCGGCCGGCATCACCAGGCAGATGCTGGCCTACGCCAGGCGGCAGCCGCTGGCGGCGTCCGAGCTGGATCTGCACCAGCTCGTGCACGAGACCGTAGGCATGCTGCGGCTGTCGCTCGATCCGCGCATCGTGCTCGAACTCGACCTGGCCGCCGGTGAGGCGACCGTCCACGGGGATCCGGCGCAGTTGCAGACCGCGCTGATGAACCTGTGCATCAACGCCACCCATGCCATGCCCGACGGCGGCAGGCTGCGGATCGCGAGCCGCAGTCTCGCCGACTCCAACCACATCGAACTGACGGTCGCGGATACCGGAACGGGCATCCCGCCCGAGGTCCTGCCGCGCATCTTCGAGCCGTTCTTCACCACCAAGGCCCCTGGCGCGGGCACTGGCCTGGGCCTGCCCTCGGCCCTTGGCACGGTGCAGCAGCATGGCGGCACCATCGAAGTCGACAGCACGCCCGGCGCCGGCACCACCATGCGCATCACCTTGCCGGCAGCGGCCGCAGCCAAGCCCGCCGCCAACCCGACGCCATCAGTCGGCACGACGCATTGCAGCGGCCGCATCCTTGTCGCTGAGGATGACGAACTGGTCCGGAGCATGGCCGTGGACGTCCTGTCCGGCCTCGGCTACCAGATCGTCGATGTCGCCAATGGGGCGGAAGCGGTCGAGCGTCTGCGGGCCGAACCAGACAGCTTTGCTGCCGCGATCCTCGACATGCGCATGCCGGTGATGGGCGGAAGGGAGTGCTTCGCAGCCTTGCGCGCCATCCGACCGGATCTGCCTGTGATCATCGCCTCCGGCTACCACGACGACCGCATGGAGGACCTGCTCGCCAACGGCCTGGCCGGCTTGCTGCCCAAGCCCTACGAGAACGCCGCCCTCGGCAAGGTCCTGGCCGATGCGCTGGCCAGAGGAGTTGCGACGTAGCAGGATTCAGACTGGCTTGGCCGGACCAGCGTCGGCGCTCGGCGGATGGCCGAAGCGGCGGCGATAGGCGCGAGTCAGCTCGGCGCGGTTGGCGAAGCCGCACAGCACGGCTGCGTCCGTCACGCTGCGGTTGCGGCGGAGCAGGTGCCGGGCGAGATCAAGGCGCTGCACCAGCAGCTCCTGCTGCGGGGTACGTCCGAAGAACGACCTGAACATCTCGTAGCTGGTCGTGCGGCCCAGGCCCGACTTGGCGATGATGTCATCGGCGCTGATCTGTTCGTGCAGGTGATTCCACAGGTGGGCAGCCATCGCCAGCACGCCGGGGTGCTTCCAATCGACGAAGGTCGAGCGGTCGTTGATCACCTGCGCTAGGATCTGGTCGACCAGCGGCAGACGCATGCCGACCCGCAGCGCCGCGGGCTGCTCCTGGGTGGCGATGAGCGCATCCATGATCCCGCGGTAAGGCTGCTCGTGGACAGCGCCCCAGAGCGTCTCGGTATCGTCGAAGAAGAGGATGTCGCAACGACCGGCGAGGAAGCCGAGACCGAACGACGAGCAGCCGGCCTTGTGCGGCAGATGCTCATGCCAGCAGCCCGGCTCGATGAGCAGCAGGTCGCCGGCGGCGAGGTCGAGGGCGCTCCGGCCCAGCACGCGGACGCCGCCGCTGAGGCACAGCACCAGGGTCGGCACGGTGTGCTGGTGACTGGGGCCGGGGGAACCCGATTCCAGCCCGTCATCGGCCGTCCAGTAGTGCAGCTTGCCGATGCCGTCCTGGGCCGTGCTGATCAGCCGCTGCCACAAGGCGATGCGCCGCGGCTCGCCCATGACCGAGAGGGTGGGATCATCCATGGACGGTATGGTAAGCCCGATGGGAGGGCACAGAGGGGTGGCCCACGGTGGAGGACACCGTCGGTGTGTGACCAGGGGGAGCATGCTGTACACCGGCTCCGGAGCGCAGCTTGGGTCCGACTCCGTCCTGCCCTATCCTGCTCAGGAAGGATGGTTACGCTCAGGCCATGGACCACGCAGCACTCCAGACGAGGACCGGGATGACCCTGGTCGAAGTCATGGTGGTGCTCGCCATCGTGCTGGTGGTGGTCGCCCTGCTGATCCCGGCGATCGGCGCGGTGCGCCAGCGCGCCGCCGCCGCCGCCGCCAGCCAGTTGGTCAGCGCGGTCCACGCCGCCATGCAGGTCTATCGTGGCGAGGACCCGCTGCGCCGCTTCCCCCCGGTCCGCGCCGACCGCACGATCCGCCTGGGCGGCACCGCCGATCTGCTGGCGGTGCGTGGCCTGGCCGTCAGCGGCGCGGTCACCGGTCCGCTCGACGGCGGCGAGGCCGGGCTGATCGACCCGTGGAAGCAGCCGGTGCTGTACCATCTCGACGCCCATACCACCGGCGACGGCGTCGCGGTGATGCCGGCCGACGCCGCCGGCGATCCGGTGCGCGTGCCCGGCGATGTCGACGACTGGAACCCGGCGCGCGGCCAGCCGGCGCGGCAGGCGGTGCCGTTCGCCTACGTCTGGTCCTGGGGCCGCCCGACGGCCGGCCACGACCTCCGGGCCAACGCCGTGCGCTGGATCTACGTGCGCCAGGGCGCCGCCATCCCATGAAGCGCGGCTTCACCCTGCTCGAACTGCTGATCGTGGTCGGCATCCTCGCCCTCCTCGGCGCCATGCTCATGCCGCTACTGGGCACGGCGATGCGTTCGGCCAGGCGGATCAACACCGAATCGGTCCTGCGTACCGTCCACGCCGCGGCGCGCATGTTCAGGCAGGATGTCGGCGTGCTGCCCTGGCAGTCCTATCCCGATGCCGACATCACGCCGGATAACCCGGCGCGCAACGGCCTCGCCCGCCGGCTCGGGCATGCCCTCGACGCGACCGAGCGGAGCAAGCTCAACAGCGCTGTCAGCGCCGCGGCCGGCAAGTACGCCTACCGCTGCAATCTCGACGCCGAGACCGAAGGGGCGAGCCAGCCATCGACCCTGACCTACCTGACCTCGCGGGTGCAACCGCTGGCCGATGCCGGCCTGCTGGTCGGCTGGTACAACGCCGACCGCTGGAACAGCGTCGAGCTGGCCTACGTGGTCAACCGCCTGGCGACGCAGCGGGCGCGGGCGGCGGTGCAGGCCGGGGTCCTCGACCTGCCGGGGCCGCTGATCGCCAAGCCTGGCGGAGCCGCACCGGTCGCGGACCTCACCGGCACGCCGCTGCTCGCCCCGGCCGAGCGCGACGCGGCGGTGGTCGGCTGGTGCGACGACTACCTCGATGGAGCGCTGGAGAAGTCGCGCATCGCCGGCGACGATGTGCTCGATGCCTGGGGGCGTCCCATCATCATGATCGGCCAGTGCCTGCCGCGCATCCAGTTCAGCAACGTGCAGATCGGCTGGGGATCGATAGGAGGCCTCGACACCAGCTGGTTCGGGCTCGGCCAGGTCGGCTTCCGGCCCGGCACCGGTCCGTGGAACGGCATCGTCGCCGCCCAGCGCTGGCGGCTGCTCGCCCTCGGCCGCATCCGCCTGGCCACCGGCGACGCCGGCGACGGCCAGCCGACGCCAGCCGACGCCGCCTATCTGCCCGACGCGGGCGTGCTCGCCGGCTCCGATCGCCGCTACTACGCCGCGCCGGGTTTCGAGAACGACTGCGAACTGTGGAGCGCCGGGCAGGAAGGGATCTTCGCCTGGCGCCGTGACGATCCGCGCAACCAGCGCGCCATCCCCTTCCAGGCGATCTACGACCGGAATCTGCGCTGACATGCGCTCCGCCTTCACGTTGATCGAGTTGCTCGTAGTGCTGGCGATCATCGTCCTCGCCGCCTCGATCGGGCTGTCGCAGACCACCGCGGACAAGCGCATGGGGGAGGTCGGTGCCGCCGCGCACGAACTCGCCGCCACGCTGCGGCAGGCCCGCGCCCTGGCGATGCAGCGGCAGGCGGTGCATGCGGTGTCGTTCCACCTCCAGAATGGCGCCGGAACCAGCGGCGTGCTGCTCAACAACTGGGACGGCGAGCACTGGTACCGCATCATCGGGCCCAGCGTGGCGTCCAACCGCCCGGCTCCGCCCAACCCGGCGAAGCTGGGCAACGACTCCCGGGAAGAGAATGTCGCCAAGATCGTGCGCAGCGTGCCGCACGCCTGGATCGGCGACCAGCACCGGCTGCCGGCGCGCAAGGTCCGCTTCCTCGCCCTCACCGACCAGGACAACGGCCACGCCCACACCTGGAACGGCCCGACCGACCGCTTCGCCCGCTTCCCGCCGACCTACCCCCGGCCGTGGTGCGGCTGGTGGGACGCCGGCAGCGGGCGGCTGCATCCCTGGGGCGGCTACGACACCGCCCTGCGCGACGCCGACAACCGGCCGAATGCCGGCTTCTACTTCCAGGGCAACGACGGCACCATCACCGGCTGCCGCTCGCCCGCCACCCGCACCAGCACCTTGAGCTACGTCGAGCTCGGCAGCATGGTCGATTCCGGCGGCACCACCGTGCTGCTGGCACAGAACGCGCCGCGACCGCTGGTCAACGGCAACTGGCTGGACTGCACCATCTCCTTCCGTCCGGACGGTTCGGTGGTGGTGCCGGGCTTCATGGAGCTGCGCTACCACAGCAGGCTGCGCCAGGGCGGCTCGGGCGGCAACGCTGTGCCCGGCTGGGGCGACCTCGGCGATCTGTATCCGACCTGGCGCGACTTCTGGAACCATGCCGCCCACGAGCGGCCGGCAACCTCGTACCAGGCCCGCAGCGGCTGGTGGTGGATCACGCTCGCCCCCGACATGCAGAGCGACAGCGACGCGTTCCCCAGCGCCCAGGCGGCGGTGCGCAGCCTGCAGCCCTGCTTCCGCGTCGGCATCAGCGCGGTCGGCGACGTGCGCGTGGCGCTGATGGGCAACCGCCTGTCCGGCACCCTCGATGGCAGCATCACCGACTGGCAGAGCCGCGCGCAGACCCGTGCCGCCTACCAGGGCAATCTGCTCACCGAGAGCGACGGCCGTCCGCGTGGCCGGCCGGTGACCGATGCGGTGACGCCCGAGATGCTCGAACGCCGCAGCTGGTGGTACGCGCCATGAGCAGGATACGTAGCGCCTGCTTCAGCCGGCACGGACGGCCGGCTTCAGCCGGCCTCGTGGCCAGGTCCATCGCACCTCGGTGGACTGAAGTCCACCGTCCGTGCCGGCTGAAGCCGGCGCTACCACGAGCGTTCACGCTGGTCGAGGTATTGGCCATGGCCCTGGTCGTGGTCCTCGGCCTGTTCTCGGTCACCGGCCTGTTCATCTACGGGTTGCGCCTGGCCGCCAGCGCCCAGGCCGCCAGTACCGCCATGGCCACGGCCATGGCAGTGGCGGTCGATGACGCACCGTGGGTCGATGGGGCCACCTCGACCTGGACCCGGGCCGACACCTACGGCCTGGATGACCGCCAAGGGACGGCCAAGGCCAGCGGCATCATCAACGGCTACTTCGTCGAGCGGCGCGAGACCGCACCGCTGGCGGACGTGCTCAGCGGCACGCCCGGCTCGCCTGGCGGCGTCGGAGCGCGCAGCGTGCGGGTCGAGGTCGATGTCTTCGACGCCATGGGCGGACAGCTGCTCGCCTCCTGCACCATCCGCCTGGTGCGGGTGAAGGACCGGCCATGAGGCGGCCCCATCGCCAGATGGGGCGGCCGCCGAGCGGCGGTGGCGGCATACCATCGGCCCAGCCGATGCCGCCACGGTTGCGGAGGCTTGCCGACGCAACCGAGCCGCGACCAAGGCCGGGGGTAGGCCCACAGGGCCGTAGGGGCGCAGCCCCTGGGCTGGAGGGCTTCACGCTGGTCGAGGTGCTGTCGGCCCTGGCCATCGCCATGGTGCTGGCCGGACTGTGCACGGCGGCGCTGATGCAGATCCGCACCATGGTCAAGCGTTCGCAGCTGCGCATCGCCCTGCACCAGCGCGCCGAGGCCCTGCACACTCGCCTCGACGCCCTCTTCGGCTCGCTGCTGGGCAGCGGTCCGCTGGTGGCGGACATGACCGCCGGCACGCCGCGCCTGCGCCTGCTGGCGATGACCAGCAAGCAGGACAACTGGGACTGGGATTGGGGGGGAAGTTCGATGTCCCTCGACACCAGCGATGTGCGCTGGCAGCTGCTCGACTGGGTCGGCGCGGAGGGGCGTCTGTACGCCGCCGAATCCTCGGCGGTGCGCAGCTTCAGCCAGTACGACACGCCGCTGCGCAATCCGGCCAAGCCGGCGATCGACTTCAACGTCGGCAACGCCCGCTTCCTCAACCTGCCGCAGCCGCGCCGGGCGCTGGAGAGCGCCCCCGGCACCGCCGCCGCCACCTGGGCGGAGGCGACGCGGGCGCTCGATGCCAACCAGCTCTTCCCAGACGTCAGCGGTACGCCGTCCTATCCCGACACGCCCTACCGCAGCCTGGCCGGAGCCAACCCCGACCTCGGCGACTGGGGCGACCTGCTGGCCCGTCGCGTGCCGATCGCCGACGGCGTCACCGACCTGCGCCTCGAGGTCGTGCCGGTGGACGGGCGGGCGGCGGCGCAGCGCTTCGCCGCCGGCACCGCCCAGTTCCGCAACTGGCCCGGGGTCTGGCTCGACGCCGATCTGGCGGCCGGGCATGGCCGCCGCAGCGGCACCGCCACCGAGGCCCTGGACGGGCCGATCGGGCAGCGCCCGCGCCTGGTGCGCCTGCGCCTGATCCTGGAGGAGCGCCTGCGCCCTGTCGATCCGGCGGTGCCGGACAGCGATGAGACGCGCATCCAGCAGGTCTTCATCTTCTCCTTCCTCCTCCCCGGCCAGGCCGGGCCTCCGAGCGGTCCCTGAGGTGATCATGAATCAGCGCGGCACCGTCCTGATCTTCGCCATCTCGGTCTCGGCCCTGCTGCTGACCGTGGTCTTCGGCTTCGTCCGCGTCGCCCAGCTGCAGCGCGATGCCGGATCGGCCGCCACCCAGCAGCAGCTCGCGCGGCAGGCCGCGCTCAGCGGGGCGCAGCACGCCCTCGAGCGCATCCTGCGCCAGCATGCCGATGCCGGGGAACCGGCCACCCGCCTCGACGGGCCGGCGATGGCTGCCTTCCGGCCGATCGAGCGTCCCTGGGTGCGCAACCGCAACCACCTCGACCGCCGCATCTCGGACAGCCGGCTGATCAACGTCAACGACGCCGCCACCGAGGACCTGATCGCCAACTGCGCGCTGAGCTTCAATTTCAACACCGGTCGTGGCGGCTACAACTGGGCCTCGGTCGATGTCCTCAACCCGGCGGCGACGAACTGGGACGGCCGGGCGCGCTGGTACGAGGTGGAGGTGGCCAGCGCCGACGATCCGGCAGCCATCCCGGCCGGGCGCGACGCCACCCTCGCGCCGGTGCGCTTCTCGGACGGCGATGGCGAACTGATGGACGACCAGAACGGCAACGCCAACGATGCCGCCACCCTGACGCCGCCGGCGCGCTGCGCCCCGATCATGTACGACCGCCAGTGGCGGCGCCTGCCCTATGCGAACTCCGCTGAGGCGGCCGCCCTGCGCGCCACCGCCCGCTACCGCCTGCGCTATGCGGTGGGCGTGCGCGACCTCGAGGGCTGCCTGCTGCTCAACCCCGATCCGTCCCTGGACGCAAGCGTGGTCGGCGGCGATCCCGATCCGCGCAGCGCCGCGGCGGCGCCGGCTGGCCTGCTGCGGGCCTGGCACGCCATGCCCAACGTGGTGACCCTGATGGCGCTGTCCACCAACCCCGACGGCACGCATCCCGCGGCCAGCCGCCACAGCGCCGGGGTGCGCGCAGCGCACGTCCTGCTCGGCCGCGGCAGCGCCGCCAACTACCACCGCCGATCCGCCGCCGATCCCTGGCCGCGCACCTTCCCGCTGATGTACCGCGGCACCTACGCCGGCGACGAGTCCTGGTGGTTCCTCGCCGGCTCCTCCGATGCCTGGATCGACGAGCGCTACCGCTATGCGCCCGGGACCAACCGTGGTCCGTGGCTGCCGCTGTTCGCCAACACCACAGCCGACGGCGCCATCGCCACCGCCGCCGGCGGTCAGCAACTCGACAACTTACCGCGCACCGCCACCTGGCGCCAGGTGCTGACCGGGCCGCAGTTCTCGGCCTACAACGCCTGCCTGGCCATGGCCGGAGGCGAGAACCGCAACGACTTCATCTACGAGGAGTCGATGCTGCAGATGACGCCGTGGGGCCGCCACGGCGGCGTCGGCGTGCCGTGGACGGTCAACCCGCTGACCGCGCCGATCAACGTCCTGCGCGGCCTCGTCCTCGGCACGCTGCCGAGCGGCGCCCTGCAGGTCGAATACCTCGCCAAGCCGGCGATGCCAAGTCCGGCTCCGTGGAATCCGTGGGATTTCATGCCGGCCGGCAGCAATTCGCAGACCTACTGGGGCCTGTTCCGCACCCGCGACCTGTGGGTGGAGACGCACAGCCCGGCCTTCGCCAGCGCCGGCCATCCCTACCGCGCCCCGGCCCGCACCTCTCCGGCGGTGTACCCGGACTACCACGTGCTGTCGCATCGGCCCGGCGAGGAGGGCTTCATCCATCCCACCCGCCGCTATCCCGGGCCGGTGGGCTGGAATGTCGCCAGCACCCTCGGCAACACCAACGCCGGGGCGCAACCCACCTGGCACGACGACCTCGGCCACGAAATCGAGGTCTCGGACCAGTTCCTGCTGGTCGACCCATACTTCGCCGCGCCAACCTTCGGCGAGGACAGCGACAAGTGCAGCGTGGCCTCGACGCAGTGGCTGCCGATGGACAACGACTGGTTCGCCACCAACCCGTTCCTCACCGACCTGCCCAACGACGACGGCTGGTCGCTGAAGGATACCGCCAGCGACCCGAATCCCGACGGCAACTACGACGTTCCGCACTCCAACCCGGTGCGCCAGGAGATGTACTACCCGCGCTGGGACCGGCTGGGCAAGGACTACCGCGCTGCCGGCGTGCAACCGCATCGCGACAGCTTCTGGCGCGACCTGGTCTACGCCTTCAGCAACGCGGTGTGCATGGCCAAGGCGGCCAACTGCCGCCTGCCGGTGCATGGCTACACGCCGACGGCTGGCGATCTGGCCCACAGCGGGGCCTTGGCGACCCGGCCTACCACCCTGCGCGACCTCGATGCGCTGTTCCTGCGCTGCCTGGGCATCGACATCGATGCGCCGTCCGCTGCGCCGGTATCCGGCTACTGCGGCGCGCACGACGCCAACCAGAACCCGCCCACCGGCAACGACCGGCGCTTCGCCCCGGTCGCCTTCACCCCGGCGCGCAACCTCGCCTCCCTCGCCGCCGATGCCACGTTCACCCGCAACGTGGTGCTGGTCGAGGGCGGGGCGGCGGTGGCGGTGGACAGCGTCATCCTCACCCAGGTGATGGAGCGCATGCTCAACGACTTCCGCCTCTCGCTGCTGGGCAGCAACCCGGATTACACCGGTTTCCTGCCGCTCGATGTCAACGGCGACGGCCGGGTGGCGTGCAGCGGCTTCCCGGCCAATCCCACCTACACCGCCGGGAATCCGCGCTTCGACTGCCATGTCGAGCAGGACGCCGCACCGGGCACGGCCGTGTCCACGCCATTCAGCATCGCCGGCAACCTGCGGATGGGTCGCAGCCGCTTCTGGGAGGTGTGGGTGCGCGGCGAGGTGTGGGACAACGCCGCCAAGCGTCCGGTGTCGCAGGCCACGCTACAGACCGTGTATGCCATCGATCCGCGCGGGGCCGGCGCGGCCTCGCTGTCCCAGGACGCGCACGTCATCCATCGCCGCTGGTACTACAACATGGGCCAGGGCCTGGCCGCGACGGGGAACTGACCATGCCTGACGATGGCGCAGGGCTTGCGATGGCCGCGTCCCGGCCGCAGGATACGGGCATGCCCGCGTCGTCCGCAGCAGATCCCCAGCCGCCGCGGCCCTCGCGCGCCCCGTGGTTGGTGCTCGGACTGCTCCTCGCCAGCGGCCTGGCCGCGCTGACCGTCGTCGCCATGCGCACGCCGCCGCCACCCCCGCCTGGACCGGCCTGGCAGGTGGTGGTGGACGAGCACTTCGAGAATCCCGCTGCGCTGGGCGCCGGCTGGAGCCAGGCGCAGATCCCCGGCTACCGCGAGGTGCGGCCGGTGCCGGACGGGCAGGGCGCCTGGCGGGTCGAGGGCGGGGCCCTGGTCGGCGAGGACCGCCGCGGTGCGGTGGCCAACCTCGCCCGCACCGACCTGCCCGCCGGCGCGCTGCGCGCCACGTGGCGGCTGACGCCGCTGGTCAGCCCGCTCAACCTCAACTGCTTCGTCGGCGCCCCCAACCGCCTCGACGGCTATACCGTGCACGTGGGCGGGTGGGGCCGACCGGACTACGTGGCGGTCGGGCGGGGCGACACCATCCTCGACGCCTGCACCCTGGCCGAGCCGCTGGGCCTCGGCCGCACCTACGCCTTCGCCCTGTCCCTGGACCAGGGCGAACTGCGCTTCGCCATCGACGGGTTCCAGCTCTTGAGCTGCCGCGACCCCGACCCGCTGCCCGGCTCGGAGTCCGGCGGCCTCGGCTTCGAGGTCAACTGGAACACCCTGCGCATCGACGACCTGCGCATCGAGGTGCTGCCGCAGCCGCGGCTTCCCGGACCGCTCGCCGCCGCCGACGCCCTGGCCAGCGCCGGCGCCCACGCCCGCGCCGCCGCCGCCTACCGCGGCTTCATCCGTTCGTGGCCCGACGATCCGCTGGTGCCGACCGCGCGCCTGCGCCTGGCCGGCGCCCTGCTGCGCACCGGCTTCGCGGCCGAGGGGCGGACCATGCTGGCCGGACTGCGTGCCAGCACCGACCAGCGCCTGGCAGCGCTGGCGCGATTCGAGCTCCTGCGCGATGCCGCCGCCGCCACCGCCGAGGCCGAGGCGCTCGACGCGCTCATGGCCGATCTGGCGCAGGCCCGTCCCGATCCCACGCTCAGCCGCCTCGCCTTGACCATCGCCGGCGAGGCGCTGTTCGATCGCCAGCCGGACATGGATGCAGCGCAGGCGCTGGCGCTGGTGACGCGGATCCGCCGCTGGTCGTCGGACCTCTCTGCCGGGCGGGTGGACGAACTGCTGGTACGCTGCGCCGATCGGCTCAACCAGCTCGGCCGGCACGAGGAGGTCCTCGCCCAGGTCCCCGAGCCGGCATTGCCGAGCATCAACGCCCTGCTCGCCCTCGGCCGCTACGACGAGGTGCATCGCCGCTACCCCGGCATCCAGTGGGCGCAATATGCCGCCTTCTCCGACACCGCCCGCCACGCCGAAGGCCTGGCGGCGCTGAGCGAGCCGTTCCTGCGCGGCCGCCTGGCGCGCGAGGGTGGCGCTGTCGCCGGCGACCCGGCCATCGTCTCGGAGTTCGATCGCGCCTATGCCCAGGCCCAGGCCGAGGGCGGGGCCGCAGCGCTGCTGGCCCATCCCCGGGAGGTCGAAGGCATCGCCTTCGCCCTGCTCGAGCGCGGTGGCGCCGCGGAGGCCCTGAACCTCCCGGGCCTGCCGGCCACGGCGCACGGGCTCGCCCTCCTGCAGCTCGGCCGGCTCGACGAGGCCGACGCCGTCCTGCCCGCCGAGGCGCGCTGCCGCATCGAACTCGCAGCCTGCCGTGCCATCGCCGGTGGCGACCGCCTGCAATCGCCGGAACGCTGGACCTGGGCCTATGAGAGCCGCTGGACCTGCCACGCCTACGACCCCTGCTTCGGCCACCATTTCGCCGCCTTCGTGCTGCCAGCACTGATCGCCTGGCAGGCCGATGGCACGGATCCGCGGCCAGCCTGGCGGGGGCTGGCTGCGACCCAGCAGCGGCTGTGCGGTCTGCGTGTCGACCACCGCTGGCGCGGCCTGCTGTCGGCAGCTGGGGCGACCGAGGTCCTCGACCAGCCGTTCCGCTCGGCCGGACATCCGGCGCGCGAGGCGTCTCTGATCGCCGCCATCCGGGCCGACCTCGCCGGCAACGGCGCCGCCGAGGCCTGGCGGGCCTACCTCGAGCTGGCCTCGCCCTTCGACATCGCCGCCCGGTCGTGGGCCCGTCAGCGCCTGTCGCGCCTGGTCCGCTGAGGGCAATTCGTCCAGGATGGACGGATCCGGACGACGTCCGACCCCTGGAAGGCCCGCTCACGCTGCGACATCTCAGGCGTTCAACCTGTACCACCCGACCCAAGGACACCGCATGCATCTCCCCCCCCTCCGCGCCATCGCCCCCGCCATCCTCGCCATCCTGGCGCTCGGCTGCGCCACCCCCCTGGCCGGCGCCGACTTCGGCGACAACACCTCCTCCACCCTGACCACGAAGGCCTGGAACGCCAGCACGGGCAACGTCGACGAGGCCATCGCCTATGTGGACCAATGCATCAAGCTCTATGAAGGCGAGGCGCTGAAGATGCAGGTCGCGCTCACCGAGGCCGGCGGCCGCCCGGCCGGCGAGGACAAGGAGGCGACGGCCAAGCGCTGGGCACTCAACGACGTCGGCACCTGCCTGTTCATCAAGGGCAACGTCCTGCTGCAGAAGGGTGACAAGAAGGGCGCGAAAGAGGCCTACTTCAAGCTCGCCAAGCACATGCCCGATGCCCAGTGCTGGGACAACAAGGGCTGGTTCTGGGGCCCCGCCACCGCCGCGAAGCAGAAGCTGGTGGAGCTCGAGCTCGATGCGCAGTAAGCCTCAGGGGCTTCGCCCCTACGGCCTGCCCCCGGGCTTTGTCGCAGTTCGATCCCGTCGGCAGGCCGCCGGGATCGTGGCGGCATCGGCTTCGCCGATTGTATGCCGCCACCGCTGCTCGGCGCCCGTTGTGCTGGCGCTGCTTGCCAGCATCGGGCTGACATCGGCCGGCGAGGGCCCGGCCACCGTCGCCATCGCCCCGCGCGACGGCGGCGGCTGGATACTGCAGGTCGACGGCAAACCCTTCCCGATCCACGGCGTCGGCGGCAGCAGCCACCTCGATCTGCTCAAGGCCTCGGGTGGCAACGCCTTCCGCACCTGGGGCATCCAGGAGCTGGAGAAGCAGGTCGACGGCAAGCGTCTGATCGACCGCGCGCACGAACTCGGCCTCAAGGTCGTACCCGGCATGTGGGTCGGCCACGAGCGCCACGGCTTCCGCTACGACGATCCGGCCATGGTGCAGAAGCAGCGCGACGACGTGCGCGCGGCGGTGAAGAAGTGGAAGGACCATCCGGCGGTGCTGATGTGGGGCCTCGGCAACGAGATGGAGGGCGTGACCTCCGCCACCGGCAGCGAGGCGGTCTACCGCGAGCTCGAGGAACTGGCCAAGGTGGTCAAGGCCGAGGACGCACGGCATCCGGTGATGAGCGTCATCGCCTGGAATCCGGCCAAGGTCGCACCGATCCTCAAGCACTGCCCGAGCCTGGACGTGCTCGGCGTCAACTCCTACGGCGCCGCCTCCGGCGCGCCGGAGGCGCTCAAGCGCGCCGGCTGGAAGAAACCCTTCGCCGTCACCGAGTTCGGCGTCTCCGGTCCGTGGGAGGTCGGCAAGACCTCGTGGGGCGCCCCGATCGAGCCGACCAGCCAGGAGAAGGCCCGCACCTTCTACGCCACCCACCGCCTGGTCACCGAGCTCAACGACGGCAAGGAGCTGTGCCTCGGCACCTTCGCCTTCGTCTGGGGCGCCAAGCAGGAGCGCACTGCCACCTGGTTCGGCATGTTCCTGCCCAGCGGCGAGAAGCTGCCCTCGGTCGACGCGATGAGCAAGGCGTGGACCGGATCCTGGCCGGCCAACCGCTGCCCGCTGGTCGAGCGCCTAGCCGCGGCCTGCGCCATGCAGACGGTGAAGCCGGGCAGCGCGCAAACCGCCACCCTGACGGTCAGCGATCCCGATGGGGACCCGCTGCGCTTCGTCTGGGATCTCGCCGCCGAGAGCACCGACATCAAGGTCGGTGGCGATGCCGAGGCGAAGCCGCCATCCTTCCCCGAACTGATCACTGCCGGAGCGGGCGCCGAGTGCCGCTTCACGGCGCCGCAGAAGCCGGGCGAGTACCGCCTGTTCGTCACCGTCCTCGACGGCAAGGGCGGCGCCGGCACCGCCAACTTCCCCTTCCGCGTGGAGTGATCCGCATGCGCCTTCCCCTACTTGCCATCCTCGCCTCCCTCGCCGCCGGGGCCGACCAGCCGCGCATCGTCGGTTGCGAGGACGCGGTGCGCAGCCCCAAGCGCGGTCTCTGCGCCAACAAGCTGACCACCGCCGACTTCGCCGTCCTCGCCCCCGGCGTCAGCTGGTTCTACAACTGGCACTTCGCCACCGACATGGTGCCGCCGGCCGACCTCGGATTCGCCTACATCCCGATGGTCTGGGGCGACTTCCCCGAGGCCTATCCCGGGCTGGAGCAGCGCCTCGCCGCCAGCCCCAAGCCGCCGGTGGTCTTCGCCCTCAACGAGCCCAACCTGAAGGGCCAGGCCTTCCTGACCCCCGAGGCCTGCGCCACCGCCTTCAAACGGGTGCAGGAGATCGCCGCCAGGCACGGGGTGCCGGTGGTCGGGCCGCACTACGCCCTGGGATCGGCGCCTGCGGACAGCATCACGGCGATGGATCCGCTGGAGAAGAAGCAGGTCACCTACTCGTGGTTCGTGCCGTACATGAAGGCCTTCGGCCATTTCCTCGGCCCCGCCGCCAAGGGCCTGCCCACCGGCGTGCACGCCTACAAGGATCTCGGCGAGCTGACCTGGTCGATCCAGGCGGCGCACGAGGCCACCGGCGGGCCGGTGTGGGTCAGCGAGTTCGCGCGCTGGGACGCCGACGACCGCGGCCAGCTCGAGTTCCTGATGCAGGCGGTCGATCTCATGGAGCGCACCCCGCACGTCGCCGGCTACGCCTGGTTCAAGGAGCGGGCCGAGAAGGGCACGCTGGCGGTGCTGGCGCAGGAGCCGGGCAAGCTGACCGCGCTCGGCCGCGCCTATGTCGATATGCCGGTGCATGACCCGCACCTCTACTACCGCCTGCCCGGCCTGCTGCAGGCCGAGCGCTACGTCGAGGCCGCCAAGGAGGCACGCCTGGTGCCGGCGGCGGAGGGCGGGGTCCTTGCCGACATGATCGTGCCGATGGGCGGCTGGCTGGACTACAACCTCGCGGTCGAGACCGCCGGTGCGCTGCGCGTCGAACTGCGCTTGTCCGGCAACCCGGGCACCGTGGTCTTCACCGCCGGGACGAAGGAACTCGGCCGCATCGAGGTGCCCGAGGGCAAGGGCTGGCGCACCGCCGCCGGTTCCGTCACCCTGCCCGCCGGCACCAGCACGGTGCGCCTGGGCATCAGCGGCGCCAGCATGCGCCTCGACTCGCTGCGCTGGTCGGCGCCCTGACGCGGTCCAACCGCCCTAGACCGGACCGCGCGCAGCGATGCGTGGCCTGCCCTGAGAGGCGGGCTACCTGCCAAAGAACACGAATCGCGGGGACTCGCCAACCAGCATCGTGAGGCCCGCCGCAGAGTGGTTGACGATCTCCGTCGCCGGTTCACCAGTCTGCAGGGCCATCACCTCGATACGCAGCGGCTTGCGCCGCACGGTGGCCAGCAACTGCTCGGCGTCGGCCTTGCCTGAGCTGCCAGACCAGACCGCCCAGGCGGAATCGCCAGCGTCATTGCGGAACTCAAAGGCATGGAGGCCGTCCTCCTGCCGGGATACGACCTTGGAAAAACGGTAGGCGCCCAGCGCCTGCTGGAGATGACGTGCAGCCCAGAAGGCAGGCTTGGGCTGGTTTTTGCGCATGATGCCCGACGCCCCATGGAAGGACTTGCCATCGTTGTCGTTCCACCAATAGAGGTAGGCGCGTTCGACATCCATCGAGGCGAACATCAGCCACGAGCGCACCGACCACTGGGCCTGCTGCAGTTCGGTGGCGGAAACCCATTTCGGATCAGCCATCTTCAGCGCCGCGGTCGAGGCGGCGTCGTAGCCGAACTCGGTGATCCAGATCGGCTTGCTGCGCATCTCAGGGCGGCTATTGCGATAGGAGAGCATCGCATCGACCGCCTTGAGGTAGCGGATGCCCGAAGCCTCGGGGTAGGTGCGTTCGAACGACGGCCAGGCTGACCGGGATTTGAACGAATAGGTGTGCATGCTGATCACATCGTAGAGGTCCTCCAGTCCGGCGATGCTCTGGATGGGCTTCTCCCAGTTATCGGGAGGCAATGCCGACATGGTGCAGGTCGCGATCGTCAGCTTGGGATCGCCAGCCCTCAGGCCTTTGCCCATCGCCTTGAACAGTTCGACGTACTGCTCGGTGGTGAACTTCATGGGTTCATTCTCGATCTCGACCGTATCGACCATCCTGTGCGCACCGGAAGGGCCGAAGAACGACGCGAATGCCTGGGCGTAGCGCTCCAGGTCAGCCATGCCGTTGGGCAGTCCGACCTTGTCGCGCGTGTAGTCGATGGCCATGATGGTGGCGTTGATGCTGGTGAAACCGGCCTTGCGCCAGGATCCGTAGAGGTCCAGCCAGTCGAGCTGCCGCCCGTTGTGGATCGCTTCGCGGGACAGCGGGAACGGCGGCGCCTCGCCCGGCCTGTTCTGCACATCCCAGGGATAGGGATGGTAGTCACGCGCCAACCGGGTCACCTGGGCGATCAGGGCCGGATCCTGGACCTGGAAGGTGTGGAGGTTGATGCCCATGAAATCGCGCATCAACGGCTTCCGGACGGCATCCTCGGCGGCCAGGGTGGCCAGGACGCAGCCAGCCAGCAGGCTGGCGCGCCAGGGGACGGTGAGGGGCATGTCGTTGTTCTCCGAGGTGTTCAGGAAAGGTACGGATCCAAGCCCGCAGCCTGCTAGTACCGGCGGCGCCCGACCAGGGTCAGGCCAAGCATCGCGATGACCAGCCCCAGGGCGCCGGCGCCGCAGCTACCGGTCGCTGGCGAGGCGACCGTAACGCCACCACCCTGGGAGGAGGCCACGGTGATGACAGTGGCCGCCGAGGCGGCGCTGGCATTGCCGGCCATATCGATCGCGATTACGGTCAGGCTGTGGTTGCCGACGGCCAGGGCCGGGTTGACGGTCCAGCTCCAGGCGCCGGCACCGTTGGCCACCACGCTGCCGATCTGCGACCCGTTGTCGTAGATCCGCACCATCGCTCCGGCCTCGGTCGTGCCCGACAGGGTCGGCGTCGCCGAGGTCGTGCTGCTGGCAGTGGGGGCGGACGGCGTCACCGGGGGAGTGGTGTCGGTTGCGACGGTCAGCAGGAACGTCTCCTGGACTGACAGCAACCCGTCCGAGACGGTGATGGTGATGGTCGCCGTGCCGCTCTGGCCCGTGGCCGGAGTGACGGTGACGGTGCGGTCGGCGCCCGATCCACCGAGGACGATGTTGGCGACAGGCGCCAGAGTGGGGTTCGACGACGACCGGGTCACGGTCAGCGAACCGGCGGTGGTCTCGGCGTCGCCGACAGTGAATACCAGGGCGCTGGTGGCGGTGTTGTGCGCCACGTTCTGGTCGGGGATGGCCGAGATCGTCGGGGCCGTGTTGGCCGCGGACGCTACGGTCAGCAGGAACGTCTCCTGGACTGACAGCGACCCGTCCGAGACGGTGATGGTGATGGTCGCCGTGCCGCTCTGGCCCGTGACCGGGGTGACGGTGACGGTGCGGTCGGCGCCCGATCCGCCGAGGACGATGTTGGCGACAGGCGCCAGGGTGGGGTTCGACGACGACCGGGTCACGGTCAGCGAACCGGCGTTGGTCTCGGCGTCTCCGACCGTAAAGGCCAGGGCGCCGGTGGCGGTGTTGTGCGCCACGTTCTGGTCGGCGATGGCCGAGATCGTTGGGGCCGTGTTGGCCGCAGACGCTACGGTCAGCAGGAACGTCTCCTGGACTGACAGCGACCCGTCCGAGACGGTGATGGTGATGATCACCGTGCCGCTCTGGCCCGTGGCCGGGGTGACGGTGACGGTGCGGTCGGCGCCCGATCCGCCGAGGACGATGTTGGCGACAGGTGCCAGGGTGGGGTTCGACGACGACCGGGTCACGGTCAGCGAACCGGCGTTGGTCTCGGCGTCGCCGACCGTGAAGGCCAGGGTGCCGGTGGCGGTGTTGTGCGCCACGTTCTGGTCGGCGATGGCCGAGATCGTCGGGGCGTTGTTGGTCACCGAGCCGGCATCATCATCCGCCTCGATCACGGCAAGCGTGCGGCTTGTCAGCCCCGCTGCGCTTATGGTGATCGTGGCGGTACCGTTGAGGAGGTCCGCGTCCTGGGCCGCAGCGAGGGTGACGGCCTGCGGCGTCGACCAGTTGGCGGTGGTGAAGATCAGCGACGATCCGTTGCTGACCGTGATATCGGCATCACCAGCCGTACGCGCGGTAGCAACGGTGGCGGTGGCGGCCGGCTGGGCGGACAGGGCGACCGTGCAGGTGGCAGTCGATCCTTCGCGGACGCTCAGGGCGGCGGTGTTGATGACCAAGCCGACGGCATCGTCATCCAGTTCGCTGACCAGGAGCGTGTTGGTGAAGGTAGTGCCAGAGATATAGAGACCGAAGCTGCCCGAGCCGTTGACGGTGTCGGTATCCTGAGCTGCCGCGATGGTGAAGTACTGCGGGGTCTGCCAGTTGGCGGGGGTGAAGGTCAACGAAGTGGCGCCGCTGATGGTGAGATCGGCATCGCCGCCGCGCATGATGGTGACGGTGGTGTTCGCGAGCGGCTGGGCGGACAACGAGACCGCGACGGTGGCGGTCGTGCCCTCGCGGACGCTCAAGGCGTTGTTGCCCAGGACGATGCCAAAGGTGTCGTCATCCGCCTCGATCGCGCACAGCGTCCGGCTGCCCAGGCCGGCAGCAGAGACAGTGATCGACGCGGTGCCCTTGGCAACATCGCCATCCTGGGCCGCAGCCAAGGTCACGATCTGCGGCGTCGACCAGTTGGCCGTGGTGAAGGTCAGCGTTGCACCGCTGCTGACCGTGATGCTGGCGTCCCCATCCGTGCGCGCGACGGTGACCGTGGTGGCGGCGGCCGGCTGGGCGCGCAACGCGACGGTGAAGGTGGCGGTGGCCCCCTCGGGGACGGACAGGCTGCTGACCGACAGACCGATCGGACCGGAAGGACCCGAGCCGATGCCGCGGGCGAACAGCCACGCGTACAGCCCAGGATCGGCATAGGCCATCTCCGTCTCGTGGCCTTGGATATCGTATTCCGACAAACGGGCGAACGGGACGCCGTCGATGCTCAGGGATTTCGTGGTCTGCCGGCCGTGACCTCCAAAAGCAGCAGGATTGAAGAACCATTCGCCATAGCCGCCGCCAGCGAGCACTTCCAACTGCCCCAGGCCGATCAGGTTGTCGTTGACCACGGTCGTTTCGACCGCTCCGGCATTGGCCGAGTTGTTCTTGATGCTGGCGTAGTGGCCCCTTGCCACCGGGATCCGATTGTTGGAGGTGTCGAGCAGGCCGATGTGGTACCAGACCGAGATCCGCCCGTTGGTGGCGGGGGCCAGGGTCAGGGTTTCCTGGCCGGCGATGCGGATCAGTGCGGCAAAGCACTTGCCCCGGCTGGAGAGCCCATTGGCGATCCGGTAGGTGGTGTTGCCACCAGCCGACCAGCCGGTCATGTATATCCGGGTGGTATCGATGCGATAGCCGTGCGAGTCCATCCGGGCGTCGATGATGTCCGCCAACTCCTGGCCATCCCCCTCGTTGTTCATCGAATTGGCAAGATCGTCGCGGATGAAGAAGAAGGCGGGATAGCTCTTCCGGATCTCGGTAGTGAAGTAGCGTGATTCATTGTGCCGGCCGATCACGACCAGCGGGTAGGTGCGCTGGGCGTTCTCCGGGCGGTTGTAGCCCCACGGAATCGTCCATTCGCCATCGCCCTGATAGGTCGGCGCGTCCACTGCCGTGAACGTCTCCACGGGTGCCGGTGGCACGGTATGGCGATCAGCCGCCAGCAGCGGAACCGCAAGGACAAGCATGAGGGAGACGGGTATCATGCGAAGGAAGGCAGTCATGGTTGATATCCTGAGTGGGGCGGCGGGGCGTATCCCCTGCTCCATCCAGCCTATTCCCCAGGAATAATCCGGACAATCCGGACATGTACTGCCTGATAGCATCCACGTACTGCCGTACACGGTCCCCGGTTCCGGGACGTCGGTGGATCAGGCGTGGCCGGACTCCCAGTCCAGACATGCGCCGATGCGCTGGTCCGCGCTAAGGCAGCAGGTATTTCCCTGCTTCAACCTGTCTTCCGGCGGTGGTCAGCATTTTTGCGGCCAGGGCGCGGACAGCAGCTTGATCCCGCATGGCGTCGGCCGTGGCGCAAACAAGACTGATGATGTCGTCCTGCTGCACCCGCGCCAACGGGAACGGGACCATGTTACCATCGGATGCCAGCAGCAAACGTCCGGCCTGATAGCCAGCGAGTTCGACCTCCGCGCCACCAAGCAGTGAGGAGGAGAAGCGGATCCGCAACTTGCGCGCCATCGCCGCGGTGAGTGCCGGATCCAGGATCCGACCCCATCCCTCCGGGGTCAGGTCAGGATCCTTGGCCGGGGGCAAAGCATGCAGGGCATTGCGCTTCTCCTTCCCGGGTTTGGCCGTTTCCAAGGTCGGAGCGGACGGAGCGTAGGCGCCGACATCGATGACGGATGCACGGCTGAGATCCCGTCCGGCCAGGTCGGTAGACGGTGCGAGTCCTGGGACAACCTTGCCTTTGCCCACAGCGGGCGACATCGGCAGCAGATCGTAGTCGCCGGCTGCCGGATCGCGGAATCCGGCCTTCTCGACGCTGGCCAGTTCCACGTTGGCGGCACCGTCCTGGCCGCCACCGCCGACGATCGCGATCGCCGGCTCCTTGTTCGCGACCATCAGGTTGTTCATGAAGGTCCGTGATGGCAGGGCGTTGTTGAAGACCCGGAACGCGTTGCCACCGCAGTCCACTACGGTGTTGTTGTAGACCCCGATGCCCTTCCCGGCGGCACCCTTGGTACCGCCGATGAACACTCCGCCTGCCCCTGCATGGACCAGCAGATTCTGATGGAGGACGAGGGAATAATCATCCTCCAGGGATGAAAGGATCATGGCGAAACCGCTGACCTCGCGAAACGTGTTGCGATACACCTGGACGCTGCCGAAGGCGTTGATCTGCATGCCGTTGTTCTGGTTTTCGACGCCGCGCGTGCCTGAACGCTCGATGACATTGTCATGGACCTCGACATCGGTGGCGCAGCCGATCTGGATGGCTTCGAAGCCGGTGTTGACTGTGCGGTTGTGGTGGATGCGCACTCCCTTGATGACGTGCGGCAGCAGCAGTCCACCACCCGGCTTGGCGATCCCCTGATAGAAGGAATGTCCGACATAGAAGGCTTCGGCCGGGACATCGTGGATATAGTTGTGATGGAGATGGATGTTCTCCATGACGAACGCGCCCCGGTTGACGCTCCCGTCCGGGCGCGGGTCGTCCTTGACGTTGAATCCCGAGAACCCGGCACCTGTGATCTCCACATGATCGATTTCGATGTCACTCGATCGGTCGACGACATGGATGGTGAACATCCCAGCCTTGGTGGCCTCGGCCTGGATGCCATATTGCAGTCCTGGCGTTCCGCTGCCGGTCAGACGGACGTGTCGGCATCCATGCAGGGCGATTGCAAAGCCGCGGTCTGCGTTGGCCAGACGGACCAGGCCGCCCTCATTGGCGATGACGATCGGCTTCTCCCGGGTGCCGGTCAGATTGCTGATCTTCAGCAGACTCCATGTCCCGGCCTGGATCGCGATTGTGCTGCCGGGGGCCACGCGCGAACCATCGAACACCTGCGTACCGGCGGCGATTGTCTCCCCTGCTGCCGATGGCGAGGCTAGGATCAGGACGGCCAGCAGGGCCATGCTTCGTTGACAGCCCCAGGGGATCATGGCTGCGGAGCGATGCGGATGGCGCTCAGCGAGCAGGGCGCGAGGTTCAGAGTGATGCTGCCGTCTGCAGTCATGATCTTCTGGCCATTGCTGGCGTCGCTCACTGCACCGCCGACCGCTCGGGAGTGGGCTTGCAGGGGGCGAGGATAACGTCGGTGCGCTCGCGTTGAAATGGCCAAGGAGGCGTGCATGGCGACTACCTGCGGGGTAGGGAAATCGTATTGCACGCCGCTCCGGACATGGCTGGCCCACCGGGAAATATGGACGACACTGCCGTCCGAGCCCACGACGACTGTACACGAGGGCACTGAACCCTCGGACGGGTCCTGGATGTCGCGACTGCTGCCGAGAGCGCGTGCGCTGCGTGGCGTATCCCGAATCAAGCATCCATGCCCCTGCAGAGCCAGGGCCGAGGGATGTGCCCCCTCGACCTGGCGTCGGTGGGCGCATGATTGACGGAATGAACGAGCAACCGCCCTCTCCGGACACGACGGTGTCGGAAGACAGCCGCATCCCGGAGTCCGGCGCCCCGGCCGGATTCCCGGCCGGAACCCAAGTCGCCGGCCGTTTCGTGGTGAACAGACCGCTCGGTCGTGGTTCGTTCGGCGAGGTGCTGGCGGTCCAGGACCTGTCACTTGATCGCGAAGTGGCGATGAAGGTGCTGCGCGGGGCCGGCGGTCCGACCATCGCCCGCTTCATGCGCGAGGCGCGCATCACCGCGCGCCTCGACCATCCCGGCGTGCCGCCGGTGCATACCCTGGAGTTCCTGCCAGACGGTGGGGTGCTGTTCACCATGCGGCGGCTCGAGGGGATGACCCTGGGCGAGGCGATCCGCCGTGCCATGGCTGGCGAGATCGTGGCCGCCTTGGCCTCTGCAAATGCGACGGTCAGCCTCGGCCTGCGCATGTGCGAGGCGCTGTCGCGCGCGCATTTCCTGGGAATCGTCCATCGTGATGTCAAGCCGGACAATATCATGCTCGGGGCGCACGGCGAGGTCGCCCTGGTCGACTGGGGTGAATGCCGTCTGCTCGATCAGCCCGACACCGTTGCGACCGGCAGCACCGTCGGCACTCCCGCCTACATGAGTCCGGAGCAGGCGCGTGGCGAACCGGCGGACCAGCGCAGCGATGTCTACGGTCTGGGCGCGACCCTGTGGCATGCGCTCACGCGCAGGCTTCCCACCTGGGATGAGGATCTGATCCGCTTCTGGGACAAGAAGCGGGCTGGCGTCATCGACCCGCTGCCGTCCGAGGCGGCCGTCCGAGTCCCCCGGCGTCTGCTCGCCATCCTGCAGCGGGCGCTGGTCGCCGCGCCTGAGGGGCGCTATGCAACGGCGGCCGAGTTCGCTGCCGACCTCGAGCGGTTCCAGGCAGGACAGGCGGTGGCGGCTTACCGCGAGGGCGTCCTCGAGCGCTTAGGACGCTGGTTGCAGCGTCATCGCCTGGCGGTGTCGGCGGTCAGCGCGATCTGCGTGGTGGGCCTCGCTTCCGGCGGTCTGCTGTGGCGCGCGCATCAGCGCACCCAGGCCGAATGGGGTCCGCCGATCCAGCGTGAGGACTTCTCCGATGCAACCTGGCGCGATCGATGGATCGAGGACCAGCCCGGGCTGTGGCAGCAGCAGGACGGCCGTCTCGTCGGTACCGGTTCGACGCGCTCGGCCCTGACCTTCGCCCGGACGCTGTCCGGCGCAGTGGCGATTGAGTACGAGGGCGAGATGCTACCGGGCGCGCCGCCAGGCGACCTCTCGGTGGTGTGGAGCGAGGATCCGGACATCGCTCCCGGTCGTTGGGCCTCCCTCGATCGGCGCATGTTCATGGTACAGGCCGGGGCCCACGGCAACCAATGCTGCGCAATCTACGGATGGCCTGGCGGAACCCGCCTCGACCAGCGTCCGTTCCGCTTGCGGCCCGGTGTACGCCATCGCTTCCGCATCGAATTGGACGGGAGGCGCATCGGGATGTGGATAGATGGCGATCGCATCCTCGACGCCGAGGCTGACCTGCCCATCGCCACCGGCCGCTTCAGCCTCTACGGCTGGTATCCAGGCAAGGCATTCGACGACATACGCATCTACCAGAAGCATCTTCCCGAGGTGGCCTCGGTCCTGGCCTTCGGCGAATTGTATCTGCGCGACCGGGATCCGGGGCGGGCTGCGGTTGCCTACCGCGAGGTCGTCGAGTCCCATCCCGGCACCGCCCTGGCGGTGGAGGCCCGCTACCGCCAGGGTCTGGCGCTACGCGAGGCGGGCGACCTTACAGAAGCGCTGAAGGTCTGGGCGGAGTTGCCGCCGGGCGAACAGGCCGAACGTGTCGCTGCCCACCGCCTTGACCAGGATGCCGCCGAGGGGCGCCTGCTCGACGCCTGTACCGGCTTCGAGGCGGTCTACCGGCGCAGTCCGGCGGTGCACCGGCAGTTGCGGGGTCAGTGGCAGGCGTGGGCGGTCGCGGCGCATGAGGGCCGCCTCTGCAGGGACGACCCGGAGGCGGTCCAACGGCTGATCGGGATCAAGCTGGCGCTCTTCCCGGAACACAGCAGCAGCGATCTCGAGTGCGGCAACCTGCTCAATCAGCTTGGCCGCTTCAGCGAGGTGGCGGAGCGATTCCCGCTGGAAGTGAAGCCTGCCGTGTTCGCCCTGAGCCGCATCGGCCTCGCCGAGGAGGCCTTGCAGCGATTCGCCGACAACACCCAGGCGGTGCGCATCGCCCGCATCGCCCTCGGCAGGTTTGCCGAGGTGGTCGCCGACCCGCGCACCGAGGGCAGGCGCAGGAGCCATGCGTTGTGTCTGATGGGACGGGCTGGTGATCTGGTGGCAGCGGATCCGCCCGATCCACTCGGCCTGCTGTGGCTCGGTGCAGCAGAGCAGGCGCTGGCACTGGGGGGAGATGCCTACCGTACCGCTGCCTTCGCAGCCCTTGGGCGCTGGGCCGAGGCTCAGACAGGGCCTGTTCAGCCGTTCGCTGATGAGATCGCCATGCTCTCCGGACGGCGCGATGCTCGCACAGGCGGTGCGAATCCGCATGCGTCCGATCTGGGATGGCGCCTGGCCAAGCTAGCCGCGCAAGGCGAGCAGGCCTTGAACAGGCAACTGCTCGTCGCCGAGGAGTCCCTGTGGCCGGACTGGGATGACTGGATCCGACGCTTTCTCGTGGCTCCCCTGGTGCGAGGCGATGTCGTCCAGTTGCGCGAACGGCTTGAACTGGCGTGGCGCGAGGGTGACCGAGGCGCTGCTCAGCGGCCGCGGCATCTCGCCGGAGTCGTGCTCGGACGCATCCCGCCCGCAGCACTGGATGCCGCCCCCTGCGCCGGCGAGGCGGTGCTATGGCGGGCCGTCGCCGTGGCGATCGCCGCGGAACTGGCGGGTGATCAGGCGGCGGCCGGTCGTGCCTGGCGAGCCTACCTGGAACTGCCCTGGCACTCGCGGTTCGCCAGGGAATGCCTGCCCGATCCTGCGTTGGAGGCGCTGGCGTCATGGCGCGCGGCCTTGCCAGTGGCTTCGCCAGCGACGCCGTGACCGGAGAGATGCGAACACGCCAGAGACTCGGCAATTGCACAGATGCAGGTGTCATGGGCATCGCGAAACCGAGAGATCGGTCGAGTCCAGCCATGTCCCGTCAGCTCGCGGCGATCATTCGCGCAAGGTCGGCGATGCCGTAGTCCGGCAGGTCCAGCAGCCGGATATCCTGCTCCAGCCATGTGCATGCACCGGGGCCCAGATCGAGCAGCGGTCCGACATGTTCGATCTCGATGAGGGTTGTGGAGTGGAAGGTGGTCAGGTTGAGGCCGCCCTCGGGATAGGGCCCCGCATCGGCAGCCATCACGCGCGAGACCACGGCTGTGCGACCGCGGATCAGGGCGGCGATGCCGTTCGGCGAGCGCAGCCCGGCCTTGAGCGGGCCGCGATTCGCTCGTAGTGCGCCATCAACAAGCAGACCGGAGGCCAGATCACGGGTGCCGACGGTGTCTGGCATCAAGGGTTCCACGATCGGTTCTGATTCACCGTGCGGTTCATGCGAAGATGAACGCACGCTCATGATGCTGGCATCGATCAAGGGACTGCGCGCCAGGACGCTGTGCATGCCCAAGGGCTCGCTTCCGGCTATCAGGGGCCACAGGGCGAGACGGCGCGTCGCGTTGGCGTGATTCCGCAATCCGTGGCGCAGCAGGAGACGATATGGCTCGACCTGGACATCCCAGAGCAGTTCCAGTTCGGTGACCGGCTCGATGCCCGTCGTGGCCAGCAGTCGCGATGGTCCACGCTCCAGGATGCGAGCGGGACGCGCTGCGGGGAGGCCTGAACGTGCATTCTGGAACGGCTCCATGAACCAGGTGCGGATGCCTGCCGGATCGGAGGACGCCGGGGCGAGCAGCCGTGGCTTGTCACCATCATGGAAGGCGGTCAGGCGCAGGGCTGGCTTCAGCTGCACGGTCGCCTGCAGGGTGCCAGCCGACAGTTCCACCGACTCGATACGTTGCGCTATTTCCAGCAACGCGGAAACGTCCTGGCCCGGAACCGGTACAGGCAGGTCCGTTGCGACCAGCACCAGATGCGGCCTGGCCCGGAAGCCGCTTGGCGAGCGGCCGGCATGGCCAGGAACCGGGACGATGCCTGCGTCGAAGCGCCTGGCGAACAGCCGATCACCGTGGAATCTGGCGGAAGTGGCGAACCTCCAGACCACCCCGTACGGCAGCGGCTGCCAGGACGCGTCGAGATCGGACTCCTGCAGCGATTGCACCGACAGCAGCACCCATGCCGGTCGTCCCAGGCGGAAGCTCCAGGGCTCGGCAGCCTGCTTCCAGTGGCCGGCTGGGGGAACGATGCACGCCAGGCCAAGCAGGCAGGCGCTGGCGGCATGGACGGTGGTCAACTGAACCGACACCATCCGCGGCATCCCGACCTGAAGCGGTCGGAGGAGCGCGCGGTCAGGCAGGTCGAAGAGCGGGATGTGCATGTCGTTGGTCATCGGGTATGCCGATCCCATCTCCTACGTGGAGATGCGAGTCGCGGTGGGATCGGGAAGGCGCAGCAGGCAGAGCCAGGACAGTGTTCCCAGGCAGGCGCCGCCCAGGCAGAGCCAGGGGAAGGCGGCGTCGCCCATACCACCCCACATCTGGCCGCTGATCAGCGCGGCAGTGCAGGCGAGCGGCAATGGCGCGGCGTTGATCAGCGCCAGGAAGTTGGCCTGTCCGGTGCTCGGCAGCAGTTCGAGCGGGAGGGCGTTTCCGCTGACGGCGCCCATCGACATGGCAGCGCCGAAGACCGCGAATAGCAGCAGCCATTCCATCGGCTGGTCCAGGAACGGGGCGATGGCGCAGACCCCGACCATGAGCAGACGGGCCTGCAGTGCGGTGGTGCGGGCGCCGCACCGGTCGCCCAGCCTACCGGCGTAGAGCCCGCCGACGATCGAACCTCCCATCTGCCAGGCCAGCAGCTGTCCGAGAGCGGAATCATCGCCGCCCATGGCGGTATTGGCGTGGATGGCGAGGAATGGGATGGCGATGCCGCCGAGGGTTGCCAGCCCGTTGGCAAGCAGGAGGGTCGCCAGTCTCGCATCCCCCCGCAGCAGGGCGGGGAGGCTGCGCAGGTTCCGCCACAGACCGGTGCTGGGGTCATTGGGTGGATCGACCGCCGGTTCCCGTACCTGGGCCAGCGACAGCAGGCTGAAGCAGAGCACGACGAAGGTGATGAGGTGCAGGCGGGCATAGCCGGCCTGTCCCGGATGCGATTCCAGGATGCGTTCGACGATCAGGCCGGCCCCGATGCTCAGGATGGCGCTGCCGGTGAAACGCCAGGAGAACATCGATGAACGCCGATGGGCCGGCACCGTCCTGGCGGTCAGCTGCTGCAGGGCGGTGACTCCGAGTCCGCCGAAGATGCCGGAAGCCAACGGGGCCGCCGCGACCGCGATCCATGCCACCGGGCCGTCGCAGGACAGCAGGACCAGTCCCGCGACCAGATAGGGCAGCCGCTGCGCTGCGCCCAGCCAGAGCAGCGCGGGTTTGAGACGTCTCAGCCGTCCGACGCGGTGCGCGACCAGCAGTGCCGGCAGCTGGTACCCGGCGCTCATCGCCATCGGCACGAAGGCGATCAGGCACACCGGCGCCCCGAGGGAGAGCGCCATCGACGGCAGCAGGGTGCTGAAGCTGATGAAGGCCATGGCGGTCAGCAGCAGGCCGCCTTCGAGCGTGTTCGCCCACCAGTTGATGCGGTCGGTGGCTGAGCCGAGGTGGCTCCGCCGATCCTCCGTCGCCGTCATGCTGGAGGACCCGCCCATGCGGGACATCCTGGACCGGCCCTGGATCCCAGCAATGCAACCATGTATCACCGGATTGCATCCACGTACTGCCGGGTCCGGGCCGGCCGAGTCATTTCGGCCTCAATACTACTGCGACAGGTTGCGGTGGCGCGGGGCCAGCCGGCCCCTCCTTCTCCCGTCAACCTCTTCCAACGTGCCGGTTGCCAGGCATTCGATCGCCAATGAAGCAGGCCATGCCCGAGCGTGCCGAACGGCGCCTGTGACGCCGGATGCGCTTGCGGCTCATGATCGGGGGATGTCCTGCCGTGACCGGAGAGAGGGCCGGCTCGTCAGCCGGCCTGGCTGCTGCCGCGCTGCCAGCTCACCGGCGTCATCCCGAAGGCGGCGCGGAAGGACCGACAGAAATGCGCATGCGAGCTGAAGCCGCAGCGCTCGGCGACCTCGCTGCCGCCGAGACCGCCGTGCTGCAGCAGTCCACGGGCGCGCGCCAGGCGCAGGTGCAGCACCTGCGCCATCGGCGAGCGGCCGAAGGCCGCGGTGAAGACGTCGTGGAAGCGCGATGGCGAGAGCCCCGCCAGCCGGGCCAGGCCATCGCGGCTGAGACGGTCCCCGAGATGCGACTCGACGAAGGCCATCACCTCGGCCAGGCGCAGGATGCGCGGGTCGGGGCGGACGAGGGCGAGGTCGGGACGGAGGCCGACGAGTTCGCCGACCAGGGCGGCGCCCAGCTCCTGGCGGCGCAACCGGCTCCGGCAGCAGGCATCGCCATCGTCGGTATCGGCCAGGCGCGACATGGTCCGGCGCAGGCGCGAGGATCGCGCCGCCGGTATGATGCTCACCTCCTGCCTGGCATCCAGCAGCGGCAGGCCTGGACCCTGGTCGACGTCGATGAGCGACCAGCAGGTGGTCCAGCGTGGCGGCCCCAGGCCGATCATGCGGTGGGGGATCTCCGGCATGATGACCAGGACGTCCTTCGGGCCGGCGACCACATCCGGGCGACCAGGGCGGATGATGCGCCACGAGCCGCGATCCGTCCATTCGCAGAGCATGCGCGGGAGCTGGCGGAAGGCAGTGGCGGGTGCGCCCGGCGCATCCGGACCACGCATGATCCGGCCGGCCCAGGCGACGTGCAGACGGAGGGGCAGGATCGGCACGGGTTTGGTCATCGCCGGCTCCAGGACAAAGATGCAATCTGGCAAGATGGAGTGTCGTTGCAAGACGCCTTGGTGATCGATGCGGAATCGATCGCCGGCGCGGGCTTCCGCCGGGCGATGCCGACGGCGTGGCGGCGGCGCAGGCGCGGACCCTGCTCCGCCATGTCCGTTCGATCATGAAGATCATGACCCGTGTGCGGAATCAGCATCGGTGATCGTGCGAAATCGCGCACCGTATCATCAAGGCGCGCTGGGAGTCGGAGTGGTCCGGCTCAGCGCACGGCTGGCGCATCCCGCCAGTAGTCAGCCGCCGGACGCAGGGTCTGCAGCGAGGCTCCGATCCGTTTCAGGGAGGTCATCGCACGCAGTTCGGCGAGGCCGCGTGCACCCGGCGCGGGAGTGAACACCAGTTCTTCGAGTCGCAGGCCGGCAATGGAAAGCAGATCGTTCGGACTGCCCGACAGGTGCAGCACGCGCAGATCGGCGAGATCCGCCAGTGGCGACAGATCCCGTAGCGGCTTGAGCAGCCGCAGCTCGACCAGGCGGCCATCGCGGAAGGATCCGGTAGCGGTCCAGGCATAGTCGGGATTGGCGGCCTCGATGGCCCGCGACAACGCGAGCCAGCGTGGGAGGTCTTCGCGGCGGAAGCCGCAGACCTGGCGCAGGCCGGGCTGCTGCAGGAGTTGCTCGATACCATGCGCGTTGTGCTGCAGCGCGCAGTCCAGGGTCTCCAGCGGCACGCCGACGAGCGGCTGGAGGTCGCGCAGCGGGGTCATACCGATCGCCAGGTGGCGCAATGCCGGGGAGATCACTGGACGGAGATCATCGACTGAGGTGCCATTGAGGATCAGGCGCCGGAGCGGCGTACCGGCGAGCGGGCCGACATCGGCCACCCCCTGCTGCCAGGACAGGTTGAGCTCGCTCAGCGGCAGGCCGGACAGCGGCGCGAGGTCGCGCAGGGTCGCGCTGCCGGGGCGCGGCGCCTCCAGAGTGAGGATGCCCAGGGGCATGCCGCGCAGGGCCGTGAGATCGGCGAGGCGGTCGCAACCATACAGGCGCAGCTCCCGCAACGGCATGCCGGCGAGGGCGCCGAGATCGGTGCAGCCCAGCCCCGTGGCGTCGAGGAGCTCCAGCGGCATCCCGCGCACCAGCGCGAGGGAGAAGCCGGATGCGTACCAGCCCAGCGCCAGACGGCGCAGGCGCAGGCTGCGCAGCACCGAGAAATCGCGCACGCCGGTGGACCGGGCGATCAGCGTCTGCAGCGGCAGACCGGCCAGAGGACCGAGATCGTGGATGCGATCCTGCCCGGAGATGTCCAGGGAGGAGAGCGGCAGGCCGCGCAGCGGCTCCAGCGATTCCAGCTGCAGTTCGCCGCCGGTCGCAGTCAGCAGCAGCGTCCCGTCGGGCAGCGCCCGGAGCGCCCCGGCCGGCAGCGACGGCCAGTGCCGGCGCAGATGCGCGATCGCGACCTCGGCCCGGCGTTCGCCGGCGAGATCCAGCGTCGCCGCGACCTCGGGCTGGCCCATGCGGCACAGCAGATCGGCCAGGGCCGCGTCGGTCACGGGACCGCTGTCCGCGCACAGGCGGCGCAACTCGCCGGTCTGCGCATCGGCTTGCAGCGACAGGGCGGCATCGCACGCGGTCACCGCCGCGGCCCGGTGGCCGAGGGCGATGTCCATGGCGGCGCCGGCCACGAGCGGCCTGGGATCGTCGGGAGCGAAGCCCGCAGCCGTGCGCGCCAGCGCCTGGGCTTCGCCGAAGGATCCGGCCCGGGCCAGTTCGCGCACCTGAGCCAGCAGCGCCGGAACCGTGCGCCGCTCGGCCTCGACACGGGCGGCATGCTCGCGCTCGGCCCGCTGCAGGCTGGCCTCGGCCGTCGCGAGCGCACGCCAGGTCCACAGGCAGCCGGCCGCCAGCGCGGCCACGGCGAGTCCCACCGCACCACCGGCGAGCCAGCGCAGACGTCGCATGCCGAGGTCGCGCCGACGCAGGGCGACCTCGCGCGATGCGGCAGCGGCGGCGATCCGCTCGGCTTCGGCGGCCGCTGCGGCATCGTCGATGCCGCGCGCCGCCGCGATCGCGGCGCCGGAGAGGAGGACCGCCTGGCGGCAGGCATCGGTGGCCAGCGCATGGCGGGCGGCGTCCAGTCCGATCGCCACCTCCAGGCGCCGGGCCGCTACCAGCGCCGGCCACAGCCGCACCGCCTGCTCGACCGTGCACAGGGCCCGGCGATAGGCATCGTCGGCTCCGGCTCCGCCCGTGCGCGCCGCCTCGTGCTCGCGCCGCGCCGTGGCCACCAGTTGCAGCACCTCGCGATGCTCGCGATAGAGACGCAGCGCCGCCGCGAAGATATCGACCGACGCGGTGCGGCAGGATGGGTCCGGATGCAGGGCGGCCATGGCGATCGACGACAGCTCCAGCGATACCCGCCGATCGGCATGCAGCGCCGGATCCGCCACCGCCTCGCCCGCCGCCGCCGCGAGGACGGTGGTCCGCGCATCAGGACCCTGCCGCGGCGGGCGACCGGCGAGGATGCGGTAGAGGATGCCGCCGAGCAGGTGCACGTCGCTCCACGGCCCGCAGGCGGCATGGTCGCCACGGGCCTGCTCGGGCGCCATGTAGGCGGGAGTCCCGCTGATGCCGTCCTGGTCGTGCAGGCATGGCATGTCGGGATGCGGCGGCAGCGTGCCGACATGGACGGCGCAGCCCCAGTCCATGACCACCACCTCGCCATGCGCGCCGATCATGACGTTGTCGGGTTTCAGATCGCGGTGCAGCACGCCCTGGCTGTGCGCGAAGGACATGGCGTCGCAGACCTTGAGCAGGATCTCGACATGCGCATCGACCTCCAGCCCGCTGTCGAGCAGCGCCGCGCTCCAAGTGCGGCCGGACACCCGCTTCATCACCAGCTGCAGGCGGCCGTCGGGATCGCGGCCCAGGTCGTGGACGGGCACGATGTTGGGATGTTCGAGCAGGGCGGTGACCGCCGCCTCGGCTCGGAAGCGCCGTTCGTCGTCGGAGCCATCGCAACCGGCGCGCAGGCGCTTCACCGCCACCGTCCGGCCCAGCGCGAGCTGGCGGGCCCCATGCACCTCGCCTTGGCCACCACGGCCGAGCAATCCTTCCAGCGCATAGCCCGTCAGTTCGGCGCCCAACCTCTCCGGCGGCCCGGCGCTGCAGGCGAGGGGAAGGGTCGGTTCGGTCTGCAGGCTGCCCATGGCGATGCAGTCTGCGTCCCGGGCCGCACCGACGACGAGGTACGCAGCGGGGGACGGAGCATCCCATCCACTCGGCGCGGACCCCTCAGGTACGGACTCAGCGCCCGGGTGCCTCGCCCGTCCATTCCTGATCGCCCAGCATGGCAAGCGGCGCGAGTCCTGCGCCGTCCACCCGGTTTCCGCGCAAAACGACGCCGGTAGTGCGCAGCTTCTCTCCGCGGAAGGTGCTGCCGGTCAGGCAGACGGCCGCGTTCTCCGCCAGGCCAGGATGATGCGGGCGCAGATCCTCGGCGGTGCGTTCGATGATGGTGAAGCGGTTTCCGACCACCTCGGCTCCGGCCACCGATTTCAGGAGGATGCCGGGCATGTGATAGCAGTCCCGGAAGTTGTTGCCACGCAGGGTCCAGCGCCGCTGCTGCCATTCGTCGCTGACCACGATGCCGGTCTCCAGCTCGTCGGTGATGTGCCGCCAGGGCGTGAACGAGCCGACAGCGGTGAAGCTGTTGTCGACGATCACGGCATCGTCGCCGGTGCATTTCAAGCCATATTGGCGTACGTGCGCGATGGTGTTGCCACGGACCTCGCTGCGCGTGGCGAGCAGGAGGATGCCGTTGCGGTTGCCGCCCTCGAGCCGGTTGCCGAGGAGGCGGACATCCGCGTTGGTATCCGGCAGGGGCGCGGGGAAGCGCTGTTCGTGCGCCGTGCCGTTGTACCCGTGGCCATGGTTGAGGAACGAGATGGCATCGTCGCCGTTGGCGACCACCCGGCAGTCGCGCACCGTCACATCGCGGCTCTGCTGCACGTCGATGCCGTCGGCGCAGCCCGAGAGCATGCCGCCAAGGACCGGCTCGACGCGGCAACGGGCGATCTCGGCGTGCTCGACACCCCGCACCTTGATGGCGAAGTGCAGGGCGCTGTCGATGTGGATGTCCTCCAGGCGCAGATTGCGGCCGGCCCAGGCCGCCAAGGCGTCCTGGGCGCCGCGCTGCCACACCACCAGCGGGTCGCCCACCGACCAGACGTGGCGTCCGCCGACCGTCTTCGCCACGTCGAAACCACCAGCGCGCAGCGTCCAGCGACCGCCTTCGCGAGGCTCGCGCAGCACACCGCCGTCGCGTCCGGCCACGCCCAGCCAGGACGGGCTGTCGGCCTTGGGCAGGTGCGGCGCGGCGCGCTGCCCGACCCGGCACCACAGCTCAGCGGTGGCGTGGGTGCGGAGGGCGTCGATGCGGGCGAAGGCGGGATCGAGTTCGATCTCGACCCGGTTGCCCGGCTGGTCGACGGCGGTGATGCGTCCCTGCACGTAGGGCAGCGGCCGGTAGGTGATGCGCAGGTTGCGGATGCGGATGCCGGAAAAGTCGCTGATGCCGATCAGATAGCCCTGGCGCGCTCCGAGCATGTCGGTCGCCTCGATGATGGCGCCGTTCCCGTCGAGATCGAGATCGCGCACGCCGGCGAGGGCGAGCACCGGCGCGAACCCGTCCCCGCCCGGATCGCCCACGCGGTAGGTCCTGGCGGCGAGGACCAGCCGTTTGGGTCCGTCGATGCCGCGCATGGCGGCGAAGGCGCGGTTGAGCGTGTCGCGGTCGTCGCTGCCGGCGTAGGCGTCGGCCTGAAATTCCTGTTCAGCGGCCAGCATCGGGCTGGCGAGCAGCAGGCAGAGCACGGTCTGGACGTAGACGGGCATGCCGTGAGGCTAACCGTCAGGACCGGTGCCGCCGCTGCCGCCGTGCCGCATCGGGATGCCGATCGTCCGTCCTCAACGGCAATTCTGTCCGCCGCCAGCGGATGCTTCGGGATTCCCGCGTCAGCGGGCATCGCGAGGATGCGTATCCGCTTCAACCGCTGATCAGGCGGCGAATATCCACGTCGCCTTGGGCATCAGTCCGGTGGTCAGGTGGTAGATCCAGCCGATGCCCAGGGTCAGGATGACGGCCACCAGTTCGCCGAGGATGAGGCCAAGGAACAGGGGCTTGAGCGCCTGGTAGGCCCGACCACCGCCGAATCGCACGATCAGGGACTTGCCGATCCAGCCGACCAGGAAGGAGGTCCACACCATCCAGGCCGCATAGGTGTCCCAGATCAGGAACAACACGGGATGGAGGTAGAACCCCGGCCAGCGGAAGCGGACCAGGGCCACCGCGAGGACCGACAGCAAGCCGAAGCCGATCCAGCCGAGTTCTCGCCCCTTGCCGACGTTATCGCCGATGAGCGGGATCTTGGCCAGACCGCTGGCCTGGGTGCTGGCGGCGTACTGCCCGGTCTCGACCAGGGTGGTGATGCCGCGCGCCGCTTCGTTGAACTGGCCGGCCACCGTCCCCTGGGCGTAGCTGTCGCGGGTCGAGCCGAAGTTGTACATGCCCCACAGCGTGGCGACGATGCCGACCGCCAGCGCGATGCTGATCACGCCCATGCCGATCCAGGCCAGGCGCGTGCGTCGCACGCCGGCATCCTCGGCCAGCTTGAGGCTGTTCGCGGCATAGGGCATGAAACATTCGCGGGTGTCCATCGACAGCGCGACGCCGAGATAGTGGATCAGCACCAGCGGTGCCGCGCCGATGGCGCTGACTCCGAGCAGGTTGGTCATCAGCCCGGCCGGCTGCCAGGCGGCCTGCACGAAGGGCATGCCGGTCTCGCAGACCACGCGCGTCAAGACCAGGAACATGATCATCAGGGTCAGGGCGTAGACCAGGGCGATGAACCAGTCGAGGCCGAAGCCGCCGACCAGGACGGCGGTGAAGCCGGCGAAGGCGAGCAGGAAGATGCGGGCCGCCCACACCGGCTCGACATGATCGCCGTCTGCGCCGCCAGCCAGTCCGAAGGCCCGGCGCAGGACGGCCCAGTAATAGGTGCGCCCGGTGTACAGCAGGAGGATGGCGTAGCCGAGGTAGGCACCGCTGCGCGCCGAACCCAGGTCCGTGGTCGTGCCGGTCGCGGTGTACCATTGGATGTTGAACAGCACCACGGCGAGGCCGGCGAAGCCCACGGTGAAGGAAACCTCAGCGCTGATGAAATAGGCCAGTCCGACGACCGAGAAGAACAGCGCGCCGAAACCGAGCGACGCGCTGCCGCCAGCCTGCCAGACGGTGGGGAGGAGATGGCCGAGGGTACCCCAGTTGCTCCAGCGCAGCGTGACTTCGGGGAACCAGCCGGGAAACCAGACGGCAAGGTAGTTGAGCAGATGGATGCCCAGCACCGGAACCGCCCCGAACCAGAACAGGCGGCTGCGGAAGACATCGCTGACCAGATGCTCCGGTCCGCGGGCGATGATCGCGGTGGCGACCTGGGCGATGGGATAGGTCAACTGCTCATGGCTGGACCACTGGCGATGGACGATCAACTGCAGCATGAACAAGGCCAGAGTCATGAGCAGGATGAGGGGCAGCCAGAAGGCCAAGGCCGGCAGCCAGTCGGCGATCGGCGTGGCGCTCAGCGGCAGGGTCTCGTCGCCGACCGGCAGTCCCTGGGTCATGCCGGTGTAGACCCGCTCGTAGGCCGTGGTGGCAGGACCGAGGCGTTCGGCGAAGGCGGTCTCGAGCCGGCTGCGCGCCAGACGCCAGGCGTCCGGTGCGGCGGTCTCGGCAGCGAGGGTGAGCGGCATCGCCTGCAGCAATCCCTCGACGTCCTTCCAGCGCGATGGTGCCGACGCCATGGCGCGCCGCCACGCCCGTTCGGTGTTCCGCCGCACCAGTTCCTGGTCCCCATCGCGCCACTGCTTCGGCGGCACCAGTTCGGCGAGGTCCAGGGCGATGGCGTAGTCCGCCGCCTGCACCGTCGCGTCGCTTAGCGGCGTGGCGATGGTGCCGGCGGCGAGCGCCTCGCGCTCGGCCGCGATCGCTCCGTTCAGGGCTGCGACCTCGGGCGCGCCGCCAAGGGGATAGACATGCTCCGGGATGTGGCCGAGGACGTCATAGGTGCGCCACGTCGGCTTGCTGTCGGCCTGGATCTGGGCGGTGACCACTGCCCGCTGGAAGTAACGCAGGAAACCCGAGACGGGGATCCATGAGACCAGCAGGCACAGGGCGAACACCACGGCCAGTTCACGGGGCGCGAAGCGGAGGATGGGCCACCGGCCGCACGTCGGATTCCAACCCAGAGCGAGGATGAGGATGAGGCCGAAGGGCAGGGCCGGCACGAAGTTGCCGATCGCTGGCGACTGCCACAGGTACTGGTCGTTGAACCAGGCGCCGACTACGGTGAACAAGGCCAGGAGCAGTCCGACGCCGACGGCCTTGACGGTGAAGGCCCGCCCGTCGCCGGTGGATGCACCTGTTTCTGGAGACGGTTCGCTGCTCATGGGTCGAAGCGCGGAGCATGGCCCCCATGCGGGGCGGTTCCAGCCTTGGTGCGAGGTCAACGGCCAGCCGTCGGTCTGTGACGGCTCAGCGCCTGTCTGACCACCTCGCTGGATCAGCTCCGGTCGACCGCGATCGGACCGTGCGCAGCGATGCGCTGCCGCCAGTTTTCGGCCTGCTCCGGTTCGGAGAACGGCAGGTCGGGCAAGGGGTAGTCGCGTCCGACGCTGCGCGCCTTCGAGGCGCCCAGCGGGTGGTACGGCATCACCTCGATGCCCTGCACACCGGGCAGCGATGCGGCGAAGGCGGCGATACCAGCGAGGTGATCCTCGCGATCGTTGAGCCCCGGCACGATCGGGCAGCGCAGTCGGATGGCGGCGCCGGCCTCGGCCAGCGCCCGCGTGCCGGCGCGCACCCGCTCCAGCGCCACACCAGTGAAGCGCAGATGCCGCTCCGGATCGCTCTCCTTGCAGTCGATCAGGAAGAGATCGACCAGCAGCGCAAGGTCGCGCAGGATGGCGGGCGCGGCGCAGGCGCTGGTCTCCAGGCAGGTGCGGATGCCTGCTGCACGGGCAGCGGCAAGCAGGGCTCGGCAGAAGCCCGGCTGGGCGGTGGGCTCGCCGCCGGAGATGGTCAGGCCGCCGCCCGACGATTCGTAGTAGGCGCGGTCGCGCACCACCACCGCCATCACCTCGGCCACCGTCATGCGCCGGCCCTTCACCTCGAGGGCGCCGTGCGGGCAGGCGTCGACGCAGGAACCGCAGGCGGTGCAGGAACTGCGGTCCAGCTGGTGCAGGCTGTCGACGATGCTGTGACAGCCGTGCGGACAGGCCTCCACGCACGAACCGCACGAGGTGCACGTCTCATGCAGATGGGCCAGCTCCGGCCGCGCCGCCTGCGACTCCGGGTTGTGGCACCATGAGCAGGACAGCGGGCAGCCCTTGAGGAACACGGTGGTGCGGATGCCCGGCCCGTCGTGCAGCGAGCCGCGTTCGATCGACAGGACCAGGCCGACCTCGCTCATGACGCCTCAGTAGATGCTGCGGCGGATGATGTCCTCCTGCTGCTGCCGCTCCAGGGCAACGAAGCGGGCCGTCCAGCCGCCGAGACGGACGAGCAGGTTGGGATGGCGATCGGGATGGGCCAGGGCGTCGACCAGATCGGCTTGGTCGACGACGGTGACCGAGGCCTGCTGGCCCCCCTGCTTCCAGAAGGCGTCGAACAGCGCCTCCAGCTGCGGCCGCTGGCGATGGAACATCGCCTTGGCCAGCTTGATGTTGCTGGCGACGCCGCCGTTGGCCGCATCGGCGACCGCCAGCGAGGACATCAGCGCGGTCAGGCCGCCACGGTCGTTGCCGGCGGTCGGAGCATGGCCGATGGCGAACGGGGCGCCGGCGCGCCGCCCGTCGGCGGTGGCGCCGCACAGGGCGCCCATGTAGTAGCCGCCCGGATTCACGCTGCTGACGGTATAGTACGAAATGCCGGCGCGCCGCCCGGCCGCCGCGGCGGCCCCGGACAGCAGCCGCCAGACCTCGGCCAGGGTGCGGTCGGCGGCGGGATCGTCGTTGCCGAACTTGGGCACCGCCAGCAACCGGCGGCGCACGGCCTCGTGGCCGGCGAAGTCGGTGGCCAACACGTCCAGCAGCTCGGCGGCCCCGACGGTGCGCTCCTCGAACACCGTGCGCCGGATGGCGTTGAGGGCGTCGGCCGTGTTGGTGAAGCCGTGGCCCATGATGCAGGCGCCGTCATGGCGCACGCCGCCGTCCATCAGGGCGCGGCCGCGGGCGATGCAGTCGTCGCTGAGCAGGCTGGCGAGGAGGAAGGCGCACTCGCGGCCGAGCACGCGGTTGGATATGGCATGGCCCCTCGCCGTCAGGCTGGCGGCGAAGTCGGCCTGCGTGCGCAGATTGGCGAGCAGTTCGTCGTAGCAGGCCAGCTCCGGCAGGGCCTTGCAGGTCGGACCCAGCGGCCTGCCGTCGGCGGCGCGGCCGCCATGCAACGCGGCCTCGAGGGTCTTGGGCACCGACCAGCCGTAGTTCAGCAGGCTCGGGTTGGCACCGGCCAGCATGTATTCGCCGCAACCCAGCGGGTGGTAGCGCGCGGCCTCGGCCTCGTCGACGCAGAGGGCGCGGGCGACGCCAGGCACGATGGCATCGTCGTTGTAGAACATCGGGAAGACGCAGCCGTCGCCGAGCGCGTCGAAGGCCAGGCGCGTCAGCTCGCGGTCCTGGCCGGCGTGGAAGCGCAGAGTCAGCTGCGGAATAAGCCCGCGGTGGCGGCGGGTGGCCTTCAACGCCAGGCGGGCGAAGGCGTCGGCCGCGACCGGGTCGCGCCGGCCCATACCGCCGATCACCACCCGGCACACCGCCGGATCGCCGTGCTGCGCCCACATGCGCCACAGGCCGAGCACCAGGTCCTCGGCCGCGGCCTCGTCCAGCCGGCCGGCGGCCAGATCGGCCTGCAGGAAGCCGCCGAGGGCGTCGTCGATGCGGAAGCACTCGATGTGGCGACCGCCGGCCACCAGGCTGTAGAGCCACAGCAGCTGCGTCGCCTCATGCAGACCGGCGGGAGCGCGCACCGCGATCGCAGCACAGCTGGCGGCGATGCGCTCCAGGCGCGGCCGGTCCGTCGCCTCAGCCGACGCGGCCAGGGAGCGGGCCTGCTCCGCGTAGTGGAGGCACACGTCCCGCACCAGGGCGATGGCGGCGAGCAAGCCGTCGAGGAACGCCTCATCGCCCGTACCGCGGGCAGCGGCCACCTGCGCCTCCAGACCGGGCAGGCCGAGGCGCAGCAACCGGTCCATGTCGAGGGCGACGCAGAAGCCGCATGAACCGGGAGCCGACACCTGCGCGTCATGGCCCATGTAGGCGAGCATGGCCGGGTCGATCTCGGCCAGGAACCGGCTGACCGTCACGCGCTCCTGCCAATAGGTCTCCAGTTCGGCGATGGCGGCGCGATCGGCGTCGGTTGTGCCCCACTTCTCCTTCGCCGCGAAATCGAAGCAGTAGCCCCCCTGCTTGCCCGGTCCGGTGCGGTCCGGCAGCATCGCCCACCAGATGCTGCCGAGGTAGCAGATACGTCCTTCGGCCTGGCCGCCAGCGAAGGCGTCGCCCGCCCGGATGGCACCCATCAACGCAGGGAACTGCGTGCGCAGGCACGCCGCCTCGCGCACGGCGGGATGCGCGTCGGCGTGCAGGCGATGCGCCTCGGTGAAGGCGATGGCCTGTGCGACGATCGGATGGAGGGCAGTGGCTATGCAGCTCATAGCCTTATAATAGACATGTTTGTATTATAATACAAGCTATTGCCTAACGTCGTGTTCGACAAGAGGATGGACTCATGACCACCCCGCGTCGCGGCCGTCCGGCGGTGAAATCGCAGCACATCGAAAAAACCCTGCGCCAACGTCTGATGGCCGGGGAATGGTCATCTGGCACGACGCTGCCGAACGAGGTCGATCTGGCCGCTGAACTGGGCGTCTCGCGCATGTGCCTGCGCCGGGCCCTGACCGCCCTGACCGGCGACGGCCTGCTGACCCGCACCCGCGGCCGCGGCACGGTGGTGACCGGAGCGGAGGCTCCGCGCTGCGCCGGCCTGCGCCGCCTCGCCCTGCTCCTGCGTCCGGCACCGGCCGAAGAGGAACGGGCCTACCATGACCTGCTCCTGCGCGGCATCCGCGAGGCCCTCGAGGGACAGGACTGCAGCATCGCCTTCCACACCTGCCCGGAGTCCGAACCGCCGCCGCTGTCGCCGCAGTGGGACGCCTTCCTCATCCACACCGGACTGTTCGACCGCCCCCAGCTGGAGCGCCTGCGCAACGAAGGCCGGCCGGTGGTCGGGCTCAGCCGGCCAGAGGGCGACCTGCCGATGTCCTGGGTCGACATCGACAACGAAGCCGGCGGCGCCCTGGCGATGCAGCACCTGCTGCAATGCGGCTGGCGCAGACCCATGATCATCGACGAGGCGCAGCGCTCGCCCTTCGCTGCCGCCCGCGAGCGTGGCATCCGCCGCGTCCTGGCCGAGGCCGGCGTCCCGCTGCCCGAGGCGCATGTCGTCCGCTCGTCGCACATCCGCGACGCCGGCGCGGCCGAGGCGGTCGAGGCCATCGTCGCCCCGTTCCTGGCAGCCGGCGCGATCGACTCGGTCTTCGTCTACATGGAGCGCCCGACGATCGGCGTCTACCGGGCCATCGCCGCCCGTGGACTGCGCGTCGGCGCCGACCTCGCCGTCATCCACTGCAACGACTACCCTTGGCTGCGCGAGGTGCTGCAACCGCAGCCCACCGCCATCCGCCTGCCCTTCGAGCGAGTCGCAGCCGAGGCGGCGCGCATCCTGCTGGCGCAGGCGCGCGAACGCCGGCCGCGGAACGAGAGCCGCACCGTCGCGCCCGAACTCATGGTACGCGGGTCGTGCCCGCCGCGCGGGGCGTAAGCCGAGGCGGAACGGCGCCACCGGAACCGTTGAATTCCAGCCGTTGGATGGATTCCCCGATCCTCACGCGCGTTGCGGCCAGCATCGCGATGTCACGGTCCCTGGATTTGACGTTCTCTGCTGATGGCCCACGACGATCTGATCCTGCCCGAAGCCGGCCTGCGCCGCCCGGTCGCCCTCTCCGCGACCCTGCACGGCCTGGTCATGGCCGTGGTCGTGCTGGGGGCGAGCAGCGATGCCCAGCGGGTCGAGCGGGATGAGCAGGCGGTCGCCGCACGGGCCGCCGCGGCGCAGGCGGCGCAGGCGGCGCAGGAGATCACCGACGCCAAGCGCGGGGCGGCGGCCGCCGCCGCCGGCGGCGTGCGCGCCGAGCTGGACGCCGCCCTCGGCGGGGCGCTCACGGCCGATCCGACCCTGGCCGAGGAGGTGGGCAGCGACCTCGAGACGTTCTTCGCCGCGCACGAGCTCGCCGATCTCGACAGTCAGGAGGCCGGCGAGCTGCTCGCCGCGGCGCGCCAACAGGCTCTGCGCGACCTCGAAGGCGAGCTCGAACAGCGCATGCGCGCCGCCCTGGTCGCCGAAGTGCGCGCCCACATCCGTGCCGAGGTCGCCCCCGAACTGGCAGCGCGGGTCGCCGACGAGCTCGAACGCCGCCTCGACGGTCCCACCCGCGAGGCGGCGCGCCGCGGAGGCCTGGCCGCCCTGGCTGCTGCCGAGCCGAAGCTGGTCGCAGCCGCGACGGCTGCGATCACCGCCGAGGCGGTGCCAGCCGCCGCCCGACGCGTGGTCGACAGCGTGCGGGATGCGCTCACCCGGCTGGGCGAGGATCCCACGCGCTTCGAGGAGCTGGTCGCCGGCGACATCCGCAGCGCCCTCGACGAGTCGCTGGCCGGGGCCGGCCAGAAGACGGTCGCCTCGGCCCTGACCGAGTCCCGCCGCCAGCTGGGCGAAGGCGCCTCCGCCGCCAAGCAGGCCCACGACGCCGCGACCTCGGCCGCGGCCCAGCTGTCCCGCCTGGCCAGCCGCGAACGGGCCCTGCGCAGCACTGTCGGGGATCCCGCCCCCGGCGAGGGGCTTGCCGAGCAGCGCGCCATCGCCGCCGAGATCACCGCCGCCGAGCGGGCGGCACGCGAAGCCGCCCGCGCCGCACGGCTGGCCGGCGACGTCGCCGATGCCGCCGCCGCCCGCACCGCCGATGCGCTGCGCAATTCCCAGGCGGCACGCCAGGCCGGGTCCGCGGCCGACAGCTGGAAGGCTGGTGCGATCGAGGAGACCCGCCAGGCGATGGGTGCAGTGGCGGATGATCTCGAACGGACGGCGCGGGCATTGCACGATGTGGCCGGCGATCTGGCCAAGGCCGCGGTCGGCCACCAGCAGGGTGGAACGGCAGGCGACGCCGGCGAGGCCCTCGCGGCCGCCGGCACCTCCGCCTCGGCCGAAGCTGCGCGCCAGGCCGGTGCCCAAGTCGAAGTCGGCCAGCCCTTCGGCGCCGAAGGCGAGGTCGCACGGCTCGCCGCGACGCGTGAACGCCTGCGTCAGCTCGCAGCCAACGCCGAGGCCGGTCGCGTCCCCGCGACGACCGACCTCGCCGGTGTCGGACTCGGGCTCGGCGGTCCGGGCAAGAGCTCCGGTGGCCCTTTCGGCAACGGCATGGGAGCCCGTTCCCGTTTCAATCGCGAGGCCTACGAAGCCTTCGTCAAGGATCTCCGGGCGCGTGCCGCACCCGGCAATCTCTACGGGACGGATCAGCTGCCCGCCGGACTGGTTTCTGCCGCCACGATCCCAGAACTCGCGCCACCGCGCCTGTGGTTCCCCGTTCCGAAACCGGCTGCCAAGGCTCCGACCGAGCAGCGCACGCTGACCGAACCGGCCTTCCCCCATGCCGCCTTCGGCGCGCTGGCCTATCAGGCTGGACCGATCACCCTCGACGGCGACCTCGCCGACTGGGGCGAGCTGGCCCATCCCATGGCCATGCGCTTTCATCACGAGGGGGCGAGGATCGAGAACGGCACCGAGGTGTTCGCGCGCTGGAACGCCGATGGCCTCTATTTCGCGTGGCGGGTGCGCAAGAGCGGAGATCCGGTACCCTGTCCCGAGCAGCCGTATCTCGGCGATGCGCTCGAGGTGTGGATCGATTGCGACAACAGCCGCCGCTCCGGCATGTCCGGGGCGGAGTCCAGCCACCAGTTCATCCTCTGCCCGTTCGGCACGCGCGGGAATCCGGCGGCAACCTTCGCCGAGATCGGTCGCGGCCTGCGCGGGCTGCGCATGGTCCAGGCCTACCTTGACACGACGGGCGCGCGTGGCGCCGCCGTGGCCAGGCGCAGCGCGGACGGCTACCAAGGCGAAGCGATGATCCGCACCACCACCCTGGCGCGCCCAGCGCTGGTCCCCGGCCAGTGGCTGGCGATGAACTTCTCGGTCAACATCAGCCGGCAGATCACCGACGGCACGCAGTGGTCGGCGCCGAAATCGCTCAACACCTGGGACAAGCCCGACACCTGGGGCGATGTGCTGCTGCTGGGCGCCGACGCCAGCCTGTCGTTCCGCGATCCGGCCTCGCCGGACAAGGCGGCGCCGTGCGCCGCGGTCGGCTGGCCGCTGTGCGTCGAGGTCGCCGACGGCGACATGGACCTCGACCGCGCCGCACCCGACCGCATCGCCGTCGAGTTGACCGGCGAAGGCGGCCAGCCGGTGCTGGCGATCCTCGCCGAGACCGGCGCCTCGACCGGGGTGTTCCGCGGCAACGTCGCGACCCAGCACCATCTCGCCGCGGTCGAGCCGGCCGCCGTGCCGCTGCGACCAGGATCGACCGTCACCCTGACCTACCGCGATCCGCGCGCCGGCTACGGCGAGCGCGACCGCACCGTCACCGCCATCCTGCCGGTCGGCGTGCCGGTGTCCAACTCCCCCGGAGCCAAACCATGATCCGTGCCGCCGTCCTGCTCTCCGCCGCCATCCTCGCCGGCGCGGCCGAAGCCAACGACGCTGCCGCCCGCGCTGCGCAGCAGCATTCCTGGATCATCGCCCTGGTGCGCTGGGAGATGTGGCCGCTGTGGATCCTCTCGATCGTGCTGGTGGGCATGATCATCGAGCGCCGGCGCGCGCTGAAGCGCGAGCGCGTACTCGACGAGACGATGATGCGCGAGGTCGCCGAGCTGTGCGGCGCCGGCAAGTTCGCCGAGGCCGAGACGCGGGCGCGGGCCAGCGACACGGTGGTTGGCCGGGCCTGGGCCCAGGGCCTGCACGAATACCAGCTCGGTGGTGCCGAGCTGAAGGATGCGCTCACCACCTGCAGCCTGCTGGCGTTCAAGCCGCTGAAACGCAATCTGCAGGCGATGGCCTCGATCGGCCTGGTCGGTCCGCTGTTCGGCCTGCTCGGCACGGTGATGGGCATGATCATCACCTTCGGCAACCTCTCCGCGACCGGCGGCGCCGAGAAGGCCGCGCTGGCCGGCGGCATCGCCATGGCGCTGTACGCCACCGCTGGCGGCCTGCTCGTCGCCATCCCGGCCATCCTCTGCGGACGCGCCTTCCAGAGCCGGCTGCTGGCGCTCAGCGAGGAGGCCGAGATGGGCATCAACCGCGTCGCCTACCGCCTGGCCCATCACCAGCACGCCCAGAAGTCCGCGGTCACGGCGGTGGCCTGACCCATGGACACCCTCTCCGAAGCCCTGGCTGACGCCGACGACCGGCCGGACATGACACCACTGATCGACTGCATGATGGTGCTGCTGCTGTTCTTCATCGTCACCACGACGTTCAGCGAATCCTCCGCCTTCCCCGCCGAGCTGCCCGCGGCGCGCAACGCCGCCCTGGTGGCGGGTAGCGACGCGGTGGTGGTGACGATCGGCAAGGACGGCGCCTACGACGTGTCCGGCAAGCTGTGCCCTGAGCCGGAGCTGGTGCAGCGGGTCAAGGACGGCCTCACCGCCGGCGCCGGCACGGTGATCGTGCGCGGTGACCGGTCGGCGCCCTACGACAAGGTGGTGCAGGCGGTCGACGCCGCGCATGCCGCCGGGGCGCAGAGCTGGGCGTTGGCCGTCGGGCAGTAGACGCCAGGCGATCCCTGGGGGTTGCGAGGACCTGGCGGCTTCAGCGCGTCCGCCACATCCGCGAGGCCATCGTCCGCACCTTGACCAGGCGGACGTGTCCATGACCGCCGCCGGCGGCGATGCGGTCGCGGAATTCGCTCGGCGGGCAGGCGTAGACCTCGCGGAACCGGCGCGAGAAGTGGAACGGGCTGGCGAAGCCGGTGGCGGCGGCGACCTCCTGCACCGACGCGGCCTTGGTCAGCAGTTGGGCGGCACGATCCAGGCGCAGCAGCCGCACCGCCTCCATCGGCGTGACGCCGTAGGCGCCGTTGAAGGCGCGGATCAGCCCTTCGCGGCTGACCCCGCAGGCCCCGGCCCAGGCGACCAGCGACGGCGGATGCAACGGACCTTCGGCCCAGCGTTCGGCCAGCCATTCCAGAGCATGGTCGACCAGGGCCGGCGTGTCGTCGGCATCCTCGCGATCGCAGGCCATATGGCCGCTGACGAAGGCGAGCAGCGCCTGGCGCAGGGCGCCTGCGGCCAACTCCGCCCAGCCGGCTGGCCGGTCGGCGATCAGCGTGCGGGCGTGACGCAGCAGCGGCAGCAGGACATCATCGGCACCGGGCTGGCGCACCAGGGGGAGATCGCGCGGCACGCGCACACGTCCGGCGAGATTGAATCCGACCCAGCCATGCATGGTGCGGCGGGACGGATCCCAGCGGATGACGTCGCGCATGCCTGGCCGGGCCAGCATCACCGCCCCCTCCGGCACCGGCAGCTCACGCCCCTCGACCTCCCAGGTTGCATCACCACGCACCAGCCAGACGAACTGCCAGCCGGTCATCCGACGCGGGCCCACGGTCGTACCGGGTGGATAGCAGGCGAGTCCGTGATCCCCCGGCTCCAGGCGCAGACTACGCAGCCATGCCAGGACATCGGACATGCCATCAATTTCAGGCATGCCCAGGACGCTTCCAGCCATTCACGGCGGACCGGAATCGGGCATATCATGCAGGCAGGAGCACACCCATGGTCGCCGCCACCGCCGCTTCAGCACTGTCTGCCCGCGAACGCTACCAACGCTGCTTCGAGCGCCGCGACCTCGACCGCTGCCCGGTGTGGGACACCCCGTGGGGCGCGACACTCGACCGCTGGCACCGCGAGGGCCTGCCCAAGGATGTCGGCTACTGGGACTTCTTCGGCCTCGACCGCATCGCCGGATTCGGCGTCGACAACAGCCCGCGCTGGCCGTCCGAGACGATCGAGGAGACGTCCGAGTATCGCATCCACCGCACGCCCTGGGGCGCGACGCTCAAGGACTGGAAGGAGCACGGCGGCGTGCCCGAGTTCCTCGACTTCCGCATCAACTCGCCCGAGGCCTGGGCCGAGGCCAAGGCGCGCATCGCGCCGTCCGACGAGCGCATCCCGTGGGCGCAGCTGAAGCGCGACTGGCCGCAGTGGCAGGCCGACGGGGCGTGGATCGAGGCCGGCCTGTGGTTCGGTTTCGACGTCACCCACTCGTGGATGGTCGGCACCGAGCGCGTGCTGAACGCCATCGTCGAGCAGCCGGAGTGGCTGGTCGACATGTGGAACACCCAGGTCGACACGCAGTTGGCCATGCTCGACCAGGTGTGGGCCAAGGGCTACCACTTCGACGCCGTGCGCTGGCCCGACGACATGGGCTTCAAGGGCAAGCAGTTCTTCTCGCGCAAGACCTACCAGCGCCTGCTCAAGCCGGTGCACAAGAAGGCGGTCGACTGGGCGCATGCGCATGGCATCCGCGCCGTGCTGCACAGCTGCGGCGACATCCGCCCGCTGGTCGCCGACATCGTCGACATCGGCATCGACATGCTCAACCCGATCGAGGTCAAGGCGGGCATGGACCCGGCCGCGCTCAAGCGCGAGCACGGCGCCAAGCTCGCCTTCCACGGCGGGCTCAACGCCGCGCTGTTCGGCACCATGGACGCGTTCCTCGGCGAGGTCGACCGCATCGTGCCCATCCTCATGCAGGGTGGCGGCTATGTCGTCGCCTCCGACCACAGCGTGCCGGACTCGGTGTCGGTCGAGGACTTCCGTCGCTTCGTCAACCACGCCAAGCGGGTGGCGACCTACTGACTCAGGCAGCCGGGTAGTCCGCCAGCCTGCGCCACTCGTCGAGCATCGCCTGGTGGTTCTCCCAGCGCGTGCCGACGGCGATCGAGTGGCTGGCGCCGAGGATGAAGCGGCCTCCCGGCTTGCAGGCGGCCATGGCGCGGCGCACGTCGGCTCGGACCTGCTTGGGCGTGCCGCTGATCAGGTGCTCGACCGCGACCCCGCCCCACAGCGTCAGGCGCGAGCCGTAGCCGGCCTTCACCTCGACGATGTCCATGCCGGCGGTCGGCTGGATCGACTGGTAGGCGTCGTAGCCGATGTCGACGAAGTCGTCGAGGATGGCGCGCACGTTGCCGCAGCAGTGCTTGAGCACCTTCAGACCGCGCGCATGCAGCCGCTCGACCCGGCGGCGGTTGGCCTCCTTGTAGAAGCGCCGGAACATGCGCGGACTGCAGAAGGTGCCGGTCTTGTGGCCGAAGTCGTCGCCCCACAGCACCGCATCCTGGCCGGTATGGATCCAGGCGTCATCGCGCTCGCAGCAGGCCAGGCGGTGCGCGACCGCCGCCTCGATGATCTCCGGCGATTCGGCGAGCAGGGCGCAGCCCTCGGCATAGCCGCCGGGCAGGACCATGCCGACCTCGCCACCGAACGGTCCGGCGATGTACTTCTCGTTGCCGAGTTCGCCGATGATCGTGTCGATCACCTCCTGTGTGGCCGCGTTCGGCGGGCGCCCGGGGCCGGGGACGGCCGGGAAGTCGTTCACCGACCAGGCCCGCGGCGGGGCCGGATCGTGGATGCACAGGATGTCATCAGCTGCAGCGGTGAAGCGGAAGACGCGTCCCTTCGCGTCCTCCCAGGTGTCCTCGGCGGTCTGGCGCGGCGGGGCCTCGCCGGTCGGTTCGGGGACCTGCCAGCTGGCCATGGTGAAGGTGACGATGTCGAGCGGCAGGGCGCGGTGCAGAGCGATGGTGTCCTCGATCCAGCTGCGCTTGACCTCGGCGTGGCGGCCCTCCCAGAAGGCCTTGGTGCAGGCGGCCTTGTTGCGCAGGTAGGTCGGCCGGCCGATCAGCCGTTCGACCGTGTCGTGGTCGACCGACCAGTCGGCCAGCGGCACGCGGTCGGGGATGCCGCCGGCGAGGACCGTCTGCACGCGTTGCTTGCCGTTCATGACTGACTCCAGGGGGCGGTGGCATGATCGAGCGATTCGAGCTTGAGCGATCCCGAGGCCTGCGTCCGCGCCGAGCTGAAGTGGAACTGCGCCGCGCGGCGCCGCGCGCTGCTGCGGTTGGCGTCGGTGAAGTGCAGCAGGTTGGCGTCGAAGAGCAGGGCGCTGCCGGGCTCGACCGGGATGGCGACGGCCGCCGCCTGGGCTCGGGCGCTGGCCGCGGCATCGAGGCACCAGCCGGTCTCGCCCTGCACATGCGGGACGATGCCCTGACGGTGGCTGCCCGGGACCACCTGCATGCAGCCGTTCTCGAGTGTGGCGCGATCCAGAGCGATCCACAGCCCGACCGTCTCCGTCGCCGGGGTGATCGGGAAGTACGGCGTGTCCTGGTGCCATGCTTTGGGGATGCCAATCTCGGGCGGCTTGACCAGGGCGAGGCTCTGCAGGAGTTGCGCGCCGGCACCGATCACCGCCTCGACCGGGCCGCGGATGCGCGACTCGCGGATGAGATCCCAGAAGGACTGGTCGCCCTGGGCGAACTGGAAGAACTTGCGCACACCCAGTTCGCGGGCGAGGTCGTCCTTGCCCACCGGATCGAAGCCGGGTTCGTACTGCAGGCTGGCGCCCGGGACGCCCGGGATCGGCGAACTGCGCAGGCCCGCCCGATCGCCTTGGGGAGCCAGGCCACCGGCGCGGACGGCGTAGCCGGCGAAGCGGCGGCAGCAGGTTTCGACCTCGGCCGGCGACAGCAGGCCGGGAAGGACGGCATAGCCGGGTCCGGCGAGGAGTTCGGGGAGGGATTGCTGGGTCGCACACTGAGCGAGCGGAACGTTCATGCGGCATGCCTCGGCTGTGGTTTGCACTCGCATCATATGCGTCAATACTGGCGATGGGAAGACGTTGGATGCGTACACCAGGCGAAGTTTCCGTTACTGCGCCCGAGGATCTCTCCGACCGCTTCCCGGTCCGGCAGGCAACCCTCGCCACCGCTGTGGCCGGGGCTGGGCTGAGCCTGATCTCCTGCCGCCGTTGGCGCACCGCTCCAGGCTGGTCGATCCCGACCCGCCACCTGGACGACCTGTTCCTCTTCGCGCCGGTCCGCGGATCCCTGGTCATCAGCGGACCGGCAGGTCCGGAACCGCTGGAGCCAGGCTCCATAGCCATCGTCCCGCACGGCCTGTCGCACGCGGCCGGCTATGCCCCGGGTCAGCGCACCTGTACCGTCCTGGCGGCCCACCTGCACCTCACCACCACCTGGGGCACGCCGTGGACCGCTGCGGCCGACCGCCTGGTCAGCCCGCTGCCCGATGCCGGACGCTGGCACGCCGAACTGACGCGATTGGCCGGCATCCTGCAGGACGATGCCGCGCTGGGCACCGCACTCGGCCAGCCGCTCCTGCGCCTGCTCCTGCTCGAGGCGGTGCTCGCCGGCCATCCGCTGCATCCGCCCGCCTGCGACCTCGACCCGCGCCTGGCCGCCATCGTCGCGGCGGTGCAGGCCGATCCCGGCGCAGCCCCGCGCATATCCGATCTGGCGCGCAGCCAGGGCATCGGCCCCCTCCGCCTGCGCCAACTGTTCCATGCCGGTCTCGGCTGCTCGCCCAAGAGCTTCGTCGATCGGCTGCGCCTGGCCCGCGCCGCGTCACTGCTGCGCTCCGGACGGCCGGTGCGTGAGGTCGCCACCGCCTGCGGCTACGGCACAGTCCGCCAGCTGCAGGTGCGCTTCAAGGCAGCGCATGGCACCACGCCCAGCGACTGGAAGGCGGGGCAGGGCGGCGGGATCTAGTTGCCCGGCGCCACTGAGCCGAAGCATGCTCGCATGCGCCTGCATCAGCTGCCCGGACTGCCGACCCCCTGCTCGGAGATCGTCCTCGGCACCGGACCCTTCGGTTCGACAATCGATCGTGATGAGTCCTTCGCCATGCTCGACGCTTTCGCTGCCGCCGGCGGCACCGCCATCGACACCGCCCATGTCTATGCCGCCTGGCTGCCGGATGGCGATGGCGCCAGCGAACGCACCATCGGCGCCTGGATGGCGAGCCGGGGCATGCGTAGGCGGATGCTGGTCGCGACCAAGGGCGGACATCCGCCGCTGACGCCGCCTGGCGGCTCGCGCCTGCGCCTGGATCTGGTCGACCGGCATCTCGCCGAGAGCCTCGAGCGTCTCGCCACCGACAGCGTCGATCTCTATTGGCTGCACCGGGACGATGACGTCGTGCCTGTCGATGAGATCCTCGGCGCCCTGCAGCCGCACCTGCGCAATGGCGCCATCCGCGCCATCGGCGCCTCGAACTGGTCGTGGCAGCGCCTGGAGGCGGCCAGGGCCTGCGCATCCGCCCGTGGTTGGACCGGCTTCAGTGCCAGCCAGATCAACTGGAGCCTGGCGTCGTTCGCCCCTGCCCACCGCTTCGGCGGCGGCATGCGAGGCATGGATGCCGAGACCCTGGCCTGGCATGCGCGTAGCGGCCTGGCCCAGATCCCCTACAGCGCGCAGGCCAACGGCTTCTTCGCCAAGCCGCTGGACGAGGCGATGCGCCGGTTGACGTGTTACGCTGATCCCGCCAACGCCGAGCGCTGGCAGCGCGTGCGGAACCTGGCGCAGGGCAACGGCTGGAGCGCCAACGCCCTGGCCCTGGCCTGGCTGCTGCGGCATCCCCAGGGCGGCTTCGGCATCATCGGCCCCAAGGACCGCCGGCAGTTGGCCGACAGCCTTGGCGCCGCCCGCATTATGCTATCCCAGGAACTGGTGGCTGCGCTCGGATCAATGTCGGTTTGAGATCTGCATAGACCTCGACCGTACCGCCGATGGAGCCTTGCCATGATATGGTATTTTGCTATTATGCCAAATTGCCATGGAAGCTGTAAGCGCTGATCTCCGAACCCACGCCCTGATGTTCAAGGCCCTAGGTCACCCGGCACGCCTGCAGATCGTGACGCTGCTGGCTGATGGCGAACGCTGCGTCTGCGACCTGACGGATCACGTCGGACTCGACATCTCAACCATCAGCAAGCACCTCTCGATCCTCATCCACGCTGGCGTGCTGATGAATGAACGACGGGCGAACAAGGTTTTCTATCGCCTGCGTACGCCCTGCGTCCTGAAGGTATTCACCTGTCTCAACGAAGTCCGCAGAGCTCCGGACAGCAACCCCCGGCTCCGATCGTCATGCTGCACCTGAAGCCGAATGGCCTCCGCGATGCTTGGGCCGGGATCGCCGGTGCGAAGCCACAGCGTCCAGACGCAAACCCCCAATGCGGCTGTTCCGCCGACAGGCAGCCTGGAGTCCTTGAGGACGTGGACTTTGACTCGCAGAGTCAAAGCCGAGGCAACTGCTCAGGGGCACCGCCCCTGCGGCCCTGTTTCGTTCCGAAACCGCGGGCGGATGGGCTTCGCCCATTCTATCCGCCCACCGCTGCTCGGCGGCAGCCCCATCGCTGCGCGATGGGGCCGCACCTGAGTTGTTACAAGCCGAGAACGAATGGGCTCGGGGGTGCGGGGGGCGCAGCCTCTGCAGCAACAGCCAAGCTAGCGGGGCGATGCCCAAAATCAGCCCCGGGCTGGGGCGGAGCCCCGCTAGGCCATGAGCACGGACTGGAAATCCGAGGTGAAATCGCTGCTGCTCCTCGGCTCGGCCTTCGCCATCTGCTACACCCTGCCAGCCGATTCCGTCCGCTTCCAGACTGCGATCATGGAGGGATTGCACCTGGTGAAGTGGTACGCCCGCGAGCACATGGCCCTGTGCGTGGTGCCGGCCCTGTTCATCGCTGGGGCGATCGGCGTGTTCGTCAGCCAAGGGGCGGTGATGCGCTACCTCGGACCCGGAGCCAACCGCTTCGTCGCCTACGGCGTGGCCTCGATTTCCGGCTCGGTCCTGGCGGTGTGCTCCTGCACCGTGCTGCCGCTGTTCGCTGGCATCTACAAGCGCGGCGCAGGCCTCGGTCCCGCAGCCGCCTTCCTCTACGCCGGGCCGGCGATCAACGTCCTCGCCATCATCCTCACCGCCCGCATCCTCGGCATGGAACTCGGCGTCGCCCGCACCGTTGGTGCGGTCGCGTTCAGCATCATCGTCGGCGCGATCATGCACCTGATCTACCGCCGTGAGGAGACGAGCCGCGCCGCCGAGGCTCCTCCGGTCGCTGAGGTCGAGGCGAGCCGCCCTCTGAGCCAGACCGTCGCCTTCTTCGCCGTCATGATCGCCATCCTGGTCTTCGCCAACTGGGCGCCGTCGAAGGCCTCGGTCGGCTGGTGGGACGACATCCATGGCGCGAAATGGCTGATCACCGGTGGACTCAGCCTCGTCCTCGGCGCGATGCTGGTGCGGTGGTACGGCATGATCTGGTGGAAACCGACCGTGCTGGGCGCAGCCGTCCTCATCACCGCCCTGGTGCGCCCCGATCTGCACGAACTGGCCTTCAGCGTCGGCACCATCGGCCTGGGCTGGATCGTCTCGAGGAGCGACGGCGAACTGGGCGACTGGTTCGACCAGACATGGGGCTTCACCAAGCAGATCGTGCCGTTGCTGCTCGGTGGGGTGCTGGTCGCCGGCATCCTCCTCGGCCGGGTCGGCCATGAGGGTCTGATCCCGTCGGAGTGGATCTCCACCGCCGTCGGCGGCAACGGCCTGCTCGCCACCTTCATCGCATCATTCGCCGGCGCATTCATGTACTTCGCCACCCTCACCGAACTGCCCATCCTGGAGGGCCTCATGGGCTCGGGCATGGGCAAGGGCCCGGCCCTGGCGCTGCTGCTCGCCGGCCCTGCGCTATCGCTGCCCAGCATGCTGGTCTTGCGCTCGATCATGGGCACGCAGAAGACCATCGTCTTCGTGACGCTGGTCGTGGCCATGGCCACCCTGACCGGATGGATCTTCGGTCTCATCTCCCCCTGAACCTTTCGAAAGGAACCCCATGAAGAAGCTGCAGATCCTCGGCACCGGATGCCCCAAGTGCAAGAAGCTGGCCGAGATGACCGATGCCGCCGCGAAGCAACTCGGCATCGCCTATGAACTGGTGAAGGTCACCGACATCAACCAGATCACCGGGTTCAATGTCATGATGACCCCCGCCCTGGCCGTCGACGGCGTCGTCAAGGTCGTCGGCAAGGTGCCGAGCATTGACGAGATCAAGAAGCTGATCGCCTGAACCACCCAGGCAATCCCGCCTGGCATGACCCGGAGGCCTACCATGGCTGACTGCGCCTGTTCCACCGCCCCCACCCTCATCTTCCCCTGCTCGGGAGGTTCCGATTGCGGTGCCGTCTCCGATCAGGCGGCCCGCATGCTGACCAAGGATGGCGTCGGCAAGATGTACTGCCTCGCCGGGCTTGGCGGTGATGTCGCGCCGATCATCGCCAACGCCCAGGCTGCCGGGAAGATCCTGGCCATCGACGGCTGCAATCTCGATTGCGCCCGGAAGACCATCGAGCGCGTCGGCATCGCCGTCACCACCCATCTCCGCATGTCCGATCTGGGCATGGAGAAGGGCAAGACGCCGGCCAACGAGGCCAATATCGCCACCGTCGTGGCGATGGCGCGCAGCGCCCTGGCCAAAGCCGGATAAGATGCTCAAGCCGATTCTCCGCTACGCCCTGCTGGCCTTCGTCGCCATTTCGCTGATCACCCTGGTCGCGCAGACCGCGCGGGCAGGCGGCATGCCTGCTCCGGTCACGGCGGCGCCTTCGGCAACAGCCTCCCGTCTGGTGGCGTTCTACTTCCACGGGAACAAGCGCTGCGAGGCCTGCAACAGCATCGAACACCTGACCCGCGCCGCTTTGAAGCCTGCAGCCGATGCAGGGACGATCGAGCTCCGCTCCATCAATGTCGACGACCCAGCCCATGCGCACTTCGTCACGGACTTCGAACTCGCCGTACGCACCGTCGTCCTGGCCGAGGAGATCGGCGGACGATACCCTCGCTGGAAACGGCTCGATGAATGTTGGAGCCGGTACGAGGAGCCGGAGGAGTACGCGGCCTACCTCCGGACGAGCCTGCAGGCCTTCACCACGGCTGCGCCATGAGCACGGAATGGCTCACCACGTTCGGCCTCGCCGGATGGCTCGGCATCCTCACCGCGATCAGCCCATGCCCCATGGCGACGAACATCGCCGCCATCGGCTTCCTCGGCCGCAAGGTCGCGAGTCCGCACGCCGTGCTGCTGTCCGGACTGCTCTACACCATCGGACGTTCGCTGGCCTATCTTGGCGTCGCCATCGCCGCGGTCTGGGGGTTGACCTCGATGCCCGCCCTCTCGCAGTTCCTCCAGGGCGGCTTCAACACCATCCTCGGTCCCATCCTCATCCTCGTCGGCATGCTGCTGACCGGTCTGCTCGAACTGCCGTGGTCCCTGTCCCTGGCCGGCGACGGCCTGCAGGAGCGGGTCAGTGCCGGCTGGTGGTGGCCGCTCCTGCTCGGCGTGCTGTTCGCGCTGTCCTTCTGCCCGGTCAGCGCCGCGCTGTTTTTCGGCAGCCTGGTCCCCCTGGCGGTCAAGAGCGGCTCGACCATAGGCGTCCCCGTGGTCTACGGCATCGCCACGGCGGTTCCGGTGGTGGTCGTCGCCATCATCATCGCCTTTTCCGCCGGCTCCCTGGGCCGCACCTACGATGCCATCCAGCGCTTCGCCTGGTGGGCGCAGCGGGTCACCGGGAGCCTCTTCATTTTGGTCGGCATCTACCTGAGCCTGATCTACATCTACGGACTGCCATTGAGCGGGTGATCGCCACGGGGAATCCGCGTTATTGATCTTGATATTTATTCTCATATAAGGCGGCCGCCGGAGGCCAGCCATGGCGAAACTGCTCATCCTCACGCTGTTCGCAGCCCTGCTCGCTGGCGCAGATCCGCCGAAGCTGGTCATCGCCCTCAAGCCGGACAAGAACCCGGAGGCCATGGCAGGCGAACGTGGTGAATTGTCGCGCCTCCTCGGCATCGCCATGGGCCGGCAGGTGGAGATCATCGTCCCGACCTCCGCCGCCGTCATCTCGACAGGCATCGCCAACGGCACCATCGACGCGGCCCATGTCGCGGCGACCGATGTCGCCAAGGAATCGCTCGATCCGGGCAGGCCAGCCCCGGCCCGCATCGCCCTGGCGGTCCAGGTCAAGGGCATGACCTCCTACCGGAGCGTCTGGCTGACCCTGGCAGACAAGCCCTATGCCCAGGTCGCGCAGCTTGCCGGCAAGCCGGTGGCCTTCGCCAGCCGCACCTCGACCAGCGGATGCATCGTCCCGCTCTACGACCTGCAGCAGCAGGGTCTGATCAGGGCCGGGGGCTCTCCGGCCGAATTCTTCGGCGAAGGCCACGTCTTCTATGGCACCGGCTATGTCAGCGCGGTGGAACGCGTGCTCGATGGCAGCGCCGAGGCCGCCGCAGTCAGCGACTACGTGTTTGAAGGCGACAAGCATCTCAAGCCGGAACAGAAGTCGCGCCTCAAGGTGCTGGCCAGCCAGGGGCCGGTCCCGACCCATGTCCTCATCATCCGCACCGCTCTGCCGACCTCTGATGGCGTGGCTCTGGCGAAGTGCATGGCGTCATTGGATCCTATGCTGCGCGACCGCGTCTTCGGCGGCCCCCTGGTGGAGGTCGATGAGCAGGCCCATCTGGCGCCGATCAGGGCGGCGCTGCATGCGGTCAAGGCGATGAAGCTCTGATCACCATCGTGGCTGATCCGTCGCTGAGCTGCCGCGGCCTCACCCTGGGTTACGGTGGACGCCGACTGGTCGAGGATCTCTCATTCGACCTGCAGCCAGGCGAGGTGATGGCCGTGACTGGCGCCTCAGGCTGCGGGAAGAGCAGCCTGATCAGGGCCCTCGCCGGCCTGGACCGGCCGCTCAAGGGGCTGGTGGATGTGGCGGGCGGGCGCCGGGGATCGTTGGCGGTTTCCTTCCAGGACAGCGGTCTTCCCGGAGCCATCACCGGCATGCAGGCGATCCTCGCGGGACGTCTGCACGCGCTGCCGTGGTGGAACGCCTGGTTCCGCATGCCCAGAAGCGACATCGACCCGGCCAAGCGTCTGGCGTGCGATCTCGGGGTCGCGCACCTGCTGGACCGGCCGGTATCCACCGCCAGCGGCGGCGAACGCCAGCGCCTCTCCGTCGCCAGGGCGCTCCACCATGGCGGCCGGATCGTCCTCCTCGACGAACCGGTCTCGCAACTGGATGCGGACTCCGGACGACGGGTGATGGATCGGCTGCGCCAGGAGGCGGCAACCATGCGCCGCGCCATCCTGGCCGTCATCCATCAACCGGCTCTGGTCGAATCCTGCGCCGACCGCGAACTCGTGTTCGGCAGCGACGGATCCTGGATCATCCGCGTGCTGCGTCCATGAATCCCGGCTCGCATCGGCCGGCGTGGCGACGACTCGATGGCGTCGACTGGAGCATGGCCATCTTCGTCCTGCTGGTGTGCGTCGCCGCATCGGGCATCCGCGGCAGCGGCCGCGATCTGGACTACTGGGCGAATTTCACCTCCTTCGCCGGCCGGTTCGTGCCGCCCGACTGGTCGGTGCTACCGGATGTCGGCTGGGCCATGCTGGAGACGGCCCGCATCGCCCTGGTCGCGACAGCCATCGCCGCGGTGGCCAGCCTGCCGCTTGCGCTGGCAGCCTCGCGGACGGTATCACCCTGGTGGGTCGCCGTCCCGGCGCGGCTGCTCCTGAATGCCGTGCGCAGCGTGCCCGCGCTGGTATGGGCAGTGCTCGCGGTCGCGATCACCGGGCCGAACGCCCTCGCCGGCTGCCTGGCACTGTCCGGTTACAGCGCCGGCTACCTCGCCAAGTTCTTCTCCGAGTCGATCGACGCCGCAGACCAGTGGCCGGCGCGCAGCCTGCGGGCGATGGATGCCAACGCGATCCAGGCCTTCCGCTGGGGAACCTGGCCGCAATTGCGCACCCAGCTGGCCAGCCACGGACTGTGGATGCTGGAATACAACCTGCGCTCGGCCGCGATCGTCGGCTACGTCGGCGCTGGTGGGGTCGGCCTGCTGCTGCAGACGTACCAGGAATATGGGGACTGGGACCGATTCGGCGTCGTCCTGCTCGCCATCCTGGCACTCGTCACGCTCATCGACTGGGCTGGACAGCGGATCCGACGGCTGTGGAACCCTTCCGCCTCGGATGGGTTGAATCGCCCATAGCCCATCGTCCGCAGCCCGCTTGGCACGTGCTCGGCCAGCATGCATGTCGCTTGTTCGCTGAGCGGGTGGAAGTCGTCGCTGAACGTGGGCGAACTCCATACCGTATGTATCCGGCGCTGGCGTGGAAGCGGCGGAGTAAAATCAGTCCACGAAACCGGAGCGGGAAACCGGTCGTGGCGGTGCAAAATCAGGCCATCACCCTTCGCATAG
>JFJP01011084.1_pt1 | contig 64428 bp, 50 predicted proteins | sample 431651 | NCBI WGS metagenome assembly JFJP01 (sample SAMN02602958, study PRJNA72255) | Microbial mat metagenome, whole genome shotgun sequencing project. | biome: fresh water; feature: sink hole; material: water; isolation source: purple microbial (photo- and chemosynthetic) mats found in... | reverse complement strand
GTGATGTCGACCGACAACGCCCTGCTGATCAACCGGCAGCAGGCCGGCGTGATCGGCGACGCCATCAGCGCGGCGCAGATCTCCCGTTCGCCCGACGGCAACAGCGGCGACGCCCTCAAGCGCGTGCCCGGCCTGACCGTCAACGAGGGCAAGTACGTGTTCGTGCGCGGCATCGGCGACCGCTACAACGTGACCGAGGTCAACGGCGTCTCGATGGGCGGCGCCAACGTCGACCGCGACCGCAAGAGCTTCAACTTCGACATGGTGCCGGCCAACCTGCTGGCCAACATCGTGGTCATCAAGCAGGCCACGCCCGACCTGCCGGGCGACTTCTCGGGCGGTCTGGTGCGCATCAGCACGCTGGAGTTCCCCGAAGCCGCGACGACGGCGGCCTCCTTCTCGATCGGCTCGGTCAGCGGCTCGACCGGCAAGACCATCCAGTACGACGCCGACCGCGGCGACACCGACTGGCTGGGCATCGACGACGGCGGGCGCGAGTTCCCCACCGCCCTGCTGGACAGCACCGTCGTCTACCAGTCCACCTCGCTGCGCAATCCGTATCTGGCGCGCGCGTTGCCCAACCGCTGGACCACGACGGGCCGCACGGCCCCGCCCCGGCTTTCGTTCAGCCTTTCGCACGGCGACAAACTGCGCCTGGCGGGGGTCGACGTGGGCCTGATGGGCGCGGTCACCTACGGCAACAAGGCGCTGCTGGAGGACGAGAACGAGGTCCGGCGCGGCGGCAACCCCATCGACGCGCGCGGGGTCACCCACCACACGCAGGCCTCGCTGGGCGGACTGGCCAATCTCTTCCTGCGCACGGGCCGGCACCGCCTGGGCTTCACCAACCTCTACAACCGCATCACCGACAGCGAGATCACCTTCATGGCCGGCCAGGACCAGAAGAAGTTCGAATGGCAGACCCTGTCCTGGCACGAACGCTACCAGTTCGTCGACAAGCTGGACGGCAGCCACCATCTGCCCGGGCCCGGCGGCGGCTTCGACCTGGATTGGCAGTTGACCTACGGCGAGTCCCACGCCGTCGAGCCCGACCGGCGTTATCTGGCCTACAACCTGGACTTCGAGCCGCGCGTGATGGATGAGAACATGCGCACCTGGACCTGGCTGGACGAACACCGGCGGGGCAAGGGCATCGACCTGGCGTGGTCGCCGACCGACGACGACCTGGCGAAGGAACACAACCTGCAGTTCAAGGCCGGCTACCGTCAGGACAGCCGCTCGCGCACCTTCGATGTCGAGTCGTGGTACACGCTGCAGTCCCAGAGCCGGAATTTCGACGGCGCGCTGGCCTTCCTCCCGCCCGATTCCATCTTCAGGCCGGAGAACTACAACGAGATCTCCGACCCCCGGCGCGGCACGAAGTGGGAGTTCGTCCAGGACACGAACCTGAGCGGCTCGTACGAGGGAATCCACGATCTCGAAGCGTGGTACGCCATGATCGACCTGCCGTTCACCGTCCGGCGCGAGGACCTGCGGCTGACCGGCGGCGCGCGGGTGGAGCAATCCGATCAGATCGTGTACTCCATCCAGAACAAGCTGTTCCCGAGCCGGCAGGACACAGCCCGCATCGACACGCGCGACGTGCTGCCTTCGGTGGCGCTGACCTGGATCTACGACGAGAGCACCAACGTCCGCCTGGGCTACTACGCGTCGGTCAACCGGCCCGAGTTCCGCGAGATCTCGCCCATCCTGCGACGCGACTACCGCACTTTCGAGAACCAGCGCGGCAACCCGAACCTGACCCGCGCCCGGATCCGCAACTACGACATACGCGTCGAGCACTTCCCCGGTCCCGGGCAGGTGCTGGCCGCCAGCGCCTTCTACAAGCGGATGTCCGACGCCGTCGAGGACACCCTGCTGCCCGAAGCCGAACGCCCCACGGCCACCTTCACCAGCACGCCGCTGGCGCGCAACTGGGGTTTCGAGCTGGAAGCCGGCAAGAAGCTGGACTGGCTGGACTTCACCCGGAACGTGTCGATCTCGGCCAACTACACGCGCGTGTGGTCCGAGGTCGTGTTCGACAACCCGCGCACGCTCGACATCGTCGAGCAGAACAAGCGCCCGTTGCAGGGGCAGGCCCCGTGGTCGGTCAACATCTCCCTGCTCTACGAACATCCGGGGGCCCACACGACGGTCGGGGTGCTGGCCAACCGGATCGGACGCCGCCTGGACAAACTGGCCGAGAACATGTTCGAATACGTGTATCTGGAGCCGCGCACGAAGCTCGATCTGGTGGCGACGCGGCAGTTGCCCTGGTCGCTGAAGCTGAAGCTGGCCGTCACCGACATTCTGGCCGGCAACACGCTCAAGACGAGCGCGAACGAAGCCGGCGACGCGTACATCTATTCGGATCTGACGGAATCGACCACCTATGCGCTGTCGGTATCGGGGAAATTCTGAGCCGGAGGCGATCCGCCTTTACCGGTCCTGAACGATCCACTGACGCGATCCTGACGGCTTCCTCGCCATGAATCCATCAACCCCTCACCGTGCCTCAACACTCGCCGACTAGACTGTTGCCTGTCGACGCTGAGGTTGAGGCCAGTTCGAACGAGGGCGTCTCAGGTAATCCCTACGGCAAGCCCCCGAATTTTCGACAAACCCCTCTCTCCCGGCCCGACACATGGCAATCGCCCGGCAGGCGCGTCGGATCCGATCCGGCAACGATGGTTCATCGTTGATCGAGGCTAGGCTGGCCGGAATCAGCCGGAGGCCGGCCGCCGCGGGCGAACGCCGCAAAGCCTTTCCACCACAACGGTCCCACACTTGACACATGGCCACCGGAAACGCGCGCCCAGGCAGGGGCGCCGGTGAAAAGGTTCCGGGGCGGTCCGATCCGCAAGGCGGACCGCCCACTCCTCAGGAGGAAGCAACCCATGATGAAGAACGCGATCGCCGCCCTGTTCGGGTTGATCGCCACGGCTGCCGCCCTGCCCGTTCTCGCATATGTCGGAACGGCTGATCTCGGCACCGTGGATATCGACCCCCTGGCACCTTTCAACCAGAACGTCACCCGCACGCTGAGCCCCGACACCCTGTACACGCTGCACGGCCTGTACTACGTCGAGCCGGGCGTCACCCTGACCATCCCCGCCGGCACCATCATCCAGGGAGTGCCCGCCGCCACCCTGATCGTCAAGCCGGGCGCCACGATCATGGCCGAAGGCACCTGGGACAAGCCGATCATCTTCACCAGCAGCGAGGCGCCGGGCAACCGGCTGTCCGGCGACTGGGGCGGCGTGGTCATCCTGGGCAACGCCCGCGTGAACCAGCCGAACCCGATCATCGAGGGCGGCATCGTCGCCGAGGGCACCTACGGTGGCACCGACGATGACGACAACAGCGGCGTCTTCAAGTACGTCCGCATCGAGTACCCGGGCTACCGCTTCGCCCTGAACAACGAGATCAACGGTCTGACCCTGGGCGGCGTGGGTCGCGGCACCGAGATCCACCACGTCCAGGTCAGCTACGCCGACGACGACTCCTACGAGTGCTTCGGCGGCACCGTGAACCTGCACCACCTGGTGGCCTTCGGCGGCACCGACGACGACTTCGACACCGACTTCGGCTACCGCGGCAAGGTGCAGTTCGCCTTCGCTCTGCGCGATCCGAACCAATGGGACCCCACCGGCGAGAGCAACGGCTTCGAGTCGGACAATGACAGCGCCGGTTCCAGCGCCTGGCCGCAGACGTTCCCGGTCTACTCGAACGTGACCTCGGTCGGCCCGATGTACGTGCAGGATCCCCTGCCCGTCGGCCACCGCTACCAGCACGCGGGCCTTCTCCGCAAGAACAGCCGCATCAGCATCTTCAACTCGGCCATCGCCGGTTTCCCGCGCGGCCTGAGCGTGCGCGAGAACTCGATCGTCAAGGCCAAGGAAGACACGCTGCGCTTCGTGAACAACGAAGTGACCGGCGACTACACCGGCTTCGCTCCGAACAACATCCACGACGTGCCGCGCTGGGCGGGCATCGGTACCTGGTTCATCGGCCACGCCAACCTGGACACCATCCCCCGCTCGTACACGTCGGTGGGCCTGGGCGCGTCCCAGCTGCTGAACGCCCCGGACGGCGTGCCCCAGGCCGGCAGCGTGCTGATCGGCACCGCCGACTGGGCCGACAGCTACCTGGCCGACCCGTTCTTCCAGCAGGTCAGCTACCGCGGCGCGTTCGACCCGGCCCTGCCGATGAGCCGCCAGTGGACCGCCTGGTGGTCGAACTTCGACCCCCAGAACACCGACTACGCGCTGCCGGCCTCGCCGGTGAACGACACGCCGGCGCTGCGGGCCACCCTGGGCAACCAGCCGAACCCGTTCAACCCCAGCACGACCATCAAGTTCAGCGTGCCCAAGACCGGTCGGGCCGCCCTGGAAGTCTTCGACCTGCGCGGCCGCAAGGTGGCGAGCCTGGTCGACGGCGAACTGGCGGCCGGCGACCACTCGCTGCAGTTCAGCGGCGAAGGTCTCCCGAGCGGCACGTACTTCTACCGTCTCAGCGGCGACGGTTATGAGGTCACCGAGAAGATGCAGCTGGTGAAGTAGCAACCGACTGCACAGACAGGACCGCGCCGTCATGGGGAAGGGGCGCCGGGAATGGCCGGCGCCCCTTTCTGTTTTCGGCGGCGTGGGCTGGCGCATTTTCACCGCGGAGTCGTGAGAGTTGCGCCGGCGCAAGTGCTCGCGGTGAAGCTAGCCCCGGCCGTATCATTCGCCAGCATCCATGCATCTGGACTCTCCTGTTCGCCTCCGCACTCACAGCCGCTCTCTGCGTTCTCGCCGCAATGGCCATTTCTTGAAGTGGGGACGGATGGCGTTCGGCGTTGACTTGCGCCGGCGCAAGTTTCGCCGAAATGTGAACAAGGCACCGCCGCCCGAATCAGCCCTCAAGCCGGCCCGTCATGGTGAGACACATTACTCGACATGCTGAGTAGTTCGCCGGCGGTGGCGCAACATACTGCCCAGAAACAAGATGTGGCCGCGACACGGCGGCCTGCAGTCAGGCCCGCGCCGCGGGAGCGCAACCACGAATCGCCGCCCCCATCCCCTGGATTCACGAACAATTCGCTGGCCCATAACCCAGCCCTAACAGGACCCCGTTAGGTTGGCTGCGTCCCCATCGCCGCGCCGCGCGCCCGTTCGCGTTCAGGGCCGATCACGAAAGAGTGGACCATGCTTCGATCTCTCGCTTGTGCCGGGGCTGCGGCCCTGTTGCTGGCGCTGGCGGCGCCGGCCGCTGCGCAATCGCCGACGAGCCGGGCTTCGGCCCCCGATTCCCTGGTTTCGACCGTGAACGAAACGGTCGATACCGCTCGCCAGATCCAAACCAGCCTCGACGACTGGTCGCAGGAGCGCACCAATCTGGAGCGCCGCTACCGCGCCGCCCAGGCCAATGTGGCCTACCTGCAGGAACTTACGGCGCGCGAGAACGAGAAGGCGGCCGCCCTTGATGGCGCGGTGGCCGAGCTCGAGCGCCGACTCATCGAATCCACCCGCATGCAGGCGGTGATCCAGGACACGCTCAACGCCGTGCTCGGTCGGCTCGAGACCGTGGTCGCGACCGACCTGCCGTTCCTGACCGCTGAGCGTCAGGACCGGCTGGCGAACCTGCGCCTGACCATGGCCCAGCCGGACCTGGCCCCGGCCGAGAAGCTGCGCCACCTGCTGGAGGCGCTGCTGATCGAGGCGCAGTACGGCAACTCCGTCGAGGTCGAGCCACAGACCATCATGGTCGCCGGCCGCGAGACGCACGCCGACATCCTGCGCATCGGACGGCTGGCCCTGTTCTGGCGCAGCCCCGACGGCAAGCGCGTCGGCAACTGGGACCCCGCGACGGCCGCCTGGACCGAACTGCCCGGCCGGAACAAGCGCGTGATCGCCCAGGCCATGGAGATGGCCGCGCGCACCCGTCCGATCGACCTCGTCTCGCTGCCGCTGGGGAGGATCAGCCGATGAAGCGCACCCACCTGCTGGTGTTCCCGCTGCTGGCGCTCGCGCTGGCGCTGACGATCCCGCCCCCCGCCACCGCACAGGACCTGCGCGAGGCCTTCCGCAAGGCCGAGCAGGAGCGCGAAGCCGTCCGCACCCGCGCCACGGAACGCGAGCAGGCCGTCCTTTCCGACCGCGGCCGCCTGTTGGTGGAGGTCGATTCGCTGGAGTCCGCGCGCACGCGCCTGGAGACAGAACTGAAGGCGGCGCAGGAACGCGTTGCCACATCCACCGCGCGGCGCGACGCCCTCGAGAAGCAGTGGGCCACGCGCGAGCTGGACACGCGCGAGATCTCCGGCAACGTGCGCCTGGCCGCGCGAGACCTCGAGGCGATGCTCCAGGCGTCCTACTTCTCGGCCTTCGACACGACGCGCGTCGCGCTGGTCGGCCCGCTGCTGGACACGGGCTACTACCCGGACATCGACGACATCTCGAAGATGGCTTCGGTAATGCTGTCGGAATTCGACCTGAACGGCCGCGTGGCCTTGCACCAGGGCGGATTCATCGGGCGTGACGGCGAGCTGACTGCCGGCACGATCATGACCCTTGGTCCGTTCACCGCGGCGTATGAACTGCCGGACGAAGCGGGCTTCCTGAACTGGACGGCCGGTTCGCGCACCTTCTACGCCACGTCGGAACTTCCGGGCGGCTCGGTGGGTCGCAACCTGCGGAAATACCTGAATGGCGAGTCCGATCTGGTGCCGATCGACCTGTCCGGCGGCGACGCCGTGCGGCAGATCGCCTACAAGATCAGCTTCCTCGAGCAGTTCCAGACGGGCGGCCCCGTGGTGTGGCCCATCCTGGGCGTAGCGGTGGTGGCGCTGTTCCTGGTCATCACGCGCGCCTGGCACCTGAACCGCATTCACGCCAACACCGACCACTTCATGAACGAGGTCAACTCGATGGCCGCGCGCGGCGACTGGGCCGCGGCCGACGACATGGTGGCCCGCCACGCGAAGCGCCACCTGCCGGTGATCGAGGTCATCAAGGCCGGCCTGGCCGTGCGCGACCGCGACCGCGAGACCCAGGAGAGCGTGCTGCAGGAAGCGATCCTGCACCAGCTGCCGAGCATCGAGAGGGGATTGTCGGTGCTCGCGGTCCTGGGCGCGGTCGCGCCGCTGCTGGGCCTGCTCGGCACGGTCACGGGCATGATCAACACCTTCCGCGTCATCACGCTCTTCGGCACCAGCGACCCGAAGCTCATGAGCGGCGGCATCTCCGAAGCCCTGGTGACAACCGAGTTCGGCCTGATCGTGGCGATCCCGGTGATGCTGCTGCACACGCTGCTGTCGCGGCGCTCGGACCATATCATCGGCGAGATGGAGGAAAAGGCCGTGCAGCTGACGAACATCCTGCAGGCGCGGCGCGAGGACGAGCTCACGGCGCGCGTGGCGCCCGCGCGCCCCGGCGGCAACGGCAACGGCGGCGGCCAGGCGATGGCCGCGGCGGGAGGCTCCTGTTGAACGCGCCCGCACCCGCGAGCCTGGCGCTCGGCGGCCTCGACCTGTCGGAACTGGCCTGGTCCACCTGGGACTACGCCGTGGCCGGCGGCTGGGTGATGGTGCCGATGATCATCGGCTCGATCGCCATGTGGGCATTGATCATCGATCGCCTGCGCACGTTTGCCGGCCTGGACCGGGACGACATCGAGGCGCCGACCGCGCTGGCGGTGCTCGACGGAGCCCGCGTGCCGGCCGGGCGAGGCGGCCTGCGGCGCCTGGTGCTGCAGCGCTATCTGAGGTCGCGCACCGGCCGTGCCGGCATCGACCGCGCCGTGCTGCGCCACGTGACCGACCGCGCCCGCCGCCAGTTGCACGACCGGCTCCCGATCATCCGGGCGCTGGCCGCCATCGCCCCCCTGCTCGGCCTGCTGGGCACGGTGCTCGGGATGATCCAGACCTTCCAGGTCATTTCCATGTTCGGCACCAGCAACGCCCGCGCCATGGCCAACGGCATCTCGGTGGCCCTGATCACGACCGAGACCGGCCTGCTGATCGCCATTCCCGGCCTGTTCGTCAGCGGCGCCCTGGGACGCCGGGCGCGGCGGCTGGAGAGCCAACTGGACGAGTTCTCGCTGACCCTCGACCGCTCGCTGCGCGAGGACGCGCGCGCCACGGGCCTGATGGAGGCTGCCTCATGATCAACGTGCGCAAGAACCGCGGCGGCAGCACGGGTGTGAACATCGACATGGGTCCGCTGGTGGACATGGTCTTCCTGCTGTTGATCTTCTTCGTGGTGACGACCAGCTTCGTCAAGGAGAGCGGCATCGACGTGCAGCGCGCCAGCGCCGCTACGGCCGAGCTCAAGCAGCGCGCCACGATCATGATCGGCGTCTCGCCCGAGGGGCAGGTCTACTTCGAAGGCAAGCAGGTCGATGTGCGCAGCGTACGCGGCCTGATCGAGCGCGCCCTGGCCGAGAACCCCGACGGTGGCGTGGTGGTCGTGGCCGACAAGGCCAGCCGTACCGGCGCCGTGGTCGGCGTGATGGACCAGTGCCGCCTGGCCGGCGCCAAGGACGTCAGCCTGGCCGCCAGCCGCGCCGAGGCGACGCCGTGACCGACATCACCGCGCCCCTGCCTTCGCCGAGCCTGAATGCGGGGCGGGGTGGCCCGGGCGGCCGCGCGTTGCGCGCGCTGCTGGTCCTCGGCGCCGCCGGCGCGATCAACGTGGTGCTGTTGCTGCTGGCCTCGTACCTGATCAACGCCAGCCGCCCGCCGGAGCAGGACATCACCGCGCCGATGGGAGTCAGTCTGGTGAACCTGGCGCCGCCCGCGCCGCCGAAGCAGGAGGCTGTGCGCGAAGAAGCGCCGCCGCCGCCGGCCGAAGACAAGCCCGACGTGCAGCCCGACCTGTTCCAGCCCGACTTCGGCGCCGCGGCCGCCGGCGCGGGCGACATCGCCGTGAACATCGACATCGGCGGCATCACGCGCAGCGAATCCGCGCAGGAGATGATCTTCGACTCGGTGGATCTGGACCAGGCGCCCACGCCCCTGGTGCAGGTGCCGCCCGAATACCCCTACCGCGCCCGTGAACAGAACATCGAAGGCTACGTCGCGGTGAAGTTCCTGGTGCGGCCCGACGGCACCGTCGGCAACGTCAACATCCTCAAGGGCCAGCCCGAAGGCGTGTTCGACGATGAGGTCCGCCAGGCCCTGTTCCGCTGGAAGTTCCAGCCCGGCCGCCTGGGCGGCGAGGCCGTGGCCTCATGGGTGGTGACCACGCTGCGTTTCGATCTTCATTGAGGATCCGGACGCCGAAGGAGCGATGATGAATTTTTCGACCCTGCACACGTGCGGCGCCCTGGCGTTGTCCTGTCTTCTGGTCTGCGGCTCGCCGGCATCGGCTGCTCCCGCCGCCGATACGGGTGTGGAGGTCGGCGGCGGGCTGACAGACCGACCCGACCTGTACGATCTGGAGCTGCTGCCCCGCCAGGAACGGAAGATCATGCTGCGGGCCTCGCTCTACGCCAAGAGCGGCGACCATGTCACCGCCGCGGCGCTGCTGGCCGACCACCTCCGCGACAATGCCGCCCAGGAACATTATCTGGTGCGATTGCACCTGGCGCAGAACCTGGCCGACGCCGGCAACACGGCCGCAGCCCGCGACAACTACCGGCGTGCCGTCGAACTGGAACCGCGGCTGGACCGCGGCTGGTTCGGCCTGGCCGACGCCGCGTACGATCTGACGGAATACGAAACGGCGGGCGAAGCCTTCGTGCGCGGCTACGACGTCTCGCCCGATCGGCCGGCGGAAGTGCTGTACTACGCCGCCGCGGCGTGGCTCATGGCCGAAAAGCCCGAACGGGCCGTGCCCGTCTTCGAGCGGCTGACTTCCGGCACGGCCGGCGAGCTGCAGATCCGCTGGGTGCAGGGCTATCTGGCCGCTGCCGCCCGCCTGCAGAAACCAGAGCTGGCCTCCGGAGCACTGACGCGGCTGCTGGCCGCCTATCCCGACGACCCCGAGGCCTGGTACCTGAAGTACCAGCACGAGGCCGCGCGGCGCGACTTCCAGGGTGCGGCGGTGGCGCTGCGCGTGGTGGGCCACCTGCGCGAACTGACCGCCGCCGAAGAGAAGCAGCTGGGCGATCTGCTCATGGCCGCCGGCGTGGCGCAGCTGGCCGGCGAACACTATCGCCGCGGGTTGTCGCCTGAAGCGTCGACCGCGGAGATCGAGCGGCTGGCTTCGGCGCTGGTGGCCTCGCATGAAACCGAAGAGGCCCTGCAGGTGCTGCGGGCAGCCCTCGAGAAGTCGCCCACCACGCGTCTGTGGTCGCTGATCGGCGACGTCCACTATCTGAGGAAGGAATACGCCGAAGCGCTCGCGGCTTTCGAGCATGTGGCCGCCGACGGCGACGAGACCGGCCGCGCCTGGCTGATGCAGGGCTACTGCGCGCTGGAACTCGGGCGCCGGTCCGACGCGCTGGATCTGCTGGCGCGCGCTTCGACGTTCCCTGATCAGCAGGATCTGGCGCAACGTCTCATCCAGCGCGCCCTAAAACTCCAGGACGGTTGAGTCCGCGACCGCCTTGCGCAGCATCCGCACCGACGGCCCCTTCATCTCGAATTCGATGACCGGCAGCGGCGACTGCTCGTTGATGCGCGCGGCGCGCTCCGAATCGGATCCGCCGGCGGTCGGCCCCGCGACCGGATCGAATCCGTGCGCGCGCCGGAATTGCTCCCGCGGCCAGGCATGCGTGAGCATCGCCGGGTTGATCACGACCAGCCCCGGCTTCTGCCCATCCAGCACCTGCCACGCGCGCAACCGGTGCACCATGTCGTCGTTCCACAGCACGAATGCCTGGTCGATGGTCACCGACTCCCACATCTGCCGCAGCATCCGCTCGTGCCGCACGTAGAGATCGCGCCGCTCGACGCCGACCCGCAGCCACGACACCGCCAGCAGACCGAGCACGGCCGCCGCGATCGCCGCCGTCAGCAGCACCGCTGGGCCCGGCCTGGCGGTCACGTGGTGACGCGTGCCGCCGCGGCCTCCCCCGCCCAGGGTGGCGCCACCGATGTTCACACCACCGAGTCCCGCCACCGCCGGCGCCACCGCCGCCAGCCCCAGCGCGAGCACCGGCAGGAAGTACGACGACGGATCGGGCACGCCGTAGCCGAAGATGACGGCCAGCTGCAGCAGACATCCGGCCGCCACGGCCAGCAGCACGTCGCGCCGCGGACCGCGTCCGGCCGCGCGGATCGCCAGCGTCAGGGCCAGGGCCGCGACCGCCACCAGCGGGTAGACGTAGCGCGCCAGGTTGCGGGCCTGCCCCCCCGACGGCGCGAAACGGCCGGCATGGTCGCCGTATTGCGCCGCGGTCAGATGGTCCAGAACCGATCGCCACGAAGGCGCCAGCACCGACCACTGGACCTCGCCGGGATGAAAAGCCCGCCAGGCGATGAACGCATACGAAAGCAGGGGCGGCAGCAGGCCGACGGCGCCCCACGCCAACACGTGCGGCCTCGGGCGCCGGCCGCCCAGGGTCCACAGCAGCGCCGCGGTCAGCGGCGCGATCAACAGCAGCGCCGTCAGATGATGCGCCAGTCCGGCGCCGCACACCGCACCCCAGGCCAGCGCGCCGCGGCGCCAGTCCGCGCCCGACGGCTCGGCCACGGTCGCCATCCTTTCGCGCAGGCGCAGGCAGAGCAGCACCGCGCCCGCCGCCCAGGCCACGTGCCAGGAGCCGGTCTCGGCCAGCGTCGTCTCGTAGGTCCAGACGGGATCGAGACCGAACAGCACCGCCGGCACCCAGGCCAGCCAGGTGGCCGCTCGCGGTGCGGCTCCGGCGCCCGCGGCCAGCCGGCAGGCCAGCCGATGCAGCAACATCACCGCGACGGCGCCGCCCAGCGCGCTCCAGGCGTTGGCGGCCCAGGCCCAGCCGGCTCCGAGTGCGTGCAGCAGCAGAACGAACGGATGACCGAACAGAGTGTACAGCGGATAGCCCGTCGGGTGCGCCACGCCGCCGGTGGCCAGCACGAGCATGAACTCGGCGGCGTCCTTGTCGCCGGCGGCATCCGGCATGATCGCCAGGTACGCAGCCAGGGCCGCCACGCCGGTCAGCACCGATGGCAGCCAACGGCACGTCGCGTGCGCCTGGCCGTCGCCGCGGCTTGCGTGCCTGGAATCAGGGCGCTGCTTCACGATGAACGATCCCTCTGCCGCCGTCGTCTCAGCGCGGCTTGGCGCGGAAGAACGGTGTCGGCGACGGCAGCATTCCCGCCTGCTTCAGCGCTTCGCGAGCCAGGCCGCGCGCGCTGCGGCTCTCGTCGGCCAGCCACATCAACCGCAGGTCTTCGCGCCGCGCCGCCGGCAGCCGCCAGGGCAGGTCACTGGCGCGCAGCCGCGCGGCCAGATGGTACATCACCAGCGCCGCGGTCACCGACACGTTGAGGCTGCGCGTGAACCCGGGCGTGCGGATGACCACTCGGATATCGGCCGCGGCGAAGGCCGACGGCGACAGGCCCGTCTCCTCGGTGCCGAAGCAGACGGCCAGCGGTTTTTCCAGCGGAACTTCTTCCAGCGTGATGGCATCGTCGCCCGGGCTGGTCGCCACGATCACGAACCCCTGCGCGCGCAGCGAGGCCAGGCAGTCGTCGATGCCCTGCCCTTGCTCCTGCCCCTGCCCCTGGTCCTGCCGCCACCGCTGCAGCGTCAGCCAGCGCGCTGACCCCCGCGCGATGTCGCGGCTGGGCCGGAAGCGCGTGGCATCCTCGACGATGTGCACGTCCTGCAGGCCCAGGCACTCGCAGGTGCGCAGCACGGCGCTGGCGTTGTGGGGATGGTATACGTCTTCGAACACGACCGACAGGTGGCCGGTCCGCGCGGCCAGCACCGTGGCCATGCGCTCCAGACGCTTCGCCGTGGCCAGCGACTCCAGTTGGCCCAGCAGGTGCGCCCGCCGTTCGGCGGGAAGTTCGAGAAGAAGGCGCGGGTCGACGGGCGAGGTCACGGTTGCTTCACTCGTCCCCGGCCTTCTTCGAAGCCGCCTCTTCGGTGCGCGCCCGCCGCACCAGGCCCGCACCCACCACCGCGAGCGCGATGCCCGCCACGGCCAGACCGGCGCTCGTCTCGTTGCGTTTCAGGACGTAATCCACCGCGTTGAAAGCCAGGAACCCGACGCCCACGACGCCCATCGTATAGCCGACGGCTCTCTTGTTGTTCATCATGGGGACTTCCTCCTTTCGTCGCGATCGACGGCGGCACCCGACTCTACAGCTGCGACCAGCCGCCGCCGATCATCGCCTCCACCACCAGGTTCAGCAGCGCCAGCACCACGCTGCCCAGCAGCGCCGCACCGAACCCCGTGACCTTGATGCCCCGCACCAGGACCCCGACCAGCCACAGCATCAGCGCGTTGATCACCAGCAGGAACAACCCCAGCGTGATGATGGTCAGCGGCAGCGTCAGCACGACCATCACCGGTTTGACGATCGCGTTGGTCACACCCATCACGAGCGCGCCGATGAGCGCCGGCTTCCAGCCGTCCACCTTGACGCCGGGTACCAGACGGGTCACGACCAGCAGCAGCGCCGCGGTGATGAACAGATGCGCCAGAAAGGAAAGGATGGGCACGGGCGGGCCTCCATGGTTGGCCGGCGGACGGTCGCCGGCGTCGAGTGTGCGCACGCGCGGACCGCGGCGTCAAGACCGCGGCTGCGCGGCTCCGAATTCCCGGAACGTACCCGCGACGCGCGACGCCTGTTCGGCGGGCACGCCCGCCTTGTCCGCGCAACGCGGCCATTCCGCCAGCGCGCCCCGGACCTGGTCGATGATCGCGTCGGCCTTCTTCACGCCGACAGTACGCGCCACCGTCAGCATATCGTCGCGGGTCAGGTGGTCGCGCTTGCCGGCCATCGACATCTGGTGGCGGCTGGTCCACCGCCCGTCGGGATTATACGCGTAAATGACGTCGTAGGCGGGCGCCAATCGCCATTCGCCGCGCGGATCCATCAGAAAGCCGAGGTTCTTGGTGTGGTCGTCCTGGTTGCGCGCGGCCGCATTGAACACCATGCGGCGGAACAGTTCGGCCGTGTCGGGATACGGCAGGCGCAGTTCGCGCGCCACGGCGAATGCCTGCTCATAGGAGTGCGCGCCCGCGTCGTTGTAGTCCAGGTGCGCCAGGCCGCACAACGTCTGCAGATGCAGGCGGCCGCCGTCGGGCGTGCGGTCGAAGCGGCGGGTCAGGAAGTGGGCCCGGCCGCCTTCCTCGAGCAGCCGGCATTCACTCATCGTGATACCCGCCGCCACGGCCATCAGATGGAAGGCATACTCCAGGCGGCCGTAGCCTTCGGGATCATTCAGATCGCGGTCCTGCACGCCATCGAACTTCAGGAGCCAGTGCGCGAATCCCGGCGGCGCGTCGACCTGTCCCGAGCGCACCTCCCCCGTGGCGTCGTTGATGGCGATGACGGCCTTGGCGCGTGCGCCACCGGCCGAGGTGCCCACGCGCAGGATATCGGCGATGGCTTCGGTGCCGGCCTGCAGCGAGGTGCTGAGCCCGGCGCGTTCGCGCAGCATCCCGCGCGCCAGATCCACCAGTTCGGCGATGACCACGGGCACCGCCGTGTCCGTGCCGGCGCGCAGCGCGGGCGCGAACTCGAGCGCGCCGATGCCGCGGCTGCCCACGTAGCACAGGCGCTCGACGGGACTGAAGTCCTCGCGGCGGCGTCCCTGCGCGGCCAGCCAGGCGTCGATCAGGTGGTTGCCGAAACGGTCGGGCAGCGCGTCGGCCAGCAGGCCGGGCAGCCCCATGAACGTTTCGCGCGGCAGACCGGGAAACGTTAAGCGCACGCCGCCGCGGCGCGCCGCTTCGATCGGCATGTGCAGCGGCGACAGGTCCAGGCCGCTGTCGAGAAAGTCGGGCTCGTATTCGAAGGTGGCGCAGCCGCGCCGGTCATCCCAGGCGACGGCGCCGGCGGTGCGGCCCCAGATGTTGACGAAGGCGGCGTCGACGCGTGCGGTCGGGTCGGGGCGCGGGGCCTGGTCGGGGCGCGGGGCCATGTCAGTCGGCTCCGGGTTCGGGATCTTCCGCGCCGCGCGGCGTTCGCGGACCGGAAGCGCGCTGGCGCACCTCGCCCTGGCGGCGCGCCAGATCCAGCGGGCTGGGGCCGGTGGCGGGCAGGAACCCGTCCAGTTCGTCGAGCGCGCCGAGCGCGCGCAGCACCTGAACGAACGTCAGCAGCGAAGCCCGGCCGTCGCGCTCGAGGGCCCCGACCGTGGTGCGGTCCAGGCCGGCGTTCTCGGCGACTTCCTGCTGGCTCAGATTGCGGTCCAGGCGGCGCTGACGCAGACGGCGGCCCAGTTCAGCCAGAACGGTCTGGTCGGTGGCGGCGTAGAACGACATGATGGAAACTCCCCTCATTGAACACATATTCGACTACAATGTGGTTTATTGCCACCACTAATTTATGGCAACGCAAAGACGGGTAATGTCTGTAAAAAGATGGCAATTATCAACATTGAGTGCCGAATTATTCTATTATGATGTTTTTTTATGTCATTATTTTATGGTGATCAAGGGGGCTCGCGGGCGGAATCAACCGCACGGCCGGCGCCCCCCAGGCGGTTGCCCCGGCCGCGGTTCCACCCGCCTCAGTTACCGGGCATCACCAACCAGACCATGACGCCCCAGGTCGTGTTGCCGTCGACGGTCGTGAACGACGGCATCAGGCGCACCTTCTCGCTGAAGAACAGGCTGACGCCACCGCCGAAGACGGCCTCGATTTTCGCGGTGCCGGTCATGTAGCCGAGGTTCACTTCCGGGAAGATCGTCAGCGACGGCGACGTCTCCAGGCGCAGGTACACCGACACGGCGCCGATCAGCGCGTGGGAGCCCTGGTCCCAGTCCAGGCGCGTCGGCGGGTGCTTGCGTTGTGGAACACTTGCGCCGGCGCAAGTGAATCAACAACGAGCAAGTGGATCAACAACGAGCGGGCTCCACCCGACTCACTTCACCAACGTCATCTTCCGCGTCTCGAGAATACCCGGCCCTTCGAGTCGGTAGAAGTAGACGCCGCTCGGCTGGTCCGACGCGTCCCACGTCACCACGTGGTCGCCGGCACTCATCTCTCCCTGCGCCAGGCTGGCCACCTGCAGGCCGCGCAGGTTGTAGACGCTCAACCTGACGGCGCAGTCGCGCGGCAGGCTGAAGGCGATCTGCGTGACGGGGTTGAACGGGTTCGGCTGGTTCTGCGCGAGCAACGCCGCCGCAGACACCGTCACCTGGCCGGCCAGCGTCACGGTGTGCGCGCCGGCGTCGTTGGCGGCCGTCAGCGAGACATCGTAGGCGCCCGGCGCTTCGTAGACGTGGCTCGGATGCTGTTCCGTCGAAGTGGCGCCGTCGCCGAAGCTCCAGCTCCAGGACGTGGGTGCACCCGTCGAAGTGTCGGTGAAGTCCACTTCGACCGGCGCGGCGCCGCTCACCGGCGTCGCCGTGAACGCGGCCAGGGGCGCCAAGGACACGTCGTCGATCACCGCCGCCCGGGCGCTGACCAGGCCGTAGCCCGAGTAGATGTCCCAGCCGATGACCGATTCGTCATTGACGACGTCGCGCGCGGCGGCGGTCAGCGTCTCGCGCACCTGGGCCGGCGTGTAGTCCGGGTGGTTCGAGAGGATCAGCGCGGCCACTCCGGCCACGTATGGCGTGGCGCAGCTGGTGCCGTTGAAATAGGGTTCGACGTCGTCCGCGCTGAAGCCGTCGCGGCCGACGATGTCGCAGGTCGGCAGGATGGTCGGACCCAGCAGGTCGACCGCGCCCGCGGCGTCCTTCGTGGCCGAGCCGTAGCTGGAGCCCCACCAGCGTTCGCCGTCGCAGGTGGCGCCGCGCGGGTCGGCGGTGACGCCCGCGTTCAGGTCCCGTTCGAGGCTCGAACTGCGCTTGCGCTCGCCGCCCGGCGAGGCCGCGCCGACCGCGATCACATAGGGGCTGCAGGCCGGGTAGTTGATCTCGGCCTTGTTTCCGTTGCCGGTCGACGCCAGCAGCACCACGCCGGCGTTGTAGGCGTACTGCAGCGCGGCTTCGGTGGCGGCGTCGGTCGCGATCGCCACGCCCAGACTTAGGCTGACGATGTCGGCGCCGTGGTCGGCCGCATGGTAGAGCGCGTTCTGGACGGCGCTGAAATACATGTAGCCGTCGCTGTCGGCCACCTTCAACGGCATGATGCTGCAGCCGGGCGCCACGCCCACCGTGCCGACGCCGTTGTTCAACGCCGCGGCGATGCCCGCGCAGCAGGTGCCGTGGCCGGGGTCGGCCGCGTCGTCGTCGGGGTTCGCGTCGTTGTCGCCGAAGTCGTAGCCCGCGACCAGCCGCAGGTCGGGGTGGTCGAGGTCCACGCCGGAATCGATGATGGCGATGACGACGTCGGCCGAGCCGTAGCCCTGGGCGCCTTCCCAGGCCTGCGGTGTTCCGGCGTCGAAGCCCACGGTGCCGACGCCCGGACCCGAGCGCGTCGAGTGGCCGCCCCCGCTGAACGAGGGCAGCTGGCCGGTGTTGGCGTGGCCCCAGTTCGCGGCAAAGAAGGGGTCGCTGGGAATGGTCGTCGGCAAGGCGCGCCAGTCCAGCGACACGGCCTGCACCTCGCCCAGCGCCGCGAAGGACGCGGCCAGGTCGGGCAGATTGTCGACGGCCTCGAAGTCGAACCTGAACCAGCGGTCGACGCCCGCGGCGGCGGCCTTGTTGCGGCTGAGCGGCGCATCGTAGGGTCGGCTGATGGCGGTGACGCCCGCATCCTGGGCCAGTCGGTCGATGCCGTCGAGTCCCGTCCAGGCATGCGGCACGCTGCTGCCCCTGGTCTTTTCGACGGACGACAGCGACGGCTCGAGGGCCGTGTCGCGGATCTGAACGAGCAGCCGGTTGGGCGCGTAGAGCGGTGCGTCTTCGGACGCTCCCATGAAACCGACCAGGGTCGAGGCCGTGGGCGCGGGCTTGTTCGGCTCGCCGCCCAGCTTCAGACTCACCGCGAGCAGGACCAGCGACAGGGCCGATAGGCCGGCCGGCAGGATCGCGCGCGCGCGGGGAAAACCGCGATGACCGTTCATGGCTGCTCCGGATCATGGGGACGCGGCCGGGCGCCGCCGGGAACCAACCGTCGCAGGCGCCATCGCAAGGCCGGTGCCAGCGGGCGTGTTCGCGCCCATCCGCGGGCCGGTTTCGGCAACCCGCTGCGCGTCCGTATTTTAGGAAACAGGGAGGGATGACGCGCCACGCCGGGGAAGCGCGGGGTCGTGCGGGAAGCGGGCTTTCTGCGTGGGCGGCGGCAGGCCTCGGCGCCCCTGCCGGGGCATTCTGCCTGCCGCCGCCCGATCATCGAAGGGCCGTTGCCCCGGACTATTTGACCAACACCATCTTCCCGGTGTCGGCGCCCGCCCCGGTCTCGAGGCGGTAGTAATAGACGCCCGAACTGACGCCGCGCCCCTGCCCGTCGCGCCCGTCCCAGCGCACCGCGTTGAGGCCCGCGCGGCCCAGACCCTGGAACTCGCGCACGCGCTGCCCGGCGGCGTCGTAGACGACGATCGCGTAGGATTCATCGCCGGCCAGCTCGAAGCGCAGTTCCGTGTTCGCGTTGAACGGGTTCGGCGCGTTGTCCAGCAGCGTCGCCGTGCGCGGCAGCATGGTCGGCCCGTCCACGCCGGCAACGAACCCGCCGGTGTAGTAGATGTCGTCGATCGCGAACTCGCAGGCCTGGCCACTCTCCTCGAGGATCACGAACGAATAGCTCAGCATGCGCATGTCGATGGCCAGGCCGCGCAGGTCGGCGACCGGGATCGTCACCTGTCCCCAGTTGCCGTTGCGGACCAGGCCGTACTTCGTCTGGTTGGCGGGGAACTGGACGTAGTACTGGTTCCCCCACGTGTCGATGACGCCGATCTTGAACGTCACGTAGCCAGGGATCTTGATCCTGAACTTGAGGTCGCCGTCGATGAAGCTGAAGAGGTTCAGCGGCTGGTCCGTCATGACGCCGGCGCCGAACCAGCCCTTCGCGTTGGTCTTCCAGGTGAGCCCGTTGGTGCCTTCGTAGGGCGGGATGGTGCCGTCGATCAGCGTGCTTTCCCAGACCCAGACGTTCGCGTCGGTGCCGATCGTCAGGTTGCCGTTGGTCGGCGTCAGGTCGGTCAACAGCCCGAACGAGCCGCTCTGCGCCGTCGGCGGTCCGAAATGCACTTCGCCCTGGCCATTCCACTCGTAGACGCGGATGTAGTCGACATACATCGTGGCCGGCAAAGGCATCGTGACGGGCAGGCCACTGCTGGTATCGCCCAGGCGGTACGCGTCGGTGTAGGCGCCACCGATCGCCAGGTTCGCGATCAGGTAGAACGGCTGCCGGTATTCTTCCGAGTCGGCGGTGATCGTGAACGGCGTCGTGTACAGGTCGCGCTCGACGCCGCCGTCGATCACGGTCTGCCGCATCGTGGTGTCGTCCCAGTACAGGCGATAGGTGATGAACCGGTCGTGCAGCGAGGTGACCTGGTTGTAGTACGGGCGGCAGTAGATGTCCGCCGGATCGTAGGCGATGCTCGCCGCACCCGACAGGTTGCCCGGCCCGACGGCCGCCGGCGAATGATAGATCAGGTTGGCGCCGGTCATCTGGTTGACGGTCGAGTTGTTCAGCCCGGTGCCGCCGTTGTGCGTGTCGTGCAGGTCGCGGAACGCCTTCGAAGCGCCCATCTCGAACATGTCGATCTCGCCGGACTTCGGCCAGTCGTAGTTGGACGTGCCCAACAGCCACAGCGCGGGCCAGCCACCCAGGTCCAGGTTGGGCACGCGCACGCGCGCCTCGATCATCCCGTACTTCACCGACACGAACGATTCGGTGGTCACCTTGCCCGAAGTGTAGAGAAGCGGATTGCCCCACTGGTCGACGATGCCGGGGCCGCTCTCGCGCTTGGCGATGATGCGCAGCGCCTTGTTGCCCGCCTCGCCCGGCACGTCGGCGATGTCGACGTTCTCGTTCTTGTAGTACTCCAGCTCGCCATTGCCCCAGCCCCAGCTACCGTTGCCGGTGATCTTCAGCCAGTTGTCCAGGGATTCGAAGTTCTCTTCCCAGAGCAGGCCGCCGACCTGGGCGGTGGCGGGGGAGACGGCCACGATGGCGGTGAAGGCCAGGGCGGCGAGGAGGGCGACGGGCGTTCGCATGAGAAGAGTCCTTTGCTTCGGGGACCTGCCGACGTTGGGACGCAAGGTTGAGCGGGCTTCGGCATGACTATCTTACACTTTGTACGGTGTCCGCACAATCTAATTAGGCCGGGTGGGGGGTGGGAAGTTGCTCCGACGCGGGCATTGAGGCGCAAAGGCCCGCGCCGAAAGCGGGACGCCACTTGTGCCGGCGCAACTATCACGAAGTTGTGATTTTTGGGGTGCGAGACGGGCTTCAGGATCCCGGCTTCGGTACCGAAACCCGCCGCCAGATCTCATTGATCTCGAACCGCTCGCCGCCGGCTTCGAACGTCGCCCGGTGGTACCACAGGCCGTCCTTCATGGAGCAGTCGAAGACAATGGTCTGGCCCACCAGCTTCGGAGCCCAGTGCCAGGCCACGGTTTCGGTATAGGTCCCGTCCTGATAAACGTAGGTGCCGCCTCCGGCGAAGACGGTGTCGCCGGCCGGCGACGGGCGCCCGAAAGCGAAGTGTCCGTCGGAGAGCACCTTCACCGCGGCGACTTCCCCCAGCCCCGGCGCCGGGTCCACACATTCCCAGGCGCCTTCGAGAGCCGGGCGCGTAGCGGCGCAGGCGGACAGCATCACGCAGGCCAGAGCGGCCATCACGGCGTTTTTCCACACGGTCGGCATCCTCTCGTTGCGGAAAGGTCGGGGCGCGGGCTCGGCGGTGAGCGTGCCCTCGCCCGTTCACGGCGTCAAGCCACTTGCTCACGCGTCGTACAACCGCAGCGCAAGCTCCTCCGCATCGACCGGCCAGTAGATTTCTGGCCGTGCGTGTTTGACGCCGGTCCGCCCCTTTTCCGGTCGGCAGTTCGCCAGCGTTTCAACCCACTGCCGCGGGACGGCCTCGCGCCCGTGCACCGCGCCCAGCAATGCGCCGGCGATGGCCGCGTTCGTGTCGGTGTCGCCACCGCGCATGACCGTGTCGATGACGCCGGCTTCGAGGCTGGGCGCATGGAGCAGTTGCCACAACGCGTTGCGCAGGGCGATGAGCACCCAGCCCTGCTGGTGGAGGTAATCGCGCGGCGGATTCGCGGCGGCACCTTCGATCGCTTCGAGCAGCGCCGGGGCCACGTTCAAATGCGCGGCCCAGTCCATGATCGCGTCGTAGAGGTCGCGGCCCGGGCAGCCGGTCCCGATCGCGTGGGCGATCGCCATCGCGAACAGCGCGTTGGCGTCCTGGCAGATTGGGTGGGGATGCGTGAGCGCCGCGTCCTGCCGCGCCCAGCGCGCGACCTGCGTCAGCTCGTGACGCGCGCCGAAAATGCCGAGCGGGCTGACGCGCATCAACGCGCCGTTGGCCTGGCTCTGTGGATTGGGGCGGCCGTTGAGCGCGTTGGAGATGGTGGTGCCGCAGTCGAAGGGCATCGAATGGTACCAGTCGACGTAGGCGCGCCGCGCGGCGTCGGGAATGTACTTGCCGTGCTCGACGATGGAGCGCGCCAACGCCAGCGCCATCTCGCTGTCGTCGGTGGGCTGGCCGGCGATGGTGTCCCAGTACCCGCCATCGGCAAGGAGGCGGACCCCGTCGGGGTATTGGCGGCGGATGGTTTCGGGGGACTGGAACTCGACCAGGGAGCCGAGGGCGTCGCCGGCCAGTTGGCCGAGGAGCGCGCCTTGGGCGCGGGATCGTTGGGCTTCGGGTTGGTCGGTCATGGGGCGCTCCCGTTGGGGGATGGCTTCGCGGTCAGTATCAGCCCAGGACTTGCGCCGGCGCAAGTCCCGGCTTGCGCCTTTGGCCCAATGGTGAAACCGTCGGCGACGCTCGAATTGGGGTTCGTGGGCAATCATCGGTCATGGTTTTTCAAGTCGGTGGGACGATCGTCTGTGGCGAACTTTGGCCGGGCGTTTCTGTCCGATCTACCATGTGGCCGGCTTCGCTACGGCCCGTCCGGTTGCCAGGGTCACGGCCGGCGGGAACTGGTGCTGCGCGTAGCGTTCTTTTCGAATGTAGCAGTTGCCGTCCGCGATTTGCGCCAACTCTTTGTTCTTTCGCCTATACGGGAAGATGAACCAAATGCGCTTCGTTGGGAACAGCGTCCGCGCGGTACGAACGGCGGGCGCCAGATCGGTGTCACCAGTGACGAGCACCACCGTGTCGGCTGCATTGAGATGAAGCACCTCGAGTAGCTTTGTTGAGATGGCGACGTCGGTTTCTTTTTCTTCGAAGTGCTCACTCTGACGTCGGCATGTCCTGCAGTGGACCTGCTTGGACTTGAAGCGCCCCATGACAGGAACGATGCCCGTCGACTGAAGACAATCGAGATAGGCGCGATGGCGCACCGTAACGCCCGGTTGTCGCTGCTCCAGATGTGTGGCAAGTGCCGAGAAGTAGTAGATTCTTTCCACCTTGGCACCGCCACCGATACTCGGAAGGTATGACCGCAGCAGGCCCGCGAGGTCCAACCATTTGGTCGTGACCCCGTTCAGATCCTCTGAGGCGGCGCGCAGTGAGTGATAGAGATTGAAGCCATCAACCAGGAAAATGGTTCTATTCATTGTTGTTACCAAAAGAAACCCTCCGGGTCGCAACCCGGAGGGGGCCAGTCGGCTCAGAAAGCCGAACTGGGGCTGACTGACAAAGATTGTCGGCAAGAACGGGCTTGCAGTCAAGCCAGAATCGCCGAATGGCTTCAACCAGCTTGGGGCTCAGCGCGACTCGCATACCTGTGCACAGCGCAATTCCCGCGCCCGGTCTAGCCGACGATTTGATCGGTCGCCGACTTGTTCAGCCCACGACTTGATCAACCAGCGACTTGCGCCGGCGCAAGTCCCGGCGTGCGCCGCGCGCTCAATGCACCGACCCGCCGAGGACCTCCACCCGGAACCGCGCCGTCTCGGCCACGGTCAGCGTCACGGTGGCGCGCGAGAACGGCGGTGCGGTCATCGCGAACTGCAGCGTCCAGCCCGTTTCGTGGCCTTCGATGCGGAGCGAACCGTCTCGGTTCGTCCAGGTGAAGGTGACCGTGCGTGCTGCCATCCGCAGGTCGGCGAGCGACGCCGGGTTCAGCCCGATGGTGAAGCCGTCGGCAATGCCCGCCTCGGTGGTCGTGATCAGCAGGATGAGTTTGCCGTCGGACGCATCGGCGATGTTCATGAAGTGGCCGTCGCGTTCGAGGATGCGCGTGCCGCTGCTGGTCATGGGGAATCACCTGTCCTGGTTTCTCGGGTCGGCCTGGGCGGCGAACCGCCCACCTTTCCTACCTGATCGGTTCGTAGGAGACAAGCACGCGCTCCATTCTCTCTTCGTGTCTCATGAGGCTGACGCTGCCCAGCGCCGAACCGACACACACGCCCAGCGCCCCGGCGAAGACAACGGCAACGATCGCGACCCGTCCACGCAAGACACGCCTCCACGCGATGGCCCTCGAGCATAGGTCAGAATCGCCACTGGCGGCAACGCTCCAGTCGGCCGACACCCGCAGCAAACGAAAGAGCACCCCAGCCATCCAGCCGGGGTGCTCCCATTCCGATCCGCTGCGCACCGCGGCGCCCACTTGCGCCGGCGCAACGATCCCGGTTTCGCCACTACTTGCGCAGCGGCTCCGCCGGCACGGCCGCGGCGGGGGTCGTCTGCGCGCCCGCGCCCGGGGCCTTCTTCTGGCCATCGCCCATCGAGCAGTTGCCCTCGAAGAACACGCCCTCGTCGATGACCAGACGCTTGGTCTTGATGTCGCCTTCGACGTGGGAGCCGCTCTGCAGCTCGATCTTGTTCTCGGCGGTGATGTTGCCGAAGAGCTGGCCGCCGATGATGGCGTTCTTCACGTTGCAGTTGGCGTGCACCACGCCGGTCTTGCCGATGACCAGGCTTTCCGGCAGACCGATGGTGCCGCGGAATTCGCCCTCGATCCGCAGCGTGCCGCGCACGTCGATCTTGCCGTCGAATTTGCTTCCCTGCGCGATGATCGAGGTCTGGCCGGCGCTGACGGTCTGGTTTTCCGGTTCTTTCCCGAACATGGATGTCCTCCTTGAGGCCCTGGCGGTGGTCGCCGGGACGGTTTGCGTACTATGCCCTAACGGGGCGCCGGTTCGCCAGCGAGAATTTTGCGCGGATCCACCGCTTCGCCCCGCTTCCACACTTCAAAATGAAGCTGCGTGATTGCCGTCTGGCCCGAGTGGCCCATCTTCGCTATTTTTTCGCCGGCGCGCACCCGGTGGCCCGGCCCCACGCCCACCCAGCTGCAATGCCCGTAGATGGTCACGTAGTCGAGCCCGTGGCGGATCTCGAGGTAGTTGCCCAGGACCTCATCCGTCCCGACAAAGTCGACATCTCCTTCGGCCGCCGCCACCACGGGGTCGCCAACCTCGCCTGCAATGTCCACGCCCCGATGCTCCTCGACTCCCGCTGAAGAGTCCCCGTGCGTGAATTCACGGATGATCACGCCGGCGGCCGGCCACCGCGAGGGTGGCGCCGTGGCGGCTTCCGGCGCGGGCGGGACATCCACAGAAACACCGACCGGCGGCACATCGCAAAGGGTGTCCGCCAGGGCGCTCAACGAATCGGAGCGCGGCACGCCCAGCATCACCATGAGTTCTTCCTGCAGCAGGCGGGTCTGCTCCAGCTCGGCCTGCGCGATGCGGGACTTCAGCAGTTCGTCACGGGTCTCGGCCAGTTGGCGCTCCAGCTCGTCGATGGTGGCGCGCTGTTCGCGGGCGATCAGCGCCTCGCCCAACTGCAGGACCGCCACCACCAAGAGGATCAGGAACAGCGCCGCCAACAGCACGGTCGCCCGGCGCGACAGGCTGAATTCGCGTCGGGGTCCGCCGCCGTCAGCGCTGGCCAGCGTCACGCGTGTCTTCGCGGGGATACCCATGGGTCCCTCCTTCGCCGACGTCATCCGGTTCGCCGTCGCCGTCCTCGATCAGCGCCACGAGGCCGCTGCCGTCCCGCGCACGCGGCAGCCACAGATCGAAGATGGCTCCGGGGCCGTGGTGTTCGCGCAGTTCGATGCGCCCGCCGTGTTCGTGCACGATGCGCGCAACGATGGACAACCCCAGCCCCGTCCCCTTGCCGTAGTCCTTGGTCGTGAAAAAAGGCAGGAAGATGCTGGCGCGCGTGGCCGCGGGAACGCCCGGCCCGCTGTCCGCCACGCTCAGCCGCAGCTCACCGGCGCCGCCGTCGGCGATCTCCAGGTCGATGCGGCCGCCGCCGCCCGCATTGTCCATCGCATCCATCGCGTTGACCAGCAGGTTGAAGACGACCTGCTCCAGTTCGTTGCGGTTGCCGTAGACCCAGGGCTCGCCGGTCGCGGTGATGTTCACTTCAATACCGGCGACCTTCAGGTTCTTCTCCATCAGGTAGACCGTGTCGCGGACAGTCGCGGCCAGATCCAGACGGCCGCGCTCGGTGCCGGTGGGCCGCGCGAAATTCAGCAGGCCCTTGATGATGCCGCGGCACTGTTCGGTCTGGCGGATGATGCGGCGGATGTCGTCCTGTTCGTCCTCGGTGCGCGCCGCGTCCTCGAGCATCTGCGCCGACAGAAGGATGGCCCCCAGCGGCGTGTTGAGCTGGTGCGCGATGCCGGCGGCCAGCTGGCCGATGCCCACCAGCTTCTCGGTTTCGCTGAGGCGGCTCTCGAACTGCTTTTCCGACGTGATGTCGCGCGCGATGACGACGAACGTCATCTCGCGATCGGCCAGCGGGCCGCTGCCGGGACGGATGCCCGAAAACGTCATCGCCAGCAGGCGGGGCGCGGCGCCCTCGACCGGCAGCGGCACCTCGAACGACAGGCTGCGGTGCGCCTTGACCACATCGTTGAAGATGCCCTCGACGTCCAGCGCCAGCTGCGGCGCCACATCCTGCAACCGCCGGCCCAGCACATTGCGCCGCGGATGATGGAAGAGGTCCTCGGACTTCTTGTTCCATTCCAGCACGCGGCCCGAGGCGTCGAGCAGGAAGATGGCCTCGCCGGCGTGGTTGATGATGTTGCGGTATTTCTGCTCGGAGCGCCGCAGCCGCAACTGGCCGAGTTCGCGCAGACGCAGGCGGAAATAGGCGCTCCAGCCAACGACCAGGAACAGGAACTGGAAGACGCCGCCGCCGAAGAGATCCCTCAGCGCGCGGCCTTCGCGCCACTCGGCCCGCCACAGCTCGCGCAGCGAGCCGGCGGCGGCATGGTCGTCGCTCAGCCGTCCCAGCGTGGCGACGACGAACACCAGCGAAGACGCGAGCAGCGCCCACAGCAACAGGCGCAGCAACAGCACGCGCCCCAGCCATTTGGTGATCCTCTTCATATGACCAGCGCTCTCACGCGTAGGCCGCCGCCTTCACCTGTACGCTCACAGTTCCGTATCGACGCCCATGATCTGCAGCAGGCGGATCAGGTCCGTGTCCGAGAAGAACCGCACGCTCACTGTGCCCTTGCCCGTGCGCGCGTCGCGCTCGATGGTCACCGGGGAACCATAGACGGCTTCGGTGCGCTCGGTCAGCGCGCGCAGCGAGGGATCATCGGCCGACGCGGCGCGCTTCTTCGCGGCGCTCCGCCGCGGCTTCGCGCCGCCGGCCTGCACGCGACGTTCACAGTCGCGCACCGAAAGCCCGCGCGTGCGGCATAGCTTCGCCAACTGCACGCGCGCCGGCCCAGGCGGCAACCCCAACAGGGCTTTGCCGTGGCCGGTCGTCAGGTGCCGCTCCTGCAGGAGATCGAGGATCTCCTCTTCGAGCGTCAGCAACCGCAGCAGATTCGCGACGCCGCTGCGGCTCTTGCCGAGCATCGCCGCGACTTCTTCCTGCGTGGCGCCGTATTCGTTCATCAGTTGACGGTAGGCCGAGGCCTCTTCGACCGGACCCAGGTCCTCGCGCTGGATGTTCTCCAGCAGCGCGACCTTCAGCGCCTCGGTCTGTTCGAAGGAGACGACCATGGCCGGCACATCGTTCAGGCCCGCCAGGCGCGCCGCGCGCACGCGGCGCTCGCCCGCCACGACACAATATTCCAACGGGGCCACGCTGCCCTCTTCGCCTGGCTGCCGCACCGCCGTCTGGCCGGGCTGCAGGCGCCGCACCAGCACCGGCTGCAGGATCCCGACCTGGCGGATGGACTCCGCCAATTCGTTCAACTCGTTGTCGTGAAATATTTTACGTGGCTGGTTGGGGTTGACGCCGATGTTCGCCAGAGGCAGCTTGGCCACCCCGCCGCCCGTATCGGTGGGCCGGGGCGGCACCCCGGTCAAGTCGGCCCCCTGGATGAGCGCCGACAGCCCCTTGCCCAGCACGCGGTTCTTGTTCATGGCGTCATCCTTGTGCGGGTTCAGGCTTCAAGTCTTTTGGTGGCAAGGGGTTATCAAGAATGACCTCTTTCGCGAGGTCCAAATAGCACTGCGAGCCGATGCACTCCACATCGTACAGGCAGATCGGCTGCCCAAACGACGGCGCTTCGCTCAGGCGCACGTTCCGCGGGATGCGGGTCTCGTAGACCATCTCGCCGAAGAAATCGGTCGCCTCGTCGGCCACCTGGTTGGACAGGCGCAGGCGGCGATCGAACATGGTCAGCAGCACGCCCTCCAGCCGCAGGTCGCGGTTCAGGCCCCGCTGCACCAACTGCACCGTGCTCAGAAGCTGGCTAAGCCCTTCCAGTGCATAATATTCGCACTGGATGGGGATCAGCACCGAATCCGCCGCGGTCAGCGCGTTCAGCGTCAGCAGGCCCAATGACGGGGGCGTGTCGATCAGGATGAACTCATAGCGGCCGCGCAGGGGCGTCAGGGCGCGCTTGAGGAATCCTTCCCGGTTCTCCTCGCCCACCAGTTCGATCTCGGCGCCGGCCAGGCGGCGGTCCGTGGCCAGGATGTCCAGGTAGGGCAGCTTCGTGGTCTGGACCGCTTCACCGAAAGCGGCGGCGCCGACCAGGAACTCATAACTCGTTTTTTCACCGGCAGATATGCCGACGCCGCTGGAGGCGTTGCCCTGCGGGTCGAAGTCCAGCAACAGGGTCCGACGCTCGGCGACGGCCAGGCTGGCGGCCAGGTTGACGGCGGTGGTCGTCTTGCCGACGCCGCCCTTCTGGTTGGAGATGGCCACGATCTTGGTCATGGCGGGCAACCCGCCTTTCCGGTTGGACTGGAATCTGGATCAGAAGTTCACAATCTACCGGGGCGCGGTGGGGTGCGTCAAGGTGCGCTGGGAGTTGTACGCTGGTTGTCCTCCGGGAATGTTCCACGTGGAACAAAAGCGACGGGGGTGACAAGGCGGGGTGACGGTGGAGGGCGGTGATGCGAAGGGTGTGCGTGCGCCTGGGCGGTGGGAGGTCCGCGGGGTGTGCGATGTTCCACGTGGAACATTCGACCCTGGAGCCGCGGCGGGCCGGCGCGCGGCGGCCGAGATCGAGATCTGTGATTTTCACTTGAAACGTGGGCGGGTCACCATCGTGCCGATTGTTCCACGTGGAACATCGACAGCCGAGGCCGTGACCCTAATCCCCGGCGCCGCCCTCGATCGAATCCACCGCCACATGCCGCGAGACCATCAGCCCCGCTGCCGTGGCGGACCGCTGTCCGCGCTTCGTCGGCACCAGCAACCGGCGCGCTCCGGCTTCGAAGGTCCAGCCACCCGCCTGAAAACGCTCGCCGGGGGCCGGAATCTCCAGCGCCCGCGACAGCTTCGCGGCCGTCACGCCCACCGTCGGCTGGAAGCGAACCAGTTCGACGGCGACCCCCGCCGTGGACCTCAGGACCGGCTCCGCCGTGCTCAAGCCGCCCAGAATCGCCGCTTCAGGGAGGCGCAAGGCCTTGAGAGTGAACAAGATGGGTGTGTCGGCGCCGGCTCCGCGGGCAAGGGCCGGCACGGCCCCCGGGGCCACCGGCTCACCCCAGCGGGCCGCAAACACGGCAAACGGTGGCCCTCCCGGCAGTCGCGCAAGCCGTTCCAGGAACCAGGCCCGCTTGGCGCGCGGTTCGACCAGCGCGGCCGAAGCGGCCACCCCCTGTTCGGCCAACAGCGTCAGCCAGACGAATCCCGGCAGGCCGCCGCCCGAGCCAAGGTCATAGACCCGCAGGGCGCCGCCCGCCCCCACCAGCGCCTGGCCCGAGGCGTCCCACCACAGGTCGAAGGCGCCGACGCACTGGCGGATCAGAGTGTCGGCCGCCTCTTCGGGATCGCGGCGCGTCAGCAGGTTGATCTGGCGGTTCCACCGCAACAACTCGCCGCGGTAGGCTTCGAACAGCTCCCGGGTCCGGGCGCTGACCGGCCGGCCGGCTTCAAATGTCGCCGCCATCGCCGCCTCCTTGCCGCCGCACGATCCGGCGCTTTCGCAGAAAGACAGTCAGCACGGCCAGATCGCCGGCGCGCACCCCGTCGATGCGCCCGGCCTGGCCCAGGGTCGCCGGCCGGATGCGGGTCAATTTTTCGCGCGCCTCGAAACTCAAGGCGGACATGGATTTATAGTCCAGGTCGTCCGGCAGGGCGCGCAGGTCCAGATCGTCACGCTGCGCCAGCAGGCGGGCCTGTTTGGCGATGTAGCCCCCGTACTTCAGACCGTTTTCGACCTGCGCCTCGGCCCCGGCCCTCACGTGGGGCGCCGGCGCCGCTTCGGCCAGCGCGCCGCGCAGGGCGTGCAGTCGCTCTTCCGCGCCCGGATCCGCGGCCAGCCCGGCGGCCAGCGCACCCTCCAGATTCACTTCGGGAAAGCGCAGGTACTGCGCCGCGACCACGGCCGGGCCGCCCCCGGGCGGCCGCACCGTGACCCCCGCCAGCAGGGCCCGCAGGCCGTCCACGTACCGGGCGCGCGCCTCAAGCACCCGGCGTCCGCGCGCATCCAGCAGGCCGAACTCCAGGGCCAGCGGCCCCAGGCGCTCTTCCGTGTTGTCGCAGCGCAGGTGCAGACGATGCTCCGCCCGCGAGGTGAACATGCGGTACGGCTCGGTGATGTCCTTGGTGACCAGGTCATCGACCAGCACACCCAGGTAGGACTGGCCCCGGCTGAGCGGCATCGGGCTGTGGCCGCCCAGCTCCCGCACGGCGTTCACCCCGGCCACCAGGCCCTGGGCCGCGGCCTCCTCGTACCCGGACGTGCCCAGCACCTGGCCCGCAAGATAAAGTCCCGCAACGGGTTTGGTCTCTAGTGTGTCATGTATCTGCCAGGATGGCACACTGTCATATTCCACCGCGTAGCCGTACCGGAGCAGGCGGGCCGCCTCCAGCCCGGGCAGCGAGCGCACCATCGCCTCCTGCACGTCGGCCGGCAGGCTGGTGGACAGGCCGTTGACGTAGATCTCGTTGTCGTCGCGGCCCTCCGGCTCCAGGAACAGCAGGTGCCGCTCCTTGTCGGCGAAGCGCACGACCTTGTCCTCGATCGACGGGCAGTACCGCGGCCCCTGGCCCTCGATGGTGCCGCCGTACAGCGGCGAGCGGTCGAGGTTCGCGCGGATCAGCGCGTGGGTGGTCGCGTTCGTCCACACCTGATGGCAGTCGACCTGCCGCGGCGCGAACACTTCGGTGCGCAGCGAGAACGGCTGCGGGTCCACATCGCCCGGTTGCGGCTGAAGAAGCGTGAAGTCGATCGAGTCGCGCGCCAGGCGCGGCGGCGTTCCGGTCTTCAGGCGACGCAGCGTGAAACCGAGGCGCCGCAGACTCTCGCTCAGCCCTTCGGCGCTGACGGCGCCTTCGCGGCCGCCGATGGTCTGCCGTGCGCCGACGTGCATCAACCCGCGCATGAACGTGCCCGAGCTGAGGATCACGCGCGCGCCGGCGATCTCGCGGCCGTCGGCCAGGCGCACGCCGCGCACGCGCCAGGCGGGCTTCGTGCGCGGCGCGGCTTCGCCGGTCAATGCGCCATCACTTGCGCCATCACTTGCGCCGGCGCAAGTCGCCGAGGCGGCATCCATCGGCATCGCGAGGATGTCGACGACGTCGCCCTCGATCACCTCGAGCCCCGCCTGCGCCAGCACCACCTCGCCCATGCGCCGCTGGTAGGCGTGCTTGTCGGCCTGCGCGCGCGGCGACTGCACGGCTGGGCCCTTCTTCGTGTTGAGCATGCGGAACTGGATGCCGGTCGCGTCGATGGCCAGCCCCATCTCGCCGCCGAGCACGTCGATCTCGCGCACGAGGTGGCCCTTGCCCAGCCCGCCGATGGCGGGGTTGCACGGCATGCGGCCGATCTCGGAAATCGCATGCGTCACCAGGACACAACGGGCACCCAGGCGCGCAGCCGCCAGCGCCGCCTCGATGCCGGCGTGGCCGCCGCCGACCACGACGACATCCCAGGCGTGTGCGGCCTGCTGTCTCCGGGAAGTGCTTTCGGCGCCGTTGTTCAATTTTGCCTATTTTCCCACGCAAAAACGGCGGAACACGCCGTCGAGCATCTGTTCGGTGAAGACGCGGCCGGAGATCTCCCCCAGCCGCGCCAGAAGCGAAGCCAGCAGCGTGCCGGCCACTTCGTCGCCCGGGGTGGCGCCCTCGTACAGCGCCAGCATCTGTGTCAGTTCGTCGCGGCATTCGAGCAGCCGCTGCCGGTGGCGCTCGTTCAGCACCACACCCAGGCTGACGGCTTCGTCCAGACGCCAGGCCTCGACCTGCCGCTCGATGGCGGCCCACAAGTCGTCGACGCCGGCGCCGGTGAGGCTCGACGTCGCGATGGGCTTGCCGGCTTTCTCGTCAACTTGCGCCGGCGCAAGTCCGGTGCGATCACGTCCACCGCCCGCGAGATCCATCTTCGTCAGCACGCGCAGCGTCGCCGCAGGCGCCATCGAAGCCTCGCCCGCGGCCAGCTCCGGCCAGGCCTGCCCGCCGGCTGCCCCGGCCTCCGCCAGCAGCAGCACCAGGTCGGCCTGCGCCACGGTTTCCTTCGTGCGCGCGATGCCCATCGTCTCGACGCGGCCCGCTCCATCGACGAGATGCGAGGTGTCGCGCAGCCCCGCCGTGTCGTGCAGAACATAGAGTCGGCCGCCGCGCCGCACGGGCGCGGTCACGATGTCGCGCGTCGTGCCGGGTTCGGCATCGACCAGCGCGCGCTCACCGCCGACCAGGCGGTTGAACAGGCTGCTCTTGCCCGCGTTGGGGGCGCCAGCCAGGACCACGTGGATGCCTTCGCGCAGCAGGCGACCGGCCGGGGCCAGGGCCAGCAGGGTCTCGATGCCGTCGCGGGCCTCTTCCAGGGTCAGGCGCACTTCGGCCGCCGGCACGGCGGCCGTGTCGTCGTCGTCGCTGAATTCGAGCGAGCCCTCGAGCCGCACCAGCAGATCCAGCAGCGGCCACTCGACCGCCCCCAGTTCGGCGTCCAGTCCGCCGCGCAGCTGGGCCACCGCCGCACGGGCCGCCTGCTCGCTGCCGGCCTGGATGAGGTCAGCCACGGCCTCGGCCTGGTCCAGGGTCAGGCGCCCGTTCAGGAAGGCCCGCCGGGTGAACTCGCCCGGGGGCGCCGCCACCGCGCCGGCGGCCTGGCAGGCCCGGACCACCAGCGCCGCGACCTGGCGGCCGCCGTGGCAGAAGAACTCGACCGTGTCCTCACCGGTGTAGCTGTGGGGACCCGGCAGAGGCAGCGCGAGGATTTCGTCGATCACCGCAAGCGCCCCATCTTCAACAACTTGTGCATCAATAGGCTCATGGAAAATACCGTATACAGCGCGGCGCGCCACCGGGCCCGCGCCCGAACCGCCCCCGAAACCGGGCCCCCGGAACACCCGCGCGGCGATCGCCATGGCCTCGGGGCCGCTCAGGCGGACCACGGCCAGGCCGCCCTCGCCCTCGGGGGTCGCCCTGGCCACGACCGTGTCCTGGCTCATTTCGATCGGGTCGCTCATGGGTCCTCCCCGCCGCGCTTCTTGTGTTCCGCTTCTACGATAAGGAGCGGCGCCTGCGCGCCGCTCCTTCGTCATCCGGTACGAAGAACGGCGATCAGTCCTCGCCGCCTTCGCGACCACCATCGTTCGCCGGTTGCGAACCGTCGTTGAGCGCGATGACCACGTGCTTGCCGCCGGACCCGATCACCGTGTAGGTGGTGATGTCCGCCAGCGCTTCGGTGGCCATGTGCACGACGCGGCGCTCGCGGGCGTCCATCGGCTCCATGTGGTACGGCTCGCCGCTGGCCCGCACTTCGGCCACGGCTTCGGCCGTGTGCTCGCGCAGCGCCTCTTCGCGGCCGACCCGGTAGTTGTTGATGTCCAGGTTCATCCGCACCCGGTCGCCCGAGGCGTTGCTGGCCATCCGCTCCACCAGATGCTCAATCGACTCGGCGGTGGAACCGCCGCGGCCGATCAGCATGCCGGCGCTGTCTTCATCGGCCGAAACCTTCACCGCGTGGTACTCGCCCGGGATGGTTTCGCATTCGCAGGGGAAGCCCGCGCGGGCGAGCATCCCCGTGGTCAGTTCGGTCAGCAACGCGGGCTGGCCGGCTTCGTCCACCGGAGCCATCGGCTTGGCGTAGTCGGTCGCCGCGATGCCCGCGGCGATCGTCTCTTCGGCACCACCGCGACCGCCGTAGCCGCCGCCGCTGTTGCCGCTGAACGCTGCGTAGCCGCCGGACCCGCTCGGAGCGGAGCGGGGCGCGGCGCTCACGTTGTTCTTCGCGGCATCCGCCTCGGCCTGACGGGCGGCCGCGCGGGCCACCGCCTTCTTCGTCGGCTTGTAGACCGCACCCACGGCGGCCGGCGAAAGCTCCTGCACCGGCACCAGGGGCTTGGCCACCGGCGCCCGCTCGCGCCGTGCACCCAGACCGCCCCACGCCCGCGGCTTGGCCCGCGGCGCCACCGGCGCGATGACCGGGCTGTCGACCGCTTCCGAATCCGCCATATCCGCCGCCTTTGTTGTGTCGTCCATCTGCGGCTCGATCGGATCCGGAGCCTGCGTCACGTGCTGGTCGCGGCGCGAGCGCTCCTCCCGGGCCCGTTCGCGCGGCATCGCCTCTTCCCTCGGAATCAGGTTCTCGCGAGGCTGTTCGTCGCCACGCTCCACGCCGCCGGGGGCATCGAAACGGATCTCGCGGTTGCCGTCGGGTTCGCGGGCCGGACGATCGTCACGGCCGCCGCGCTCGCTGCGGCCACCACGACCACCGCGACCGCCGCGCTCGCCGCGGTCACTGCGCTCGCCACGGTCAGCGCGGGGCTGACGCTCCTCGCCCGCCACCGGTCCGCCGGCCCCGTTCGGCCCGTCGAACGGAACCGCTCCGGCGCCGTTGAGCTGATCCTCGCGCGGAGCGCCGGAACCCGTGCGGCCACGGCCGCCACGGCCACGGCCGCCGCGGCGCCGACGCGACCGCTGGGCCTCGCTCTGCGCGTCGCCCTGATCCGGAGCGGAGGTGCGCTCGTCGCCGGCCGGACGCGGGCGCGGCGTCTGCTCGCGCGCCGCATCGCGGGGCGCTTCATCCCGACGGCCACGGCCGCCACGGTTGTCCCCGCGGGGTTCGCCACGGCTGTCGCCGCCGCGGCCGCCGCGGCTGTCCCCGCGGCCCTCGCCACGGGATTCATTGCGGCCATCGCTGCGGCCGTCGCGACCCTGGCCGCCCTGCCGGTCCTGACCACCCGAACCGGACGGCGCGCTCCGGCCTCCACGCCCACGGCCACGGCCCGACGAACTGTCGGCCGTCAGGTCATGCGCACGGTGGTCGTCATCGCGCGCCCGGTCGCGGCCGCCGCTGCGGCCCCCACGGGTCGAGCGCCTCTTGCTCACCAGAACCTTGGCCTGCCGCGCGCCGATGAAACCCATCAGCCCCGCGCGGGGCTCTTCCAGAACCTTGATGTCGACTTCATCCCGCCGCAATCCGAGCTGCAGCAGGGCTTCGGACACCGCCAGATCGACGGTCTTGCCCTTGGTTTCGATTGAATCGCTCATGCTGTGACTGCGCCTCCGCTTTTACCTGCCGTCACGTGGATTCTCCAGGACTGGTACGCCTGCAACACGTTCTGCACCGACCAGTAGAGCACCAGGCCCGACGGCATGCTGTAGAAGATGAAGATCATGATCACCGGCATCATGTTGTTCATGATGGCCATCTGGCCGCCGCCGGTGGTCGGGGTGTATTTGGTCTGGAAGTACATCGCGATGCCCATCAGGAAGGGCAGCAGGTTGAGGTCCGATCCCAGCAGGGGAATCGCGAACGGCAGCGTCGCGATCGCATCCGGCTGCGAGAGATCCCGGATCCAGGCGAAAAACGGCTGCCCGCGCAGGGAAACCGTGTGGCTCAGCGCCTGGTAGAGCGCGATGAACACCGGAGACTGGACGAGCAGCGGCCAACAGCCGGACAGGGGATTGACTTTCTCCTCCTGATACAGCTTCAGAGTCGCCGCGTTCAGCTTCTCCTTGTCGTTCTTGTACTTCTCCTGCAGGGCCTTCAGCTTGGGCTGCAGTTCCTGCATTTTGCGCATGGACTTGGTCGAGGTCTGCGTCAGGGGATAGAACATCAGCTTCGTCACGATGGAGAAGATGATGATGATCACGCCGTAGTTCGGGATGTACCGGTACAGCAGATCCATTCCCCAGAGCACAAGCTTCGAAAGCGGGCGCACCCACTTCCAGCCCAGGTCCATGGTGTTTTCCAGACCTTGTCCGTAGACGCGGAGCAGATCGGCCTGCTGAGGGCCGATGTAGAGATCGAGACGCGCGGCAGCGATGCCCCCGCTGTCGGCGCGGCGCGCGGGAAGGTCGATCGCCCAGGTCTGGGCCAACCGATCCTTGTCCCCGCCGAGCCGCACGGTGCCCTCGACCGGTTCCCCCTGCACCTGGGGAACGATACCGATGATCGCGAAATAGCGGTCCTGAATGCCGGCGAAGCGGATCGAGCCGCGCCACTGGCCTTCAACCTTGGTGACGTCCTTCTTCAGTCCGTCACGTTTGCGAAGGTGCAGGTCCTCGCCGATGCCCGCGAACGCGCGCAACGACGCCTGCTCCGCCTTCTCGTGACGCTCAACCAGCGCGATGCCGCGGTTCCAGCCGAACCGCACCGCATCCGGGCTGCCGGTCTGCGTCAGCAGGTTGCCGACGGCCACGCCGTCGCCACCCAGCTCCAGGTCGACCGAGACGCCGTACGTCGCCGGGTCGAACGTGAAGATCTTGCGCACCTCGAGGCCGCCGCGCGTGGTGCCGCGCAGGGTCAGAGTGCGCTTGCCGGCGCCGGCCGCCAGCTCGAAGTCGCCCTCGTCGGACGCGTACGGAAACATCGCCAGATCCAGCTCCGCGGCGCGGAAGATGATCCTGTCCGCCCCGCCGACCACGCCCTTGTCCGGCACCATCTGCACCGGCCCGCCGCGCCAGCTCTGGTGGTTCAGGAGTTCCCAGCCACTGATGGCGCCGCCCTGCATGTCGATGCGCGCACGGTACAGCGGCGTGGTCACGGTCACGAACGCCGGACCGCCGGCCGCCGGCGCCGGCTCCAGCGCCTGGGCCATGGTCAGCGGCATCGCGGACTGGCTGCCGTCCACGTCCGCGGCCGGGAGGCCCTGCTCCGTCCAGTCCCCCGCCGGCGCCGACGGCTCGGCCGCGGCCCCGGTTGTGGTCGTGGCTTCGGCACCCGGCGCGCTTTCCGTCGTCGCTTGCGGACGCGTGACCGGCTTGGGCGGGTAGATCTTGTTCATGACCAGGGGGTAGCCGATGATGATCAGGAAGATCAGCACGAAGCCGATCACGGTGCGCCTATCCATGGGCAATGTCTCCGTGGGGGTTGGAACAGCAGGAGTGCGCGCCGGGTGGTGGCGGCACGGGATCAAGGCCGCCCGGGTGCCAGGGATGGCAGCGTGTCAGACGGCGGAACGTGAGCCAGGCGCCGCGCCACAGGCCGTGCGTGCGGAAGGCTTCGGCGCCATACGCCGAACAGGATGGGTGGAAACGGCAAACCGCGGGCATCCAGGGGGACACGACCCGCCGGTAGGCGAGAATCAGCAGGTATGGCAAACGCCACATACAGTCCTGTGTGGTGCTTCGCCCTGGCAGGAAGGACAGGGGCGGGCGTGGCGCACCGGTTGAATGGCAAGGCGGCCCGGCGACGGCGGCACGGCGTTCAGGCCCGGTTCGGGCCCCGCCATGACGGGATGTCGTCCCATGGTCCGTGGCCCTCTGGACATTGGTATTCCAGCAGCGCGCGCAGCAGCGCGTCGAGCTCGGCCTGCACTTCGGCGGAGCCGGCCGCGAGAATGTTGCGGCGGGCGACGAGCACGACCCACAAGTTCTGCGTCTGCGCCCCGGACCCTTCTTCGGGCTCCACGGCGACGGACAGCCTCTGCAAGATGCCGCTCACGGCGGCGGCGTTGCCGAGCGTACCGTTACGAAACGCTTCGCGCAACAATCGCTTGGCCCGGTTTCTCTGAACGGCGCCGCCGACCTTCCGGCTGGCGACGACCGCCCGAGCCGCATCAGCGGCGGGCAACAGGTACACGACAACGAGGCGGCCGACCGACTTGGCGCCTTCGTTGTAGACCTTCTGGAAATCACTCTTACGGGCCAGCGATCGCCAGGCGATGGTTCCGCTCATGTGCACCCCGCCTGCGACGCGGTCCCGGCCGCTGTCATGGCCCGGGGTTTCCGGGCCAGAATCGTGGGCCAGAGCGATGCTAGGCGGAAATGCGCTTGCGGCCCTTGGCCCGGCGCCGGCTCAGCACAAGCCGTCCGCCGCGCGTCGACATCCGCTTGCGGAAGCCATGCCGGCGGGACCGCTTGATGAGGCTCGGTTGGAACGTCCGCTTCACGGATCTCTCCTTGGCTGCAGTCAGATTTCACGAAGGGCAAATGTTAGCGATCTGCCGGTGCAGTGTCAAGGAAAACACCGGGTTATCCCCAGGCCCCGAAGCCCAAGACCGTCCCGGAAAGCCGGCCCGCCCGGCGGTTGGAAATTTTCCAGGCCCGCAACCCGCACTGTTCAAATGAACTGCGCGGTCACGTAAAAATCCGAAGAAAAATCTTGTCGGCCCGCGAAATCGCGTGCTAGCTTCGCCGCGGATAGAGAACAACCCAAAAAGGCGGCGCAACAAGTTATCCACAAGGCGTGTTTTTTGTGGATAACTTTTTGTTCTTTCCGGCTGGATACCGTCTATCCCCTTTAAAGACAGTGTTTTGGCGAGATTGTCGCCCTGTGTATAACCCGGGCGCGATATCGCGGTTCTGCCCTTCGGGGCGTGGGGATTCCATGGCCGATCTGGATGCCTACTGGTCCGAAATCCTCGATATCGTCCGGCAACGGGTCGCTTTGCAGACCTTCAACACGTGGTTTGCCCCCCTGCAGCCGGAAAACTCACCCAACGGATCCCTGAAGGTTTCCTGCCCCAACCATTTCTTCATGGACTGGTTCAGCGAGCACCACCTGGGCGTCCTGAACGAGGCGGGCTCGGCCTGCTTCGGGCGCGACGTGGCCTTCACGCTGAAGATCCAGGACGGGGCCCAGCTCGAACTGACGCCCCTGGCCCCGGAGCAGGAGGAGCGCCCGGCCGCCGGACGGGTCGACGCCGGCGGTGGCGTCCGGCCGGCCCCGAACCAGGCGCCGGCGCCGCGCACCGCCCAGACCATCAATCTGAATCCCGATTACACGTTCGCGAATTTCGTGGTCGGGTCGGGCACCGACATGGCGTTCGCCGCGGCCACGGCCGTGGCCCGGAACCCGGGCAGCCACTTCAACCCGCTGTTCATCCACGGCGGGGTGGGGCTGGGCAAGACGCACCTGATGCACGCGGTGGGCAACGCCATCGCCGACGCGCACCCGCAGCGCCGCATCGCCTATATCACGGCCGAGAACTTTATGAACGACCTGATCGGGTCGATCCGCGACAACCGGACGCCCGACTTCAAGATGAAGTACCGCAGCGTCGACGTGCTGCTGGTGGACGACGTGGCCTTCCTGGCCGGCAAGGAGTCCACCCAGGAAGAGTTCTTCCACACGTTCAACGCGCTGTACGACCTGAAGAAGCAGATCATCCTGACGTCCGACCGGTCTCCGAAGGAGATCACGACGCTGGAGGAGCGGCTGCGTTCGCGGTTCGAGTGGGGGCTCATCACCGATATCCAGCCACCCAACCTCGAGACGCGCATGGCCATCCTGAAGCGGAAGGTCGAGTCCAACAACATTTACATCACCGATGACGTGATTGCCTACATCGCTGAGAACATTACCGACAATATCCGCCGACTTGAGGGGGCGCTGATCCGCCTGCTTGCATTCGCCAGCCTGACGGGACGTGAAATCTCCCTGGAAATGGCCTCCGAGGTCCTCTCCTCCTTTTTCCAGGGGAATTCATCCGGGCCTGTGAAGATCGCCGATGTCATGAAAGTGGTGGCCGACGCCACCGACGTGACCGTCGATCAACTGAAGTCCAAAAGACGCACCCAGGACCTGGCCCGGGCCCGTCAGATGGCGATGTACCTGTCTCGCGAAATGACCGGCGCCTCCCTCAATCAAATCGGCCGCGCCTTCGGCGGTCGCGACCATTCGACCGTCGCGCATGCGTGCCAGAAGATCGGCAAGGACATGGGCGACGACCCGCGTTACCGCGGCTTCGTGCTGGATATCCAGGACAAGGTGCGTGGACGCAGGAATTGAACCGTGGCACCCTCACGGTCCATGTGTCGTGACGCCGGTTCCCCGTGGAGCCGGCGTCGTCGCATGTATGAACAGCCGTGGGCCATGCCGCACGCCCTGCGCGCGAACCCTGCGGCAGCCCTCGCGAACGTCGCGGCGCCGCCCGCGCGACCTCCCGGATGCGGTTTCGTTGACTGTATATCCTTGGGATAAGTTCGGGGATGAGTCCGGGACAACCGGGGTACGGTTCGGGGGCAAATACGGGTCCGCGCGGACGTGGGGGACAGGTGGCAGGTTACGCGTTCGCCGTCCGGAAGTTGTCCCCGTCATCGACACCTCTGAAAGGGTGAAACCGATGCCTTCGCCGTCACCCATCCCCACTTATCCCGGTTATCCCCGACCCCTATATCTACGACTACCTTTTATATAAATACCATGATGTAAGAGGGTTCGAGAGGCCTGGCGGAGAGGATGATCACACGCTTGCCTGCCTGCCTGCCATCGCCTATCATGGCCCTCCGCGAAGATCGTCTGCCACTCACCCCGGAGGCCGGGACCGTGAAGTTCGAAATCCAGCAGGAGGACCTGCAGAAGGCCCTCGACGTCATCGCCAACGTGGTCCCGAACAAGACCACTCTGCCGATCCTCAGCTGCGTCCTGCTGGAAGCGACGAAGGAGAGCCTGACGCTCTCGGCGACGAACCTGGATATCTCGATCACGACCTCGACCACGAAGGTGACCGTGAAGGATCCGGGCCGCGTGGCCATTCCCGCGGTGAAGTTCGTTCCGTTCGTACGCAGCCTGCGGCCCGGCGTGGTGACCATCGCGCAGAAGGGCGAGCAGATCACGCTGACCAGCGGCAAGTCGCGGCTGACCGAGAACACGATGAACGTGGCGGACTACCCCGTGCTGAAGAAGCCGGAGGAGAAGTCCGGGCTGACCATGACCGCCGACACGCTGATCACCATGATCAACGAAACGGCCTACGCGGTGTCGCGCGATGAGACGCGCCCCGCGCTGATGGGCATCCTGTGGGAGGTGCGCCCGACGTCGCTGACGATGGTCGCCACCGACGCGCACCGCCTGGCCCGCAGCATCCGCCAGATGGACTGGAAGTTCACCGGCGAGAAGAACATGATCGTCGACACGAACGGTCTGCGGCAGATCCCGCGCATCGCGGCGGCAGCCAGGGACGAGGACGCGGCGAACACCGACATCAACGTGTTCGTCGGCGCCAACCAGTTGTCGTTCCGCGCCGGCAGCACCGTGCTGCAGGTGCGCCAGCTCGAAGGGCCTTTCCCCGACTACCAGGCCGTGCTGCCGAAGGACAATGACAAGTTCGTGACCGTCGACAAGGCCGACTTCGCGCAGTCCATCCGCCGCGTGGCCATCACCGCGGACCGCGTCACCAGCCAGATCAAGCTGGGCATCGAGGCCGGGCGCATGGAACTGACCGCGCGCGGCACCGAGGGCAGCCAGTCCGAGGACGAGATCTCCGTCAGCTACCAGGGCGACCCGCTGGAGATCGGCTTCAACTACAGCTACCTCCAGGACATCCTGAAGAACCTGCAGGCCGAGTCGGTGGTTCTGTCGCTGAAGGACTCGCAGAGCGCGGCGCTCATCAAGCCGGTGCAGGACACGGGCGAGGAGATGGGTGTCGTTTGTCTGCTGATGCCGCTGCGGCTGGCAGGGGACTAGCGACGGTTGTGTTGATTGGAAATGAACGGCCCCGCTGCTGTGACGGCAGCGGGGCCGGCTTTTTTGGTCTTTACGCCGGCGCATGTGGTCACCGCGACGAGCCGGGTTGGCGGCCGGGCGCCAGGCCGCCCCGTGAAGAGCGCGGGCTCTCTCTGCACGCATGTGGAATTCCGGAGATCGTTGACCTATCAACTAAAAATGGGGCGTGAATTGCCTGTTGGTGGGCCCGGAATCGTTGATAGGTCAACCATCTCGAAGAATCAACGTCACACACATCTCGGCCGCTGGCGCCGGCGCAAGCGCCCCGCACTCGACGCCGCCCCCGGCATGGCCTATCCTTTCGGGGCCGCGGGCGAGCCGCCGCGATCGCAGCCCCAGACGCCTACGCTCCAGGAGCCCCGACCCGTGCGCATCCTTTCGGCCACCCTCCAGAATTTCCGCAACTTGGACGAGGTGTCGTTCGAATTTTCCCCGTCGGTGAACCTGCTGCTCGGCCGCAACGGCGAAGGCAAAACCAACCTGCTCGAGGCGCTCGGTTGGTTCGCGCTGGGGCGTTCACACATGGGCGCCCGGCCCGAGGAGATGATCGCCTTCGGCCAGGATGCCCTGCACGTCAACCTGTCGGTCGAAGAGGATTCCGGCGCCGTCGTAGCCTGCGAATTCGGACTGGACCGGCGCGGCGGACGGCGGCTGCGGGTTGATGGTGAGCCCCTGAAACAGCGCGCCGAGCTGATCGGCCGGCTGGTCACGGTCGTCTTCAACCCCGACACGATCGGGCTGGTGCGCGGAGCTCCGCAGATGCGGCGCCAGTTCGCCGACCAGGGCATGGCCGAACTCGACCCGACCTACCTGGGCCACCTGTCGGCCTGCCAGCGTGCCCTGAAACAGAAGACCGGCCTGCTGCACGACCTGCGCCGCGGGTACTCGGCCAATGGCCGCGGGCGCGCCGAACTGACCGCCTGGAACCGCGAACTGGCCGTCCACGCGGCGGCGGTTTGCCGGGGTCGCGCCGCCTACGCGCGCCTGCTGGAGCCGCCCCTGCAGGCCAACCACGAGGCGCTGGCCGGACCCCCGGGCGCGCTCTCCTGCGACTACCGGCCGCGCCTGGAGAGCGTCGTGCGGCGCCTGGTGGCCGGTGGTGGAGAATTGCCTCCGGAAGCGGAATTGGCGGGCGCTATTTTCGATGAAATCGACTATATTATGGACACGGAAATCAGGCGCGGAAGGCCCCTGACCGGGCCGCAGTTCGACGACTTCAATCTGGTGTTGGAGGGGGTCGATCTGCGCGTGTACGGCTCGCAGGGACAGACGCGCACCGCGGCCATCGCCATGATCCTGGCCCGCAGCGACGTGCTGTTCGGCCAGCGCCGGATGCGGCCGGTGCTCTTCTTCGACGACATCTTCAGCGAGCTGGACCGGGAGCGGACCCGGCGGCTGCAGGAGATGTCATCGCGTGAGCACCAGGTGTTCGTCGCCACGGCGCGGACCGACGACATCGCCGGCTGGCGGCCCGGGGGTCTCAGCGCGTGGCGCGTGGAGGGTGGCCGCTTCACGGCCGCCGGCTCCACGGATGAAGTCGGGACGATCACGGCCGGAGACTGACGCGGCACACATGACGACCAGAAGAGACGGTCTGCAACCCATCTCCCGCATCCTGGAGAACGCGCTGCGCGAGGCCGGCGTGGGCGAGCGCCTGGCCGGACGTGCGCCATTGCTCCAATGGCGCGAGATCGCGGGGCCGGAGATCGCCGCGCATGTGCGCGCGGTGGATCTGGTCGACGGCGTGCTCGTGCTCGAGGCCGACCATGGGGCCTGGCGCCAGGAAACATCCATGCTGGCGACCGAGATCGTGGAAAAATTCAACGCCAGGTTCGGCGAAGGCACTGTCAGCCAGCTGCAGTGGCGTCAGGGCGCGGGAGCGTCCTGGTTGCCGCGCGGCAGGAAGCGTGACCAAGGCAGATGAGCGACATCGAAAACGTGGCGGCCGAAGCCGCCGGTGACAACGGGCCCACCAAGGCGTCGGTCGGGGCCAAGGACTACACGGCTGACGGCATCCAGGTCCTCAAGGGCCTCGAAGCGGTGCGCAAGCGCCCGGCCATGTACATCGGCGACACCGGTCTGCGGGGTCTGCACCATCTGGTGTACGAGGTCGTGGACAACGCCATCGACGAAGCGATGGCCGGCTTCTGCACCGACATCCAGGTGGTGATCCACGAGGGCGACATCATCAGCGTCCGCGACAACGGCCGCGGCATCCCCGTGGACATGCACAAGGACGAGGGCAAGCCCGCGGTCGAGGTCGTGCTCAGCAGCCTTCACGCCGGCGGCAAGTTCGACAAGGGCAGCTACAAGGTGTCCGGCGGCCTGCACGGCGTTGGCGTCAGTTGCGTCAATGCGCTGAGCGCATCGCTGCAGGCGGTCATCCGCCGCGATGGGCATCTCTACGAGATCGGGTTCGAGCGCGGGATCCTGGCCATCCCCCTGCGCCGGCTCGGCGACTGCCCTCCCGGGGAAACCGGCACGCTGGTCACGTTCAAGCCCGACCACGAGATCTTCCCGGAGACGGTCTACAACTACGACACGCTGCGCGGACGCCTGCGCGAGCTGGCGTTCCTGAACCGCGGCCTGACCATCTCGATGACGGACGAACGGCTGGCCGGCGCCCGGGGCGACAAGCCGCGCAGCGACGTCTTCCGTTTCGACGGCGGCATCGTCGAGTACGTGCGCTGGCTGAACGAGGGCCGCACCGTCATCTGCCCCGAGCCGGTCTTCTTCACCGGCGAGAAGGAGGGCATCCAGATCGAGGTGGCCCTGGACTACAACGAAGGCTACAGCGAGGCGCTGTTCACCTTCGCCAACAACATCAACACCACCGAAGGCGGCAGCCACCTGTCCGGCTTCCGCGCGGGGCTGACACGCACGCTCAACAACTACGCCACCACGGCGGCCCTGCTCAAGAAGGAGATCAAGGCGCTGACCGGCGACGACGTTCGCGAGGGCCTGACGGCGATCATCTCCGTGAAGGTTCCCGAGCCGCAGTTCGAAGGCCAGACCAAGACCAAGCTGGGCAACACCGAGGTGAAGGGCCATGTCGAGGCGCTGGTCAACACGTACCTGGGCGAGTACCTGGCCGAGCATCCGCGCGAAGCCAAGGCCATCATCGGCAAGTGCCTGACCGCGGCCCAGGGACGCGAAGCGGCGCGCAAGGCCCGCGACCTGACGCGGCGCAAGTCGGCGCTGGATTCGGCCTCGCTGCCGGGCAAGCTGGCCGACTGCTCGAGCCGCGACCCGGCCGAATGCGAACTGTACCTGGTCGAGGGCGACAGCGCCGGCGGCTCGGCCAAGCAGGGACGCGACCGCCGCAACCAGGCCATCCTGCCGCTGAAGGGCAAGATCCTGAACGTGGAGAAGGCGCGCCTGGACAAGATGCTGGGCAACGACGAGATCCGGACCATCATCACCGCGCTGGGCACCAGCATCGGTTCGGGCATCTTCGACCTGACGAAGCTGCGCTACCACAAGATCATCATCATGACCGATGCCGACGTGGACGGAAGCCACATCCGCACGCTGATCATGACGCTGTTCTTCCGGCATTTCCGCGAGATGATCGAGAACGGGCACCTGTACATCGCCGAACCGCCGCTGTACCGCCTGAAGAAGGGCGCCACCGAGATCTACGTGAACTCGGACACGGCCAAGGACAGGATTTTGGCCGAAATGGGCGGGCCCAAGGGCGTCTATGTGCAGCGCTACAAGGGTCTGGGCGAAATGAATCCGGAGCAGCTCTGGGAAACGACGATGAACCCCGACTCGCGCACGATGACGCGCGTGACCATCGATGACGCCGCCGAGGCCGACCACATCTTCACCATCCTGATGGGGGACGAAGTGGAGCCGCGGCGCCGGTTCATCGAGGAGAACGCGGCGATGGTGAAGCTGGAAGACTTGGACATCTGACGCAGTTGGACATCTGACGCGGTTGGAAATCTGACGTAGAGGGAACACATGGCGGACGATCTGAATCCGGACGGCATCGGCGGCGGCGACAACCTGGATGGCGCCACGCCCGAGTCCCCCCTGGCCGGCCTGCCGCTGCCTTCGCGCGGCGAGACGATCAACGACGCGGGTATCGTCGGCAAGATGCGCTCGAGCTACATCGAGTACTCGATGAGCGTCATCGTCAGCCGCGCGCTGCCGGACGTGCGCGACGGACTGAAGCCGGTGCACCGCCGCGTGCTGACGGCGATGAACGACCTGAACCTGGCGCCGGGCAAGCCGTACCGCAAGAGCGCCAAGATCACGGGCGACACCACCGGTAACTACCATCCGCACGGGACCGCGTCGGTGTACGACACGCTGGTGCGCATGGCGCAGGACTTCAGCCTGCGGTACCCGATCGTGGACGGTCAGGGCAACTTCGGCTCGGTCGACGGCGACTCCGCGGCGGCCGAGCGGTACACCGAGGCGCGCCTGCAGAAGTTCGCCATCGAGCTGCTCGACGACCTGGACAAGGAAACCGTCGACTTCGTGCCGAACTACGACGGCTCGCGCATGATGCCGTCGGTCATGCCGGCCCGCGTGCCGAACCTGCTGGTCAACGGCTCCGAAGGCATCGCCGTGGGCATGGCGACGAAGATCCCGCCCCACAACATGGGCGAGATCTGCGACGGCCTGATCGCGCTGATGGACAACCCGGACATGTTGCCGCACGAGATGCTGCAGTATGTGCAGGGCCCCGACTTCCCGACCGGCGGCGTCATCCACGGCCGCCGCGGCATCTTCGACTACGTGACCACCGGCCGCGGCCGCGTTCTGGTGCGCGCGCGCAGCGAGATCGAACCGCTGGAAAACGGGCGCTCCCAGATCATTGTCGGCGAGCTGCCCTACCAGGTGAACAAGGCCACGCTGATCGAGAAGATCGCCGGCCTGGTGCGGGCCGGCACCATCGAAGGCATCAGCGACCTGCGCGACGAGAGCGACCGCGAAGGCATGCGCATCGTCGTGGTCATCAAGAAGGACGCCTTCCCGCAGGTCGTCCTGAAGGCGCTGTACGCGCACACGCTCATGCAGAGCACCTTCGGCGTGATCAACCTGGCGCTGGTCGGCAGCCAGCCGAAGATCATGTCCATGAAGGAGACGATGCAGGAGTTCCTGAACTTCCGCGAGGAAGTCGTCATCCGCCGCACGCGCTACGAACTGCGGAAGGCCGAGGAACGCGCCCATATCCTCGAGGGCTACCGCATCGCCCTGGACAACATCGACGCCATCGTCGCCCTGATCCGGGCCAGCGCCTCGACCGAAGCTGCCCGCACGGCCCTGATGGAGTCGTTCGGGCTGTCGGAGATCCAGGCCCAGGCGATCCTGGACCTGCGGCTGGCGCGGCTGACCGGACTCGAGCGCCAGAAGATCGAGGACGAGTACCGCGACCTGATCGAGAAGATCACCGGGCTGAAGGCCATCCTGGCCAGCCGGGCGCTGGTGCTGCAGATCGTCCGCGAAGAAGTGCTGCAGGTCCGCGAAGCCTATGCCGACGACCGCCGCACGCAGATCGTGGAGGACGAAGGCGAAATCGGCCTGGAGGACCTGATCGCCGACGAACCGATGGTCGTCACGATCAGCAACCAGGGCTACGCGAAACGCATTCCGGTGGACACCTACCGCCAGCAGGGCCGCGGCGGCAAGGGCATCACGGCGATGGGCACGAAGGACGAGGACTTCGTCGACAACCTGTTCATCGCCACCACGCACCAGTACCTGCTGGTGCTGACCGAGAGCGGCCAACTGCACTGGCTGAAGGTGCACCGCATCCCGAAGACCAACCGGACCAGCAAGGGCCAGCCGCTGGTCAACCTGATCCAGATCCAGCCCGGCGACCGCATCCATGCGGTCGTGCCGGTGCGCGAGTTCAGCAAGGACAGCTACCTCGCGTTCGCCACTGACCAGGGCCAGGTCAAGCGCACCCCGCTGACCGAATTCGCCCGGCCGCGCGCGGCCGGCATCCGCGCCATCAGCCTGCTCGATGGCGAGCACCTGGTGGCGGTGCGCGAAACCGACGGCACCAGCGACATCATCCTGGCCACCAGCGACGGCATGTCGATCCGCTTCGAGGAGGAAAAGGCCCGCTCGATGGGCCGCACCGCCCGCGGCGTGCGCGGCATCAGCCTGGAAGACGGCGAGCGCGTGATCGGCATGGTCGTCGTCAGCGCCAAGGACGAAAGCGGCGCCCTGTTGGCCGTCACCGAGAACGGCTACGGCAAGCGCACCCCGCTGGCGGACTACCGCCTGCAGGGCCGCGGCGGCAAGGGCCTGATCACGATCAAGTGCTCGGACCGCAACGGCCCGCTGCTGGCCATCCGCGACGTGCACCCCGGCGACGAGCTGATGGTGATCACGCGCCGCGGCATCATGATCCGCATCGGGCTGGACGAAGTCAGCGAGCAGGGGCGCAACACGCAGGGCGTGCGGATCATCAACCTGAACGAGGGCGACCTCGTGGCTTCGACCGCGAAGATTTCGCGGGAGGACGCGGAGGCGGCGGAAGAGGCGGCGGCGGTGGCGGCGGCGGCGGAGAGGCGGGCGGCGGGGCCGGTGGAGGTCGACGCGGATGTCGTGGAGGATGAGTTGGGGGATGACGAGGTGGCCGGTGATGATGCGCCGGACGACGTGATGCCCGACGACTTGATGCCCGACGACGAAGCGGAGTAGATCGCCCCTGGCGCGCACCCGCTTGACGGTGTTCTGCTTCCAGAGTGTTGACGAGGCGTGCCTGGCAAATGCGGCGGGGGCGGTGTCGGACTACAGCGATTCCGTTGGTGGCGCCGAATGTTGCGCCGGCGCAAGCGCCCCGGGCTCACGGGCGGCATGCCGAAAGCCCGATCGCCGGTTCCAGTACAGCCCATGTATGCACGCCGCCCGGGGCATGGAAGCCGACGCGGTCGCCCCGGGCGAAGCTGGTCATCAGGGTGGTGGCACGGGCCTGCGGGATGAGCTTCAGGCCCAAGCCCCGCCTACAGGAACGATTTCCTGCGCGCACGAACCCAGCTCGTGACTAGTATCGCGACGGCGACCTGTATCGGCTCTATTTTGAGAGCGGTCACGATTCCGCTGACGATGCGTTCGGCGTCCTCCTGTCTCTGGATTGCGCCAACCTGCCGAATTCCGGCTACTCCTACCCCTACTTGCGCCTCATGAATTCGTTTGAGTTTGGCGGGCTTTGGGAAGCGGTGCCGTTTGACTACGCCACTCTGACGATCTCGTTGATCTGGATGCTTTGCAGCGCCGGCTATACGCCGACCTTCGGGCATCTGGCGGTTCCGACGGGAAATCCAGCCACCCCGGACTCGTGGCGGCCGGCTCGCCCGGGCGCCGGCATCAGGCTGACCACGGTGGCCGGGGTTCGCTACGAGGGCACCATCGCGGCACTCGGCGACTCTCTTGACATCATCGTCATCACGGGGCCTGGCCGTTCGTCGCCTGTCTTCTCTTGGCCTATAGTCTGAGGGGCCTCAATTGATTCACGGTTGAGCCAGGACAGCCGGATATCGGGTTGCGGGCCAGGGCGCAGGAACCGTCTGCCTGGCGTGGTCGGGTGCGACCTGAAGGATGTGCTGCTTTCCCTCGGAGCCGCCGCCGTCGTCGTCGAAGCCATCGATAACCCGCAGATCTCCTTACGGCGGCACGGGTGGAACACGGAGCTCAAAGAAAACCAGGCCCTCATTTCCCGTTCTGCACGCTTCGCCGCAGAGGTATTGTGGGGCGCGGGAACTGAGCCGACCGGACAACGCGATAAAAGGAGGCCGGTCCGTGGCCACGACGCCTGCTCCCCGCATCAAGATCTGCTGCATCGAAACCCCCGCCGAAGCACGCCTGGCCATCGACGCCGGCGCCTCGGCGCTCGGGCTCGTGTCGGCGATGCCGAGCGGGCCGGGCGTGATCCCCGAAGAGCGCATTGCCGAGATCGCGGCCATCGTGCCGCCGCCGGTGGCGACCTTCCTGTTGACCTCTCTTCGTGATCCTGAAGAAATCATCAACCAGCACCGGCGCTGCCGCACCTCCGTCATCCAGTTGGTGGCCTCGGTGACCCCGGCGGCCAGGCGCCAACTGAAGGCCGCGCTGCCGGGAATCCGCCTGGTCCAGGTCATCCACGTGACCGGGGAAGAGGCCCTGGACCAGGCCCGCGAAGCGGCTCTCGAAGCCCATGCGCTGCTGCTGGATTCCGGTAATCCTGGGGCGAAAGTGCCCGAATTGGGGGGCACCGGGCGCGTGCACGACTGGGCCCTGAGCCGGCGTATCGTGCAGGCTTCGCCGGTGCCGGTCTTCCTGGCGGGTGGCTTGACGGCCGAAAACGTCGCCGCGGCCATCGCCGCCGTGAGGCCATTCGCCGTCGATGTCTGCAGTGGCGTCAGGTCAGAAGGACACCTGAATCCGGGACGGTTGCGCGCCTTCTTTGAGGCGGTCGCGACGGGGTCGCGGGTTCAGCCGTAAGTTCTGCATTGACAGGGATTCAGCCAGTTTGTGGCCCTCGCTGCGTCTGTTTTTTGCACTTGGTGCGCAAATGCGCTTCATGGGCACACTTATCTTGTTTTAACCCGACAAATATCCACCACATTCCGGCCGCATTATGGCGCTATCGAGAGAAATAAAACGTAATCATATTGTTTTTTTCATGGACAACTCCCCGCAATGACTAGTATGCTATATCACGTCCGGCATGAAAATTTGTTGTTCAATACACCGATGCGCTGCCCAAGAATGTGCTCGCTTGGGGGTTTAATTGTGGAAGAAAGGTACGAACCTCTCAAAGAACCGTGGACCTGTTTCGTGATTGAGTTTCCGACTTATCCGAAGCACCTGATCCAGGGAAGGGAGGAAAGTCAGCGGATTCTTTTCTATTGTCCGCGGGCTGAAACCAACACGACGGAGCTGTGCCTGGCACTCTTCGGTTCGCAGATCCTCATGCACCGGATGCAAGAGGGCGAAACGACCGAGTCGATGGCCGCAGCTTCTCTGGTCTTCGTGTACGCTGCCGAGACGCCCGATGCGCTGCGGGCTGCTCTGGTGGGAACCGTCACGCAGGCGAACGCACCGATGCTCGTGGCTCGTAAGTCCAACGTGGTCAAAGCCGCGCGCATGGTTACAGAATTCCTCAACGCGATGACGGCCGGCCATCCCGGCAGCGTGCATCCGCTGGTCGAGAAGACCGCCGGACAGCAGCTGGACACGGGGCCGCACACGATCCCGGGCGACGAAGATCTGTGGAGCGAGAACCTGCCGGAGATCGTCTTGGTCGACGAGCAGGGCAACACGATCCACGCGTCGCACATGCTGCAGGATTACAGGGCCGAGTACGCGTGCCGCTACGTGCTGGCGCATTTCCACGAGAACATCAACCGCGACAAGATGGCCGAAATGGTCAACCTGTCGCCGGGTTACTTCTCGAACCTGTTCCGGCAGGAAGTGGGGATGAGCTTCAGCGATTATCTGATCCAGGTGCGCGTCGAGAACGCGAAGAGCCTGCTGCGCCGTTTCGACCTCTCGGTCGACGCGATCAGCAAGCGCTGTGGCTTCCACAGCCTGGCTCACTTTTCGCGGACGTTCAAGGACCGTTGCGGGATGTCTCCCCTGAAGTTCAGAAAGAGCCCGCATCCGGTCGGTTGACGTTTACTAGCCGAGCTGAATTGAAAAAGGCCTCCCCTTGAGTCGGGGGGCCTTTTTCCTTTTTCCCCAACGCTGGATCATCGATGGGTGCATGGTGCTGGCATCAGACAGGTATGTGCCTCGCGAACAGTCCTCGTCGCTTCGCTCCTGCGGATAGTTCGCGAGACACGCCTGGCTGACGCCGCGACTTGCGCCGGCGCAAGTGCGCGGAGGGGGTGCAGGATGGAGGGGGCTTGCGTAGCTTGGCGGAGCGTGAAAATGGAATTGCCACCACTTGGGCGCGGGCTGCGGAAAGAGGTTGGGAGAGATGAAGAAAGAAAAGAGTACGACTGGGGGCGCGGGGCGCTGGTCGGGGTTGGTTGTGGCGGTTTGTGCGGTCGGGGCGATCGGGGCGGGGATCATCAGCGGGAAGGCGGATGCGGGGGACGCGATTCCGGCGGCGGCGGTCGTGACCGCCGACATCCAGAAGGGGATCGAGAAGTACGTTGATGAGCAGGTTCAGGCCGGAGGGGGCACGTTTGCGCTGGACCACGAGGGGCAGGCGCTGCGGCTGAAGCTGGTGCGGGTGCATACCGAATACCTGGCGAATCTGGGGCCGCGCGAGCATTTCGCGTGTGTTGATCTGGCCGACACCAGCGGTGACCTGTATGACGTCGACTTTTTCATGGCGGGTGATCCGGGCGCCATGACGGTCACGGCCACGACCGTTCACAAGTTGAACGGGCAGCCCTACTACGCCTGGGATCAGGCTGATGACGGGACGTGGCAGCGTATTCCGGTCGACCGCGCTTCGGAGGCCCACCTGGGCGTGACGCGCGGCACCGACGCGTTCGAATTCACCTACCGGGCCGTGCTGCCGCAGCTGGCGGCGCCGGCGCGCATGTGGCTGCCGCTGCCCGAGACCGATGCGTTCCAGACCGTGGAAATGTTGTCCGTCACGACGCCCGGCGTGCAGCGCGAAATCCGCGACCGCGACGGGGGCAACCGGATCCTGTACGTCGAGCTTGGCCCCGAGGACAGCGGCGGCGTGGTCGAGATGCGGATGAACGTCACGCGGATCGAGAAGTCGCCCTACCAGGCGGCCGAGGCCGACGCGGCACGGTATCTGGCGCCCGACAGATTGGTGCCGGCCAGCCCGGAGTTCGTGGCCATCGCGCAAGCGGTGGTCGCGGGCAAGACGGGTGACCTCGTGCGCGCACGCGCGATCTACGACCATGTGATCGACCGCATGGCCTACATCAAGAACGGCGAGGGCTGGGGCCAGGGCGACGCCACCTACGCCTGCGACGTGAAGACCGGCAACTGCACCGATTTCCACGCCTACTTCATCGGGGTGGCGCGCGCGTCCGGCATCCCCGCGCGATTCGCCATCGGCGCCGGCATCCCGTCCGAGCGCGACGCCGGCGGCGTCGATGGTTACCACTGCTGGGCCGAGTTCTACGCCGAAGGCAAGTGGTGGCCGGTCGACATCAGCGAGGCCGACAAGTACTCCAGCCTGGCGACCTACTACTTCGGCCATCACCCGGCCAACCGGATCGAGATGTCGCGCGGGCGCGACCTGGTGGTCGACCCGCTGCCGGCCGGAGGGCCCATCAACTTCCTGGCTTATCCGCTGCTCGAGGTGGAGGGCAAGACGGTGAAGGCGAAGGTTGCGTTCACTTTCAAGCGTGTGGCTCCCCTGCAAAAAGGGTGAGGTGCTGGTGGCCGGTGGCAGGCAGGGGAGCTGGACAGTCCTCGTCGCTTCGCTCCTGCGGATAGTCCAGCCCCCCTGCCTGTCACCGGCCACCGGACGTATACAGGAGAACAGCGATTTTTGGGGCGCGGGGTGGTAGGGTTGGAGGCGGGGCTTCCACTCTAAGGGGACACGGCATGCGGATGGGACTGGGGATCGCGGGGGCGTTCATTATTGGGGTGCTTGCGGGACTTGCGCCGGCGCAAGTCGGAGCGGCGGAGCCGGAGGCTGTGGCGCGGTCGTTTTCGGAGGCTCTGGTCAAGAGCGACGGGGCGGCGGCGCGCGCGATGGGCACTTCGCAGATGAGCGAGGCGATGAATGATGCCTCGATCGGGCAGCTGCTCGGCGCGGTGACGGCGCAGACCGGTGCGATCAAGTCGGTGGGCGCGGCGTGGCATGACGACAATGTCGGAGTCTACCGGCGGTACCGGGTGCCGGTGGTGGGCGAACTAACGACGATCGATTTCCAGGTCGTGCTCGATGCCGACGCGCGCGTGGCGGGACTGGGGCTGCTGCCGCACGCGCCCGAACCGGCGGCCGCGGCGGGGCCGCGCGAGATCGAGGTGTCCGTGGGGCCCGCGGACAGCGCGCTGCCGGGCACGCTGTCGCTGCCCGACGGCGACGGACCCTTCCCGGCCGTGGTGCTGGTGCACGGCAGCGGTCCGAGCGACCGCGACGAGAACATCATGGGCAACCGCCCGTTCCGCGACATCGCCCATGGGCTGGCCGCGCGCGGGGTGGCCGTGCTGCGCTACGACAAACGCAGCTACGCGAACCTGCCATCGCTGACGGCCCACGGCGCGGCGCTGACCGTGCAGCACGAGACGATCGACGACGCGGTGGTGGCCGTCGCGCTGCTGCGCAACCGGGCGGAGATCGACCCCGCGCGCGTGTTCGTGCTGGGGCACTCGCTGGGTGGCATGGTCGGGCCGCGCCTGGCGACGGAGGCGAAGGCTGACGGCGTGATCATCATGGCGGGCGCCGCGAGGCCGCTGCCGGAGATCATGGTCGAACAGACCGAGTACCTGGTCGCACTGGACGACACGGTCACGGCCGAAGAAGCGGCGCACCTCGCCCAGTTGAAGGCCGCCGTGGCCGCGTTGCGGGGGCCGGAGCCCGCGGTCGGCGACCCCCTGGGCGTCCCGAGCGGCTACTTCGCCGACCTCGAGGCCCACGACGGCCCCACCGAGGCCGCCGCGCTGGACATCCCCATCCTGGTGCTGCAGGGCGGGCGCGACTACCAGGTGACGAAGGTGGATTTCGCGCGCTGGCAGGCGGCGCTGGAGGGGCGGCCGCAAGCCTGCCTCAAGCTCTACGAAAACCTGGACCATCTGATGCGGGCCGGTGAGGGCCGCGCCACCCCGGAAGACTACGCCACCCCGCGCCCGGTGGCCCCCGTGGTCATCGACGATATCGCAGGGTTCGTGCTGGGAGGCTGCAGGTCCCCGTCAAACTGACCGCCCCACCAAAACTTGCGCCGACCCAAGCCCCCGGAGACACGGTGGCCTTCGACTCCGTCGGTGGGCGCCCTCGCAACCCTATGGACAACTCCCGTCCCAAAGACGACCATTGCCTCCGCCAGCGCCGGATTTCCGGCCATGGCCGCGCGGCAGAGGTCCAGTGCAGGGGGTTGCCTGGACTATCCGCAGGAGCGCAGCGACGAGGACTGTCCAGGCAACCCCCTGCACTGGACCTCTGCCACACCGACACCCATGGCCGGAAATGCTGACCCTGACCGAGGCAAGTTTCGATTTTGGAAGAGAGCGCATCCTCAGGGGCGCCTCCTTCGCCATCTATGAAGGCCAGAAGTGCGCCCTGGTCGGCCCCAACGGCGCCGGCAAGACCACCCTGCTGAACATCCTGGCCGGCGAGCTCGCCCTGCACGGCGGTTCGCGCACCCTGCTGGGCGGCACGCAACTGAAGTACCTGCGGCAGGAGACAACGCTGGAAGTGAGCGCGCACGGCCCTGGCCGCGTGGTCGATGCCGTCGCCGACGCCGCATTCCATCGTGAACGCCAGCTCGAGCGAGAACTGGCCGATGTCGCCGCGCGCCTGGCCGCGCCGCACGACGAAAGCGCGCAACATCAGCTGGTCCGCGAACAGGGCCGCCTGCAGGACGAGTTCGAGCGGCGCAACGGCTACACGATGCAGTCGCGACTCGAAGCCGCGCTGACGGGCGTGGGGTTGCCGCGCGCGACCTGGGAGCTGGGGCCCGATCGGCTGAGCGGCGGCGAACGCAGAAGGGCGGCCCTGGCTTCGGTGCTGCTGAGCGGCGCCGATCTGCTGCTGCTGGACGAGCCCACGAACCACCTGGACCTGGAATCGTGCGAGTGGCTCGAGAATTTCCTGGAGGGGTACCGCGGGGCCGCGGTCATCGTCTCGCACGACCGCTGGTTCCTGGACCGGGCGACCAAACGCACGTTGCACCTGGACCGGGGGCGCGTGGCCAGCTACAGCGGCAACTACTCGTTCTACGACGAGCAGAGCAAGCTGCGCTGGGAGCAGGACGAGGCGGCCTGGCAGCGGCAGCAGGCGAAGTTGAAGGTGACCGAGGACTACATCCGCCGCAACATCGAGGGGCAGAAGACGAAACAGGCGCAGTCGCGCCGCAAGCAGCTGGACAAGGAAGAGCGGCTGGAAAGGCCCTCGACCGAGCCGGGGCTGTACCGCTTCCGGCTGCAGCCGCTGCGGGCGAGCGGCGGCACGGTGCTGGAGGCGCACGGGCTGGGCAAGAGCTTCGGTGAGCGCACGCTGCTGCGCGGGCTGGATCTGCACGTGTCGCGGGGCGACCGGCTGGGCATCATCGGGCCCAACGGGTGCGGCAAGTCGACGCTGCTGAAGCTGCTGGCGGGCCAGCTGGTGCCGGACGCCGGACGTGTCGTGGTGGGGCACAACGTCGACCTGGGCTATTATGACCAGGAGCTCTCCGGCGTTTCGGACCACAACACGGTGATCGCCGAGATCGGCTCGGTGGATCCGGCCGCCACCCTGGGCGAACTGCGCAGCTTCCTGGCGGCTTTCGGCTACGGGGAAGACCTGTATGACCGGCCCGTGGGCCAGCTCTCGGGCGGCGAACGCGGACGGCTGGCGCTGCTCAGGCTGATCAAGGAAGGCCACAACACGCTGCTGCTGGACGAGCCCACCAACCATCTGGATGTGCGCAGCCGCGAGTCCCTGGAAGCCGCCTTGCGGGAATTCGACGGCACCCTGATCGTGGTGTCGCACGACCGGCGCTTCCTGGACAAGGTGGTCAGCAAGCTGGTGGTGTTCGCGCCGCTGGACGGCGCCGGGCAGCCCACCGGCAGCGTCAGCGTTTTCGACGGTGGCTGGGCGCAGTGGGTGCAGGACCGGACCGGGCGGATGATCTCCACTTCGGGCGGGCCGGTCGCGGGCACGCCGGCGAAGCAGGCTCCGGTTGCGCCGGCGCAAGCCGGTCCTGGCGGGCCGCTGAGCAAGAACGAACAGACCCGCCGCCGGGTCTGGATCGCCGAGGCGGAAGCCGCGATCCACGCGCTCGAGGAGGAGAAGGAGCGCCAGTTCGCGCTTCTGGCCGCCCCCGACACCGGCGGCGAGCAGCGCGCGACGGCCGGGCGGCGCATCCTGGAAATCGACGTCGAGCTGCACAAGCACATGGCCGACTGGGAACAGTGGAATCTCGAGATCGGGGACTGAGCATGGGAACCAGACAGGACGAACAGGCGGGCTTCAGCACCGAACGGCCGCGCGAGCGCGCGATCGTCGTCGGTGTCAACCTGCCGGACGCCTGGCTGGGCGGCAAGGGCGGCGCCTGCGACCTGCCGGAGCTGGCGGCCCTGGCCGACACGGCCGGCGCCGAAGTGGTCGGCAGGATCGAGCAGACCCGGCCGAAGCCCGAGTCGGCCACATTCTTGGGTTCCGGCAAGCTGGCCGAGCTGAAGGAGATGGTCGTCGAGCGCGAGGCCACGCTGGTCGTCTTCGACAATGACCTGTCGCCGGCGCAGGGCCGCAATCTCGAGAAGCACCTGGAAGTCAACATCCTGGACCGCACCGAACTGATCCTGGACATCTTCGCCAAGCATGCCAGCACGCGGCAGTCGCGTCTGCAGGTGGAGCTGGCCCAGCTGCAGTACCTGTTGCCGCGCCTGACGCGGCTGTGGTCGCATCTGGAGCGGCAGGCCGGCGGCATCGGCACGCGCGGACCCGGCGAAACGCAGCTGGAGACGGACCGTCGGCTTCTGGGCCGGCGCATCGCCGTGCTCAGGAACGAGCTCAAGGAGATCGAGTCGAACCGCCGCACGCAGACCGCGTCGCGCGACGAGGTCTTCAAGGCGGCGCTGATCGGCTACACGAACGCCGGCAAGTCCACGCTGATGAATGCCATCACGCAGGCTGACGTCTACGTGAAGGACCAGCTGTTCGCGACGCTGGACGCCACGACGCGGCGGGTGGACGTCGACGAGCGGCGGCGGTTCCTGCTGACCGACACGGTGGGGTTCATCCGCAAGCTGCCGCACCATCTGGTCGAGAGCTTCAAGGCGACGCTGCAGGAGGTGCGCGATGCCGACCTGCTGGTGCATGTGATCGACGCCTCGGCCGAGGATCCCGCGCACCAGATCGCGTCGGTCGACAAGGTCCTGCGCGAGCTGGCGCCGAAAAAGGCCAAGGCCGGGAACGTCGAGCCGCTGCAGAAGCCGATGCTGATGGTCTTCAACAAGATCGATCTGGTCGACGGCGAGCTGTTCGCCAACCGCTACGGCCGGATGTACCCGGGCGCGCTGTTCGTCTCGGGGGTCGACCCGGCGGGCGGCGCGGCGGTGCGCGACGCCATCCTGGACCGGCGTCTGGGCGGCGAGATGATCCGCACGGTGCGCCTGCCGCTGGCGAAGCTGGGCGTGCTCAGCTCGTTCCACCGGACGCAGTCGGTGCTCGAACAGTCCTTCGAGGGGGATTTCTGCCTGGCCACCCTGCGGCTGTCGGAAATCGAACTGAACCGCCTGCTCTCCCGCGAAGGCGCCGAACTCATCGCTGACTCTTAATATCAACATTGCCCGCCCGGCCCCGGATCGGGGCACACCCCTTGCAGAAATTCACTGAGGATTCCGGTTTGCCGGCCGATAGAGGTCCGAGGGAGAGCCCTGTCCGGGACCAGACGGCAGGGCCTATCGGCTTCGGCGGAGATCCCGCAAGGGAAGGGTGTACCGATGCAACGCGCACAGCGACAAGGATTTACCCTCGTGGAGATGATGCTCGTGATCTCTCTCGTCGGGGTCATGTCGGCCATGGCGGCCCCGCCGTTCTTCCGGTACCTGGCCTCCAACCGGCTGGCCACGCAGGCGGATCGCATGGTCGCGGACCTGCAATACGCACGCTCCCTGTCGGTCGCAAATTCCCAGATCCTTCGATTTTCCGTCACCGAGACCGGCTACCAGCTGGTCAATCCGGTGACGGATGTCGTGTTGCGCGAAGCCAACTTCGACCACGGGCTGGGCCTGGACCAGGAGCAGTCGGCCGACTTCTTCCCCTGGGGCATGGCCGATCCCGCGGTCTTCACGCTGACGAACCAGCACGGCACGAAGCAGATCACGGTGATGCCGACCGGTCTCGTGGAGGTGCAGTAGACCATGTGGCGCAGGTTGCAGCATTGGGCGCGGACGCGGTTCGCGCAGCGCGGCGGGGGCCTGGACCGACAGGGCTTCTCGCTGGTCGAGATCATGATGGTCATGGTGATCCTGGCTGTCGGCGTGCTGCCGATCGCCGTGGTCCAGCATCAGGCGCGCAGCGAAGTCAGCGAGGCCGATCGTCACACGCAGGCGATCGCCGTGGCGCAGATGCAGGTCGAGCGGCTGAAGAGCCAGGGCTTCGGGAACATCGTCAACGAGAACGGCGTGAGCGGGAACATCACCTGGGTGGCGCAGGTCGCCAATGTGAGCTTCGGGCTCGATCGCCTGACCGTGACCGCTACCTGGCAGAACAAGAGTGTCGTCGAATCGCTGGTGGTCTCGGACCTGGTCTCGATGCGCTGATCGCGCACACTGGAGGAGCCGGCATGGACATGGCGCAGGACAAGGAACGGCCGGGTCGCGAGGCGCGGCGCGCGGGCATGACCGTCGTCGAACTGATGGTCGCACTGGTCATCTTCGGCGTCATCATCGGCGTGGTGTTCGGTTTCCTGACCGAGGCGCGCGAAAGCTACACCAGCACGCGGCAGAAGGCGCAGTACCAGCAGGGTCTGCGCGCGGTGATGTCGCTGGTCACGCGCGAGGTGCGTTCGGCGGGCTGCGATCCGCGCGGATCCGGCTTCGAGCGCTTTCCGGTGGCCGACGTCAACCAGTTCCGCTGCCGCATGGACCTGAACGCCGACACGGACGCGATCGATACCAACCCGGACGAAGACATCACCTATGCGTTCAATCCGGGCACCGGCGAGCTGTCGCGCGATGTCGGCGCCGGCGCGACGGTCATCCTGCGCGGGCTGACGAACGTGAACTTCAACTATTTCGACGAGGACGGCAACCTGCTGAACGCCGTGCCGCTGAGCGCCACCGACCGCGCCAGCATCCGTTCGGTCGACCTGGTCATGGTCGGCGAGACCGACAAGCACGAGCCGGTCACCTACACCACGCGCATCGCCGTGCGCAACGAGTAAGGCGGGATGGCAGCATGATGAACGCGACGACTACCGCAAGAGAAACCGGCCGTGACGGCTTCGCCATGGTGACCGCGCTGCTGGTGGTGCTGGTGCTCAGCGTGCTGGCGGTGGGGGCTGCCTGGCTGGCCACATCCGAGAAGAAGACGACGGCGGCCGAGGCGACGCACCTTCGCTCGGTGTTCTCGGCCGACGCCGGCGGCGAGGCGGCGATCAACTTCGTGCGCGTCTCCAACCAGCCGCCGCAGATCCTGGACTTCGGGACCATGGCCGTCCGCAACGAGCCGACGACGGTGCTCGAGGGCACGCAGCAGTTCAGCTACGACGTCAACTTCACCGGAAAGCGTCCCAAGCCCGGCTGGGGCGTGGACTACCTGGACTACGACTACCAGATCGGCTCGCAGGGACAGGCGAGCCGCCAGGGCCAGAGCGGCGTGCAGGTGGTTGTCAGCCGCCTGTACAAGGAAGGCTACTGAGTTGGGTTTCGGGGGTAATCGAAGCACGACCGGCATGCCGGCGAGAGAGGCGATCATGAGACATGAAACGATGATCAGGACGCTGTCGAGGGCGGCATGGGTGCCGCTGCTGGCGGCGCTGTGTCTGCTTCCGGCGGTGCGCGCCCAGGCCGTCGATTGCGAGATCCCGCTGTTCGTGAAGCAGGGACTCAACGGGGCCAACGTGATGATCCTGGCGGACAACTCGGGGTCGATGAACGCTCCCATCTACCACGAGGCCTACAACCAGGACATCGTCTACGCGGGCGGGTTCACCGCCAATTCGGACTACTACGTCACCAAGGACAAGCTCTACACACCCAGCAGCTTCAAGTCCACCTGGGCGACGTCGCCCTCGGCCTACCTCGTGAACTCGGACAATGGCGAGGACGGCCGCTACAAGGGCAACTACCTGAACTGGATCTTCTACCACGCGACGGCCGATCAGCGCGCCGCGATCCCGCAGCAGACGCGCATCCAGCTGCTGAAGGTCATCCTGTCGGACCTGATCTACCGTTCGAACCGCCTGGACTTCGGCCTGACGGTCTTCCAGAACGACCATGGCGGCAGCATCATCGGTCAATGCGGCGTGAACCCGACCTCGCTGCTGGCGCAGATCGCCGGCATCACGGCCAACACCTGGACGCCGCTGGCCGAAGCGTCCGAGACCATTCTGGACTATTTCACCGAGGACGGCCCGACGGCGCCGATCACGGTGCCCTGTCAGTACAACTTCGTGATCGTCGTGACCGACGGCGAGCCCACGATGGATCTGGACGTGAGCCCGTACCTGCAGGACGCCGACGGCGACGGCCGTGATCCCGGTGACTGCGCCAGCGTCGGCTCGACACTGCCGAACAGCTACGACTGCAGCGAGTACTTCGACGACGTGATCTGGTACATGGCCCACAAGGACCTGCGGCCGGACATGGACGGGGACCAGACCATCGCCACCTATGTGGTGGGGTACGACATCGACCTGCCCATCCTGCAGTCCGCGGCGGAAAAGGGCGACGGCCTGTATTTCCAGGCCACGAACGCCTCCGAGCTGCGGCAGAGCCTGGAGTTCGCGGTGCAGGACATCCTGCGGCGCATCTCGGCCGGCTCGGCCGTGGCCGTGGTGTCGACCGAACAGGGCACCGACGACCGGCTGTACCGCGGCAAGTTCATGCCCATCGACTGGGACGGCTTCATGGAGTGCTACCAGTTGCCGTATTCGGAGGGCGACGGCGCCCTGTGGGAGGCCGGCGAACTGCTGCGCCAGCGCACGACCGCGTCGCGGACGATCTTCACCGCGCTGGGCGGCAGCCGCTTCGACTTCCAGTCGACCAACGCGACCAACCTGCGCGCGGCCATGAACGTGGGCACCGACCTGGAGGCCGCCGACCTGATCAACTGGGGCCGGGGCGACGACGTCCTGGGTCTGCGCAACCGGCGCGGCTGGATCCTGGGCCCGATCGTGCACTCGACGCCGGTCGTCGTCGGACCGCCGGCGAACTTCCTGGTGACCGAGAGCTATCAGCAGTTCTACCAGGACCACCAGGGCCGGCGCAAGATGGTCTACGTGGGCGCCAATGACGGCATGCTCCACGCGTTCGACGCGAACTCCGGCGACGAACGGTGGGCCTTCGTGCCCGAGTTCGCGCTGCCGGTCTTCGCGGTCATGGCCGACTCGTTCTACTGCCACAAGTACTCGGTCGACCAGACGGTGACGGTCAAGGACGTGCAGCTCGACGGCGACTGGCGGACGGTCCTGCTCTCCGGCGGGCGCCAGGGCGGTGCCGACGTGTTTGCGCTGGACGTGACCGATCCGGACAGCCCGCGGCTGCTGTGGCAGAACACGCTGCCGACGCGCATGACGTACACTTCGGACGTCGAGATCGTGACCATCGGCGGCGAGGCCGTGGCCCTGGTCGGCAGCGGCCTGGACAAGACGAACATGGAGTCGTGGGTGCACGGGTACCGGATCCAGGACGGAACGCTGCTGGGCTCGAAGCAGTTGAGCGTCACCACCAAGTTCACGCGCAACAAGACGACGCGGCCGGTCGCCGTGGACGTCGATCTGGACGGGAGCGTCGACCTGGTCTATGCGGCCGACCTGCTCGGATCGGTGTACCGCATGGCCACCCGCGGCAGCTCCGACCCGGACAACTGGACCATGACGAAGCTCTACAGCGGGACCGTGGAGATCACGGCCAACCCGGCGGTTTCCTACGGTCCGAACGGCCACGTCTACGTGTACTTCGGTACCGGGGCCTACCTCGATGACGACGACATGATGACCACGACCGCGCAGAAGTTCATCTGCGTGATCGACAAGCACGACGGCGCCACCGCCACCCTGGCCGGCATGCGCGACCAGACCAGCTCCGTCGCCACGATGGGAACGGCCACGGGCTGGTACGTCAACCTGAACCGCCTGGACGGCGAGCGCGTGACCCAGCCGGCGGTGGTCGTGGCCGAGACGGTGATCTTCACCTCGTTCGCGCCCGACATGGATGCCTGCGTGGCCGGTGGAACCTCGTTCCTCTACCAGATGCGCTACCAGGACGGCGGCACGACCGAGGACCAGGACTCGCTCGGCGACCGGATCACCGAGCTGGGAACCGGCATCGCGTCGTACCCGGTGGTCGACCTTTCGACCGGTACCGTCGTGGTGCAGTCCAGCGACGCGAGCATCTCCGTGGTGCCGATCGCGGCCCAGTTCCAGCGCATGAACGTGCGCTCGTGGCAGGAGAATTTCGACCACGTCCAGCCCGCGCCGGATGTGCAGTAGTCCGCGACTCGACGGCGGCGGCCGCGCGGCGCCTCGCGCGCCGGCGGCCGACGCCGGGAGACATACAGGAGGATCGGCCATGAAACGCAAACTCGCACTCACGCTGTCGCTGTGCCTGGTGCTGGGCGTCTCGGCGACCACCGAGGCCCAGGCGGGCCGGAAACCGGACAACAAGAGGCTGAGCCCGAACCGGACGGAGATGCCGCCGGAGATGAAGGAGGCGCACCGCTTCGACCTGCTGCCGTCGATGCAGTTCCACACCGGCGTGCTCCGGCGCGACGGCCTGAGCGGGTGGCGCGTGGGCGACTACCAGCTGCAGATGAGCCGTGAGTCGGTGGTCACCGGACCGGATGGCCAGGGCGCGGTGCTCCAGGAGGGCAGCAATGTTCTCGTGATGGGGCCGCGCTTCGGCGACACGTTCGTGGGCTGGAACGTCCAGCTGCTCGGGTCGGAACATCCTTCGAGCGGCCGGAGCTCCGACATGGTGAAGAAGCCCAGCGAGGCGAGCCCGGACGTGGGCGAGATCGTGTCCGCGCCCTACTGAGGTTTCGACGCAGCGGATTCGACGGGGGCGGTCGCCACAGCGGCCGCTCCCGCTGCGTTCAGGGGCGTTTTGAGCCGCAGACGCACGATCTCCGTATCGTCCGGTTCGCCGGGCCGGCGGCCGGAACTGAACGGGTAGTTGTTGTCGTTGGCCACGATCAGCGTCGAGGCGTCCACCACCAGCAGGCACTCCGGGGTTACGAACGGCAGCTTGAAATGCCGGCCCAGCCCGATCGAGCCGCGTTCATGGCGCGTCAGGTCGCGGTCGTCGTCGAGCGACAGCAGGTCGCAGACCAGCGTGCGCGCCAGGTACCCCGTATCGTCGACCTGCCCGGGCACCACGCGGTAGATGCGCTTGATGGCGGCAGCGCGGCCTTCGCCCGGGTCCCGCTCGAGCACCAGCAGGCCGCCGTTGCCGTCGCTGTCGAGCGACGAGATCGACACGTTTGCCGCAGTGGCGCGGTAGAACCAGCAGCGGCCGGTGAAGCCGTGGCGCGCGGGATCGAATTCGAGAATGAGGCGACGCTGCCCGTCCGTGTCGTCGAGCATGCCCTTCTCGACGGCGGCGTACAGGCGGTCACCTCCGGGCGAACGGGCCAGACCTTCGATGCCGCCGCTGCGCGGCAGATTGGCCAGATCGCGACGCGACGCGTCGGCGCGCAGTCCGCGCAGATCCGGGTGGTCAGGCGTGCGCAGGTACGGCGAACCGCGCCCGAACGCGCGCAGCGACGGCGGCAGCAACACCAGCGCCGGCTTCTCCAGCACCACGCCGTTGCCGTCGACATGCACCAGCGACGGTCCGAACTCTTCGGCGATCCAGAACGTGCCGTCGTCCATCGCCACCATGGCTTCGGGGTCCAGGTCGGCGCCCGACAGGCGGCGGCCTTCGCGAAGATTCTCCGCGCCGGCCAGCGGGAACGGCAGCAGGCGGTCGGGGTCGGTCAGTTCGACGAAACCGTCCAGCTTGACGGAGCCGGCCGCCCAGTCCGGCCGCAGGCGATACCAGCGCAGCGGGCTGTCGGCGCTGTTGGCCATGGTGCCCAGGCCGTTGTCCTGCAGCGCCAGCAGATCGTCGCCGTCGCGGAGCAGCGAACTGAAGCCCTGTACGGGTACGCCCGCCAGGGGCAGCGTGCGCCCGTTGACCACCGTGTCCAATGTGGCGCCCACCGGCCCGGGCCCGTTGAAGGTGTCGGCCGCCAGCACGGCGCGGCCGTCCAGTCCCGCCAGGGGCTCGCCCGTCGCCGACTTGCCGCCACCGCAGCCGCCCGTGAACACGGCGCCGATCGTGGCGGTCATGAACAAGACGCCGGCAAGGGCG
>JFJP01001157.1_pt1 | contig 64524 bp, 42 predicted proteins | sample 431651 | NCBI WGS metagenome assembly JFJP01 (sample SAMN02602958, study PRJNA72255) | Microbial mat metagenome, whole genome shotgun sequencing project. | biome: fresh water; feature: sink hole; material: water; isolation source: purple microbial (photo- and chemosynthetic) mats found in... | reverse complement strand
CCAAGAGGCCCAGGTGGTGAAATGGTAGACACGCTAGTTTCAGGGACTAGTGGCCGCGAGGCCGTGAAGGTTCGAGTCCTTTCCTGGGCACGTCAAAACGTCTGAAAATCCCCCGAGCGGATCGCTTGGGGGATTTTCGCTTTCGAAGCCTTTCCCAAGGCAGGGCCTCGGGCCGCGGCCCCGCTCGACTCTCCGAGGAGCTTGGGCATCAGGGTTGTGCCGTCGCCTCGCTGGCCTGGCCCAGGGGCTTGGCGTCGATCTTCAGGGCCAGGACGGTGATGTCGTCGATCTGCTCCTGCGAGCTGCCTATCCAGCCGGCCAGGCTTTTCTTGAGCATGTCGTACTGCTCGGGCAGGCTCAGGTGGGCGTTCTCGAGCAGCATCCTGCGGAACCTGCCATGGCCGAAGCGCCTGTCCTCGCGCCCGCCGAACTGGTCTTTGTAGCCGTCGGAGGCCAGGTAGAGGATGTCGGAGGGCCTCAAGCGCATCTGCCAGGTACGGAAGGGCCTGTCGTTGAAGTAGAGGCCCACGGGCACCTTCTCGCCGGGAACCTCGTAGTAGGCCGTCTCGCCGTACTGGAAATGCTTGGGCTGCCATTTCGAGGGGTTGGGCTCTATCCAGGTGAAGTCGGGCTCTCGCAGGAACTGCCGCCGGACGACGGCCAGCGAGAGGTTGGCCCCGGCGAACTTCAGGCGCAGGCTGGCCTTGTCGAACACGCAAAGGGCCATGTCGAGGCCGTCTTGGGCGGAGGCCTCGTCGCCGTTCTGGAGGGCCTTCTTGATGCGGTGGCGCATGTCCTCGAGCATCGCGCTGGGCTCGAGCCAGGCGAAGAGCGGCTGGTCGTCGCCTTGTCCCGGCGCGGCCTTCGCGAGCCGCTTGCTGATGGCCTCGTCGAGGAAGTTCATGGCCAGGACGCTCATGAAGGCTCCGCGGACGCCGTGCCCGGTGCAGTCGCCCAGGCCGAACACGACGGATGGTCCGGTGTCCTGCACCCAGACGAAGTCTCCGCTGAGCACGTCCTTGGGCCGGTAGAGCACGAAGCTGTTGGAGAAGTGGGCGCGGAAGTCGCTGAACTTGGGCATGAGGGTGCGCTGGAGGTTCTTGGCGTAGGCGATGCTCTCGTCGCGCTGCTTGTTGATGGCCTCGATTTCCTGGCTCTGGCGCAGGATGCGGTCTTGGGCCACCAGGAGCTTGAGGGCCTGCTTCTCGAGCCTGGCCTTGTGCCTGTTGATCTGCTCGATCCTTTCCTGGGCCTTGGCCCTCTCCTCGCGGGCCATTTCCCGCTGGGCCTGGTAGCCTCGTTTCAGGGAGGCGATGGTCCAGCCGACGAAAAGCAGGTTCAGGCCCGAGAGGAAGGCCATGGTCCAGAGCTCGGCGGCCTGGATTCCCCCGGAAAGGTCCTGCTCGCGCCAGCGTGCCCAGAGGGCGGCGGCCAGCCCGGCGAGCATGGCCAGGATCAGGGCCATGTAGCGCCGCTTGGGCAGGGCCAGCAGCAGGAGCACCTCGGCGAACAGGAACAGGTTGCCCACCAGCAGGAAACCCCTGGGAACCAGCGTAACGACCAGGGCCAGCGCGGCCAGGACGCCCAGGATGAGCAGGCTGAGAAGCTGGCGGGTGGCCTTGTCCTTGAAGGCCAGGGCCGAGAGCAGCCCAAAATAGGCGGACCAGGCCAGGCTGGCCACGGCTTGCCGCCAATCGCCCACCAGGGCGAAAAACAGGCCCAGCGAGACGGAGAAGCCCAAGGCGGAGTGGCAGGCCAAGGCCGTGTAGAACTTGCGCAGCGAGCCGCTGGGCTCGCTGATCGACGCGCGGAGGGAATCGGGCTTGGTGCTCATTCCAAGAGAATGTGTTCCTGGTCAGAAGGGAAAAGAAGTCGCAGCCTAGCGGGAGCAGCGGGCTGGAGGTGTCCTGCCAAGCCCTGAAAATAAGCCGAATCGGACAAACTGCCAAAAGCGCGGGCCGCTGGAGCCCTTCCTGGGGGCCACGGCGGCCAAATATTGCTATATTTGGCAAGGCCTTCGCCCAGGGCTAGCCGCCCGGGGCACAGGCCGCCGTGCGTTCCCCTGACCCAATACACGTAAGAAACCCTCAAGATGCGAGAAGCCCTCGAAGCCCTTGACCCGATTCGGCTCAACTTCAGCCCCCAAAGCCTGCATTTGCTGAACATCACCCTTGCTTTTATAATGTTTGGCGTGGCCTTGGAAATCAAGATGTCCCACTTCCGGGATGTCGCGCGGAACCTCAAGTCCGTGTGGGTGGGCATGTTGGCCCAGTTCGTGGTGATGCCCGCGATGACCTACCTCGTCGTGGTGAGCCTGGACCTCTCGGCGGGGGTGGCCATGGGCATGATCCTGGTGGCCAGTTGTCCAGGGGGCAACATCTCCAACTTCATCTCCTCGATGGCGGGCGGCAACACGGCCCTGTCGGTCAGCCTGACGGCCATCGCCACGCTCGCGGCAGTGGTGCTGACCCCGCTCAACTTCGCCCTCTGGGGGGGGATTTACACGGGCCGGGCGGACCTTCCACCGCTGGAGATCGACGCCTGGGAGATGTTCCAGAGCGTGTTCATCCTCCTGGGCATCCCGCTTTTGCTGGGCATGGCCTTCAACCATCGCTTCCCCGACCTGACCCGCCGGTTCATCCGCCCGGTCAAGCGCCTGTCCATCGTCATCTTCATGGGCTTCGTCGTGGTGGCCTTCGCCAACAACTTCGACTACTTCCTGAAGTACATCAAGTACATCATGCTCATTGTCCTCATCCACAACGGCGTGGCCCTGTTCGCCGGCTACCTGACCAGCTCCGTGGCCCGCGTTTACAAGCGCGACCGGCGCACGATCACCATCGAGACCGGCATCCAGAACAGCGGCCTTGGCCTGGTCCTGATATTCAGCCTCTTCGATGGGCAGGGCGGCATGGCCTTCATCGCCGCGTGGTGGGGCATCTGGCACATCATCTCCGGCCTCGGGGTGGCCTACCTCTGGAACAAGATTCCCGTATCCGAGGACGAGCTCAGCTATATCCTTCGCCTGGGACGCCCCAGCCGCGCCTCTTCCGACAAGGACAAGGAACCCATTGATTGAACCGTTTCCCAATGCCCATGCCAACACAAGCACAACCAGAACCACAAGAGAGCCAAGAATCCAAGCTGGACCTTTCCTTCATCGACCGGGTTGACCAGCATTTTTTCATGCACGAGCCGCTCAAGCGCATCGTGATTGGCTTCTACAGGCTCTTCTACCACCAGGTACACGTCGAGGGGCTGGAGAACCTGCCCCGCGGCCAGGCCCTCATCCTGGCGCCCAACCACCAGAACGCCCTGATGGACGCCCTGGCCGTGGTCTTCAACACCCGGCGGCCGGTGGTCTTCCTGGCGCGGGCCGACATCTTCCGCAACCCCAGGCTGGCCAGCGTCCTGACCTTCATGCGCATCATGCCCGTGTTCCGCCTGCGCGACGGCAAGGACACCCTGGCCCTGAACGAGCGCATCTTCGAGAAGTCCATCGAGGTGCTCGAAAAGAAGGAGTACCCGCTGGCCATCTTCCCCGAGGCCACGCACATCGACAAGCACCACTTGCGCGTCTTGCAGAAGGGCCTCTCGCGCATCGCCTTCCAGGCCGAGGAGCGCAACCACTGGCAGCTCGGGCTCAAGGTCGTGCCCGTGGGCCTGCACCTCTGGCACTACACCAACGCCCGCACCGTCGTCCATGTCCGCTTCGGCAAGCCCGTCGAGGTGGCCGACTTCCGAGACGCCTACCTCGAGAACCCGCAGCGGGGGATGCTCGCCTTCCGCGACCGCCTCTCCGACGGCATCTCGGGCCTGATGCTCAACATCCGAGACCTCAAGCACTACGCGGCCGACGACTTCCTGCGCCAGTTCTACCGCCTGCCCCTGCTCGGCCGCATGGGCCTCGACGACAGCTACCCCAACCGCCTCCTGGCCGACCAGCGCTCCGCCGAGGGGCTGCACCGCCTGCGCAAGGCCGACCCCGAGGCCTACGCCCAGCTCGAAGAAAAGGCCCTGCGGCTCGACAAGGAGCTCAAGGCCAAGGACATACGCCCCTGGGTCCCGCATCGCCCCAGCTCCAGGCCCGCCTTGGCCGGCCGCGCCCTGGGCCTGCTGCTGCTGCTGCCTTTCTTCCTCTACGGAGCCGCCATCAGCTTCCTGCCCCATTTCCTGCTCGAACGCTTCACCCAGCGCAAGATCGCCGACACCCAGTTCCGAAGCTCCATCAAGTTCGCCCTGGGGGGAGTATTTTTGTTCCCCATCCTCTTCGCGACGCTCTTCGGGCTTTCCTTCCTCTGGTTCGGGCCCTGGTGGCTCAACCTGCTCTTCGGCCTGTCCCTGCCGGCCTCGGGCATCTTCGCCCTGCACTACCACCGCTGGTGGCGAAAGCTCGGCGCGCGGTGGCGCTGGCAATCCGACGCGGACCTCCGCCGGCGGGCCGGGGGCATCGCCCAGGAAATCAAAAGCCAGATGGACCCAATCGTATCGGATACCAAAATTTGACACCATTAAATTTCCCCCAAATGAAGAAGACTTTCTTGCTCTTGGGCGCCTTGGGGCTGTTCCTGGAGGCCAGCGGGCAGTTCTCGCTCGCGCCCGACACCTACTGGATCCAGTTCACCGACAAGGACGATTCCCCGTATTCGCTCGAGCGCCCCGAAGAGTTCCTATCGCCCAGGTCCATCGAGCGCCGCCAGCGGATGGGAATCGGGCTGGCCGAGCAGGACCTGCCCGTCAACCCCGCCTACCGCCAGGCCGTGAGCCAGGCTGGCGGAGACATTCGGAACGTATCCAAGTGGTTCAACGCCGTCAGCGTGGTGGCCACCGACCCGCAGGTGCTGGAGCGCATCATGGACCTGCCCTTCGTGGTGGACAGGCAGTGGCTGGACAAGCCCGCCGAAAAGGCCCCGCCGCCCGCGCCCCAGCCCCTGGCCGTCCTGCCCTTGCGCTGGCGGCAGGCCGAGCTGGAGGAGGCGAACAACTACGGCAGGGGCCTGGCCCAGATCGAGCAGCTCAAGGGAGTGGACCTGCACCGCATGGGCTTCGAGGGCCAGGGCATGCAGGTGGCCGTCATTGATGCCGGGTTCTACAAGGCCAATTCGTTGGACTGCATCGTCGGCGCGTTCGAAAGCGACAAAGTCCTCGGCCACTGGGACTTCGTCCGCGGCGGGCCCCTCAAGTTCAACACCTCCACCCACGGGATGCAGGTCTTTTCGACCATCGGCGCCAACAAGCCCGGCACCTTCGTCGGCACCGCGCCCGAGGCCCAGTTCTGGCTCCTCCGCTCCGAGGACGCCGCCAGCGAGTTCCCCGTCGAGGAGTTCAACTGGACCGTGGCCGCCGAGTACGCCGACAGCGTGGGCGCCGACGTGGTCAACACCTCCCTGGGTTACAACGACTTCGACTCTGGGCCCGACTACACCCACGCCTTCCTCAACGGCAGCAGCGCCATCATCAGCATCGGCAGCGACTGGGCCGCCCACAAAGGCATGCTCATGGTGACCAGCGCCGGAAACTCGGGCGACGAGCCCTGGCGCAAGATCACCAGCCCCGCCGATGCCGACAGCGTCTTGACCGTCGGGGCCGTCGGGTCCAACGGCGCGCCCGCCTACTTCACCTCCGAGGGCTTCAGCGAAGACGGCCGCGTCAAGCCCAACGTCAGCGCGATGGGCCTCAACTCCATCGTCCAGAACGCCTATGGCGATGGGGTGTCGCAGGCCAGCGGCACTTCCTTCTCATCGCCCATCATGGCCGGCATGGTGACTTGCCTCTGGCAGGCCAACCCCGACCGCCAGCCCATGCAGGTCATCAAGGCCCTCGAGGCCAGCGCCAACCGCTACGCGTCGCCCAGCGTGCAGCTCGGCTTCGGCATCCCCGACTTCCTGCTGGCCGACGCCTTCCTGCGGGGCATGGGGCGCCGCACCTTGGCCTCCCATCCCAAGGCCCGCGTCAGCTTCGTCGGCGCCAGCCAGCGCGTCGAAGTCGAGGCGGCCCCAGGCGCGCCCGCCCTGGAGCTCCGCCTGCAAGACAAGAACGGCGTGGCCCTGCGCGCCTGGCAGGAGCCCCTGCTTCCCGGCTGCCACCAACTGGGCCAATGGCCAGGCCTCGAAGCCTTGCCAGCGGGCGAATACACCCTCATCGGCGAGCTCGACGGAGTGTCTTTCCAACAGGATTTCAGGAAGTTGCGCTGATAATCAAGCTCCTCTGGCCTGCCCATCCATCGCGGACGCGGATGCCTCCTTCGGGAAGGAATCCGCGTCCGCTTTTTGGGGCCCTCGACGCTTATGCCTCGTAGCCATCAAGCGTCATAGATTGACTTGGAAAGTTTTGGTTGCTGCATTCAAGCCCTACGGGGGTCTGGTTCGCTGCGGTTCCCCCGGATTTCATCAGGGGCTATTGACTTGAATCCAGGTGGACAAAAAAACATTCGCGAGACAAGTTTCGTGTTCTTCGTGCCTTTGGTGGACAAAAAAACATTCGCGAGACAAGTTTCGTGTTCTTGACAAGTTTCGTGTTCTTCGTGCCTTTGGTGGACAAAAAAACATTCGCGAGACAAGTTTCGTGTTCTTCGTGCCTTTCGTGGACAAAAAAAACTTTCGTGAGACAAGTTTCGTGTTCTTCGTGCCTTTCGTGGACAAAAAAACATTGGCGAAAAATATGGCGGCCAATGGCTTTCCGGTTCGCGGGAAAGTGCTTGGGGCAAGCTGAAAATCAAGCTCCTCTGGACTGCCTATCCATCGCGGACGCGGATGTCTTCTTTGGGAGGAATCCGCGTCCGCTTTTTGGGCCTTGGCCACCGCTCAGAAGCGGTGGCTGATGGCGATGGAGCTCTTGCGCAGCGCTTGCGGCGCCCTGGCCACCAGCCAGCCGGTCTCGTTGTAGGGCGAGGAGCCGTAATAGGCCGTGTTCAGGACGTTGTCCACCGCCAGGCTCACCGAGAGGCTCTCACTGGGCGACCAGACCAGGTTGGCGTAGAGGATGGCCAGGTTGGCCGGCAGGAGGTAGCTCTTGTCGCCCAGCTCGCCGTAGAGCGTGTTTTGCGGCGAGGTGTGGATGTCGGAAAAGTAGCGCATGTGCAGGGTGGCCGAGAGTTTCCGGTGGCGGAAGGTCAAGGCCGCCTGGACCTTGTGCGTGGAGATCTTCGGCACGGAGAGCCCGCTCTCGAAGTCCTCGCCCTCCAGCAGCGAGTAGGCCAGCGATGGCAGGAATTTGCCGACTTGCGCGCTGGCGGCCAGCTCGATGCCCTGGCTGGTGATGCGCCCCAGGTTGCCGTTGTGCTCGACGCCGCCATTGCCGTAGGGGTTGAAAAAGGCCCTGCCGTTGTTGTGCTCCTGGGGCGTAAGGCCCGAAATGGGGCGGATGATGTCGCGCATGTCGTTGTGGAAAAGGCTCAGCCGCAGGCTGATGTCCTGTGTGGGGAAATAGTTGGCGCTGAACTCGTAGGCCCGCAGCCGCTCGGGTTTGATCTTCGTGTTGGGGATGTGCATGTAGCCGGGGATGGCCCAGTTCTCCCACTTGTCGTAGTTCGAGGGCTGGATGTAAGCATGGCCGTACATGGCCTTGAGCTTGAGCTTCGCGAGCGGCTCGAACACGAGGCCCAGCCGCGGGTTGAGCGTCGGGCCGAAGCCGCTGTTGTAGTCGTAGCGGAGCCCCGCCGTTGCCGAAAGGGTCTGGATGGGGCGGTAGTTGGCCTGGGCGAAGGCTCCGAGGTTGCTAAAATCGCGCCGCCCGAAGTAGGGGTCGCTCAGCTCGTAGGAACCGAAGACGAAGCCCAGCGCGTCGGTGTAGAAGCGCAGGTCGTCGATGAGCTCGCCGTTGGCCGCGAAGGGCTCGGGCAAGTTCTGGGTCTTCGGGAACGACTTCACCCAGGCGTAAAGGCCGCCCGCGACAAGCGAGAAGCTCTCGGAAGGGGTCCAGGTGGCCTGCACGGAGCCTTGGATCTGGGCCGAGTAGGCGTATTTGAAGGCCGCGCCCTTTTGCGTCAGATCCGAGTTGACCGTGGTGAAGTTGCTGGCCGGGTCCACCTCGTAGTCGCCCAGCGAGAGGCTCGCCCGCAGGTCGAACTTTTCGCGGTCGATGGTCTGGTGCGTGAGGTTCAGGTGCCGCAGGTCCTGCGCCCAGACGTTCTCGCGCACGTAGGCGTAGAGCCAGGGCAGTGCCGTGTAGGCGTTGGTCTCGTAGTAGCGCTGCCAGTCGAGCGAAAGGCTCAGGCGCTTGTGCCGGATCTTGGCCAGGAGGTTGAAGTTCTGGATCGGATACTCGTTCTCCAGCTCGCCCAAGGCCCCGGAGTACAGGCCTACGGGGCCGTAGTCGTCTGGGTGGGTGTAGTGCTCGTGCAGGGCGAAGTCCTGGCCGTGGAAGGCCCGCAGGCCCAGCACGAAGTCCGTGTGCTGGTCAACCCGCTTGCCAAAGAGCGCCGAGCCATCCCAAGCCCCGGTCGAGACGTAGCCCGAGCGCAGCTCGAACCCGTCGAGCTCCCCGCCGTCGCGGGTGATCAGGTTGATGACGCCCGCGTAGGCGTCCGGCCCGTACAAGGCGGAGGCCGGCCCATAGACGATCTCGATGCGCTGGTAGAAGTCCAGCGGAAGGTTGTGCCCGAAGACGAACCGCTCGCCGGAGAGCGGGTTCAGCCGCTGGCCGTCTTGCAGCACCAGCAGCTTGTTGTTGCCGTTGACGCCCCGCGCCACCACGACCGACTTGACCTCGCCCCCGCTCTCGTAGGAGACGTCGAAGCCCGGAATGGCCCGGAAAACGTCCTTCAGGTCGCGCCAGCCGTATTCGCGCATCTGCTCGCGGGTGATGACCAGCACCGTGGCGGGCGCGTCGCTGGCCTTTTCCTCGAACTGCGAGGCCGTTACCACTTCCAGGTCCATCAACTCCTCCAGGCTCATCTCAAATATGTCCGCCTGCCCCATCGCGTTGGAAATCCACAGTGAAGCGAAAAGGAAAATAATGGTTTGTCTCATGCGAAAGGTGTGTTGGTTTTCACCATCGAATTAAGGCCGATCTGGAGTCAAGGCCAAGCACAATATCCCGAAATGTCATTTTTGGACCGCAAACCCCATTCTCCAACACGCGAATGGTGTCTCCCGAACTTGCTTTCGAACGAACAGGAGGATGCTTTTTCCTTCTTTTGGGTGAAAAGCTAGGACCCTGGGCAAAGAAGAGTTGGAAATGAGCTGATTATCAATAATTATCCGCCAAATTCTCCAAATCTGGGTCATAAGATTGCTCTGCGACCCAGATTTTTGTCCGCCGTAGGTGGTTTTGATTTTGCAGCATCGGACGCGATCGAGTAACCACAATACCAAGTTGCGAGCATTGGTGGAACATCCCAAGTGCCTGCGTCCGACAAAATCGGGCTGTTCCGCCAATCCCGAAGGGATTGAATGTGGATAGCCTCGGATGAAATCCGGGGAGCAGAGAACCGCCGCGAACCAGAACCCCGTAGGGATTCCATGCGAAAACCAACACGTACCAAGTCCATCTATCACCTTGGATAGCAACTTGGTAGAAAGGCATCTCGCAGCCGACGCGGAAGAAGGGCTACAAAAAAAATGAGGCCGCCCCACTTTGGGGGGCGGCCTCGTTCAGGGAAGAATCGGGAAAGGTTTGGAAATCAGTGCAGGTGGATGTGCTCCGGCAGGTGCTCCTGCGTGCCGAGCGTGTGCAGCATCTTGGCATGGCTGTAGAGCGCGCCGAAGAAGGTGGGGTTGGAGTTGTACGGCAGCTTGAACTCCTGGGCCGTCTTGCGGACGATTTCGGACAGCTTGCGGTAGTGGATGTGGCAGATGCTGGGGAACAAGTGGTGCTCGACCTGGTAGTTCAGCCCACCGACGAACCACGAGAGAACGCGGTTCTCGTGCGAGTAGTTCGAGGTGGTCAGGAGCTGGTGGATGGCCCAGTTGTTCTCCATGGTGCCGGCCTCGTCGGGGGTGGGGAACTCGCACTCGGGCATGACGTGGGCCAGTTGGAACACCACGCTCAGGGTGAAGCCCGCCACGAAGTGCAGCGAGAAGAATCCGGCGATGATCAGCCAGGGAGAGACGTCCAGCAAGACCAGCGGCAAGACCATGATGTAGCCATAGTAGGCGATCTTGGTCAGGGTCATCTGGAGCATCAACATGCCGAACTCGCCATGCTCCTTGGTCAGGTCGCGCCGGCGGTAGTCGGCCAGTTGCAGGAACTCCTTGGAGGTTACCCACGAAAGGGTCAGGAAGCCGTAGAAGAACCACGCGTAGATGTGCTGGAAGCGGTGGAAGAAGCGCAGCTTGGAGTGCGGCGAGAAGCGCATGATGCTGATGCGGGTGATGTCATCGTCCATGCCGTCGATGTTCGTGAACGAGTGGTGCAGCTTGTTGTGCTGGATCTTCCAGTTCGTGGCGTTTCCACCGAGCATGTTCAGCGTATAGCCGATCACCTTGTTCAGCGTGCGGTTCGACGAGTAGGCGTTGTGGTTGGCGTCGTGCATCACCGAGAAGCCGATGCCGGCCATGCCCAGGCCCATCAGGACCCACAGGCCCAGGAAACCCCAGGTGGAGCTCACGGTCCCCGATAGCATGAACGCGTAGGGTACGAAATAAAGCGACAGCATGAAGACCGTCTTCAATACCATCGAGGCGTCACCGAAGCGGGTGATGCCTTTTTCTTTGAAGTAGTCGTTGACGCGGTTGCGAAGCGTGCTGACGAACTCCTTTCCCGTTTCGTTCGGGAACTTGATTGGTGCGTTGCTCATGGGCAGAAAAGAGTTGGTGAAAAAAAGAGGAAGGGACTAGCCCGAAATCACATCGGGCTTGGCGTTTTTCAAAGCGTTTAGGAGAAAGCGTGACCATTGCATCTGTTCTCTCCCGCCGCGGCGGATTACAGAACTTCCAGCCCAAAAGTAGATTTTTTTACAAAAAAAAGACAATTCCAATATAATTAGTTACGAAAACGTTTGCGGATTCGAGCCTGTTTTGCGTTTTTTTGCGTGAAAACCCTAAAAAAAGCGCCTTTTTCATCGAAAAAGGCGCTTTTTGCAGACGAATGGAAAAACGCGTTCGGCCCAAAACCGGCCCGATTTCAGCCCGTGTTCCGCAGCGCGCTGGCGATGGCGTTGATGCTTTTCAGGAGCTCCAGCAGGACGGCCTCGGCCTCCTCGAGCCGCTGCTCGTCCTTGAGCGTGCGCCAGCGGTGCAGGAGGTTCACCTGGAGCTTGTGCAGCTCGGCCAGGGCCTCCTCGCGGACGATGTTCGAGTAGTAGTGCTGCTCGCGGCGCTCGTGGATGCCCCGTCCGAGCAGCTCCGAGAGCATCTCCCGGGCCAGGCCCAGCTCCTCGAGCATCATCCCCAGCACCTGCGCGCGCACCTGGTGGTCCTCCACCAGCAGGGCGTACTGCCTCATCACCTGCTCGTTCGTGGCCGCCAGGCTGGTGTCAACGTTCGTGAGCACGTAGCGAACCAGCGCGTCGCCCCGCGAGGCCTGCCGGAAAAGCTCGAAGTCCTCGGGCCTCTGGTCGCGCAGGGCCTTCAGGGCCGTGCCCACGCCGAACCAGCCCGTGATGTTGTACCGCGACTGGCTCCAACTGAACACCCAGGGGATGGCCCGCAGGTCGTCGAGCGTGCGCTTGCCCGAGCGCCGCGAAGGCCGCGAGCCGATCTTGCTCATCTCGATGGCGTCGATGGGCGTGGCCTGCCGGAAGAAGTCGATGAAGTGCTCGTGGTGCGTCAGGGCCTTGTAGCGGCGCTCGCTCTCCTGGGCGATGAACTCGAAGGCCTGCGCCAGCGGGTAGCCGTTCTGCTCCTGGTGCTGGTGCAGCAGCGAGTTGGCCACCGTGCCCGCCGTCAGCAGCTCGATGTTGTAGGCAGCGTTCATCTTGTTGGCGTACTTCTGCGCGATGGTCTCGCCCTGCTCCGTCTGCCGGACGTCCCCATCGAGGGCCGAGTGCGGCAGGGTCTTGAGGAACCAGTGCGTCGGGCCGGCGCCCCGGCTGATCGAGCCGCCCTTGCCGTGGAAGAAGCGGATCTTCACCCCGTGCCGCCGGCCCACCTCGGCCAGGCGGCTCTGCGCGTTGAACAGGTTCCACTGGCTCGACAGGATGCCCCCGTCCTTGTTGCTGTCGCTGTAGCCGATCATCACCTGCTGCGAGCGCTGGGCCGCGCCCCGCGCCGTCCGCTGGTACTCCAGGCTGCGCCGCGTGAACGGGTGCGAGAGGAACTCGTCCAGGATGCCCGCGCTGCGGTGCAGGTCGTCGATGGTCTCGAACAGCGGCACCACGGGCAGCGGGCAGACCAGCCCCGCCTCGGTCTGGACCAGCAGGCCGGCCTCGCGGGCCAGCACATAGACGGCCACCAGGTCCGAGACGCTCCGGGTCATGCTCACGATCAGCGATCCCAGGCCCCAGATGCCGTGCTTCTCGACGTGGTCGCGCAAGACCACGTAGCTGTCCACAACGGCCTGCGCCTCCGCCTCCAGGTGCATCTTGGGATGCGTGAACGGGCGGTTCGAGCAGAGCTCGGCGTCCAGGAACGCCCGCCGCTGGGCCTCGTCCCAGTCCAGGAAGCGCTTGTCGCGCAGGGCCGCGGCGTCGATCAGTTGCTGGAGGGCCTTCTCGTGGAAGCTGCTGTTCTGCCGCACGTCCAGGTTGGCCAGGTGGAAGCCGAAGGTGCTCACCACCCGGATGGCCTTGTGCAGGTCGTAGTAGGCCGAGGCGTGCAGGCCGTAGTCCACCAGCACATCCTGGAGCAGCTCCAGGTCGCTCAGCAGTTGGCTGTGCCGGGTGTAGCAGCCCGGGCGCTCCTGTATCTCCACCGCGTGCTCGCGCTTGATGTCCAGCGGCAGCTTGTGGACCATCAGGTTCACGAACTGCCGGAAGATCTCGCCCCGGTTGCGGTGGAAGGCCTTCTGCCCCAGCTCGCCCAGCTCCTCGCGCATGAGCTCCACCCGCTGGCGCAGCAGGTAGGGGGCGTCCTTGAAGTCCACCGAGTAGCTGAGCTTCTTGACCAGGTTCATCAACTGCCGCTTGATGATGATGAAGGCGTTGAGCTGGAGCTGGTGCAGGGTGTGGCGCGTCACCTCGGCCGTTACCAGCGGGTGCCCGTCGCGGTCGCCGCCCACCCAGTTGCCGAACGAGAGCTGGCAGTGGTGCTGGTGGTCGTTCACCAGCTTCGTGTCGAAGCCCAGGGCCTCCCAGGCCTGCTTGAAGCGCAGGTCGTGGATTTCCAGCACTTCGGGGAAAACGTTCGTCAGGTAGTGCAGCACGTTGTTCAGCTCCGAGTGCAGGTCGGGCTTCTCGGTGAAGATCTCCTCGGTCTTCCAGAGGCGGAGCATGTTGAGCTTGATGTTGCGGCGGATCTGCTCGCGCTCCACCTTGGTCCACATCTGGTTCTCGCGGTCCACCATCAGCAGGTAGAGGCGCCGCTGGTGCTCCAGCACCGTGGCGCGCTTGGCCTCAGTGGGGTGGGCCGTCAGCACCGGCTCCACGCGCATGTGCCCGATCGCGCGGGCGATCGCCTCGGGCGAGATGCCCGCGTCCTTGAGCAGCTTCAGGTTGTGCGCCCAGAGGCCGTTGACGCTCTCCAGGCCGTGCTCGTCCTCGCTCGCCCGGCGGGCCTGGACCGCGCCGTTCACCTCTACGATGTTCAACAGCTTGAAAACCAGCGAGTAAAGGTGGACGTGCTTGCCCGTGAACTCATCCTCGGCGAATTTCTTGTCGGGGTTGATCCAGGGGATGGCCTTGGCCAGCTCGGCGTCTCCGGTCTCCTCAAGCACCTCCTTGAGGCAGTTGAGCAGGAACTCCAAGTCGCTGTAAGGCTTGCCCAGTTTTTCTTTGACCAGTTCTAGTGTTCGCATCTATCTAGGGGGATTGGTTTGTCGTTCCGATGGCGTTTGGGCAAGGGCTGGAAGGCAAAAGGCATTTTCTAGGAAAGTTCATGGCCCTTGGCCACCTCCGATGGAAATGATACTTCTCGCGCTTCAGAATCGGCGGAGGCCCACGCCTCCGCCCGGGCTCGCCCAGTTTCGCCTAGGCCACTGGTAGCCAGCTATCTAGGCGGCTTCTGCCCTTGACCTATGGCTTAAAGATGATCAAAAAGCCCCAAATCCCCAAATGCTTGGCCCGGAAGGAGCGCTCTTCGGGCCAAGTGGATTCGGCGGCCGTACCTGCTCGCGGGCTGCTCCCGGCCTGCGGGGGCGAATCTGCCCAAAAAGAGCTATTTTTGGCACGCATGGACCTGCCGAAGGCTGGTCTTCTCATGCTTCACAAAATGGATTTCCTTCATTCCTCAAAAACTCAAATCATGGAAGCAAACATGGGCAACCTGGACCGGGGCGTGCGCCTGGTCATCGCGGCGGCGATTGTCGCGGCCTACTTCATGGGCATGCTGGCGGGCACGCTGGGCATCGTCATGCTGGTCTTGGCGGGCGTTTTCGTCCTGACCTCGGTCATACGCTTTTGTCCGCTCTACCTGCCCTTCGGCATCCGCACCCTGCCGAAGAAGTCCTGAGCGGAAGCGCCGCTTCGCCAAAGGAGAAAGACGACCCCGCGCGGGCCGTCTTTCTCCTTTGGGATGGGCGGAAAATGCCCGCGCGGCGCCCCTGGGCGCATACAAAGTCGCGTTCAAGGGTGATGGATTGCCTTGAAAACTCGCCCAACCCCGGAGGGGTGGAATTGTCCTCATCGGGAGGATGGGCCAGACAATGCCACCCCTCCAGGGTTCCCCTCCAACCCGCGCTGGGCTGGCTACAACAATCCCATCCCTTCGGGATTCGCCCCGAATCTTCCCATTATCGAAGGGTGCTGCCGATTTGTATTCATCACCATCGAACGCAACTCGGTATAAGACCTTATTTTTGGGTAAAACCTTAGTAGAAAATCAATCGGCGGAGTCAAAATAACCTTATTACCTTATGATAGCCCATGAATTTGCGATGCAAAATGGATGGAAAAGCAAGTTTTGAGGAAGATTGGCTATTTCAGCAAACCCCACCCAATCCGTATCCTCAACGTCCACCTCGATCGAAATTTTGCCCGGTGCTGGCCATTGGTATATTGCACCATCGAAAGCTACTGGGGCTCAGAAGCCCAGCAGGTGGCGCGTGAAGGCGTCGTAGTCGTCGCGGGCGGTGTTGCGGGCGGCCTCGGCGAAGATGGTCTGGTGCCTTTGCAGGGCCTTCGAGAACTCGCTGCTGGTGCGGATGGGCATGGGCGCCAGCTTGTCGGGGTGCTGGGCGCGGAGCAGCTCCAGGGCTTCCACGCCGATCTTCTCGCGCTTGTCGAAACGCGAATAAAGCAGCACCACGCGGGGCGCCGCCAGCGAGAAGGTCTCGGTGATGGACTGTATCTCCTCGAGGGTCAGCTCCAGGCCCTTGAACGAGAAGGGGTCGCTCCAGACCGGGATGACCACGCGGTCGGCGGCGCAGATCGACGAGATGGTGGCCGCGCCCAGCGAGGGCGGGCAGTCGATGACCACCAGGTCGTAGCCCAACTGGCGCAGCACCTTGACGCTGGAGGCCACGGCCTGCTTGAGGTTGGCCGGCTTCGAGAGGCTAGAGTCGAGCAGGGCGTTCTCCAGGCTCGAAGGCAGGAGCGCGAAGCCGTCCTGGATGGGCTTGAGGGCCGGGGGCAGGTCCTGCTCGGGCCGTGCCCAGACGTCGTAGAAGATGGGCTCCTGCTCCTGGGGCAGCTTGTCGAAAAGCAGCGAGGCCGAGCCCTGCGGGTCGAGGTCGAGCAGGGCCACGCGGTAGCCGTACTGGGCCGCGCGGCTGGCCAGGCTTGCGGCGCTGGTGGTCTTGCCGATGCCGCCGCGCAGGTTGATGTGCGCCGAGACCGTGAAGCCGAAGCCGTGCCCGCGCTCGGCGAGCAGCCGCCGCACGGCCGCGGGCTCCACCCATCCCAGGCGGGTGCTGGCCGATTCGCACTCGTGCGGCTCCAGCAGTTGCCGGGCCTGCTTCTCGGTCCGGCGGGTCAGCACGGCCAGCTCGGCCAGGCTCAGGCGGTAGGGTTTGGCTTGCATGGCGGCGGGGCTCAAAGTTCGATGTCCTTGTCGGTCCGGGTCTTGTCGCGCAGGTCTTTGGCCACCTGCTTGCCTTTCTCGAAGGCGCTCTTGTAGAACGACTTGGCCTCGTCGAGGCTGATGCCCGCCAGGTTGCCCTTCTCGGTCAGGTACTTCTTGAAGACGCTGCCCATGGCGTAGGTGGAGGCCCCGAACAGCACCGCGCTCGACACCCCGCCGATCAGGGTGCCCACGCCGGGGATGCTCTTGATCAGGCTGGCCGCCCCCCGCGAGATCAGCCCCGAGGTCAGGGTCGAGATCAGCGCTTTGCCCGAGACCTCGTTGTAGTCGGCCTCGTAGAGCGCGCAGAACTCGTGCAGCATGTCCATCTGGATCTTGGTCAGCACCGCCAGGTCCACCAGCGGCAGGGGGATGATGCCCGCGCCCATCGACTTGAGCACCTTTTCGGCCACGATGGTCTTGGCCCGCACGTCCTTCCATCCTCCGAGCCCGTGGCCCGCCTTGGGTTTGTCGTCGTCCATTTTTTTTCTTTCTTTTTGGGGTGGATGCCGTTGATTCGCCACTAGGGGCCGAGGATCAGGCAGTTTCGATGATGAGCAGGCTGAAGGTGGCGAAGAAGACGATCAGGCCGGGGAAGTAGAAGGCCATGTAGATCCTCCAGTGCCGGTCTTCCTCGCGGCTCGCGAGGTGGCGGTCCAGCCGCCAGCCCTGCCAGATGGCCAGGGCCATGAGCAGCATGGCCAGCAGGCTTCCCGCGCGGGTCAGCCAGCCGAGCGCCTGGGTCGAGAAAATGGCCGAGACCACGGCCAGCACCGCGGCGATGAGCGTGAACAGCAAGATTATCAGCCTTTTGGTTCTAAAGTTCTGCATGGGGCAAATTTCGATTCGAAGCCGAGGGCCAGCGCCAACAAGACAAAGGCATGAAAGCGCGGGCCTAGCCAGCCGTGGATTCATGTCCAAGGCCTGATTTCCAGCGGTTGCCAAGCGGGCGACTGGCTTCCCAAAGGTACCGTTTTTTTCAAAACCGCCCAAGAGGAGGCGCCCATCGCCCGCGGGCCCGGGCTCACATGAAGGCGTAGGCCAAGGCGCTAAGCAGGAGCGCGGCGCTGATGAAGAATGAGAACGAGGCGACAAGGCCGAAGGCCCACCAGGCCCTCTGGCGGGGCGTCCCCGAGAGGACCTTCGGCAGGAGCCAGCCGCCCAGCGCCAGCGCCACCAGGGCCAGCACGGGGGGAGCGATGTACTCGAGCCAATCCGTTCCCGAAGGACTGCCTTCCGAGAGGGCGTCAAGGCCCATCGAGCCAAGGAAGAACAGCGAGGGCAACTGGAGCAGGGCCAGGACCAGCAGGCCAAGCAGTTCGAGCGTTTTCTTCATGGCGCGGTTGTCATTTTGGTTTCGGGGCGATCTTTTTCGTCAAATGGCTTGCCAGTCCCGCGAAGGCGCAATTCAGAACAGGCCGAACATGTGCAGGGCCGAGGCCACGAGCATCACCATCAGCATCACCCTGATCAGGCCGCTCCCGCCGCGCAGGGCCAGGGCCGCACCCGCCAAGGCCCCCAGCATGCTGCCCAGCCCCAGCGCGAAGCCCGACAGCCAATCGACCTGGCCGTCCCAGACGAAGACCACCAGCGTGAAAGGCGTGAAGATGAAGCTGATGAGCAGCTTCATGGCGTTCGACTTCACCAGGTCGAAGCCCGCGCTCAGCACCAGCCCGGCTATCAGGAAGAAGCCCACGCCCGCCTGGATGAAGCCGCCATAGACGCCGATCAGGAAGAAGATGACCGACTGCCAGGCGTTGGGACGCTGGCTGGCCTGGCCCTCCTTGCCATGCAGCCAGCGCTGCGGACGCACCAGCACCAGGAAGAACATGAACACCAGCAGGAAGGCGATGGTCTGCCGCATCATCTGTTCGTCGATGTCCAAGGCCAGCCGCGCGCCCACCAGCGCTCCGACGATGGCCGGCAGGGAGAACCAGAGGCCCTGGCGCCATTCCAGCACATTGGCCTGGCCGAAGCGGGCCGCCCCCACGAAGGTCTGCATCAGCACCGCCACCCGGTTGGTGCCGTTGGCCAGGCCCGCGGGCATGCCCATCCACATCATCACGGCCAGGCTCACCAGCGAGCCGCTTCCCGCCACCGTGTTCACCAGGCCGACAGGCACGCCCACCGCGAAAAGTATCAAGTAATCTTGCCAGTCCATCGGCTTATTTTTGGCCGCGATGTTAATCATTGCTCCCGAAAATACCCAATGCCAGCCCGCCTTCGGGGCTTGGCACCTCGACCCGCGAAGGTTTTTTTTGCAGGGGCGCTTGCCGATTGGCGGCGACTTTCTATCTTCAAGACCGAAACAAAACGAACAAGCATGAGCCCCAACACCACCAACCTTCCGGCGCCTCCGCTGGGCAACGGAAGCGACATCTTCCTTCAAGGCTTCCACTGGGAGACCTGGCGACACGGAACCTGGAACATCCTCCACCGCCTCGCGCCTGAGATAGCCCGGATGGGCTTCACCATGGTCTGGTTCCCGCCCGTCTCGAAGTCAACCGGCGGAACCGGATACCTGCCCTCCGAGTGGTACAACCTCAACTCCGACCACGGCTCGGAGCAAGAGCTGCGCGAGGCCGTCGCCGCCCTCCGCCAAAACGGCGTCCGCTGCATGGCCGACATCGTGGTCAACCACCGCGTCGGCACCAACAACTGGGCGGACTTTTCCAGCCCCAGCTTCGGCGACAACAAGGCCGCCGTAACGGCCAACGACGAGTGGGGCGTCGGCTCGGGCAGCAAGGATACCGGCGCCGACTTCCACGCCGGCCGCGACCTCGACCACAGCAACCCCGCCGTCCAGAAGGCCATCATCCACTGGCTCAACTGGCTGCGCGACGACGTGGGCTTCTCGGCCTGGCGCTACGACTACGTCAAAGGCTTCCTGCCCAAGTTCATCACCCTCTACAACCAGGCCACCGAGCCCTACTTCAGCGTCGGCGAGCTCTGGCCCGACATCCAGGGCGACTACCACGGCGGAGGCCAAGTGGTGGACGACCACCGCGACGGCCTGCTCCATTGGGTCGAAGCCACACAGAACCTTTCCGCCGTCTTCGACTTCACCACCAAATGGCAGCTCATGCTCGCCTTGCGCAAGGGCGAGTACTGGAGGCTCCGCGACAGCATGGGGCGCGCCTGCGGATGCCTGGGCAAGAACCCCAAGGCCACCGTGACCTTCCTCGACAACCACGACACCGGACCCTCGCCCGACGGCGGACAGAACCATTGGCCTTTCCCTTCCGAAAAGGTCGAGACGGGCTACGCCTACCTGCTCACCCATCCCGGAACCCCTTGCGTTTACTGGCCCCACCTCTTCGACTGGGGACCCGAATTGCGGAAAACCATCGAGGCCCTGGTGGCTTTGCGCGGGCAGCAAGGAATCCGAGCCAACAGCAGCCTCCGCATCCTGGTGGCCGACCGGCACCGCTACGTGGCCCTCTGCAACGACAACACCCTCCTGCGCATCGGCCAGCCCGGATGGCAGCCCGAAGGCGCCTTCCAGTGGAAAATGGCGGGCCAGGATTGGGAAATCTGGGTCAAGGCCTGAACCGAGGAACGCTGGGCGCGGGTTTCAGCCCTTGTCGGGGTCGAGCCTGCGCCGCAGCGCTTCGATCTGCTGGTCTTTCTCTGCGGCAGTCCTACGCTGCTCCTCCATCATGCGCATTTGCTCCCTCATCATCTGCCGAAGCTCGTCCATGTCTTTTTGTTGACGTTCTATCGCTTTCTGCTGGTCTTCTATCGCTTTCTGCTGGTCTTCCATCGCTTTCTCTTCCATGGCTTTCTGCTGGTCTTCCATGGCTTTCTGCTGGTCTTCCATGGCTTTCTGCTGGTCTTCCATGGCTTTCTGCTGGTCTTCCATCACTTTCTGCTGCTCTTCGATGGCCCTGCTTTGCTCTTCCACCACTTTGTTTTGCTGCTCGATGGTTTGGTTTTGCTTGACGATCACGTCCAAGTGGGCCTGGACTTTTTGGGCAAGCTCATCCTCCTTTTCACCGAAATGGGCATAATAGGTTCGCCAGACTTCCTGTTCGCCTTCGATCCGCTGCCGTTCTTCGGGGTTGGTCCCCACGAATTGCAGGATGTCGGTGATGCGCTTGATGCCTTCGTCTTCGACGGATTCGACATAGTACTTGGTAACGCCCTTGTCGTCTGCGAAGTTGTCTTGCTCGAAGATGCTCAGCAGCCTCGAAAGCACCGTGTTCACCTTCGGGTTGGTTCGTCCCATCTGCACGACGTAGCTGTCGTGGGTCAGCTTTTCGATGAAGTCGCTGCGGGTCTCGACGATCTTGTTGTTGACCATGTCGGTGTAAACCCGCTCGACCCGGAGGCAGGGCGTCTCGATGCCCGGAACGTTGTCGCCCAGCAGGTAGATCGTCGTGATGGGCAAGGGCTTAGGCTTGCCCATCATCAGGTCCAGGGTCTTGTACTGGTCGGCCAGGTAGTTGCGGAAGCGCATGATGTCGATGGACTCCAGCGACTTCTGAACCTCGATCAGCACTTTCTTGAGGCTGCCGTCCTCCAGGCGGATGTTGGCAACGAAGTCGAGCCGGTAGAGCCGCAGCGTCTTGTCGGTATCGGACAAGACTCTTTCTTGGGGCAATAACGAGAGGCTCACCACGGGTTGCCCGAGCAGTGTCGAAATGAAGAACTTGGCGACTTTCTCGTCCTGCATCAGCCGCTTGAAGACCACGTCGAAGATGGGGTTGGCGATGATCATGTGCGTTGTCTTTTTGTTTCGCGAAGATAATGATTTATGGCCAGCCTTGCCGACTGGGGCCTCGCTAGTCCGAGACCGTCATGCAGCCTGGGCGGGCTTGGCGCAGCGCCGCCAGTTGTCGGGCCGTCAGCCCGTTTTCGGAAACATCCAGGAAGGAGAGAGGCGGCAGGCCGGCACACTTCTGGGCCAGCTCGGCCTGCCCCGCGGCGCGCAGCCAGAGCGATTCCACTTCGGGGAAGGACCCCAGCCAGCTCCAGAGCGCGCCGGGGTCTGCCAGTTGGTCCAGCCCGCCACAGTCGAGCCCGCGCAGCAGCGGCGCCGATCCGGCGGCGACTACGGGCAGGCTTTCGAGCGGATTGCCCGCGAGGCCGAGGTAGCCCAGCTTGGGCAGGGCCAGCACCGCCTCGGGCAGTTGGGCCAGCAGGTTGCCGTCGAGCTTCAGCGATTCCAGCTCGGCCAGTTGGCCCAGGCCCTCGGGCAGCTCGCGCAGCAGGTTGTTTTCGAGGTGGAGGTAGCGCAGGGCCTCCATCTTGGCGATTTCGGGCGGCAGGCTGGCGATGCGGTTGTCGCCCAGGAAGAGGAACTTGAGCTTGGGCAGGTAGGCCAGGGCCTCGGGCAGGCTGTCGATGCGGTTGTGCGAGAGGTCCATCTTCTCGACGTACTCGAGGTAGGCGATCTCCACGGGCAGGCGCTGGATCTGGTTGCCCCAGGCGTCGAGCAGCTCCAGCGAGAAGAGGTTGCCGATCTCCTTGGGCAGGCCCTGTATCTGGTTGGCGTAGATCTCGAGGGTCTCGAGGCCCGAGAGGTCGCCGATGGTCCAGGGGATCCAGCGCAGCAGGTTGTGGTGCAGGCTGAGGTGCCGCAGGCCGTACATGTTGCCGAGCTCCTCGGGCAGGATGGTCAGGAGGTTGAACGAGAGGTCGAGCTGCTCGAGGTAGTTGAGCTGGCCCATGCTGGCCGGGATGGCCGTCAGGCGGTTGTGCTTGATTTCGAGCCGGCGCAGCGAGGCCATGGCGCCGATTTCGGTGGGCAAGGCCACCAGCAGGTTGTAGTCGAGGTCGAAGTCGCGCACCTTGACCAGCGCGGCCAGGAAGTTGGGCAGCTCGTTGATGCGGTTGCCCTCGCAGTCGAGCTGCTCCAGGCCTTCCATGAAGCGGAGGGCATCCGGCAGGCGCGCGAGCTGGTTGCGCGCCAGGTCCAGCTCCTTGAGCTCGCGCAGGTTGGCCATGCTGGCGGGCAGGTCCGCCAGCCGGTTGTCCGAGAGGTCAACCCGCTGGATGTAGGGGAAATAGCCGATGGCCTGCGGCAGGCTGTCGAAACGGTTGTTGGAAAGGTCGAGCACCTGGAGCCGGCCCAGTTGCTGGATGGCCGCCGGCAGGCTTTGCAGGGCGTTGTCCGACAGGTCGAGCACCTGGAGCTTGGCCAACTGCTTGACGCGGGGGTCCAGCGCCGCGAGGCCTTGCCCGCTCAGGTCGAGCCGATAGGCCGTGTCGGCCTGCTCTAGGGCCTGCTCTAGGCTCGTGAACACCTGGCAGCGGGCTAGGTCGCTGGCCGAGAGCAGGCCTTTTTGGGCCGAGGCCTCGAGGGCGCCGAGCGGCACAAGGCAGAGCAGGAGCAGGATTTTGCGCATCGTGCGGGGGCGGGATGGGGTGGGGCGGGCGGTCATTTCTTCGAGATGTCGAGGTCTTGCTCCAGGTCGTCGAAGAGCTTGTCCAGCTCGCCTCCGGCGCTTTTCAGGCGGCTCTTGCAGAATTGGATGAGCTGGGTGGCCTCTTGGATGCGGGCCACGAGCTCGTCCACGTCGAGTTCGGAGCTTTGGATGCTCTGGAGTATCTCCTCCACGCGGGCAATGGCCTCGCTGTACTTGGTTGTAGGTTCTGGGTTTTTCATGTGGCTTGTTGAGAAGTCTTGGAGATGTTTTTTCCAAATTTAACAACTCGCGCCGAAAAATGAAAACCGGAGCCTCGATAAGCCCGCAGCCACAAAAAAAGCCGCCCCGATTGGGGACGGCTTTCGCGGCGCGGGGCGGGTCTGCTGGCTCAGCGGATCTGGAGGTCGCCGTACTTCAGGTCGATGAAGAGCTCGGCCGCGCCACTGCCGCCCTTGATGGTTTCGCCCGTGTGCCCGACGGCGGTGGGAGCCGCCCAGCCTTGCGGGACGCTCAGGTCGCCATACTCCGCCGAGAGGTCGTAGCGCCCCGCGAAGGCACTGCCGAAGGCCAACGCGATGTCGCCGTACTTGCTGGCGACGCTCACCTTCTCCACCGTCGGGGCCAGCACTTGCACGTCCAGGTCCGTGTACGACAGGTCCAGCTCCAGCAGGGTGTTCACCCGCTCGAAGCTGAAGTCCGCGTACTTCGACTCGGCCACGAACTTGTTGACCGTGCCCACCTCATACTCGTCGTACATCGAGTTGGCCACGGCCATGTCCACTTCTTGCAGCTCCAGCTCCGAGTACTTGCTGACAATCATCAGGGCCTTGCTCTGGACCACGTCCAGGTCCGAGTAGCTCAGGTCAAGCTTGAGCCAGTTGGCCTGCTGGATGCGGCTTCCGTCGCTGTAGCTCAAGCTGATGGACGAGCGGGGCTGGCTGTCGTCGCTCAGGATCTTGTCGGCCACCAGGGTGCCGTAGCTCAGGTCGAAGTTGACCTTCCCGGTCAGTTCGCCCACGGTCAGGTCGCCGAAGCTGTTCTGCACGTCCAGGCGGAGCTGCTTGGGCATCTGCACCAGGTAGTCGATCCGCACGTCCTGGAGGCTGCCCTGGATGCTGGTCTTGCCGGAGATGGTGGCCCCGGTCTGCGCCAGCGCGATGCTCACCTTGTCGAACTCGCGGTCGGCCCGCTCCTGGCTGCTGGCCTCTGTCGAGAGGGTCACCGTGATCTTGACCTGGTTCTGGCTCCAGCTTTCGACCCGCACGTTGCCGTGCTTGTTGACGATGTCCACCATGCTGCTGGCTTCGGGGGTGAAACTTTGCTCGAACACCCGCGTGAAGGTGTCGTCGGCCAGGGCCGAGCCCGCCGCCAGGAAGGTCAGTAGAAGGCTGAGCGCGAGGAGTTTTGTGGTTTTCATGGTTCTATGGTGTTGATTGTTTTCTTGGGATTGTGAAGATGTTTTCAGTTCATTCGCAAGTCGGCGCGACCCTTTCGATGACGCGCTCGAGCAGTTGGTCGCGCACCCTGTACGACTCGATCATGGCCTGGATGACGCGCTCGTCGGCCGTGTTGTTGAGCAGCTCGCGGCGCAGTTGCTGGTAGCTGGTGTCGATCAGGTCGATTTCCTGACGGACGGCCTGCTTGTCGAAGTCGCCGTTGCCGCATTCCAGGCTTTCCAGGGTCTTGAGCTTGCGGTCGAGCTCGCGCTGGTAGAAGATCTCGACCTCGCGGTACTCGGGCGAGATGTCGCCCAGCGAAAGGCCGTCGGCGGTCTGCGAGGCCTGCACGGGGGCGCCGGGGTTGAGCATCAGGTAGAGCAGACCCAGGCCCAGGCCGGCGCCCAGCAGGCTGGCGGCCACCTTCATGGCCCGGCGGGCCAGCATCCGCGGCAGGGCCGGCCGTTGGGTCGGCTTGGCCTGGGCGCGGGCCGAGAGTTTTTCCAGGAACCGATCCTGGTGTCCTTCCGGGAGGTCTTGCTCGAAGTCCTCCGCCCGTCTTTTTGCCAGTTCTTGGAGCTTTTTCATGTCGATTTCTTTGGGTTTTTCGATAGCAGTTCGGCCAGCTTCTTCTTGGCCCTGGAAAGTTGCGAGCGCGAGGCCGAGGCCTCCACGCCCAGGATCTGGGCTATCTCCTGGTGGTCGTAGCCCTCGAAGAGGTAGAGGCTCAGCACCGCCCGGTAGCCCTCGGGCAGAAGCGGCAGCGCGGCCTTCAGGCGGCCCACCATCTCCTGCTCGTCATCCCACGGCGGGTCCTGCTCGTCGTCCGAGGCCATTTCCTGGCCGTCCAGCTCTTCCAAGAAGCCCACCCGCGATTTGCGCGCCCGCAGCACGTCCAGGCTCTGGTTGACCACGATGCGCTTGAGCCACGCCCCGAACTCCACCTGCCCGCCGAACTCGTCCAGCTTCGCGAAGGCCTTCAGGAACGCTTCCTGCATCGCCTCCTCCGCCTCGCCGTTCTGGCCCAGGATGCGCAGGCTGGTGTTGAACATCGCACGGGCGTAGAGCTTGTAGAGGGCCATTTGCGCCTTCGGGTCGCCTTTTCGGCATCGTTCCACCAGCTCGTGGTGGGCTATGGTTCGCGGGGTGGCCAAGGGCTGTCTTCTTTTGTTTGCTCCAAATACGGCCCCGCCTGGGTCGGCGCTGCATCCAGGAGCGAAATTTTTTTTTAGAATTTTCAACCCCTTGGGAAACAGAGAATTGCATTGAGGCCAATTGACTTTCATCCCATTTGCCTTCGATGGGTGAAATGCCCCAGGCAGCAACATCCGACAAAATCGGGCTGTTCCGCCAATCCCAAAGGGATTGAACGTGGATAGCCCCGGATGAAATCCGGGGGAGCAGCGAACCACTGCGAACCAGAACTCCGAAAGGGGTTCAATTCGAAACCAAAGACGCTTCAAAGCAGTCTATCACATTGCAAATTCATGGATTGCCATAAGGTAATAAGGTTATTTTGACTTTGCCAATTGATTTTCTACTAAGGTTTTACCCAAAAATGAGGTCTTATTCCCAGTTGCGTTCAAAGGTGATGGATTGCCATGAAGCCTCGCACAACCCCGAAGGGGTGTAATGATTGTAGAGAGCGGAGCCAGGCCAAAGAATAGAACCCCGAAGGGGTGAAATTGTCCTCATGGGTGATGATAGGGCCTGATTCCTGCGCCACGGACTTTGTCCTTCGCCTGATTATTTCGCCCTTTCAGGGCTTGGCCGTTGGTGGTCGTTTTGTCACCATGGGCTTCACCCATGGCTATGTTATTGCGCCCTTTCAGGGCTTTTGCGGCGATGGTTCCCGCATTTTCACGGGCGTAGCCTTGCCATCTTCGATCGGACTTTGCCACGGCGTGGGATTATTGCGCCCTTTCAGGGCTTGGCCGTTGGTGGGCGTGTTGTCACCATGGGCTTCACCCATGGCTATGTTATTGCGCCCTTTCAGGGCTTTTGCGGCGATGGTTCCCGCATTTTCAGGGGCGTAGCCCTGGCATCTTCGTAGAATTGCGAAGCCCGCGCGTTCTAAAGGGGCGTAGCCCTGGCATTTTCGTAGAATTGCTCACCAGCTCGCGAACCAGGACAGCGTGAGCCAGTACTGGCCCTCCTCGAGGGCTTGGCTTTGGACTCCGGCCCACCGGAAGTCGAGGCCCAGCTCCAGCATCTGGCCGGGGGCGGTCTGGAGGCCCAGGTTCAGCAGCGCGCGGGCCTCCCAGCCCAGCTCGCCCGCGGCGGCGATGCCCAGCGCCTCGGGGCCGAGCTTGAGGTAGAGCTCGCCCGGGTCCACGGCGTCGCCCGCCAGGGGCAGCTCCAGCAGCGGGCGGTAGCGCAGCCGCCACGAGGGCGCCCTTCCGTCGCGGAGGCTGAGGTCGGCCAGGTAGCGGTGGCCCAGGCGGCCCCGGTGGAGCGCCCGCGAGCGCGTGGCTTGCGCCGAGAAGCGGTGCAGGCTGGCGCCGGGCAGGGTGCGGAACATGTAGCCCGCCCCTCCGCGCAGGCCCAGGCCCAGCGGGAAGAGCAGTGTGGAGGCCAGGTCCACGCGCTCGTAGGTCGGGTTCCAGGGCGCGAGGCCGAGGCCGTCGCCGTGCCAGAACAGCAGCCGGTTCTCGGCCTTGAAATTGAAGGCCAGGCTCTGGCGGAGCTTTTTGTTGAGGTTGACGCTGGTGAGCAGGCCCGAGCGGTGCTCCTGCTGGGCCAGGGCGTTGGGCAGGGCCAGCCAGCACAGCAGCGCGGCGGCCAGCAGCCGAGGGCGGAGGTGTTTCGGCTTCATGGCTCAGTGGTCGAGGTGTTCGGTGTTCGGCAGCACGAGCCGGCTTTCGCGCAGCAGGCGGCCCTCGGGGTCGAAGAGCAGCTCGTAGGTGTGGACGCCTTCCGCGTCGCGGCCCTGCACGACCAGCTCGAAGCTCGGGCTCCAGGCCACCTCGCCGGGGGCCAGCACCCAGGCCAGCACTTCCTGCTCGGGGCCGACGTACTGGGCCTGCGCCCGCTCGACGCGGTGGGCCGAGAAGCGCGCGTCGAGCGCCTGCCCGACCTGCTCGCGGGCGGGGCTGGGGATCTCGTGCGGGCGGATTTCCACTTCCAGGTCCAGCAGGTTGCCCAGGCTGTCGAACTCGATGCTCAGGTGTCGCCCGTCGTGGCGCGCTTTGGCCTCGTAAGTCAGGCCCAGCTCGCTGCGCTCCTCAATCCAGCGCACCTCGCGGCGGAACTGGCAGAACTCGACGAAGGCCAAGGCCATGCCGGGCACCTGCTCGGGCCGGACGCCCGTCTCGGCCTCGTGCTTCACCTGGGCCAGCGCCGGGAGGCTTGCCCCAAGAATGAAAAACGCCAGCAGCGGAAGCAGGCGAATGGAGCTTGTCGGGTGGAACGGAATGCTCATGGTTTTTCCAAAACTTGGTCGTTGAGGCTGGAGGATGCTTTCATGCCTCGGCCGGGCCGGGCAGGAACTGGTCGCGCTGGTCTTCCCAGGCCTCCTCGAGGTCGAGCAGGAGGTCGTCCAGCTCGTCGGGGTCCTGGCCGCCCAGGGCGCTGGTCTCGAGCTTTCCGGCCAGGCCGCGGAGGTCCGCCATGCCCAGGTAGAGGAAGGAGGTCCGCAGGGCGTGGGCCATGACGCCGACCTCCTTGGCCTGGCCTTGGGCGAGGTCTTCGCGCATCTTGCGCATCTGCCGGGGGATGTCGCGCAGGGTCTGGTTGAGCAGCTCGTTGAGGCGCTGGGGGTTGGACTGGTAGATCTTCTTGAGGAAGGAGACCTCGAGCAGGGCTTTGTTGCGGGCCACCCAATCGAACTCCTGGGGCGGCGGCGCGACGGCGGCCTCGATGTCGCGGACGGCGGGCGTCTCCTCGGCCAGTTGCCGGTTGACCTCGTCGGGGGCCAGCAGCGAGTCGATTTTCCAGAAGAGCTCCTCGGGCATGAAGGGCTTGGTCAGGTACGCGTCCATGCCCGCCTGGAGGCACCGCTCCTTCTCCTCCTTGAGGGCGTGCGCCGAGAGGCCCAGGATGGGCACCGAGCGCATGGGCTCGGGCAGGGTCTCGCGGATGGCGCGGGTGGCCTGGAAGCCGTCCATCTTCGGCATCCGCACGTCCATGAGCACGATGCTGTAAGCGTTTTTCCGGGCCATTTCGAGGGCCTTCTGGCCGTCTTCGGCGATGTCCACGCGCAGGTCCTTGTCGAACAGCAGCAGGGTGTCCATCACCAGGGTCTGGTTGAGCGGGTTGTCCTCGGCCACCAGCACGCGGACGCCCTCCCAGTTGAAGGATCGCTTGCGGAAGGTCTCGGCCTTGGGCACCTCGGAGGCGGGCACGCGGCGCAGGGGCAGGTCGAACCAGAAGCGCGAGCCTTTGCCCATCTCCGAGCGCACATGGATGCCGCCGCCGAGCAGCCGGGCCAACTGGCTGGAAATGGCCAGGCCCAGGCCCGTGCCCTCGCGGTTGTCCACCCGCAGGTCCTCGACCTGGCCGAAGCGCTCGAAGATCAGCTCCAGCTTGTCGTCGGGGATGCCGATGCCGGTGTCCTCGACGAAGAAGCGGATGTCCTGGCCGAGGATCTCGTATCCGAAATCGATCTGGCCCTGGTGGGTGAATTTCAAGGCGTTGCCCAGGAGGTTGGCCAGGATCTGGTGGAGGCGGAAGGGGTCGGTCAGGATGCAGAAGTCGTCGTCGGGCTCGGCCTTGTGCGAGCGGATGGCCACGAGCTCCTTGCGGCGGTCGATTTTCTGCTTGTTGAAGGTGATGCGCAGCTCGTCGAGCATCTTGTTGGGCAGGGTGGGGGCGGGCTTGACCTGTATCTGGCCGGCCTCAATCTTGGCCACGTCGATGATGTCGTTGATCAGGTTGAGCAGGTTCTTGCCGCTGCTGTGGACGAACTCGGCGTAGGCCATGCGCTTGTGCTCAGGGATCTCGGGGTATGAGAGCAGGCGGGTGAATCCGATGATGGCGTTCATGGGCGTCCGTATCTCGTGGCTCATGTTGGCCAGGAAGGTGGACTTCATGCGGTCGGCCTGCTCGGCCTTGCGGCGGGCCTCCTCGAGCTCGGCCTCGTGCTGCTTGAGGGCGGTGATGTCGTGCGATACGCCGATGATGCCCAGCACGCGCCGCTGGCTGTCGTAGTAGAGGACCTTGAGGGTCTTGAAGACGCGGCGCTGGCCGTCGTGCTGGGGCAGCTCGAGCTCCTCCTGCACCGCGAGGGTCTTCTGCTGCTCGATGACCTGCCGGTCTAGCTCGTGGTGGAAGCGGGCCAGCTCGCTGGTCAGGATGTCCTGGTAGGTCTTGCCGACGATGCCCTGCTCGTCGCGTCCGACGAACTGCTGGTAGGAGAGGTTGCATCCCAGGAAGCGGCTGGAGGTGTCCTGGAAGTAGATCATGTCGGGCACGGAGTCGATCAGGTGCCGCAGCCTCGAGCGCTCGGTGCTGAGGTTGGCCTCGGCTTCGGAGCGCTTGGCTATCATGTGGTTGGCGTATGAGGCCAGCTCGCGGAACTCTTCGAAGCTCAGGCCGTCCTTGTCGATCTGGGCCGATTCGCGGGCGGCCTTCTGGAAGAAGGAGGTGAAGACGCGGAAGTTCTCGCGGGTGGTGCTGGCCAGGTAGCGCGAGACGCGGGCGGTGGCCAGCATGAGCAGCAAGACCACGAGCAGGATCAGGGAGACCTGCTTGGTGAGGTTCCGGCCCAGCTCGCCGCGCTGCTCGGCCAGCTCCTGGGCTAGGCGCAGGTCCATCTCGATGCCCAGGAGGAACTCCCAGTCGGGGTAGGCCTTGACGTAGGTGGCCCGGCTCTGGTCCTGGTCGATCAGGAACTGGCCTTGGCCGGAGCTGTCGGCCAGGGCCAACTGGCAGGTGGCGCGGCGCTGGGGCGCGACGTCCTGCCAGCCTTCGCGCACCTGGTTCTGCCGGATGCCCTGGTCGAAGAGCAGCGCCCCGCCGTAGGTGCAGACGAAGATTTTCTGGCCGTCGAGGCCCATCTCGCCGACGCGGTCCATGACGAAGTTCTGGACGTCGCCCATGTTGGCCTCGAGGTAGTCGCCGGCGCCGACCAGCAGGTCGAGCCCCTCGATGCGCTCGAAGTAGGCCAGGCTGGGGCCCAGCAGGGTGTCGTTGTCCAGCGGATGCGGGAACCAGTCGAAGAGGAAGGCCTGGCGCACCAGGGCCGAATCGACGATCTGGCGGACGGGGTAGCGGCCGTCGGGGAGCTGGTAGTCGCCCAGGTAGGTTCCCTCCTGCTCGGGGCGCAGGGGCATCATGACGTTCCATCCGGAGTTGTCGAAGACGCAGAGCGAGGCGCGGCCCTGGTTGAAGCGCAGCGGCTCGAGCACCTGCTTGAGCAGGGTGGCCAGGCGGGCGCGGTCCATCCCGGGGTTCTGGCGGCGGAGGTTCTCGGCGATGCGGACGGCGTCTGCCACCTCGCCGCGCAGGGTGCGCTCGAGCTCGCGCCCGGCCTTGGCGCGGTGGTACTCGATGGTGTTCTCGACCTCCTGGATCAGGGCCTGCATCCGCGCCTTGCGCGCCTCAAGGTAGTTCTCGCGCAGGTCGTCGGACTTCTGTCGGTACCAGCGCCATTCCTTGGCCACCGAGAATCCGCCGAGCACCAGGGCCACCGCGAGCGTGAGCACGGCCATGTACTGCGAGAAGAAGCGCGAGAGGCTCTTGGACTTGATGCCGCCATGGGTAGTCTTTTCTTGCATGGTGGGGCTGCATTCGGGTTATGACGGGCGGGGCGGAGGCACCGCGCGCCAAAGCGCGGCCGCGTGCCCACCCATCCAAAAACGATACAATATGGGCATTTCCGCGCGTCGGAGCAAACGCCCGGGGCAGAATACCCGCCCATGATCCGCGCCAAGGGCCCTCGGGACGGCTTGCCAAACGCTCGAAATCTTTTGGCGAAGGCCATCTTTCCAGCCCATTCTTGTCCCATCCGCAGGGAGGGATGGACAGCTTCCGGGCCGGCTCTAAATCTTATTGGTCCTTCTTTATTTTTGGGAAACAACTCTTTTGTGATTTTTTATGTTCCTGATTCGAAAGCAATGCTTATAATGGAGGCTCCTGTTCCGCGGCTGTTCCCACCAAGGGCTCCCTTGGCCATTCTTTGGCAGTCGTTGGGGGAAATTTGGCCGGCATGGCATTCTACAAGATTTGACGGCTTCAATTAAAAACGCTTATTTTAGCGTCCCAAAGCCACCTTTCCCCAAATCCAATTGTCAGTGAAACGCAATCCATTTCCGGGCATACGAAGTTTCCGTACCGATGAGGCCGACCTGTTCTTTGGCAGGGAGAGCCAGGTGGTGGAGGTGCTGAAAATCTTGACGCACAACCGCTTCTTGGCCCTGATCGGCTCATCGGGCAGCGGCAAGTCCTCCCTGGTCCTGGCGGGCCTGATTCCTACGCTTCTGCGGAGCCAGACGCAGTTGGAGACGAGCGAGTGGCGCGTGGTCACCTTCACGCCTGGCACCGACCCCATCCTGAACCTGGCCAGCGCCATCTTCGACCGCTTGCGGCGCAGCCCCGAGACCAAGGGCCTGTTCGAGTCGTCGCGGCAGGTGGCCGACGAGCTCCGGCACGGCCCGCCCAGCCTGCTGCGCCTCTTCGAGAAGGTCAACAAGACCAGCCCCAAGAAATGGCTGCTGATCGTGGACCAGTTCGAGGAGATCTTCCGCTTCAAGATTGAGAACATCTCCCCAGAGACCCACGAGGACAACCTCCGCTTCGTGGACCTGCTGACGGAGTACTCCACGGCCTCGCAGGAGAACTACTACAGCGTGGTGACCATGCGCTCCGACTTCATCGACGACTGCACCGAGTTCCGCGGCCTCAACGAGATGATCAACGAGGGCGCCTACCTGGTGCCCCGGATGAACCAGGAGGAAATCCGCACGGCCATCTACGGCCCCATCGAAATCAACGGACAGCTCTACACCCCCAAGCTGGTCGATAAGGTGATCGAGGACTTCGCGAACAACTACGACCAGCTTCCGGTGATGCAGCACGCCCTGATGCGCACCTGGGACTACCACGCCAACAACTTCCAGGACGACGTGCCCATCGACGTCCACCACTACGAGACCGTGGGCGGAATGGCCAGCTCGCTCTCGCTGCACGCCGAGGAGATCTTCAACGGCATCCCCGACGAGGGCGGCAAGCGCCTGGCCGAGAAGGTGTTCAAGACCCTGACGATACTCGGCCCCGACAACCGGGCCACCCGCAAGCCCACCGAGCTCAGCAAGATCAGCCAGGTGGCCGGGGTCAAGGAGCACGAGCTGGTCGAAGTGGTCGAGCGCTTCCGCGGCGAGGGCAACTCCTTCATCATGCCCCCGCCCTCGGTCATCCTGACCTCCGAGACCATCCTGGACATCTCGCACGAGAGCATCATGCGCATCTGGCGCAGGCTGCGCGAGTGGGTGGAGGAGGAGACCAAGTCGGCCGAGCTCTACCTCCGCCTGTCCAACTCGTCCAAGCTCTACCACACCGGCCAGACGGCGCTCTGGGTCAACCCCGAGCTGGAGGTGGCCTGGAACTGGTTCCAGAAGCAGCAGCCCACCCAGTTCTGGGCGGCCCGCTACGACCCCGCCTTCGACAGGGTGGTGGGCTTCCTGCGGACCAGCTACTCGGAGGCCCAGCGGCTCGAAAAGGAGAGGGAGGCCAAGCGCGCCCGCGAGCTGCGCCGCGCACGGACGACCTCCGTGGTCCTGGGCGCGGCGGCCCTGATTTCCATCGCGCTGCTGCTGATCGCGGCCCTGCTCAAGTTCCAGGCCGACCAGAGCCTGGCCATCGCCCTTTCGCAGACCAACGAGGCCAAGCAGCAGAAGCAACTGGCCGAGAAGGAGCGCCAGGTGGCCACCTCGCAGCGCAAGATTGCCGACCAGCAGCAGGCCATCGCCGAGCAGCAGGAAATCTTCACCAACCTCGAGAAGGAGTTCGCCCTCGACCAGCAGCGGCTGGCCATCATCGCCCAGCGGGCTGCCCAGAAGGAGCGCGACACGGCCGTGGTGCTGGGCCTCGAGGCACGGCAGAACCTCCAGCGGGCCCTGCTCAACGAGCGCCGGATGCGCCAGGAGCGCGACAGGGCCGACTCCACGGCGGACGTCGCCCAGGAGCAGCGGGCCATCGCCGACAGGCTCAGCCAGATAGCCACCTCGCGCGCCGTGGCCATCAAGGCCCAGCAGCTCTACGAGGCCAGCGACGAGAACGCCGAGCTGGCCCGGCTCCTGGCCCTGGAAGCCTACGCCATCCACCTGGCCAACGGCGGCGACCACTTCTCGCCCGACCTCTACAACTCCCTGCTCTCGGTGGCCGACCTCCAAAACGTCACCCGGGCGGGCGGCGACGGCATCCGCACGGTCAGCTTCGAGAAGGCAGGGACCTATTTCGTCTCGGCCAGCGACGAGGCCAGCGTGCAGGTCTGGGACGCCGCCGGCCAGTCCGTCGCCAGGCTCGAAGTCCCCGGCAACCGCCGCGAGCGGGTCATGCGCTCGGTCTCCTTCGGGGCCGAGGGCGACGTGGTGGCGGGCACCCACACCGGCAAGCTCTACTTCTGGAACGACTGGCGCGACGGGCAGGCCGCGGCCCTGCCGAGCGACCACAAGGACATCGTCACGGCCATCGAGTTCTCGCGCTCGGGCCAGATTTTCATCGCCGCCTCGGCCGACAGCGTGGCCTCCATCTGGGTCAAGGATGGGCAGGGCTTCTCGCGGGTGCTCTCCACGAAATTCCCCACGCGCTTCGTGGCCGCCGACATCAGCCCGAGCGAGACCGGCTTCGCGCTGGCCGGCTCCGACGGCAGCCTGATCCTGGTGGACCCGCAGAGCCAGCGCTACTCGAAGTTCGTGGTGGCGCCCGAGGTGCCCATCGGCGCCGTGGCCTTCCTCGACGACAAGGGCCTGGTGGCCGTGGGCCTGCATAACGGACGGGTCGAGATCTGGGACTACGAGAACCGCCGCAAGGTCAGCGAGTTCATCGGCCACTCCACCCAGGTCAACGCCATCGACTTCGCGACCAGCCCCGAGGGCGACCGGCTCATGGCCACGGGCAGCTACGACGGCACCGTCCGCCTCTGGCGCCGCGACCTTCCCAACACCGAGCCGGTGGTCATCGGCACGCACCAGAACTGGATCTACGACCTGGAGTTCGTCGAGCAGGGGGCCTTCCTGGTCTCCTCGAGCGCCGACCGGACCATCCGACGCTGGCCCGTGAGCCTCCCGGCCCTGGCCGGGCAGGTCCGCGCCATGGTGGGCCGCACCCTCGACGAGCGCGAGCGCGAGAAGTACATCGGGGTCGCGGCCCCATCGCAAACGACAGGAGGAGACAATCCATGAACAAGAGCTTTTCGAAATTGGCGCTGGCGGCCCTGCTCTGGGGCCTGCCTTTGTTCGGGGCTTACGCCCAGTGCGACCGCGACGGAATCGAGGACGCCCGCAAGAATTTCGAGCGGGGGGCCTTCGACCGGGTCATCCACGACCTGACGCCCTGCACGGCGCCCGAGCGGCCCAACGACGATTACAAGGTGCAGGCCCTGATGCTGCTGGCCGAGACCTACCTGGCCAAGGACGACTACGCGGCGGCTGGCCAGAACTGCTCGGAGCTGCTGAAGATCTCGCCCAACTTCAACCCCAACCTCATCTCGGGCGCCTCGCCGCGCTTTGTCGAGATGGTCCGCCTGCTCAAGCAGATCGGCAGCAACCGACAGGTTACCTCCGTCTCCAAGACCACAGAGAGCCTCTTCGAGGCACCGGCCACGGTCAACCTGGTCACCCAGGAGCAGGTCTTCAAGTCGGGCTACGGGGACTTCGAGCAGATCATGCACGACCTGCCGGGCTTCGACATCTCCCGCTCCAACGGCAACCTCTACTCGCACATCTACCAGCGCGGATACCGCTCCATCAACACCAACCGGACCTTGTTCCTGGTGGATGGGGTCGAGGACAACGACCTGTGGTCCAGCAACGTTTATCTTTCGAGGCAGTTCCCCATGAGCAACCTCAAGAGCGTCGAGGTCGTCTTCGGGCCCGCCTCTACCATGTATGGATCGAACGCCTTCTTGGGGGTGATCAACATCATCACCAAGCAGCCCGAGGAGTTCATCGAGGAAGGGAAGCTCTTCGGGGCCACGGGCCAGGTCGGCTACGGTTCCTACAACACCCGCTTCCTGGACGCCACCTTCGCGGCCAAGGCCCGCGAGGCTCCAATCTCTTTCTCCATCACGACGCGCCTTTTCGAGACCGACGAGGCGGACTTCTCGCACCTGGAGCTGCACGACTTCGAGCCGCCGGGCTTCGACAGCGTCCGCAGCGACTACTTGCGCAGCCTGACGCTGTCCGACCGGAACGAGGTGGCCGGGTTCCTGCTGGGCCACCCCACAAGCCACGCCTATTACCAGGTCTTCGGCGACAGCCTCATCGTCCCCACGGAGGCGGGCTTGCGCCGGGCCTACGACCTGGACAAGTCCTTCTTCGACCCGATCGAGTACTCCGACCATGCCGAGTCTTTCGCGGTGAATGCCAAGCTGCAGATCGACGACTTCACCTTGGGCTTCTACCATTGGTACAAGACCGAGGCGCCCGGCGTGCAGTATTCCGACATCGACTACCTGGGGGCCGACCAGGGCCAGAGCTGGGCGCCCGTACACCAGTTCCTCTACTTGCGCTACGAGAGGGAATTGATTCCGAACGTGCTCAGCATCAGCAATCTAACCCAATTCAAGACCCACGACTTCCACCGCGACAACCGCATCGTCCGCTTCCGCAACTACCGGTACTCCACGGGCAGGGCCTACGGCCTGGCCGAGCTGATGGAGGACATGGCCCCCCGGCAGGACAGCACCTACCTGTTCCAGAAGTCCAGCCAGTTGCGGAACGAGTTCAAGATCTTCCTGGTCCCCAACAACTGGTTCAGCCTCGTGGCCGGCATCGAGAACCGCTTCAGCTCGGTTCAGGGCGACTACTTGATCTCGCTCCAGAACGATGCCGAGCAGAACGGATTCCCGGGCACCGAGATAGCTGGGGGCAACGTCTTGTTTTCCACAGACTTGGGCCTCTACTCGCAAGCCCGCTTCAACTACGGGGACTTGCTGAGCCTGACCCTGGGCCTCCGCTACGACAACAACCGCATCCGCGACAACCAGGGCTACGGCAATGTCTTCAACCCCCGCTTGGCCCTGGTGGCCACGCCGGGCGACTTCATCTTCAAGGCCATCTACTCGGAGGCCTTCAAGGACGCGACCAACCGCGAGAAGTTCTCGACCGTGGCGGGCAAGCGCGAGCTGCCCAACCCGAACTTGCAGCCCGAGAAGGTCAAGAACGCGGAGCTGAGCGTGGCGCGGCAGTGGATGGGCGGCCAGCTCTACACCGACCTTTCGGGCTACCTTTCCTATTACAGCAACATCATCCAGGAGGTCTATGTCGATAGCCTGCGCACCAACCAGAACCAGCCGGTGGGGCGGCAGCGCGTCACAGGCCTGATGGGCAACGCGCTGCTGGACATGGGCAAGCTGGAGCTCTACGCCAACTACACCCACACCCGGCCTTTCCAGCTCGACCCCGTCAACGAGCGGGGCGTGCCGCTGGTCTCGGAAGGGGGCGACACCCTGCGCCAACTGCGCGTGGCCGACATCGCGGCGCACCAGATCAACATCGGGGCCTACTACGATGTCATCCCCCGGCTCAACGTACACCTGCGGATGAACTTCGTGGGCGAGAAGCCCACGGGCGAGAACACCACGGCGCCGAAGAACAAGTTCACCTTCGACCCGTATGCTGTCTTCTTCGCCACGGCCACCTACCAGTTGCCGCACTTCTCGCTTCAGCTCACGCTCAACAACCTGTTCAACAACACCTATTTCTCGCCTGGGCTGAACGAGGCTTCCGGCTATCCGGAGGTTTCGGCGCTGCCACAGAACGGTTTCAATGCGCACCTTCGGGCGGGTTTCAAATTCTAACCAACACCATCATTCCTATGGACCAAATCGTTGAATCACTCAAGGCAGGCAAGGTTGTCATCTGGGAGGAAGTCGCCCGCGACGGCGCCCAGGCCAAGACGCTCCTGACGGGCGAGCAGCGGGTGGAGATTGCCCGCATGACCTCGGAGCTGTTCCGGGGGCATGGCCACCGCCACCTGGTCTTCGCGGCGGGTTTCCCATCGATTGGCAAGCGCGAGTTCGAGGCCATCCGGGCCTTGGCCGACCAGGTCGATACCTGCCACCTGGCTTCCAACGGTAGGGCCATGCGCGAGGACGTGGATCTTTGCATCGACTCGGTGCGGGGCGCCAGGCATCCGCGGGCGGCCATCGTCTTCCCGGTGGGGGGGACGCTCACGCGCTCGATGCTCAAGAAGGAGCCGCACGAGCTGGTTGACTTCGGGGCGGACATCCTCAAGTACGCGCTCGACCGCTCGGGGGGCATCCCCATCGACATGCAACTCGCGGGCGCCTCGGAGAACGAGCCGGAGTTCGTGGCCGAGGTGGCCAACCGCTTCTACGAGCTGGGTGCCTCGACCATTGGCTTCGCCGACTCGATCGGGGTGTTCTACCCGTTCGAGTGCGAGCGCTACATCGACCGGCTCCGGGCCAGGGTGAACCCGGAGATCCCGCTGAGCACGCACTTCCACAACGACCTGGGCTTCGCCTCGATCAACAACATCATGGCCATGCGCCGCGACGTGAAGTTGATCACGAGCTCGTGGCTGGGCCTGGGCGAGCGCAACGGCTTGTTGGCCACCGAGCAGCTCCTGTTCATGCTGGGCTACCAGGAGGAGCGCATCGAGGAGCGAACGGGTATTTCCACGAGGCCTTTCACCGAGGGCATCGACCTGAAGCTCATCTACCCCATCGCCAAGCGCGTGAGCGAGTTCACGGGGGTGCCGTTCAAGATCACCGACCCGATCGTGGGCACGGGCATCAACACCATCTCCACGGGCACGCCTTTCGTGACGCCGGAGGCTTTCCAGCCTTTCGACGCCAAGAAGGTGCTGGGCATCGAGCAGCAGGTGTTCCTGACGCAGCTCGCCAACCGCCGCGTCGTGCGCAAGGTGGCCCAGGAGCTGGGCCGCGAGCTGGAGGACGGGCAGGTGGCCTGGCTGCTCAACTGGGTGAAGGAGACCGCGTTCAGCCGCGGGCGGGCCGTGATCGACAAGGCCGAGTTCGCCCAGGTGATCGACCAGTTGCAGGCGCAGGGCGGCTGAACCGCCTGCGGCCTGGCGCAGAACGCAGACACACACAACCAATTCCGAAGCCATGAAAAGATTCCTCTTCCTGCTGGCCCTCTGGGGCGCCGCCGCCTCCCGGCTGTCCGCGCAAGACTTCGACCCCGAGGTCTGGCACAAGTGGTCGCCGGAGCTGCGCCTGACCATCGACAAGGGCAAATGGGACCTCCGCTTCCGCCCGATCGACCACATCGAGCCTTTCGGCTTGGGCCGGACGGACATCATCCTGGGCAAGACCTTCGGCAAGCTGACGCTGTTCAGCTATACCAAGGTGGACTACTTCCGGCGCCAGCCCGCCGAGAGCCTGGAAAGCCCCTGGGGCATCGGCCGGGCGTGGACGGGCATCCGGGCCGACTACAACACTTCGGCCTTCGCGGGAAAGCTGCTGGTGCAGTTGCAGGGCCGCTACTACTGGACCCTGAACGACAAGGCCAGGGACCACTTCCAGATCGTGCAGTACGTGCGCTGGCAGGTGACTCCGCAGTACCACTTCGGGTTCCTGAGCATCTTCTTGCAGGATGTGCCCTACGACACGCCGAACTGGTTCCTGGGTCCGAGCCTGCACGTGATGAGCGACAGCCGGCTGAGCTTCCTGCTGGCCTACCTGCCCGACTGGTATGCCGAGCACCGCTACATGGCCTACCTGCGCATCGGCTACCGGATACGTCTCTGAATACTAACAACTCCCGCCCCCAATGGCCAAGAGCTCGTGGTTCCAACGCATGTTCAACCTTCGCAAGGGCGAGGGCAAGCAGCTCGTGGAGCTGGTGGCCTTCTCGTTCTTCATAGGTGCGGCCACGGCATTCTTCTACACTTCTTCCACGAGCTTGTTCCTGCTGGAGTTCGAGCGGGGCGCGATCCCGCTGGCTTATGTGATCGGGGGCCTCTTCCTGTTCGGCCTGGGCAAGGGGGTCAGCAAGGTCCAGCAGAAGCTGCCTTTCTCGGTGTTCTCGGTGGCTGGGGTGGTCTTTCTGGCGGCGAGCATCCTGCTGATGGTCTTGGGCTACATGGCCACGGGCAACAAGTGGCTGGCGTTCTTGATGTTCGTCTGGATGCGGGTAATCGTCTTCGTGCAGGCGCTGACCTTCTGGGGCGTGGCGGGCAAGGTGTTCGACCTTCGGCAGGGCAAGCGGCTTTTCGGGCTGATTGGCACGGGCGAGGTGCTCGCCTCGATGCTGAGCTTCTTTTCGGTGCCCATCCTGCTGCGCTACATCAGCACCGAGCAGGTCATGCTGATCAGCTTCGGGGCCATGGCCGTCTGCATCGTGCTGATGATGGCCATCGTGGCGCGCTTCCGCGAGAGGCTTTCGCAGAAGCCCGCGCCCAAGGGGGCCGCCTTGGGCGAGGACGGCAAGCCGGTGGGCAAGAGCATGCGCGAGCTGTTCCGCGAGCCTTATTTCCGCACCTTCTTCTGGGTGTCCCTGCTGCCGATGTTCGGCAACTTCTTCGTGGACTTCATCTTCATGGTCAACCTGAAGGACCAGTTTTCGGAGGCGCAGGTGCTGTCGGTTTTCATCGCGCTGTTCTTCGGCTTCAACACCTTCGTGGAGTTCCTGATGAAGACCTTCCTCTCGGGCAAGCTGCTGAGCCGCTACGGCCTCCGCTTCGGCCTGGCCTCGCTGCCTTTCATCTCGGGCCTGAGCGTGGCCCTGGCGATTTTTTCCGGTTTTTTCTTCGGCACGGCCATTGTGTTCCTGGGTTTTGTTTCCATGACCAAGCTGTTTTTCAGGGTCTTGCGCACGAGCTTCTACGATCCGGCCTTCCAGGTGCTGTTCCAGCCCCTGCCCAAGGAGGACCGCGTGGCCATGCAGAACTTCATGGAGTCGGGCCCCAAGGCCTTCGGGGGCGTGGCCGCCGGGGTCTTGCTGCTGCTGCTGGGCTTCCTGCCGGGCATGAGCCTCATCCACTTCAACGTCATCCTGCTGGCCATGCTGCTGTTCTGGGTTCCGCAGAGCTTGAAAATGGCCAAGGAGTACAAGATGCGCCTCCAGGCGAACCTGGAGACCATCAAGCAGAACAAGAGCCTCAAGAACGAGGAGGAGCTTTCGAATACGAACTTGGCGGCGCTTCGGCTTCGGCTGGCGGAGGCGGAGCCGGAGGAGTTTGCGCACCTGCTGCTGCTGGTCGAGCGGCTTGAGCCTGCCCACATGGGCGACATCCTGACGGAGCTGCTGGGCCTGCGCCCGGACCTCCGCGGGCGGCTGCTGGCGCTCGTGCGCGAGCGGCTGGTCCTGTCGGCCATCCCGACCCTGCGCGGGCTGGCCTCCCGCGAGGACGGGTCCGAGGCCGGCGCCTTGTGCGAGTTCCTCGAAGAGAAGAGCCGCCGCCGGATGAAGGACCTGGCCCGGATGTGCGGCGAGGCCGACTGGGCCCTGCGGCTCGAGGCGGCCCGTCTGCTGGGCTACACGGGGCGGTTCAAGGCCATCCGGCTCCTGCTCTCGCTCATGCAGGACGACAACGGCCAGGTCCGCGAGCAGGCCCTGGTCTCGGCCGGGAAGATCCGCCGCAAGGAGCTCAACGCCTTCGTGGTCAACTCGCTTTCCAGCATCGAGACGGCCACCCTGGCCGCCTCTGCCATCCGCAAGATCGGCCCGCCCATCCTGCCCGGGCTCGACAACTACTTCCAGAAGAAGATGGACGAGCCGCACCGACAGTTCCGCGTGGTCAAGGCCATGGAGACCATCATCGAGGAGGACAAGCTGGAGCTGCTGGCCAACAAGCTGACCAACAGTTCGCTGAAGGTCAAGGCCAACGTCCTGCGGGCTTTGCACCTGTTCGGCTACAAGGTCTCGGAGAAGAACGCCAACTTCTTCAAGGGCCTTGTCGAAAAGCAGGTCGAGCACCACGTCTGGCTCCTGGCCACCAGCATCGACCTTGACCCCGTCTCGCACCCGCGGCTGGTGGACGCCCTCGAGATCGAGCGGCGCAGCTCGCAGGAGAAGATCTTCCAGCTCCTGGGATGCCTCTACGACAACCAGACCATGGCCACCTTGCAGGAGTCGCTCAGCTCGGAGGGCGAGGACCGCAACTACGCGCTCGAGATCCTGGAAATGGTGCTCACCGAAGACCTCAAGGCCCTGGTGGTGCCCATGGTCGAGAACACCGAGATGCCCTTGGCCGTCAAGGCCTACGAGAACCTGTTCCCGCAGCGGCGTCACCCCGTGCAGGCGCGCCTGAAGGAGCTGCTCATGCGCGACTTCTCGACCCTGCGGGTCTGGACCAAGGCCTGCGCCGTGCTCGAGCTCGAGAAGCAGGCCGACCCCGAGGCCCAGTCGCTGCTGCGCGGGCTGGCCCTGCACCCGAACATGCTGCTCCGCGAGGTCTCCTGCCAGGTCTTGCTGTCGCGCTGGCCAGGCAGCCTCGAGGGCCTGCTGGCCGACGTGGAGCTCAAGTATCCGCCCGAGGCCCTCTTCTTGCGCAAGTTCCTCAATTACAGCAAAGATCCGCAGCGGGTCGGCATCTGGCTCCGCATCGAGCTGCTTCGGCAGAACCGCTTTTTCAGCAGCCTGCACCAGAGCTTGCTCGTCGGCCTGGCCTTCTCCTGCAAGCCTATCCGGCTCTCGGCCGGGCAGGAGTTCCGGCTCGACCCCGACAAGGACTTCCTGCTGGTCTGCGAAGGCCGGCTGAGCCTTTCGGTGCCCGAGGTCCCCTCGCGCTGGGCCGCGTCCGAGCTGCTGGGCGAGCTTACCGCCCCCGCCCTGCGGCGCCAGCAGGTCGAGCTGCGCGCCGTCGAGGACTGCCTGCTGATGGCCATCCCCACGGTCTCGCTCTATGACCTGCTCAACTCCAACGTCGAAGTTACCAAGAGTTTCCTCGCGATGCTGTCCAGGCCCGAGCTGAGCGTGGCCGCGTCGTACTAGCCCTGAAAATTAGCCCTTGAAACCATGAAAATCTTCCGCGCGATCTCTTTCCTTTGGCTTGCGACAGGGCTCTGGATGCCTTTGGCCAGCGCGCAACAGGCGGGCAGTCCGCTGGTGCGCTACTTCTCCGTGGAGCAGTACCAGGCGCACGGGCAGAACTTCAGCCTGACGCAGGACGCCCGGGGGACGATCCTCGCGGCCAACTTCGCCGGAGTGCTCGAGTACGACGGCTGGCAGTGGCGCATGATACCGACGGCCGACAACCGGCAGGTGAACGACCTGGCCGAGCTGGCCGACAGCGGGCAGATCTTCGTGGCCGCCCGGGGCGAGCTGGGGCGCCTGCTGCCGGACGCGCTGGGCCGGATGACCTTCCGCCCGCTGGTGCCCGACTCGATGTTCCGCTTCGCCGACCAGACTTTCCACCGGGCGCTGGTGGCCGACAACGGCTGGGCCTACTTCGCTTCCGATTCGGCCGTCTTCCAATGGGATGGCCAGTCCCTGACCCGCATCATCGAGCCGGTTGACCTGGTGGTCTCCACCTTCGTCTTTGGCGATCGGCTCTACATCTTCCGCAAGGAATCGGGGGCGCAGTTCTACGGGCCGGGCCAGCCCTTGGCCAGCCTGGGCATGGCCGAAGACATCCCCAAGCAGATCGAAGTGGTCTCGATGGTCGAGAACCCCGATGGGGGCTACTGGCTGATCACCCGGCGGCTGGGCATCCTCGCGCTGCGCGACGGACGGATTGTCAAGGGCCTGGAAGCCAGCGCGTCGCTGGGATCGATCACCTGCGGCACCTTGCTCCCCAACGGGCAGTTCGCGCTGGGCACCGACGGCATGGGCCTGGTCATCGCCGACAAGGAGGGCCATCCGGTCATGGTCATCGACAAATCCGACGGGCTTGAGAACGAGTCGGTCAACGACATTTTCGTGGACATGCACCACAACATCTGGCTGGCCCTGAACGACGGGCTTGCCCTGGTGGAGTATCCCAGCCCCATCGGCGTGCTCGACGACGAGGACGGCATCAGCGGCGAGGCGCGCGAGGTGGTCCGGCACAATGGCACGGTCTATCTGGCCAGCTCGCAGGGCATCCAGTACATGGACGCCAGCGGCCAGTTCGCCAAGGTCGCCGACGCGGAGAGCCAGGCCGAAATCATCTACGGATGCTTCGGCTTCGCGCAGGCCGGCCCCGACCTGCTGGCGGCCACCAGCCGGGGCGTCTATCGGGTCGAGCAGGGGGAGGCGGCGCTGCTGGTCGAGCTGTTCGCCACGAGCATCATCGCATCGCCGGGCTCGGCCGACACGCTCTACGTGGGCACGACCAGCGGCCTGGCCGTGCTGGCCCGCGAGGGCGACGGCTGGAGGCTCGCACGGGAGGTCCAGGCTGGCGTTTCGGTGACCAAGCTGCTGGCTGTCAAAGGGAAGGGCATCTGGATGGAAAGCCTCAGGCAGGGCCTGGTGCGGGTCGATCCCTCGAACTGGGAGTACAAGCGCTACTCGAGCGACACGATCATCGGCTACGAGATGAACCTGCTGGAGGACAACGTGGTCTTCAGCTCCGAGCAGAACTTCTACGTCTATGACCCTGCCCAGGACCGTTTCGTGGAGTCCTATCCTTTCGGCAGGCAGAACTTCTGGTTCGACCTGTTCAAGCGCGACGCCAGCGGGCGCTACTGGGCCACGCAGGGCAGCCAGCGCGACATCGCCATTCTGGAGCGGCTTGGCGAGGACTCTGCCAAGGTCTTGCGCGAGCCGTTCATGTCGGTTTCGGACTTCGTGGTGAGCAGCATCTACTTCGACGGCGGCCGCACCTGGCTGGCCGGGCCCAAGGGGCTGGTGGTCTTCGACAGCGAGCAAATGGCCGAGCGGGCGATCGAGTTCGGGGCCATGATTCGGCGGGTTTCGACCGTTGGCGACTCGCTGCTTTTCGCGGGGACCTTCCTGCGCGCGGAGGGCGGCATCGCGCCGGGCCAGGCCGAGGGCGCCGCGCCAAGGCTCTCGCACCACTTCAACAGCATCCGCTTCGAGTTCGCGGCGCCGCGCTTCCATGCCCGTGGCCAGTTGCTCTTCAGCTACCTGCTCGAGGGCTTCGACGAGTCTTGGTCGCCTTTCGGGGCCATCAACACCAAGGAATACACGAACTTGCCCGCCGGGGTCTATGTCTTCCGGGTGAAGGCCCGCGACCGCGAGGGCAACATCAGCCAGGAGGCCACTTTCCGCTTCGAGGTGCTGCGGCCTTGGTTCTACAAGTGGTGGGCCTTCGTGTTCTACCTCAGCATCCTGGGGTTGGCCATCTGGTTCGCTTTCAAGCTGCGCTCGCGGCAGTTGCTCAAGGAGAAAATGGCCTTGGAGAAGACCATCGAGGAGCGCACCGAGGAGGTCGTGCGGCAGAAGGAGGAGATGGAGAAGCAGTCGCTGGAGCTGGCCAAGAAGAACGAGGAGCTCGGCAAGATCAACCGCATCGTCAAGACCATCAACTCGCAGATCAAGCTGGAGGGCCTTTTCGATGCCCTGCTGACCATGCTCAAGATGATCAAGGGCACCGAGAAGGCGGGCGCGCTGGTGCTCAACCAGGAGACGGGGAACTTCACCTACAAGGCCACCTTCGGGGTGGACAAGGAGCTGGTCCAGAACCACGAGCTGACCTTCGAGGAGGCCGAGGACCTCTTCTTGCGGGGCTCGATGGAGGTCTTCGAGGACATCTTCTTCAAGAACGAGATCGAGGACCGGGCGCTCAACCCGCTGGGGCTCTCGCCTCCGCCCAAGTCCATCCTGGTCATCGTGGTCAACATCGAGAGCAAGGTGCAGGGCTTCATCATCCTGGCCAACCTCAAGCACCACGACGCCTTCGACAGCAGCGACTTCAGCATGACCAACAACCTCAAGCAGCACCTGATCTCGGCCTTCATCAAGACCCGCATCCTGGAGGACCTCCAGGTCACCTTGCTGAACTTGCGCGAGACCCAGGAAGAGCTGGTGCGCCAAGAGCAGCTCGCCTCGGCGGGCAAGCTCACGCAGGGCCTGGTGGACAGGGTCATCAACCCGCTGAATTACATCGTGAACTTCTCGGACGTAACGCTCGAGCTCAAGGACGAGGTATCGGAGATGCTCACCGAGGAGGCCCCGGACTTGGACGAGGAGCTCAAGGCCGAGCTCGAGGACGTGCTGGGCATGATGCACTCGAACGTCTCGAAGATCCTTTCGCACGGGCGCGTGGCCACGCGCATCATCAAGGAGATGGAGGACGTGATCCGGCCCAAGTCGCAGGAGTTCGCAGCCTTGGACCTGGCGCAGTTCAGCCGCGAGTACGTGCCAAGGCTCTTCACTGAGATTGCCGGCTCTGACAAGAGCCTTCCCAACCCGCAGGTCCAGTTCGAGTTCAAGGAGGCGAGCCTGCCCGTGCGCATCGTGCCGGCGGAGTTCATCAAGATGCTCCGGCACATGTGCCACAACTCGGCCATTTCGATGCGCAACCGGCGCCAGAAGGCCGGGGCTTCGTACCAGCCCTTGTTTAGGGTGGTGGGCCGCGTCGAGCAGGACCACGTGCGGCTCGATCTGGTGGACAACGGCGTGGGCATCCCCGAGCAGGACATCCGCAAGGTCTTCGACCCCTTGTTCACCACGCGGCCTCCCGCCGAGGCCACGGGCCTGGGCCTCTATTACTGCATGGACGTGGTCAAGATGCACAAGGGAAGGCTGGAGGTGAGCTCCGAAGTGGACAAGTTCGCCAACTTCTCGCTGCGCCTGCCCTTGGTCCAGGCGTGAGTTTGATGATCGCTTTTCCGTATTGTAGAAGAATGGACTATATTTAGGCAGACAAACCAAACATCCATCCTAATTCTAAAAGCCAATGCGAAACATCATCAACAAAGGATTGAAACGGACGCTGGCCAGCTTGGGTCTCCTTTCCCTGGTGGGAGGGGCGGCCATGGCGCAGAGCGTCGGCATCTCGGACGTCCCGGGGCAGACCCCCGACCCCTCCGCGATGCTGGATATTTCCTCCACCGAGAGGGGCATCCTGGTGCCGAGGGTAAGCTCGACCCAGCGGGTAGCCATCGCGAACCCGGCCACCGGCCTGCTGGTCTTCGACACCGACCTGGGCAGCTTCTTCTTCTACAACGGCACAATCTGGACCAACCTGGCCTTGCCCTCCACGGGCGACAACCTCTGGCAGGCCAGCTCCAGCTCGGTCTTCCTGACCAACCCTGACCAGAACGTCGGCCTGGGCACCAACAGCCCCGGGGGCAAGCTGGCCGTGCAAGGCAACGGCGCCAGCGGGCCGAACGACCCGCTCTTCGAGGTCAAGAACAGCGAGGGCCAGACCGTCTTCGCCGTCTATCCCGAAGGGGTGCGGGTCTTCGTCGAGGAGGCACCGACCACCGGCTGGGGCGGCTTCTCGGTCGCGAGCCTGAACACGGACGAGGAGATCTTCCGGGTCACCCGCGACAGCACGCGCGTGTATGTGCCCGACGCGGCCGACAAGGCGGGCGCGGGCGGCTTCGCCGTGGGCGGCTATGGCGCCTCGAAGGCGGGCATGAGCAACTTCCTGTTCGTGACGCCCGATAGCACCCGGGTTTACGTGCCCGACGACGCCGCCAAGGCGGGCGCGGGCGGCTTCGCCGTGGGCGGCTACTCGGCCGCGAAGGCAGGCATCAACAACATCCTTTTCGTGACGCCCGACAGCACGCGGGTCTATGTGCCCGAGTCGGAAGCCAAGGCGGGCGCGGGCGGCTTCGCCGTGGGCGGCTACGGCGCCTCGAAGTTCGGCTCGCGCGAGTACCTGCGGGTCACGCCCGACAGCACCCGGGTCTATTACCCTGACAACTCGAGCAAGGCGGGCGCGGGCGGATTCGCCGTGGGCGGCTACACGGCCGCCAAAGAGGGCGAGGCCGAGCAGGCCTTCCTGGTCTCGGGAGCGACGGCGGCCGAGGTGGTCCTCGACGAGCCCCGGATGCTCTGGTACCCGAACCGCGAGGCCTTCCGGGTGGGCCGGGTCCAGATCGGCGGCGCCGACTCGGTGGGCACCAACTCCATGGGCACGGGCTACCACGCGCTGGCCATGGGCGACTACTCGCAGGCCTTCGGCTACCGGCCGCGTGCCATCGGGGACTACTCGACGGCCATCGGCTACGAGGCCGAGGCCCTGGGCGCCTCTTCGGTGGCCATTGGCGACGGTGCCGTAACGCACGAAGACAACAGCTTCGCCTTCGGGCGCTACGCCTCCGCGGAGGGGACGCAGAGCTTCGCGCTGGGCATCGGCGCGGTGACCAATGGTCCGAACTCTTACGCGCTGGGCGCCAGCGCCTCCGCCGACGGGCTGGGGTCCTTGGCCATTGGCGAAAGCTCCTCGGCCATTGGCACGGACGCCTACTCGATCGGCTACAACTCGCTGGCGCACGGCGACGGCTCGTTCGCCATTGGCAACTCGGCCTTCGCGCTGGGCTTCGGCTCGCTGGCGCTCGGCCAGTTCGCCTACGCGGGCGGCGACCAGACTGCCATCGACGGGTCGGGCAACGTGATCGACCCTACGGCGACCTTCAGCGCCAACTCGGTGGCCATTGGCAACAGCTCCTACGCCACGGGCCTGTCGTCCTTCGCCATCGGCATGGGGGCCTCGGCCCGGGGCGAGAACTCCTATGCCTACGGCATGGGCTCGACGGCGCAGGGACGGGGCGCCTTGGCCTTGGGCGGCGAGTCTTACGCCTTGGGGCTTGGCTCGGTTGCCATTGGCCAGTCCGCCTTCGCGGGGGGCGACCAGACGGACATCGACAAGGATGGCAAGGTGTTGCCCGGCAAGACCTTCAGCGCCAACTCGGTGGCCATTGGCTTCAGCGCCTACGCCACGGGCATCGGCTCGTTCGCGATCGGCCAGCAGGCCTCGGCCCGCGGCCAGAACTCCTACTCGATCGGCTTCGGTTCTGTCTCCGAGGGGCAAGGCTCGTTCGCCATTGGCGAGAACGCCTACGCGCTGGGCGACGGCTCGGTGGCCCTGGGCAAGTTCGCCTACGCGGGCGGCAACCCGACGATCTACGACCCGACGATGACGGGCGGCGGCGTCATTTACGGCTCCAGCGCGTTCGCCATCGGCTTCAACGCCTACGCGCAGGGCGACAACTCTTTCGCGCTGGGCACCTACGCGGTGGCGGAAGGCGAGGGCGCCTTCGCCATTGGCAACGAGGGGGTTACTTCCTTCGGCTACCGGACGATGGCTTTCGGCACGAACGCCCAGAGCATCGGCGACGGCTCGATCGTGTTCGGGGACAACTCGAACGCGGGCACGCCCGTGAGCAGCTCGGGCCCGAACGAGTTCGTGGTGCGGGCCGCGGGCGGATACCAGTTCTACACGGATCCCAACCTGAATGAGGACTTGGGCGTCTTTGTCGCGCCGAACACGGGCGCGCTGGGCGTGGGTGTGCGGAATCCGGAGCGGAAGCTGCACATCAGCTCGGCCATGCGGCTGGAGCCGATGGATTCGGAGCCGATTCTGCCCTCGATGGGCGACTTGTACATGCAGGACAACTTCGACGGCACCTGCACGCTACGCTATTTCAACGGCATGGACTGGGTTGACATCAATTGAAAACTTTAAACCGAACGTGATATGAAAACGAAAACAATGGCGCTAGGCGCCGCGGGCATTGCCCTGGCCCTGGGCGCCAACGCGCAAGGGGTCATCAACAATGGGGCGCACATCGTGATCCCCGAAATGGCGCAGGTGCTCGTGCTGGGCGGACAGGCCACGGGGCACTATGTCCACAACAGCGGTTCGCTGCGTGTCGATGGCCAGATGTTCGTATCGGGCGACTGGACCGACAACTCGGCTGCCGGCGATGCCATCGCGGCGGCGAGCACGGGGCACCTGGTGCTCGACGGGCAGGAGCAGCAGACCCTCTCGGGGGTGGCGGAGCTGGGCATCCCGGGCCTGCGCACCAACAACGCCGCGGGCGTTGTCCTGGAGCAGAGCGTGCGGATTGACAAGAGCCTGGTCATGGACGCAGGGGTCATCGTCTTGGGGGACAACCACTTGGTGCTCGGCCCAACCGCGAGCCTTTCCAGCGGCACGGGCTTCGGCCCGGGCAACATGGTGGGCGCCGACGGGCAGGGCATGATGGTCCGCGGGGTGGATGCCGTGGGCGTCGAGTACCTCTTCCCGATTGGCGACATGGACAATGGCGCCGACTACTCGCCCTTCGAGCTGGTCTTCGGCCAGGCCTCGTTCGGCCAGGGCCAGATCTCGGCCCGCGTGGTCAACCAGAAGCATCCGGAGAACGAGAGCCAGACCAACTTCCTGAACCGCTACTGGGTCGTGGGCGCCGAGGGCGTGAGCAGCTTCAGCAGCAACCTGACCTTCAACTACTCGGCCGCTGACGTGGCCGGCACGGAAAGCTCGCTGTTCGGCGGGCGCTGGGACGGCAACCAGTGGGAGCTGCTCAACCAGGCCTCCGCGGGCAGCTTCATGGGCGCGGTCTCGGCCCTGGGCGATTTCACCGCCGGCGAGAGCGACTTCATGACCTTCGTGGAAGTGGTCGAGTCGAACTCCTTCCCGCTGGAAGTCCTCCAGGACGACCGCGGCCTCTACATCAGCGTGGCGCAGGGCAACCGAATCGAGCGGCTCGAGGTGATCAACCTCCTGGGCCAGGTCATGTACAGCCAGCGGGCCGGCGACCAGACGATGAACATCGGCTACGAGCAGATCAACGCGGTGAGCAACTGGTACCTCCTGCGGGTGGGCACGACCCAGGGCAGCGTGGTCCGGAAGATTTTCGTTCCTTGACGCGAGGGCTTTCGAGCGTGGCCAATCTTCGGCTTGGCCACGCTCAATTTATTTGTCGAATAGGATGGGCTTGATACATAATCTTATATTAGCGTGAATTTTTAAGGCAGAGTTTTTTTCATTCCCGACCGATTTCAACCCAAGGAGGCCGCCAGAGGCGGCGAATCCGCAAACGCAGTAGTTTACCATCGAATGAGAATCAGACTGTTGATGCTGCTAGCATGGCTTGTTCCAGGGCAATGGGCCTTTTCGCAAGCCAACCATACGGGTGATCCGCTGACGCATGTTTACACACCCGAAGACTACGACGGCCCGGCCCAGGTCTGGTGCGCCGTCGAGGACAACCGCGGGGTGATGCACTTTGGTGTAGAGGGCGCCGTGCTCCAGTTCGATGGCACGCATTGGAAGCAGATACCGATCGACAACGGCTCGATAGTGTTCTCGATCCAGCGCGACAGCGCCGGGACCATCTTCGTGGGCGCGGCGGGCGAGTTCGGCTACCTGAAGCCCGACGCGAAGGGCCAGTTGCGCTACCAGTCGCTCGTGGGGCTGATCGAGGCGGAGGAGCACAGGGCCTTCTCGCAGGTGCTGCGCACCAACGTTTGGAACGGGAAGGTCTATTTCAACACGCCGAGCCGCATCTTCGTCTATGACTACAAGGGCATCGAGGTGCTGGAGACGCCTCCGTCGAGCTTCATCAACTTCGTGGCCAACGGGCGCTACTTCATCGGCAACTACGCGAACGGGATCTGCGAGCTGACAGCCGACCACCGCGTCCTGGTGCCGCAGAAGAACGTCTTCGTGGAGAAGGACATCTTCGGGATCCTGCCCTATGACGAGAGCCGCGTTCTGGTGGCCACGCGCCTGCATGGCCTGTACCTATACGACCTGAGCGTCATGGACAGCGTCTCGGCCACCTATTTCGAGACGACGGCCCCGGGCATCAACCGCGACGGGGCGATCTACAACGCGGTGGCCCTGGTCAACGGGAACTTCGGCTTCGGCACGCTGGGCAACGGCTTCTTCGAGATCAACCCCGAGGGCGAGCTGGTGCGGCACATCTCGGCCCGCCTGCCGGACCCCATCGTGATACACAGCTACAACTCCAGCTCCTCCTCGGGCAAGAACGTGCTTTGGCTTTCGCTGAACACGGGCATCGTGAGCCTGGAGTTCCTCTCGCCCTTCTCGATCTACGACGAGATTTACAAGCTCAGCGAGACGGTTTACAGCATCACCGAGATCGACTCGACGATCTACATCACCACGGTGCTGGGGGCGCACCGGCTGCGCTATACGGCCGGCGGGCCTATCTTCGACAAGGTGCAGGGCATCGGCGACCAGTCGTGGTGCTTCGCCCAGGTGGAAGTCGAGGGCGGGCAGCGGACGTTCATCGCCAACAACGGGGGGCTTTTCGAGCTGGACGCGGCCAGCAACTCGGCCCGCTCGACCCTGCCTGGGGTGCCGCCCATCTACGCGCTGACAGCGGCCGGCCCTGGCCAGCTCTACGCCGCCTGCCGGGGCCAGTTCCTGCGGTTCGACGTGGAGGCGGGGAGCCTTTCCAAGACCAAGATCTACGAGAACGAGAACCTGGAGTTCAGGGACATCCACCTCGCGGGCCCGGGCGACTTCTGGCTCAGCACCAAGAACAACGGGCTGGTGAACATCCGGGTGGAAGGGCAGGACACCCTGGTGGACATCTACGACGCCACGAGCGGTCTGCGCAGCATCAACGGCCTGGAGCTGGGCGAGCTGGAGGGCGAGCTGGTGGCCTGCAGCGAGGCGGGGATGTTCATCTTCGACGCGGAGAGCCGCTCGTTCGTGCCGCACCCGGTCTTCTCGGCCTATTTCGACAGCAAGCAGGCGGGCGTGCTCAAGTTCGTGAAGATGCCCGACCAGGAGGCCATCGTGGGCATCATCTACCGGGGCAACCGCTACTGGGTGGAGCGCATCAGCGCCAGGCCCGGCGGGGGCTTCGAGGTGGACAGCGTCCCCTACCGGCGCCTGCCGAATGGCGAGACGATGGACCTGTTCATCGACAGCGAGCTGAAGCTGTGGCTGGCCCGGGGCGCCGTGCTCTACAGCTTCGACTACGCGGTGCTGGACCGGATCGAGCCGAAGCTCGACCAGGATTTCCTGGCGGTGATCCACCGGGTGCAGGCGGGCCGCGACTCGGTGCTGTTCCATGGCACCTTCGCGCTGGAGCATCCGCTCAACGACACACTTTCGGTGGCCTGGAACAAGCAGCCCGACGACCTGGTCTTCGAGGTGGACTACGCGCACAACACGCTGGTGTTCGAGTTCGCCTCGCCCTACTTCGAGGGAATCGAGGCCACGGAGTTCAGCGTGCGCCTGAAGAACTACGACAACCAGTGGTCGCCATGGACCAAGGAGACCAAGAAGGAGTTCACGAACCTGTTCGAGGGCACCTACGTCTTCCAGGTCAAGGCGCGGAACATCCACGGCCAGGAGAGCCGGGTGGCCAGCTTCACCTTCCGGATCCGCCCGCCGTACTACCGCACGGTGTTGGCCTACCTGCTCTACCTGGTCAGCCTGGTGCTTCTGGTGATCGGCGTGGTGAAGCTGAACTCGCGGCGGCTGGTCAAGGAGAAGCAGCAGCTCGAGAAGATCGTGCGCGAGCGGACGGCCGAGATCGTGCAGCAGCGCGACGAGATCGCCAAGCAGAAGCAGGCCGTGGAGAGCCAGAAGGAGGAGATCGAGAAGCAGGCCTCGGAGCTGGCCCAGAAGAACATCCAGCTCGAGCAGATCGACATCATCGTGCAGTCGATCAACGAGGAGGTCAACTTCACGAGCCTGATGCGCTCGATCCTTTCGAAACTGCACCAGATCAAGGGCGCCGAGCACTGCTACGCGGTCTTGCTGAACAAGCAGACGCACCTGTACGAGTTCGCGGCCAAGTTCGGCTTCGAGATGAGCGACGAGCAACTGAAGCCCCTGAGCGTGGAGGAGACGCACGCCGAGCTGATCGGCGGCACCGAAGCGCTTGACGAGAGCATCCGCTACCGGGCCAAGCTCGGCGCGGGGGGCGGCCACCCGGCCTTCGTGGGCGCCCACTCGCGGGTGGTCATCCTGATCAACGTGCCCGACAACAAGGACCAGATCGAGGGCTTCATCGTGCTGGACAACCCCGAGAGCGAGGACGCCTTCAGCAGCGAGGCCTTCTCGCTGCTGCGGAACCTCAAGGAGCACCTGGTCTCGGCCTTCATCAAGACGCAGATCCTGGAGGACCTCCAGATGACCCTGATCAACCTGCGCGAGACGCAGGAGGAGCTGGTCCGCAAGGAGAAGATGGCGTCCATCGGGCAGTTGACCCAGGGCATCGTGGACCGCATCATCAACCCGCTGAACTACATCAACAACTTCTCGGAAGTCTCGACCGAGCTGACCCAGGAGCTCAAGGACATCATCGCGGAGACCAGGGAGGCCTTGGGCGAGGACGCCTCGGAAGGCCAGGACCTGCTGGAGGAGCAGGTGGAGGTGATCGAGATGATCAACGGCAACCTGGTCAAGATCAACCAGCACGGCGTGACGGCCACGCGGATCATCAAGGAGATGGAGGCCCTGATGAAGGCCAAGCCGACGCGCTTCTACCCGAGCGACCTGAGCGCCATGGCCCGCGAGGCGGCCCAGCAGGCCCTTGCCGAGGGCCAGAACCAGTTCAGGGGATTCGAGCCCGAGCTGGCCTTCGAGCTGGAGGAGCTCGACCCGGTGAACGTGATTCCGGAGGAGTTCGGCAAGGCGCTGCTCTACATCGCCCGGAACGCCATCTACTCGCTGGCCAAGAAGCAGGAGCGGGTGGGGGCGGGCTTCGCGGCCCGGCTCCGGGTGAGCCTTAGGGTCGAGGACGAGCTGCTGCTGCTGTGCTTCGAGGACAACGGGCTGGGCATCCCGGAGAAGAACCTGCCGAAGATCTTCGACCCGCTCTTCACGACCAAGCCCACGGCCGAGGGCACCGGGCTGGGCCTCTATTCTGGCATCGACATCGTCAAGCAGCACAAGGGGACCATCGCGGTCGAGTCCGAGGACGGGGCCTTCGCCCGGTTCACGGTGTCCATCCCCATCGCCAAGCCCAAGACCGAAGAAAACGAATCCTAACCCAAAAACCACCAACCGTGTCGGAACAAGAAGAAAACATCAGCAAGCTGCGCTCGACGATCCAGCACCTGGACCGCCTGGCCGAGATTGGCAAAATGACCGCCGGCATCATCCACGAGATCCGCAACCCCTTGAACTTCATCAACAACTTCTCGAACCTCAACGCGGACATCGCCAGCGAGATGCTGGAAATCCTTGGGCAGGCCAAGGACCAGCTCGACGCCGACAGCTACGCGGACCTGGCGGAGCTTTGCCAGAGCCTGGCCGAGAACTCGCGGTCGGTGCTCCAGCACGGCCAGCGGGCCTCGCGCATCGTCAACGGGATGCTGGCCCAGGCCCGCAAGGAGGAGGGCGCCATCTTCAGCGTGGACTTCAACACCATGGTCAGCGACTTCACGAACCTGGGCTACCACGGGGTGCGGGGCAGCAACCGCGACTTCAACACCTCGATCGACTACCAGCTCGACCCTGCCATCGGCAAGGTGAACGTGGCGCCCGACCAGTTCGGCCGCGTGGTGATCAACATCGTCACCAACGCGTGCCAGGCCATGGAGGAGAAGATGGTGGCCGAGGGCATGGAAGGATACCAGCCGCGCCTGTGGGTGACCACCCGCAAGCAGGCCGGCGAAGTGGTGCTGACCATCAAGGACAACGGCCCCGGGATGCCGCAGTCGGTCATCGACAAGATCTTCACTCCCTTCTTCACCACCAAGGGCGTTGACCGGGGCACCGGCCTGGGCCTGTCGATGAGCAAGGACATCGTGGAGGTCAAGCACCAGGGCAGGCTGGAGGTGGAGAGCCTCCCCGGCGAGCACACCCTTTTCCGGATCAGCATCCCCGACAGCCTCAAAATCTCGCTTTCGCGCGACTAAGACCCCGATTTTTGCGTTCAGGATTTTCTTGGCATTGGATTATTCGTATTTTTGAAACAACAAAAAAACATCGGCAATGGCTATCAAGATATTGAGCGTGGACGACGAACCGGACCTGGAGCTGCTCATCATGCAGAAGTTCCGGCGGGACATCCGCAAGGGGATTTATGAGTTCGTCTTTGCCAACAACGGCTACCAGGCCCTGGACCGCCTGAACGAGCACCCTGACATCGACTTCATCCTCTCGGACATCAACATGCCCGAGATGGACGGGCTGACCCTGCTGGACCGCGTCAAGGAGCTCAACCGGCCGGAGCTCAAGACGGTGATGGTCACGGCCTATGGCGACATGGACAACCTGCGCACGGCCATGAACCGGGGCGCGTTCGACTTCGTGAACAAGCCCATCGACTTCAAGGACCTGGAGATCACCATCAACAAGACCATCGAGCAGATACAGCAGATCCGGGAGTCGCTCCGGCAGCGCGACCAGCTCGTGTCGATACAGCAGGACCTGAACGTGGCCAAGAGCATCCAGCTCTCGCTCGTTCCCAGCGAGTTCCCCGACCGCACGGACCTGGAGGTGTTCGGGATGATGAAGGCGGCCAAGGACGTGGGCGGCGACCTCTACGACTTCTTCCAGATCGACGACGAGCATTTCGGCTTCGTGATCGGCGACGTGGCCGGCAAGGGCGTGCCGGGGGCCATCTTCATGGCCCTGAGCCGGACCATCATCCGGACCACGGGCCGGGACGGCAAAAGCGCCGAGCTCTGCATGGCCGAGGCCAACGACCTGATCTGCGAGGAGAGCATCGACTCGATGTTCGTGACGGCCTTCTACGGCATCCTCAACCTCAAGACCGGTCTTTTCCGCTACTCGAACGCCGGCCATTGCCCGCCCTACCTGGTCAGGAAGGACGGAAGCGTGGAGATGCTGCCCACCACCAAGAACATGGCCCTGGGCGTGATGGACGGGATGCCCTACGGCCTGAAGAGCGTCCAGCTTTCGCCGACGGACACGATCTTCCTCTACACCGACGGGGTGCCCGAGGCCATGAACCCGGAGAGCCAGATCTACACGGACGAGAAGGTGGGCGCCCAGCTCAAGGAGCTTGCGGGCAAGTCCCCCAAGGAAGTCTCGGAGGGCATGGCCGAGGACGTCGCCCGCCACGCCAACGGCGCCGACCAGTCGGACGACATCACCATCCTCTGCTTCGAGTTCAAAGGATAGCCCATTTCCACCTCCCTGACTAACATTCCACAGAAGATGAGCAAGCAGTTCAAGGTAACCATTGTCAACGACATCAGCGAGGTCACCACGGTGCTCGACCTGTTCGAAGAGTTTGGCGAGGACAACCGCCTGGACCCCGGGAGCGTTTACAAGGTCAACCTGGCCTTGGACGAACTCATCACCAACGTCATCACCCACGGTTACACCGACGACAAGGAGCACTTCATCGAGATCGAGTTCAGCCTCAGCGGCGACCGGCTCCTGGTCCAGATCTCGGACGACGGCCAGGCCTACGACCCGCGCAACGCCCCGGTCCCCGACCTGAGCCTCGACGTGGATGGCAAGCCCATCGGCGGATTGGGCGTCCATCTGGTCAAGAAGATGATGGATTCATTTGATTACGAACGCGTCCGCGGCAAGAACGTGGTGCGGCTTTCCAAAAAAGTTTTCTGAACCCCTGTTTCAACCCAACCTCAAACATACCGACATGGAAATCAAAGAGAGAAAAGAAGGCGAAATCACAATCATAGAACTGGTGGGTAAAGTGGATACCGCCAGCTCGAAACTTTTCCAGGAGAAGTTCTCCGAGATCTCTTCCCGCAAGGAGAAGAACGTGGTCATCGACTGCGAGAACCTCGACTTCGTTGCCAGCTCCGGCCTCCGCGTCTTCCTGATGTTCCTCAAGCACCTCAACAAGATCGGGGGCAAGCTCGTCCTTTGCAGCATGAACGAGCTGATCTACGAGGTCTTCGAGGTCTCCGGCTTCACCCCGATCTTCACGATCACCGACAATCTCCAGGCCGCCCTCGCCGAGTTTTGAGCAGCCTGGCCTCGGGTCTCCGATGACCCACCTTGCCCAAACCCCAGGGCCGACTTTCCCGGAAGGGAAACGTCGGCCCTTTGGCGTCCGCCCTTCCGAGAAAAGAACCTTTTTATCCTTCGTTCTTGCATTCGCCTTCTGCCCCGACGCGCCTATCTTCGCGCCTGTATTCCGAGGATTGGATGCCCTTGGGTTTTTTCTCCGTTATCGGCTCTTGTTCGTTCGCCGACAATGGCTACTTTTGTGAACGAATCTTAAATTTTCCACCGAAACAATTTAATCCAATTTCATAGAACGATGAAAAAAGTGTTTTTCCTTTCGCTGGCTGCCGTGGCTCTGATGGCCTCTTGCAGCTCGGGCCCCGAGGGCGTATCTTCCGAAACCGGCGACGCGCAGGAAGTGGGCGAGGCCTCCCAAACCGCGAAGACCTACGCCGTCGAGACCGCTGGCAGCCGCCTGCGCTGGTACGGCAGCAAGCCCACCGGCGAGCACTGGGGCTACGTCCAGGTCCAGAGCGGCAGCATTCAGGTCGAGGCCGGCAAGATCGTGGGCGGCGAGGTCGTCTTCGACATGACCACCATCGACGTCCAGGACATCCCCGCCAATGACGACAACAACGGCAAGCTGGTCGGCCACCTGAAGAACCCCGACTTCTTCAACGTGGACACCTTCCCCACGGCGAAGTTCGTCATCACCTCCGTGGAGGAGAAGGCCCAGACCATCAACGACTCCATCCAGACCTCGCACATGGTGACCGGCAACCTGACCTTGCGCGACAAGACCAAGAGCATCAGCTTCCCCGCCAACGTCACCGTCACGGACGCGGGGCTGGAGGCCAGCTCGCCGCAGTTCCTGCTCAACCGCCTCGACTGGGGAATCACCTACAACTCCACCACGATCTTCGCCGACCTGAAGGAGTACATCGTCCACGACAACATGGGCATCACCATCGCCTTCAAGGCCAAGGCAGACGCTTCCAAGTGATAGTGGCTTTCCATCGAAAAAGAGAAGCCGCCGCCCTTCCGCATGGGGTGGCGGCTTCTCTTTTTCCGAGGACAGGGCGCGGGCGGGGCTGGGCCGGGACGGCGCGGAGGCCTCGGGCCAGCAAAAAGCCCAATCAGTTTTCTTGCGCCTGGGAGGGCCAGGCGGCCGGGGTCCGCGTTCTTGGGAAATTGGCGCGGCAGCCTGTTCCGAGGCTTTCGCCCTGGCCCCGTGCAGGCGCGGGCGGGCACTGCCCGATTCCGTTTCGAGTGCCTTAGGGCCAGCCTGTTGCGAAGGCAAGCGGGCGGCCCCCGATGCCCCTGGCCGAAGGCATCGCCTCATGGCGGACGGAAAGACTTTCTGGCGGGAAAGCCCGAGCGGCGCCCAGCTCTGGCCAGGCGTTTTAATCTACGGGTATGGCCAGATTGGGATGGGCATTTTTTTGTACTTTTACCTACCAAACAAGCCCACCAGAAGTCCGATGAAAAAAAGCCACTTGCTCTTGACCTTGGCGCTGGCCCTTCCGCTTTGGGGCTGGTCTCAAAACAGCAGGATCAAATTCGATCACATTTCGTTGGAGCAAGGCTTGTCCCAGAGCAACGTTTACAGCATCGAGCAAGACTACCGAGGCTTCATGTGGTTCGCGACCTTGGATGGGCTGAACCGGTACGACGGTTACGAAGTGCTGGCCTACCGGAACAACCCCGATGACCCAAACACCATATCCGACAACGCGATAACGGTGGTCTATGAGGATGCCTCCCGGAGGCTTTGGGTGGGCACCCGCGGGGCCGGGCTTTGCCTCTACGACCGCTACAACGACGTGTTCGTTCGCTTCCAGCACGATCCCGCTGACCCGGGCAGCCTCTGCGGCAACGAGATACGCACCATCGCCGAAGACGGCCGGGGCGGCGTCTGGTTCGGCACCGACTCGGGCCTGTGCCTGCTCGACACCCTGGCTCCCTCGGGGAGAATCCGTTTCAGCACCTTCGTCTCGGGCGTCGGCGGGCGCCTGACCCAGATCAACGACATGGCCGCGCAAGGCATGACCAAGCTCTGGGTGGCCACCGACTCGGCCATCAACGCCATTGACATCGTGCAGGGCGGGATCGTCTCGTACAGGACCTCGAAGGAGACCGACTCGCTGGGCATCCGCAGCAACACGATCAACACGCTGCTTATCGACGGCGACACGCTCTGGCTGGGCACGGACTACGGCCTGCGGAAGTTCAGGTTGGGCATCAGCGGCATGTCCAAGGTGAAGTTCTACACCCGCGAGAACTCGCGGCTGAGCAACGACGCCATCAACGCCATCGAGAAGGACGCCAACGGAATCCTCTGGCTGGGCACGGCAGGGGGGGGGCTGGTCCGTTTCGACCCGTCCGCGGAGACCTTCGCGGCCTACCGCAACGACCCCACCGACCCGAACAGCCTCAGCGTGGACAATGTCAACTGCCTGTTCCAGGATCGCGCCGGGCTGCTCTGGGTGGGCACCTCGCTCGGCGGGGTCAACAAGTGGAGCCGCGCGGCCGAGGACCTGGACCTGTTCCGGCACAACCCCTACGACCCGAACAGCCTAAGCTCCAACCAGGTGCGCTCGATTTACATGGACCGGCAGGGCCAGATGTGGGTGGGAACCGTGGAGACCGGCCTCAACCGCTGGGACCGGAGCACGAACCAGTTCTGGAGATACCGCTTCGACCCCACCAAGCCCAACACACTGCCCAACAACCACGTCCGGGCCATGTTCGAGGACAGCCGCGGCAACTTCTGGGTGGCCACCGACGGCGGAGGCCTGGCCCTGATGGACCGCCAAAAGGGCACCTTCAAGGTGTTCAAGCACGATGAGAACCTGCCGGGAAGCCTGACCAACAACCGCGTCTGGGACGTGCAGGAGGATTCCAACGGAAACCTCTGGGTGGCCACCTTCGGAGGCGGGCTTTGCCTTTACGATTACAACAGCCAGACTTTCAAGGCGTTCCGGCAAGGCCAAGGCCAGTTTGACCTGGCCAACGACTTCGTAACGACTTTGTTCGAGGACAGCAAGAAGCGCTTCTGGGTGGGCACCTACGGCGGCGGCCTGCAGATGTTCAAGAATCCGCCCAGCGACGGGCCGCGCTTTTACAGGTATCCCACCAACGGACAGCCGGGCGCCATGGGCGACGACAGGGTCTATTCGGTCTTCGAGGACTCCCGCGGCTGGATCTGGGTCGGCACCAAGGGAAGCCTCAACCGCTTCAACGAGCACAACAACACCTTCGAATCCTTCGACGAGAAGGACGGACTGCCCAACGATGTCATCATGGGCGTCCTAGAGGACAGGGCCGGGCGGCTCTGGGTCAGCACGAACCGGGGCCTGGGCAGGTTCGAGGTCCATTACGACACCCTCCGCGCCACCGAGGTCGTCGTGGACACCCTCCGCAACATCCCCCTCGGCCGCGGCCGCTTCCTCAACCCGACGAGCATCGAGGTGCGCAACTACGACGTCCGCGACGGCCTCCAGAGCAACGAGTTCCTGGTGGGGTCCTACTTCATGACCGCGCAGGGCGAGATGCTCTTCGGCGGCATCAACGGCTTCAACGCCTTCTTCCCCGACAAGATGCGCGACAACGAGCACGCCCCCGAGGTCGTCATAACAGGCTTCAGCGTCCTCAACCGCGTTTACAACGAGCTCGACACCGTCATCAGCGAGAAAACCCACATCGTCCTGAACCACGACCAGGACGTCATCTCGATCGACTTCGTGGCCCTGGACTACGTCTTCCCCTCGAAGAACCAGTACAAGTACCGCATGGTCAACCTCGACCAGGACTGGAACAACGTGGGCACGCGCCGCTTCGCCACCTACAACCAGGTGCCGCCGGGCGAGTACATCTTCGAGGTGCTCGGCTCCAACAACGACGGCAAGTGGAGCAAGGAGCCCATCCGCCTCTACATCACCATCGAGCCGGCCTGGTGGCAGACGACGCTGGCCAAGGTCGGCGCCGTGCTGGCCATTCTGCTCAGCCTCTACTTCTGGTACCTGGTCCGCACGGCCAAGATGCGCCGGCAGAAGGAGCGCCTCGAAGAGGAAGTCCGCCTGCGCACGGCCGAAGTGGTGCAGCAGAAGGAGGAAATCGAGGCCCAGCGCGACGCCATTGAGGAGCAGCGCGACGAAATCGAGGCCCAGCGCGACGCCGTCGAGAAGCAGCGCATGATCGCCGAGAACCAGCGCGACCAGATCGAGCACCAGCGCCAGGAAATCCTCGACAGCATCCACTACGCCCGAAGGATACAGCGCGCCACCCTGAGCGACCATTTCCCCGACAACATCATCAGCGAGTCCTTCGTCCTGTTCAAGCCCAAGGACATCGTCTCGGGCGACTTCTACTGGTTCACCGCCAAGGAGAACCGAAAGCTCATCGTCCTGGCGGCCGACTGCACCGGCCACGGCGTGCCCGGGGCATTCATGAGCATGTTGGGAGTCAGCTTCCTCAACCGTATCGTCAACGAGACCGACGTCGAGAACCCCACCCAGATCCTCGGACGCCTACGCGACAGCATCATCAAGTCGCTCAACCAGAAAGGCATCGAGAACGAGGCCCGCGATGGCATGGACGGCTCGCTCTGCACCGTGGACATGGAGGCCATGAAGCTCTATTTCGCTGGCGCCAACAACCCCATGATCCTCATCCGCGACGGTGAGCTCGAAATCGTCAAGCCCGACAAGATGCCCATCGCCATTTATGACCGCATGGATCCCTTCACGACCCACGAGTTCGATATCAAGACCGGCGATGTCTTTTACATCTTCTCCGACGGATACCAGGACCAGTTTGGAGGCAGCAGGGGCAAAAAGTTCAAAATCAAGCGTTTCCGGGATGTCATTCTCGAAAACCACCACTTGCCCATGGCCGTGCAAGGCAAGATCCTCGACGACATTTTCGAGGAATGGAGAGGCGAGCAGGAGCAGGTGGACGACATCCTGGTCATTGGCATCCGCATATGAGCAAGCTCATTTCCCTTTCGCTTCCACTGGCCCTGGCCGCCTTGGCCGCCTGCCAGTCCGACGATTCCGAACGCTGGCGCACCGACGCCGAGACCGGGCTGGAGTACCGCCTCTGGCACACGGACGAGAACGCGCCCAAGCCCATGCCGGGCGACGTGCTGGTCCTCAAGCTCGAGTACGGCCCCGAGGGCGGCCCGGCCCTCTTTTCGACCCGCGAACTGCCCGACCTGTTCCGCCTCCGGCTCGAGCCTCCCAAGCACGCCGGCCCGAGCGTCGATGCCGGACTCGCGCTCCTGCGCGTGGGCGACAGCATCCTCTTCCGGGTTCCTGCCGATTCGTTCTACCGGCACAACGCCCGCCAGCCCTTGCCACCCGAACTGCCTGCTGGCTCCACGCTGCTCTTCAGGGCCGAGCTGCTGGCCAGCCAGACCCAGGAGGAGTACCAGGAGCAGCTCCGAGCCAAGGAGCAGCAGCTCCGCTCCGAGGAGATGCGCCTGATTGATGAGTTCCTGGCCCTCAAGAAGATAGAGCAGGAGCCAAGCCTGAGCGGATTGTACTTCATCCCGCAAGGGCCTGCCGAGGGACCGCTGGCGAAGCCCGGGCAGACGCTCGAAGTCCACTACGAAGGCAGCTTCCTCGACGGCGTGGTGTTCGACTCGTCGCGGCGGCGCGCCGAGACCTTCAGCTTCCGGCTCGGCGCCCGCGAGGTGATCGACGGCTGGGAGGAGGGTTTCTCGAAACTGGCCGTGGGGCAGAAGGCCACGCTCATCGTTCCCTCTTTCCTGGCCTATGGCAAGGAGGGCGTCGAGGGCGTGATTCCGCCCTACGCGACGCTGGTCTTCGAGGTCGAGCTCATTTCGGCCCGCTGAGGACGGCCCCGCGCGGGCTCAATGCCGTCGGAAGGCCCCGCTGCGGATGGCCTCGATGAGCTGGGCCCAGGCCAGCGGGTTCATGTTGATGGTCGGCTGCTGGCCGCCGGCGTAGTAGTTCTGGTTGGCCACGCTGCGCATGTAGTTGCGGTGGCCCATCGAGCTGGTGGTGGCGTACTCGTTCATCTTGACCTGGGTCATGATCACCTCGAAGTTGACAATGGCCGTCTCGTAGTCGTCCTTGGGCAGCTCCAGGGCGATGAAGGCCTGCTTGAACTGCTCGTAGTTGTGCCAAGGCAAGACCAGGACCTCGCCCAGGAGGATGTTGTCGAGCTTCATGTGGACGTTGCGCTGGTAGTTGTCGGCGGCGTCCGCGGGGACGACGTGGTAGGCCTTCTTGTAGCCGACCGAGGCGAAGACGATGGTGTCGCCCACCTCGACCGGGAGGTAGAAGTAGCCCCAGAAGTCGGCGATGGTGCCGCGCCGCTTGTGCAGCACCTGCACCGTGGCGAAGGAGACCGGCTGTAGGCTGTCGTTGAGCAAGGTGCCGGAAAACTCGACGATGCGCAGGCTGTCCGACGGGGCGGGCCTTTCTTGCGCCTGCGATTGGCCCGCGAGGAGCAGGACCGTCAAGAGAAATGCCAGTTTCTTCAACATGGTGTCAGTCTCGTTTGTTGATGCGGTAGATCAGTATGGCCACTCCGCCCAGGACGTGGAGCAGGACGATGGCGGCTATGATGTAGAGGAGCGAGTTGTCTTGCATTTCCATGGGCTTTTGGGGTGGTGGGTGTTGGGCTGGTCTGTCGCGTGGGTTTGGGCTTGTTTGGCAGCAAGATTGCTTTTTTTGTCGAAGATGCAAAGCGCCCGCGGGCGATTTAGCTTTTCTTTGACATATTGCCCAAGAGATTCCAAACAGGCAGGCCGTCGCGCCAGTCGGCCAGCAGCGCCTCGACGCGGGTGGGGCGGGGCAGGGGCGGCTCCTCGGGCAGGGGCAGGCGGTACGCGCAGCCGTCGGGCGCCGTGGCCGTCAGCTCCAAGACCAGCTCGTGCCGCTCATCGACGACCTCGCGCCAGGCCTCGACCTTGAGCTTGTAGCGCCCGCCGGTCCGGAGCTTGGGGTGGTCGTGGTGCTGGTTGGTCAGGAAGAAGTTGCCGCGCAAGATGCGGTCCACGCGGCAGAGCAGCCGCGCGGGCAGGGGCGCCTTGGTCTGCCAGCAGCGCGCCGCCGCCCGACGCTCCTGCCCGAACTCGTCGAGCAGCGCGTATTCGGGCCCGCTGTCCTGCCCGCCATGCCCCGCGGGCAGGAGGGCCCGCACCGCGAACCAGTAGCTCTGGCCCAGCTTGTAGCGCGGATGCTCGGGCTCGATCAGGGTCCGCCCCTGGCAGTTCAGCTTCTCGACGATGCCCCGGAACGCCTTGCCTGGCGCCAGGCCGTAGCACGCGTAGTGCCCAGGGTCCAACAGGTGCTTCCTGCCGAAGGGATCGGCCACCACCCAGTACTCCTTTTCTTCCGGCTCGAACCAGGCGCTTTTCACCAGCTCGAAATCGTACCAACCCTTTTCCACCAGTTTCTTTTCCATAGCCTCCCGCAGGGACGTTTCTCCCAAAGCTAGTGATTTTTGGGCAGACTCGACAGCCTCGACCAGCCGCTGGGAGTCCAATAATTGCGCAACTAGGCAAAGTCGATTTCACTCCCAAAGCCTGCCAATTCGGCGCCTGATGGAAATGCCTCTTCGAAATATTGACTTTTGAAATCAAAATCGTAAATTTACCTGAAGATTTGTTTGACGGATGCAAATTCTTTGGATAGGAATGGAAAACCAACTGGAAAGGAAAAAATTCATCTCATATTGATCCCAATTGCAAGTAAGTAAGACTTTGAAATTAGATTGTGTTAAATCTGAAATCAATGTTCGATTTTTTTCCACGAAAAACACGAAGAACACGAAATTTTT